>OGCI01002232.1_pt1 | contig 13366 bp, 11 predicted proteins | sample 1570021 | NCBI WGS metagenome assembly OGCI01 (sample SAMN06264664, study PRJEB24512) | hot springs metagenome | isolation source: Hot spring water | place: South Africa: Tshipise | collected 2015-06-21
GACAACGGGACCGCCATGTCCTTCGCCGAAGCCCGGGAGGTGGCCCGCCGCATCGGCTACCCGGTGGTGGTGCGCCCCTCCTACGTGCTGGGGGGGCGGGGCATGGAGATCGTCTACGACGACCATGCGCTGGGGGAATTCATGCGCGAGGCGGCGGACGTTTCCCCCCATCACCCCGTGCTCATCGACAAGTTCCTGGAGGAGGCGGTGGAGATCGACGTGGACGCGGTAGCGGACGGAAAGGACGTGGTAGTGGCGGGGATCATGGAGCACATCGAGGAGGCGGGTATCCATTCCGGCGACTCGGCATGTGCCACCCCGCCCTTCTCGCTGGGGGAGGCCATGGTGGAGGAAATAAGGGAAGCCACCCACGCCCTGGCGCGCGAGCTGCAGGTGGTGGGGCTTATGAACGTGCAGTACGCGGTGAAGGACGACCGGCTCTTCGTGCTGGAGGTCAACCCGCGCGCCTCGCGCACCGTCCCCTACGTGTCCAAGGCCACGGGGGTGCCCTGGGCCAAGGTGGCCACCAAGGTCATGATCGGGAAGACCCTACGGGAGCTGGGCATCGTCCGCGAGGTGGCGATCCGGCACATCGCCGTGAAGGAGGCCGTGCTCCCCTTCAACCGCTTCTTCGGGGTGGACACCATCCTGGGCCCGGAGATGCGCTCCACGGGGGAGGTCATGGGCATCGACCGCGACCTGGGGATGGCCTACGCCAAGAGCCAGATCGCGGCCGGGTCGGTGCTGCCGAGGTCCGGCAACATCTTCGTGAGCGTTAAGGACGGCGACAAGCGGGAGATAGTGCACATCTCGCACCGCCTCTCCGAGCTGGGGTTCAACATACTGGCCACGCGCGGCACCGCGGAGGTGCTGCAGCACAACGGCATCCCCGTGGAGGTGGTAAACAAGGTGCACGAGGGACGCCCGCACGTGGTCGACTACATGAAGAACCACCAGATACAGCTCATCATCAACACCCCCTCGGGAAAGAGGCCGCGCAGCGACCAGTGGTCCATCCGCAGCTACGCCGTCCTCTACAACATCCCCCTCATCACCACCATGAGCGCGGCGCGGGCCGCCCTGCACGGCATGGAATCGCTGCTGGAACGGGGCATGGACGTGAAGCCCCTGCAGGAGTGGCACCCCCGGACATGAGCTGGTCGACACATCGGGTCAACGCTGTGGGGTCCGGCCCCGTTTGTTGGCTTTTCGGCATACGGTCCCCGGCATAGACGGAGCCTTGCACGAGGCCGCGCCCCGTCTGTATCTCAAGATATCGATTATTCCGGGGGGCTGAAGAGTTTGCTTGCTATAACGGAGGTTGCGGGGTCGTAGTACTCCAGGCTCAGCAGGTGTTCGTCCCACTCCGCTCCATGGGGAAGATTCCCGCCCCAGAAAGCCAGCGTGATGGAGCGGGTGGCGTGGGGAGGGATGCGGGACACGCTCTCCGGAGCCTCGGGGCAGGTGGACGTGAAGCGCAAGGGCTGGTAGACGCCTCTGTGTGAGGTGGTGGACAGCGGGTCATCGCCGCTCAGCAGTATAAGCTGGAAGAGGAGGGGTTTGATGCTCACTTCGAAATCCTCCGTGTTGTGTGCTTCCAAGGCGACGGAGAGGACCCTCGCCCCTTGCTCCTCGGAGAAGCTGCAGCCCTTGACCTCGAAACTTACTTCGGTACCGCCCAGCAACTCCCCCGCTACCTTGACTTCGCTGCGGTTGATGTCGGTGGAAGAGGCGAGCCATGCGGTCAACCCAAGGATGATGGCGGGAATCAGCAGCGCGATGAGCATCCTCGAAGAGAACATAACCCACCTCCTGCTCCGTTTGCCGGGAGTGTGGGCCGCTTTTGTGTCCGCGAAGCAAGAAATCTCAATTATCCATCCTTCTACATTATACCTCTCCGGCGTGATATTTTCCTTCCCGCCATCGCGGGGGGAGCGGCTGGGGGAGCGCCGTTGCCCGGGGGCGAGGCGATTGGGATATCATGGAGAGAACGGCGAAAACGATGGAGGGAGGTTCGCGAGATGGAAGGAGACCCCACTTTCCGCCTCTTCCGGGAGGATCTCTGCGACGTTTGCGGGGCTTGCTTTGAGCGCTGCCCGGTGCTCGAGCTCCCGGAGGAAGAGGCGAGGCGGGAGATGGAGAAGCTCATCCGCGGAGACACGGGGTCGTCCCTCGTGCTGCGGCGCTGCATGACCTGCAACGCCTGCGAGTTCGCCTGTCCCCGCCAGGCGAACCCTTACGGGCTCATCCTCGAGCGCTATAACGAGGAGGGGAAGAGGCGCGGCCTCCCATTTATTGCCAAGTTCATCTTTCCCAACGAGCCCGAGAACATGTGGACCACTACCCGGGTGCTCATGGGGGAAGACGAGCTCTCGCTGCTGCGTTCCTGGGAGGAGAACCTGAAGGTCCCCAGGAAGGAGGTCCTGCTCACCGGCTTCTACAACAACCTCGTCCCCTTCATAACCCGGACCTCGCTCCTCGACGAGCTGAGACCCGCCATCGTGGGCAGCGACACCATGTTCGGGATGGGGGAGGACGCCTACCGCATAGGGTTCCTGGAGGAGGCGGAGAGGCTGGGCCGCCTCGCCGTCCGGAAGTTCTCCGGGATGGGGGTGGAGAAGATGTACTGTTTCATGGTGGTCGAGGCCTCCATGTTCACCGACGTCCTGCCCAAGAAATTCGGCATCCGTTGCGACTTCGAGGTGGAGCTCCTGGACCACTGGTTGCTGGAAAGGTTGAGGAGCGGGAAGATCGAGGTGAAGAAAAGGCTGGGCATGAAGGTCACCGTCCACGACAACTGCTGCGGCAGGTACCTGGACGGCGCGCTGCAGGACATCACCCGCGAGATAGCGGAGCGCGCCGGCTGCGAGGTGGTGGAGATGCGGCACGCCAGGGATAACGCGCTCTGCTGCGGGTGGGCGGGAACCGTCCCCACCCTCTTCGGGCCCACCTCGAGCAACCCCTTCCATACCCTGCTCAACCTCCTGCGGAGCCTCTATCTCAGGCTGCGGGAGGCGGAGGAGACGGGGGCCTCCGCCCTGGTCGCACCCTGCCCGGGCTGTTACGTGTTCCTGTCGTTGATAAAGGTCTTGACCGGCAGCAGGATGGAAATCTACCTGCCCCTGGAGCTGGTGCAGATGGCGGCGGGTGAGACCCCCGCGCACAGGAACGAGGAAAGGGCCTGGGATATCCTCGCCGTCACCACCAACCTCGTCTTGAGATGGGCCTTCTCGCCCAAGCGCTTCTTCCCCAGGCCCGTGGACATAGAAGAGCCGCTTCCGCAGGCCAGGAGGGGTGACGCGGCGCGCATCAGGCTTTTCGGCAGGCTGTACCGCGGCGCCCTGGTGCAGAACCCCGCCTCCAGGAAACTCATCGCCCTCTGCGTCAGGGCCCTCATCGCCGCATACGGGTCCTACCTGGAGAGGAAGAGGCGCGGACTGCTCGGCGCGCGGGCAGGCGGCGGTTAGGCGGACCCGGTGCTCCCGGTGATCACGTCGCGGATGGCGGGAAAGGCCGTCTCGCTCGGCGAGAGGCCTTGTTGCATGGAGGCCGGGCCGGCCGGCAAGATCGCCGCCGCCTCACGTCGAGCCGGGCCGGGAAGCCGGTGCAAGGGGCGGCGATCGCGCGCGATCGCATGCATGGTCCGGGGTGCTCGCTTCGCGCCCCGTCCCTGGCCGTCACGGAGTATGCCTGCGGCCGGAGGGGAATACTATTAGTGAGCGGCGCATCACGATGGAAGGGGAAGATGGCATGAACACGAAGAAGGTCCTGCTCCTGGTGTTCGGCATACTGTTCATGCTCGGGGCGGTCCTTGCCTTGCTGGCCGGCGGGGCGATGGTCTGGGCCAGCCAGTTCCGCAAGGATGCGGAGGGCTTCCATGTGACCGAACCCATGGAAATGGAGAGCGATTCCTACGCCGTCACTTCTCAGACCATCGAGATAGACAGGGGGGCGTCCAAGGCCCTCTACTGGCTGGGAATGGATACCGTCAAGGTGGAGGTGGAGAGCGGGATCCCGTCCCTCCCTCTCTTCGTGGGCATAGCCGATTCACGGGACGTGGGGGAGTATCTCCGGGACGTGGAGCACGAGGAGGTCACCGACATCGAGGTCTTCCCATCGGAGTTCAGGCACAGGCTCGTCACCGGGAGTGCCCAGCCGCAACCCCCGGGGTCACAGAGGTTCTGGCTGGAGAGGGCGGAGGGCACCGGGCCCCAGAGAATAGAGTTCGACCTGGAGGAGGGGGAATACACCATCGTGGCCATGAACGCCGACGCTTCCCCCGGCGTGAACGTCGAGGTGGTCTTCGGCATCAAGGCCTCGGGAGTGTTGCTGGCCCTGGGGATCGTCTTCATCCTCATCGGCCTGGCGGCCATGGCGGCCGGCCTGGTCATGGTCATCTTCGGGGCGAGGAGCCGGCCGCAGCGCATCCCGCCCCCTCCGCTGCCCGACCGGCCCCCAACATGATATTTCCTTCCAGCGCTCATGGCGGAAGGCCCGCGGCGGGCTGGCCGACGCCACCGCGGCCGTGGCCGCCGTTTAGCCTCTGAGATTTAGGGGAATCGTATTAACCTGGGAACCTGGGCGAGAGATGCCGGCGAGGCCGGCTCTCGCGAGCCTTTAAGCACGGGATGAGGGGACGGGAGAGAGGGGCATGAAGGAGATACGCATACACGGGCGCGGCGGCATGGGCAACGTCACCGCCGCGGAGCTGCTGGCGGAGGCGGCCTTCGCGGACGGCAAGTACGCCCAGGCCTTCCCCTTCTTCGGCGCGGAGAGGCAGGGGGCGCCGGTGGTGGCCTTCGTGCGCCTCGACGAGAGGCCCATCCGCGTGCGCCAGCAGGTGTACGAGCCGGATTACCTCATCGTGCAGGACGCCGGGCTCATCTATAACGCCGACGTCCTGGAGGGCCTGAAGCCCGGGGGAACGGTGCTGGTGAACACCGCGCGACCCGGTGAAGAGCTGCCCATCGGCCCCGGTTTCAAGATCTACACCGTACCTGCCCTCAAGGTGGCCCTGGAGGTCATCGGACGGCCCATCATCAACGTGGTCATGGTGGGAGCCTTCGCCTGCGCCACCGGCCTGGTGAGGATGGAGGCGGTGACGGAAGCCATCAGGGCCAGGTTCCCCGGCGAGCTGGGGGAGAAGGAGGCCGAGGCCACCGTGAGGGCCTGCGAGCAGATAGGGGAGTGCGGCTGATGCGCGTCTTCGTGGGGAGGAAGGTGGAGCCCGGATCCAGCCTGGTGAACAAGACCAGGGCATGGCGGGGAAAACACCCCGTGTACAAGCAGGAGGAGTGCATCGGCTGCCAGCGCTGCTTCCTGGGCTGCCCCGAGGGCACCGTCTACCAGCTGGATAAGAAGAGGTTCGAAGTCAACCTGGATTACTGCAAGGGATGCGGCATCTGCGCCCACGAGTGCCCGGTGAACGACATCGACATGGTGCTCGAGGCCGGCTGCGAGGAGCCCTGAGCCGTGGCAGGCCCCGGCGTTCGGGTGGCCCCGGGGCGTCAACATTTCGGGCGTGACCGCAAGGTGTTGCTGTTTGTGGGAGTGATCGGGAAGCGATGAGAGCGATCTTGGAGGGGTCGAAGGCGGTGGCGGAGGCGGTGCGCCTCTGCCGGCCGCACGTGGTATGCGCCTACCCCATCACCCCCCAGACCCACATCGTGGAGGAGCTCTCCCGCATGGTGGCGGACGGGCGCCTGGACGCCGGCTTCGTCCTGGCGGAGAGCGAGTTCGGGGCCGCCTCCATCGTGCTGGGGGGAAGCGCCGTGGGCGGCCGCGCCTATACCGCCACCAGCTCCCAGGGCCTGCTGCTCATGGTGGAGGTCATCTTCAACATCGCGGGCCTGCGCCTGCCGGTGGTGATGACCTGCGCCAACCGCGCCGTCTCCGCCCCCATCAACATCTGGAACGACCAGCAGGACGCGGTGTCCATTCGCGACTCCGGCTGGATACAGCTCTACGTGGAGGACAACCAGGAGGCGGTGGACACCCACATCCAGGCCTTTCGCATCGCCGAGGAGCTCATGATCCCGGTGATGGTGTGCATGGACGGTTACGTGCTCACCCACACCATGGAGCCGGTGGACATCCCGGAACAGGAGGAGGTGGACCGTTTCCTCCCGCCCTACGAGCCCGCTTACAGGCTGGACTTCGACGACCCCTTCACCATGGGGGCCATGGTGGGGCCGGAAGCCTACATGGAGACGCGCTTCCACGTGCACATGGACATGATGGAGGCGAGGGGGGTCATACGGAGGGTGGCCGACGAGTACGCGGAAGCCTTCGGACGCCACCGGGGCGGCCTCATCGAGACCTACGACATCGAGGGCGCCGACGTGGTGCTGGTCTCCATGGGATCGCTCCTGGGCACCATGCGGGACGCGGTGGACGAGCTGCGCGAGGAGGGGCTCAAGGTGGGGCTCCTTAAGGTGCGCTGCTTCCGGCCCTTCCCCAAGGAGGCCATAAACGACGCCCTCAAGGGCGTGGGGGTGGTGGGGGTCATCGAGAAGGACGTCTCCCTGGGGCTGGAGGGCACCCTGTGCTCGGAGATGCGCGCCGCCTTCTGCGGGGAGGAGTCCCCGGAGATCTCCAGCTTCATCATGGGCCTGGGGGGGAGGGACGTCACCGTGGAGGAGATCAAGCGAGTGGCCCGGGAGCTGGTGGCCGACCCCGCCTGCCGGGTGGAGTTCCGCGGCCTGAAGGAGGAGCTGATGCGGGGTGACGAGCGGTGAGCTGCCGGCGGTCGAGGAGGATATGGCAAGAAATGGCAGGTGATGGGTAGTGGCACGCGAGGGCGCCCGCGTCATCAACCTCATGGAGCCGGGGCACACCGGCTGCGCCGGCTGCGGCCAGGCCATCGCGGCCCGCCTGGTGCTCAAGGCGACGGGTCCCCGCGTGATCGTGGCCAACGCCACCGGCTGCCTGGAAGTCTATACCACCACCTACCCGCGCTCCTCCTGGGAGGTGCCCTGGATCCACTCCCTCTTCGAGAACGCCGCCGCGGTGGCCGCGGGCATGGAGGTGACCCTCAAGGCCATGGGCCGTTACGAGGGGGTTAAGATCATCGCGCAGGCGGGAGACGGCGGGACGGCGGACATCGGCATAGGGTGCATCAGCGGCATGTTCGAGCGCGGGCATGACATCCTCTACATCTGCTACGACAACGAGGGATATATGAACACCGGTTACCAGCGCTCCGGCCTCACCCCGCCGGGGGCGCGCACCACCACCAGCCCGCCCGGACGCCTCTCCTACGGGAACCGCACGCGCAAGAAGAACATGCCCATGATCGCCGTGGCCCACGGGGTCCCTTACGTTGCCACCGCCACCGTTTCCGAGCCCCGGGACCTCATGCGCAAGGTGCAGAGGGCCCTGGAGATAGAGGGGCCCAAGTACCTGCATATCCTGGTGCCCTGCGTGCCGGGATGGGGGTACGAGTCCGAGCTCACCCTGGAAGTGGCGCGTCTGGCGGTGGAAACCATGCTCTTCCCGCTCATCGAGATCGAGAACGGCGTGATCACCAAGGTAAGGAAACCCAAGGAGATCCGGCCGGTGGAGGATTACCTGCGCCCGCAGCGCCGCTTCGCCCACCTGTTCCGGCCGGGAGGCGAAGAGGTCCTGGAGGAGCTGCGCCGCATCGCCGCGGAGAACTCCCGCCTCGCGACCGGCCCGGCGATGCTCGGCGGGCCGCCTGGCGAAGGCGGGTAGGGGGCCTGGCCAACCGGGACGGGCCCCTTCTAGACGGGATAAGCCCTCTTCTTTATTTTCTCCGCGGCATTGAACGCCTGCTCGCGTACCTCGATGTCGCCTTCCTTCTGGAGGGCTTTCAGGCGGTCGAGGGCGCGGGGATCCCCGATCTCGCCCAGCGCCTTGACGGCGCACAGCAGCACCAGCCTGCTCTCGTCCTCCAGCAGGCCGATCAGGTGAGGCTGGCAGCGCGCGTCCCCTATCCTGCCCAGGGAGCGCGCGGCGGCGGCGCGGACCTCGCCGGTATCGTCCCTGAGGGAGGTGACCAGCGCGGACACCGCTTCCGGATCCCCGATCTCGCCCAGCAGCTCGGCCGCTTCCCTGCGTGCGTCCGGCTCCCCCTCTCTGAGGGTGGAGATGAGTGAGGAGACCATGCCGCCTTTTCTCAGGGCCGCGGCCGCCTCGGCGCACACTATCTCGTCCCCGTCATGCAAGGCCCTGAGGAGAGGTTCCACCGTTTCCGGCCCCCCGATCTTCCCCAGGGCCTTAGCGGCGGAAGCCCTGACGACGGCCCAGTTGTCCTTGAGGGCGCTTACCAGGGGCCCTACCGCATCCGCTTGCGCGATATTGCCCAGGGCCTCCGCCGCCTCCCGCCGCACGTACTCGTCCTTGTCTGCCAACGCCGCGATGAGGCCTGCGACCGCGCGGGGGTCGCGCAGTTTTCCCAGGGCCTTCACCACCGCCACCCTGGTTATCAGCCACTCGTCGCCCAGCAAGGGCAACAGGTGTTCCACCGCACCCGCATCGCCGAGCTCTCCCAGGGCCGCGGCTGCCTGCGCTCTTTCCTCCGCGCCCTTGCTGCTCAGATCCTTGATGAGACGGCCGAACCTTCTCTGACGCGCGCTTTTCAAACGGGATTTCAGCAAGTTTATGCCACCTCCCCTCGACGATAGATGCACGGGCCGCGCAAGGGTTTTCGGGCACGTTCCGGAAGATATTTTCTTTCCAGGTTACGTGCCGAGATAGCCGGTAAAGTCTACCTTAAATTTTACCCATTTCGGAAACTAAAATGCCTGCGGGGAGGCTCGCACGCGGCCGGGTGAGGACGCCGGCGGGGCGGCTTGCGCGCGGCCTGGCGCCGCGAGCCGGTCGTGCGGTGGCGAGTCTGCGTGGAATCAAGGACGGGCGGGAATGGGCCGGCCGCTTCGCGGAAGGCTTGCGTCAGCGGGTGGCCAGGCCGTAGACCAGGTAATCGGCGATGGCGTCGGCAGCCTGGGGGATGTCCACGTCCTCCCCGGAAATAAAGAGGTTCAGGCCCATGTGCTGGATGGCGCCGGAGATGAGATTGCCGATGATGTCCGCGTCCAAGCGGCGGAACATACCCATGTCCATGCCCCGCCGTATGAGGCCGCTTATAAGTTCCGCCAGGCGGCGTTGCCACGCGGCGACGCGGTTGTCGATCTCCGGGTTCATGCCCATGACCTCCTGGATGTAAATGGAGGCGAATTCCAGGTTCTGGTTGAAGAACTGGTAGAGTTCCTTGATGGTGTTGGCGGTCCTCTCCTTCAATACCTGGAGGTTGCTGGGCATGTCCTCCATGTTGCGCAGCGCGATCTCGTACAGGGTGTTGGTGATGTTGTCGACGAGCTCCACGAAGAGGTCCCTCTTGCTGTCGAAATAGCTGTAGAAAGTGGCTCTGGCCACGTGGGCCTCCTGCAGGATGTCCTCGACGGAACAATGGCTGAATCCCTTGCGCGAGAAAACGTGGATTCCAGCGTTCACGATATCGGCCCTCTTATCCCTTCTTGCCAAGGCGCTTCACCTTCTTTTCATTACCGTGAATAGCTTTAGACTTTTTATATATTTTCCCTGGAAAAAATAGTTATGTCAAACGGAGATCGTGACGGCGGGGCATCGCCCGCGGGGGATCTCGCCTGGGCACCCTTCCTAAAGTTACTGGCGCGGGCGGACCTGTGCTATCCTCAAAGTCGTGCAAAGGCCGTTTCGCGAGGGAGCCGGAGCCATGCTCGTCAGGGACTTGGGTGAGGAAGAGCGCGAGGAGGGGCACGTCGCGCGCGCGAACCGCGCCCGCCGCGAGTGCGCCCGCCGCGTCGACGCAAGCCTGCGCCGCTGCTACGGCGACCGGCCCTGGGGACCTCGCTTCGGCGGCCTTCTGGACGGCCTCGTTCATACCATACTTTCCCAGAACACCAGCGACGCCAACTCCCACCTCGCCTTCCGCCGCCTGAAGGAGAGGTTCCCGCGCTGGGAAGACGCCGCCATGGCCGAGTCCGGAGGAATCGAGGAGGCCATCCGGCCCGGTGGCATCTCACGCGTGAAGGCAGCGCGCATAACGGAGTTGCTGGAGCGCGTGAGGCGGGATTTCGGGTCCTACTGCCTGGCCCCCCTCGCCGAGATGGAACCACGGGCCGCGCTGGCGTATCTCATGGATATCCCCGGCGTGGGCAGGAAGACGGCGGCCGTGCTGCTGCTTTTTCAGCTCGGCCACCCCCTTTTCCCCGTGGACACCCACGTCCTGCGGGTGGGAAAGAGGCTGGGCCTCATCCCCGGGCGAGCCGGACCCGCCGGGGCGCACGAGGTCATGGACGCCCTGGTGCCGGACGATATAAAGTACAGGTTGCACCTGAACATGGTAGAGCATGGAAGAAAGGTGTGCCGGGCGAGGAGGCCGCGCTGCGGGGAATGCTGCCTGCGCTGTCTGTGCCCGAGCGCGCAAGGGCATGGGGGCGTTGCGGGGGAGGACGCGGAGAAACGGTGATCGCGGGGCGCCGGGTGGCGATATAGAAAAGAGCGGGGAATGCGGGGTTGCCGGCGGGAGGGCGGATCGCTGGTCCCCGAGGAAGCAGCGTTAGAAAGGAAAGGGCGATGCGCAGGCTTTCACTGGTGCCCGTAGCGGCGCTGGTCCTGTTCCTTGCGGGAGCGTCCCTGGCGCCGGCACAGGTGGACCGCGAGGCCATCGAGGAGGTCCTGGAGCAGGTGGAGGGGATAAGGAACCTGCGGGCGGACCCCGGGGTTCCCGTCGACTACCTCGACCAGGACCAGTTGCGTGAGAGGATGATCTCCGACTTCGAGGAGGAGAACCCCGAGGAGGAGATACGCACCGCCTCCGAGATCATGGTGATGCTGGGCTTCATGGAGCCCGACCTGGACCTCTACCAGCTCTACATAGACCTCTACACCGAGCAGGTAGCGGGTTTCTACGACCCCGAGGAAGACCGCATGTTCCTCATTTCCGAGGACCAGTCCATGAGCGCCATGGACCGCTACATCCTCGCCCACGAGCTCACCCATTACCTGCAGGACAGCAACTTCGACCTCATGCGCCCGCCCTTCCATGACCCCGATGACGCCGCGGAGGAGACGGACGACGACGCCTCCTTCGCCGCCACCTGCCTGGTGGAGGGTGATGCCATGATCACCTCCGAGGAGTGGCTCACGCGCTTCCTCGACCTGTCGGACATGAGGGAGATGCAGCAGGAGAGCGGGGAGTTCTCCACGGAAGTCCTGGACAGTGCCCCGGAGTACGTGCGCGACGCGCTCCTTTTCCCCTACGAGGAAGGGCTGTCCTTCGTGCGTTACATCCACGGCAAAGGAGGGTATGCGTCCGTGGACCGTGCCTTCCGTGAGCCGCCGGCGAGCACCGAGCAGATCTACCATCCCCAGAAGTACCTGGACGGCGAGAAGCCGGTGCCCGTTGAGCTGGAGGACATGGCGGAGTCCCTGGGCCAGGGTTGGGAGCTGGCCTACGATAACGTGCTGGGGGAGTTCGACGTCTACGAGCTCTTCAAGCCCTACCTGGACGACGACGAGGCTTCCGAGGCGGCCGCCGGGTGGGGTGGAAATAAATACCATTACTACCGGGACGGCGGCGGGGAGAGGCTGCTGGTGCAGGCGTATTCCTGGGACAGCGAGGGCGACGCGGAGGAGTTCATCGAGGCTTTCGCGGGGTATCTGGAGGGGCGTTTCGGGAAGGAGCTCGCGAAGGGCGAGGCGAGGGGGGCCTGGACAACCTGGTCTGCGGGCGAGTACCTCCTGGCCTTGAAGAAGGACGGCATGCGCGTCTACCTGCTGCAGTCCACGGACGAGGGGCCTCTGCAGGTGGCCATGAGCGGCCTTGGGGAGGGAGGCGAGGAGGTCGAGGAGGGCTTGCTGGAGAAGGCGAGGGACGATGAAGTGGAGGAGGCAAAACGGGCCATCGGCTGGATCATCGTCGCCGGGGTGGCGGTGCTCCTCTTCGCGGGGATCGTCCTTATCGTGATCATGTTCATCCTCCTGCGCCGCCCTTCGACCCCGCCGGGGACGCCCCCCTACGGTGGGTATGGCGGGTACGGGCCAGTACAGCCGGGAGGTACCTACGGCCCCGGGTACGGCCCTTACGTTCACCCCCCGGGTCCCCCCGGCCCTTACTTGCCCGTGCCGCCGCCCGGAGGCATGGCGCCCGGCGGTGCGCCTGCGGTACCTCCCGTGGCGCCTGCGGCGCCTGAAGGCGCATCAACCGAGCCGCCTGCGGAAACACCTGAGCCGCCAGCGCCGCCGGGCGGTCCCCAGGCCCCTCCCCCTCCCGGCGACGCCTAGGGACGGGTGGCGGGCCTCCTCGGGGTTGCGGGCTCCCGGAGTCTCCGGCATTCATTCGGCAATCGGGATACCCTGGCAACCGTTGTGCTATAATTTTTGCGCGGCGACGGATCCGGGGCCCTTAGCTCAGTTGGCAGAGCAGCGGACTCATAATCCGCGGGTCGCAGGTTCGAGTCCTGCAGGGCCCACCAATAAAAGACCAGGCCAGAGGGTATGTTCCCCGGCCTGGTTTCTCGTTGGTGGGGTCGCGAGGCGTGGCCACGAAGAAGCGGGGGAATGCCTGCGGGCTGGACCGCCCCCTGGCGTGATCCCGAGGCGGTGCCTCGCGCGAGTGCCCCTCAGCGCCTTCAGCAGTAGAGGGAGCGGTGGCCGGGGTCCATGGCGTTGAAGGCGGCCTCGGCCTCATCGGGCGGGAGGACGAGGAACTCCCCATCCGGCTTCTGCAGCACGCACCCTGAACCGTGCAGGATCCTCACGTTCTCCCTGGTCTCCTCCCTGTTTCCCCAGCAGACGAGCTGGCAGTTGCCGCAGGTGAGGTACTGGCGGTAATTCTCCAAGGCCGTATGCATGAAGCCTCCCGGCATGGGAGGCCGCCGGTTGTAGAGCTCCACCGACCGCGCGAATTCCTGGAGGAGCCGCTCGCGGTCATCGGGCACCCGGAAGCGCCCCGGGGACCAGGTGGACCACTTGCCAGACCTCGACAGCCCCGTGAAGCCGCCGCAGCAGAAGTGGCACAGGACGTAATCGCGGCGGGCGGCGTGGGTGAAGGTGACGCCTCCCAGGGTCACCGATGCCTCCTCCTTGTTGTCGAACATCCCCACCGCGCATGCTTTGTAGCAGAGCTTGCACCTGTCACAGAAGCTCTCCTCCTCGGGGATGGGTTCCGTGGGTTCCAGCTCGGCGTCGGTCACCGTGGTCCCCAGGATGATGGCGGTACCGCGTCCCTTGATGCCCACGTTGCCGGACCAGCCGTAGGAGGCCGCACCGGAGCGCACCGCGATGTAGCGGTGGCTGATGTCCGGGTAAAGGTGAACCTGCCAGCCCTCGTGATCCTGGCGGTATTTCAGGTTGGCCGCCG
>OGCI01002233.1_pt1 | contig 13348 bp, 14 predicted proteins | sample 1570021 | NCBI WGS metagenome assembly OGCI01 (sample SAMN06264664, study PRJEB24512) | hot springs metagenome | isolation source: Hot spring water | place: South Africa: Tshipise | collected 2015-06-21
GCCGACTGCCGTGCACCTGCTACCCCTGGGCGATCAGGCGCTCACCGGTTTCTTCTGGTGGGCAGTGTGGTAGACCGCACCAGGAGGTTATTGAATTTGCAGGGGCCGAGCTATGGTAAGTAGGGGGACAGCCAAAGTCGATCACAAAGTATAAGGTTTGACCCCCCGCAGCGAACGAAGCCCCGACACCAAGGCCGCAGGTTTCTTCTGGTGGACAGTTTGGTAGACCCCATCAGGAGGTTATCGAATGCCCAAGGGCCGAGCTATCGTTAGCCAGGCGAAGAGCCAAAGTCGATCAAAAAGTAAAGGTTTGACCCCCGGAGCGGAGCTCTGAGGAAGCTTTAGCCCGATCCACTCTGTGCTCGCCTCGCTTGATCGTGCGAGACCGGTCTGCTACCATTAGGATAATCTGGGAAGAGGTGGGCATGTCGAACAAGGAGGTGAGGATTATGATCTCACAGGAAGAGCTGCTGGAGCGGCTGGAGAGATTGGGACAGGAGATTCAAGAGCTGAAGGAGAAGGTAATAATAGGGATCATCTCCGAGAAGGTCGATGAGACTGAGTTGTTCCTGCGCAAGTGCAGCGGTTGGCAGGACTCCCGCAGCCCTGACGAGGTCATTGCTGAGATCTATGCCGCTCGCAGCACCGGCTTGAGAGGAAGCCGAGCTTTCAATGAGCCCTGAGCAGGATATGAGCATGAGCAAGCCTCGGTTGCAGTTCATTTTAGATACCGATACTTGCATTTATCTACTCAATGATGTGACTCCATCAAGAGAAGAGTCCGCCAAGTTGGAATTCGGGGCATCGCTATCTCAATTATCACCCTTGGGGATCTCTTCTTCGGGGCTTATCACTCCCAGAGGAGAGAGGATAATATTCGAAGGATTAAAGAGTTTACCTCGCCACCTGGCCCCAAAGTCCTGCCGGTGACTGAGGCCGTTGCAGAGAGATTTGGGGCGATCAAGGCTGACCTAGCCAAGAGTGGGCAGATCATCGGGGATTTTGATATCTTGATCGCTGCCACTGCGCTCGGCCACGGCTGTAAGCTCGTCACCAATAATCAGAAACACTACGAGAGGGTTGAAGGGCTGCAAATGGAGAACTGGTTAACATGATCGTGAATTGGCAGATTGCCCCTTCTTGTTTAAGGCCGAGCCGGGGACTATCAGAGGGGACTTCGGAAGAGACCTGACGAAGAACTTGATCCACGGCTCCGACTCGCCGGAGACGGCCGCTCGGGAGATCGCCCTCTTCTTTCGAGATGAGGAGCTTTTGAATTATGAGCTCTCCTCCGCCGCCCGGACCTAGTCCGCTGGCTGGCGTAGAGCTGAAATGGTAGACTTAGTCCTGGGAGGTGCAGCGGATGGCCGAGCCGAAGGTCAAGATCAGGTTCACCTACGAGGATTACAAGACCCTGCCGGAATCGGAGACCACACATCATTACTGAGGAGGAGATCCGCGGGGCCCCAGACTTGGTCATAGAAATCACCTCTCCGGCCACGGCGGAGCGCGATCGGGGCTTCAAGAAGACGCTGTATGCCCGCCATGGTGTGAGAGAATACTGGATCGTCGATCCCCAGCAAGAGACGGTCGAGCTCTTCACCTTGGGGGAGCGGGGCTTCCAACGGGTGGCCACCTACCACAAGGGCGAGGTCCTCCACTCACCGCTCCTCGCAGGCCTGGCCATCGATCTTGGGGAGGTCTTCGCCTGAATAGAGCCGGCCTAAGAATTCCTCCAATCCCAATGTGCCCACTTGTGTGCCTATGTCTCCCGCCAACGGCTCCGGGTAGTAGCCCACACGACGAGTCCGCATGTGATCGCCAACGCTATGACCCCGTGCATGGCGCTCTCCCGCGTCGACAGCTCGACGATCCCAAGAATGCCCCTCAAAAGCTGGGCCACATGGGCCGTGAGGAAGAGCCAGGCTGTCCACCGGAACGGTTCCGGGATCAACTCCGGTGAGCACCGCACCCCCTGGCGACAAAAGCTCGTCACGGCTTGACACTGAACACGGTTGCTCCCCCCAGGGGTGTTCGAGGACGGGGGAGCGCGCTTCGACGCCGCTATCCCTTCTCCTCCTTCCAGTCGAGGTACTGGAGGATGGTCCCTCACGTACCTTCTCCATTTCCATTTCCATCCCCCGGAGCCGGTCGTCCCGCCAGCTCAAGCAGTTCCTCTCCGTTGACTTTCATGGCGACTCAGCATCCAGATGGGCAACAGGGTTGAGACGAGGATTGCGCCAGCCACGACAAACGGGAGTGGTGAACGAAGCCCGTACAGCGTTCCTCCCACAAGTGGCCCTACGATGAACATCGCGTTCCAGACTCCCTCCAGGCCTCCAAATAGCATGCCGCGCGTGCGCTCCTCCGAGAGCCTTGCTACAGCTGTATTGAAAGCTATGCCATGGAATGCGCCCAGGCCAGCCGAAACAACCGTTGCTGTTATCGCAAGACTGGCAGACCTGCCCACACCGAGGAACAATATCCAAGCTCCGACAGCCACGTTTCCGATCGCTAGGGAAAGGCCAGAGCCTCGTCTGTCAACTAGCCACCCGGCGAGAAGTACCAGGATGGCCTGGGCAAGAGGGATCGCTGCGAAAGTGCTGCCTATCACCGCGGGTGAGACCCCGTGGAACTCCTCAAGAAAGGGCGCAAAGAAGTTGCCTGCAACCCCGTGTCCGAAACCGTTCATCACCACAAGCAAGACCACCAGAATTAGTCCTGCTACCGCAAGCTGACCAATGCTACGGAATGTGGTCACGAAGTGTCTGGTGATTGACTCCTCACGCGGGGTGATCTCTGAACGAAGGGTCTCATGTATGCGAAACAGCAGGAGTGTGCTAACGCAGGCAATGAATACGGTCACAAAGGCCGCTATCACCGGGCTCCGCTGGTAGATGACTCCCAGGGCTGCAGATCCTAGGCTGCGAAACAACAGAGAAGTGCTTTTCCACAGCGAGAAAGCCCTGCCCACATGGTGTGGCTCCACTGACTCAACCAGCAAGGCCGAAGCAGGCCCAGAGGAGACACCGCTCATCCCGTAGAGGCAGATCACAGCCATGAACAAAGCAGCCTGGCCAGCGAATCCCCCAACGAACATCGAGACTACCAGAAGACACGTCCCACAAACATACATCAAACCGGAGAAAATCAGGACTGGCCTTCTCCCGTATCTGTCAGCCAGCCCACCGCCGAAAAACGTCATTATGACATCATCAATATTGGCAACTGCAAACACCAAGCCCAGGAAAAGCGGCCCTCCAATTTGGAACAAGAGGATTGAGAGTACCCATGGCAGTGCTCCTTGCATTAGCGACAAAATGCAGGCATAGTTGACTAGGATCCATAGGTTTCTCGAGGATCGCAGCATCGAGGTGTAGTCCTTTATGGCTTTAACAGCTCTAGACATGACGCCTTAAGTGTAACTGTTTAGTCACACGGGGCACACGGGGTCAAACCTTTACTTTTGAACGGCTAGCACACGGGGTCAAAACTTTACTTTTCACACGGGGTCAAACCTTTACTTTTGAATGGGAGTTTGCGCGGGAACACCCCTCACTGGGCCTTCTTACCTACACCGACGAGGGTTTTGGGGCCTTCTTCCACCTGGATGACGGCGGGGATGAAAAAGCCGGCCACCCCAATAAGGAGTAGGGCCGCGCCGCCCGCAACGTACCAGGCCTGGATCCCCAAAAGGTCGGCCACCGGCCCGGCCACCGCCAGCCCCAATGGGCTCATCCCCATCGCTACCGTGCTCACCAAGGAAAACACCCGGCCCTGCACCTCCGGCGCCACCGCAGTCTGCAGAATCGCCGTAAGCGGCCCGTTGGCCATCGGGTTCATCACCCCCAAGAGCCCCATCGCGGCAAGAGCAACGTAGAGGCCCTCCCCAGGCACAAGGCCCAAAGTGAGGACACCCAGGGACATTCCCGCGATCCCCATCAGGCTCGTGTGGATCTTCTTTTTGAACCCACCCCAGGCCGCAAGGATGAGTCCCCCCGCGATCGCGCCCACCCCAAACGCCGCCTCAAGCCAGCTCAACTCCAGGGCCCCCTTCCCAAAATGCTTGGCCACAAGAAGGGGAAGAAGGGAAAACGCTGGGTTGAGAAGCCCGTTGAGCATGGCTGCCGCAAAAAGCAAAATCGTTAGCCCCTTCCACGTCCAGACGTAACGAAATCCCTCTCGAAGCTCGCGGAAATAGGGGACCCTCGGCCCCTCGGCGGTGCGCTCGGGCTGAGGAATGGAGAGGAAGAACAGAGGAACGATGGCGAGAGCAGCGGTGAACACGTCGATCGCGAGGATCCCGTGGATAGGAAGGACGGCTAGAAGCAAGGCGGCCAACGGCGGGGTCACGATGTTCATCACCCCGTGCATGGTCTGGTTGAGGCCGGCGACGCGGGTGAGGTGCTCTCTGGGGACCATGAGCGAGACCGAGGCGGCAAAGGCCGGCCAGTGAAACGCCCCGCCCAGCGCCCGGAGGATCTTCACCGCAAAGATGTGCCAGACCTCGGCCTTGCCCGCCCAGAAAAGAACGGCCAACCCCAACGAGACCAGGGCAATCACGCCATCGGCGGCGATCATCACCCGCCGCCGGTTCCAGCGGTCCACCAAAGCCCCGGCGAAAGGTCCAAGGATTACCTGAGGAAGGACTGCTACCAGGGTGGCCGTGGCCAACACCGTGGCCGAGCCTGTCTTCTGGGTGAGCCACCACACAAGGGCAAATTGGGCGATCGCGCTGCCAAATAGGGAAAACTGTTGCCCAACCCAAATCGTGAAAAACCTAGGCCTCCAACCTTGGGGATTGATCATCCCTTGTCCTTTCAAGCGGGGACGTGGGCCCCTTTGACCAGGACCATGGACTCCTCGGCAAAAGCCTCTGTGAAGCCGCGCCTAAGGGCGGCTTCCACGAGTTCCTTTTGGTCGGCGTTTGTTTGGAAAACAAGCCTTTTCCCTAGGCTCGCCCCGTGGAAAACGGCCTGGGCGAGGAGGACTTCTCCCAGTCCTTGGCCCCGGAACTCGGGGAGAAGTTCCACCCTCAGCTGCACTGGGCCCTCTTTCCTCCGCCAAACCTGATAAAGCCCAAGAGGAGCGTTGTCTTTGAGGAGAATCGCCGACTCCTCCTTCCCACCCCCAAGGGAGGAAAGGGCCCGCGCTAAAGGAGACGGCCTTTTCGGCGGGCCGTAGACCTCCCTGGCCTTGGGGTCACGGGTGTTCTCCAGCATCTTGCCCAACCGGGGGTCGTTCCCTCCCACCCGAAGGAGGCGAAGGCCTGGAGGGAGGGAGGTCGGGGAGATCGACTCCCCGCTCTCCCCCGCCAAGGTCAGGATGCGTTCGAAGGGCTGGAAGCCCAAGGAGAGGTACAGGCGCTTGGCGGGCAAGTTGTCCTCGCGGACGCGGAGGACCACCCTGTCCAGTCCCCAAGAGAAAGCCTCTTGAATCGCCTGGGAGACGAGGGCCCGGGCAATTCCTTGGCCGCGGTGGGCGGGGTGGACCGCCACGGCCTCAAGATAGGCGAAATGCCGGCGGCTTTCGATCATCGTCGTGCCCACAACCTCCCCTGGCACCTTGGCCACGAAAAACTTGAATCGAAGCCCGGCGACCTTCTGGAGGGCCAAGGCCATCCGATAAAGCCTCAGCATCTTTGGGGCTTCCTTGACGTCGAAGCCCCAAAACGCCGCCTCTTCGGAGAAAGAGGCGGTTAAGACCTCAATCACCCCCTCGAGGTCCGGCAAAGAAAAGTCGCGAATTTCCAGGCTCCCCACTCTTAGCTCCCCAAAAGCCGCTCCCGGAGGAGCTTGGGAGGAAGGGAGCCGCAGGAGAGGATCGCGTCGTGGATTTCCCTCAAGGAAGCGTTGGGCTGGCGCTTCTTGTGCGCCTCGATCACCTTGAGGATCTCGAGCTTGCCCATAAGGTAGCTCATGGGCTGGGTGGGGCTCATCGTGTACCGCCGTACCTCCGCCAGGGCATTGGTGCGCTCCAAGCCCACCTTCTCGACGAGGAAGTTCACCCCCTCCTCCACGGTCATCCCCTTGGTGTGCAGGGAGACGTCGAGGATGATCCGCGCTGCCCGCCAGAGTTGGTCCTGAAGCCGGGCCAGCTTCTGCACGGGCTGGTCGATGTACCCGAGCTTTTCCATGAGCTCCTCGCAGTAGAAGGCCCAGCCCTCCACGAACAGGCTGGACAGGGCGCTTCCCAGCTTGCGGGGTAAGGTCTTGGCGTAGCGGTTGGCGTAAACAAGCTGCAAGTGGTGGCCGGGGTAGGCCTCGTGGAGGGCGGTCACCGGGATCTTGGCGTAGTTGTGGCCGCGGAGTTTTTCTTCCTTGACCTTCCGCGGAGCAAAGCGGTCCACCGGGGTCACAAGAAAGATCCCCTGCTGCTTTTTCTCCAGGGGACCGGGCATCATGTACGCGGCGTAGGGGATCATCGGCCGCATGGAAGGGGGCGTGGGCTCGATCTTGAGGGTCTCGCCCTCGGGGATGGTCACGATGTCTTTTTCTTGCACGAACTTCCGCACCCGCTCCATCTCCCGGCGGTAGACGGCGAGGACCTCGCCCGGCTTGGGATGGTGGTTCTTGGCCTCGTCAATGATTTCCCGCGCGCTCTTTCCCGGGGCGATCTTTTTGGCGAGCTCCTCCATTTGGGCCTTGGTCTGGTCAAAGAGCGTCCAACCCAGGGCAAGGAGTTCATCGGCGGTGTAGTCGAGCATGTGGTCCTCGCGAAGGATCTCCTCGAAGAGTTCGCGGCCGGCGGCGAAGTCACCCTTGGCTTGGGGAAGGACCGCTCTTTCCAAGAACTCAGCGTAGTCCGCAAGGGCCGAGGCGGCCCGGAGGCTGGCGGGAATCACCTTGGGGGCCCGATGGGGGACGCGCAGACTCAGGGCGGGAATCACCAAACGGTAAAGGAGCACGCTGCGCTTGGCTCCCTCGAGGGCCACCTCGGCCCATACCCGGGGAACCCGCTCGGGCACGAGGGATTTCTTTCCTTCCTCCAGCACCCGGGGCACGTGGTTCAAGCGCTTGGCCACGTTTTTCATCCGCTCGGAGAAGGGGGCGAAGTCCCGAATGAGGAGGAGGAAGACTCCGCCCAGTCCCTCCTGCATGTACATCCCAGGGCTCCGCTCGAAGTCCCGGGTCTTGGCAAAGTCCCGGAGGAACGAGTGGATGAGGCGGACCATCAGGGTGTGGTCAATCCTTGCGTCGATGTCCCAAGGGCGGGGGTCCATGGCTTGGAGGGCAGCCAAGGCCTCGCGCATGGCTTTCTCCTGGCGGGCCCGGGCCGCGGGGGTGTGCTCCCCCAAGCGATCGTCAAACCTGTGGTCGCCGAGTTGGGTGGCAGCCACGGGGACTTCCGCAAGAAATCGCTCCATGAACTGGTCCACCAGCTTGTAGAACTCCGCCGGACTTTGTTGTTTCATGGTTTTGTTCCTCCTTTAGCGGCAATTGTGCCCCTCACCCTGCCCTCTCCCACAAGGGGAGAAGGTAAGGGGAAAACAAGAATAGCGGCGAGGTGGGGGATCACAGAGGAGATGAGGGCGCGATCGGCCTTAGGCTCGGGGAAATACGACCGAGCCCGTTCGAGGTACCCCGGCCCATGGGGCACCGGACAGTGGCTGAACGGACCTCAAACACCGTGCTTCTCCCCCACGACGATGTCTCCGCTTCCCGTGGTCACCCGCAGACTCCCCGTGGGCCGCGGGCCCAGTTGGCCCTTAAGCCTTTTCTCGTCCCGAACTTCCACGACCAGAGGAAGGGAGCAGGAAATGTCGCCCGAAGAGGTGGTCAAGTCCAGGGCCAGCTCGGTCTCCTTGGGAACCTTGACCTGGACGTCGCCGGAGTTGGTGCGGACGCGCCACTCCCGGCCCTCCTCAGGGACCCCCTCCACCGCGACATCCCCGCTCCCTGTGGAGACATCGAGATCGCCCTGAAAGCCGGCGAGGTTAATGTCCCCAGAACTCGTCTTGACCCGCAGGCTACCTCGCACGTCTTGTCCGCTCACATCGCCGGAGGCGAGGGTCAACTCCAGGGCCCCATACACCTGGACAAGGTCCACATCCCCCGATCCGGAACGGAGGAAGACCGTGCCCTGAAGCCGGGAGACTTCGAGGTCCCCCGAACCCAGGACGACCTGGGCCTTGCCAGACCAACCTTCCAGGACGATGTCACCCGATCCGGTCTCGATCTCGAGCTCCACGTCGTTGGGCAGCTCGACCCGGGCCACTGGGGCCAGAAACTCCAAGGGCCTAGGCAAGCTGACCCGGAGTTCCCCTTCTTCCTCCCGCAACAGGAGGTGCCCGAGGATGTGCTCAGTGCGGGCTTCCTCGCCGGGGAGAACCTCGTACTTTACCAGCGCCCGCAGCTTTCCTGGCTCGCCACCACGGATTTCAAGGTCTGCGCTGCCCAAGCTGATCTTGACGCGGGTCCCTGGGGACAAGGCCACGTCGCGTATCCACTCCCGGGTGCTTCGAAAGAGACGGAACATGGTTTACCTCCACCGTTCGAGTTCCTGCTCCCAGCGGCGGAGGGCCTCCCGGCGGCGCCGCAGCTCGGCCCGGCGGACAAACGGCCAGGCCACCAGGGCCAACACCACCGCCACCCCCACGATGGCCAGCACCGTGGGGATCAGGACCAGCAAGAAGGCGAACACCAGGGCCAGGGTCAAGGCCACGATGGGTCCGGCGATGGCAACAGCCAGAATCCCCACCAACAGGCCCCCCAGGCCACCCATGCTCCCCGCCACGGACCGAATCACCGAGGACACAATGCTTAACGGCAACCCCACCACAAGCCAGGCCACCTTCCGCACCGTTCGCGCCACCACGCTTAACGCAGTCACTCCCGCACCTCCTCCTCCACCTTGGACTGGGGGTCCTTTTCCAGTGACTCGGTGTACTCCACCCGCTTGATGTGGCATCCTGGGCCGATCTTCACTTTTCCGCCGCGGACCACCTCGGCCTGGGTGTATTCAAGCTTGATCTCGTCGCCTTCGATCACCTTGGCCCTGAGCTCCCGCATCCTGGACGTGCCAAACAACGCTTCCAAAACTTCGCCCACCAGGCCGCCCAGGGACTTGGAGCCGGCGCGGACTTCGATCTTCCCGCCCCCGATCTCCTGGGCCTCACAAGTTCCGTGCATCTCGATCTCCGCCTTGTCCGCGGACAAAAGCCCCCTGATGCGGAAGGAGCCGCTCAGGCGAAGGGTCTCCACCTCCACGTTGCCCTGAGTTTCCAGGCTTCCCGAGATGCGGAGGTAGCCTCCGGAGATGGACTGGCCGTGGGTGGAGCCGGCGATCTTCATCTCCTTGGCCCTGAGCTTGCCGCCCACGCGGAAGGCGCCCGCGGCCTCCGCTTCCTCCACTTCCAGGTCGCCTTGGCACCTAAAGGAGCCCGCACACTCAAAGCGCCGGGCTTTGAGGTTGCCCTGGGCTGTGGCCGAACCGGCCGAGGAAAACTCCTCGGCTTCGAGGTCGCCGGTGACCTTGCCCGAGCCGGCGATCTTCACCTGGCCGTAGGAGCCACCTTCGATGGTCCCCGACCCCGCAATTCTCACGTTCCTCTCAGGCACTTGTTCCACCTCCCAACGCCTTTTTCACGTCCTCGACCACCTTTTCCAAGTCCAGGCGCACCTTGATCCGGGTGTCGCGGTCCAGGGCGAGGGGCTCCCGGGCCAGCACACCGAAGGAAATGCGGATGACCAGCGCTTCGCGATCGACGGTTTTCTCGGCCAGCACCGCGGCCAAGCCGGTGGGCTGACGGAAGGCCTCGGCTTGGGTACGCAGGAGCTCCACCAGGAGCCGTCCCTCTCCGGGCAGGGCCCCTTGGCGGAGAGCCTGGGCGCCCCCGGCCAGGGCCACCAGCTCGGGGAAACTGTACTCCCCGGCCTTCCAGAGAAGCTCCCGGGCCTCAGCCCCGATAGGGGAAAGGGCCAAGGGATCGGGATAACTCACCTCGGTGGGGATCACCTCGGGGGCGAGGAGCTTCACCAACTCCTCCAAGGGCTTCTCTTCCTTCAGCCGAAGGACCTCCTCAATCCGCCGGAGGATCTTCTCTTTGGGGAAGAAGGTTTCCTGGCCGGTGAAGGTGGAGCGGCGGACAAACCAGGCTTCGGGGATGAGGCCCATCCGTTTCCAGCGGTACAGCTGGCCGTAGGAGATGCCGGTGAGGCGCAGGACCTCCTTTTTGGGGATCAGTTCCTCGCTCATACGGGTACGATCGCCTCCTTGGCGGGCTGAGGGGCGGCGCGGGTTGAAGGGGAGCGAGGTTCCTCTTCCGAGCGATTGGAGCAGGGGCAGGGGGTGCCGTTGGGGTGAGGCAGCCCCCACAGGGGGAGCGGCCGATCGTCCTGCCGGTTGAGCTCCAGGAGCCGGGTCGCCATTTCAGGAGCGGAAGACCAGTGGATCATGGTACCACCTCCGGGGCCTATCATAACATCACACTGTTATGTTGTCAAGCCCCGGCCCCCTCCCCCTTCGCAACCCCAGGAATCCCACAACTAGCCTGCATTCAGCTGCCTATCCAACCAAGAAGCTACCCCGGGGGGCCGCCCTAAGGAGAACGGTGTTATGTTAACAGGGCCTCAGCCCCCGACCACCGTTACCCCTTCCACCAATACTGGCGGCGTGTACAAGCTCCCCCCCACCCAGTCCGGTACGCCGCCCACGGCCCGCAACCCTCCCTTCAGCACCTCGTAGGCGTTCCCCGCGATCATCGTGTTCTTCACCCGGCCCACGACCCGGCCGTCTTTCACCGCAAACCCCACCCCCACGTTGTTGGAGAACGCCCCGGACTGGATGTTCCCCTGCCCCAGCCCCAGCACGTCCACCACGATCAGACCTTCCTTGAGGTCCCGGATCAGCTCCTCCAGGGTCCCCTCCCCAGGTTGGAGGCACAGGTTGCGGGGCGCAGGCCCAGGGGGAACGCGGAATCCTCCCCCACCCATGGGCGAGCCCTTGAGGCCGTTGCCGGTGGAGTCGGCCTTGGCCAACGCGGCTGCCCGCAGATCGTAGAAGAAATTGCGGACGACCCCGTTCTCCACGAGGGGCATCCGGCCCGAGGCCAGGCCCTCGTCGTCGAACGACCGCGACCGCGGTCCGAAGGGAAGTGTCCCGTCGTCCACCAAGTTCAACCGCCGGCCAAAAACCTCCTCCCCCAGCTTCCCCTTGAGCGGGGACGTGCCCAAAAACACGGACATCCCGGAGAAGCCGACCATAAGGGGGAGGAACAAGACTGTGGTGCCGCTGGGGGCGAAGAGCACCGGGGGTTTGCCGTTGGGGGCTGGGGCCAGCGTCCGTCCCCACCGGAGGTAGGTAAGGATTTTCTGGGCCAGCTCTTCCCAGCGCAGGTCGGAGGCCCGCCGCACCACCTGGGAAGCCCCCACCATCCAGATGTCCCCCGGGCGGATCTGTTCCGCTGAAACCCACATGGACACGTAGGTTCGGCGCTCCCGGCGTTCTCCACCCTCGGTGTTGGCCACGGTCACCTCAGCCGTCCCGCGGCTCACGGCCGTCTCCACCACCACTTCCGGGAACTCCTGGCGGATGGTGTGGATGGCCTGTTCGCCCCAGCGGATCAACTCCTCGGCGGTCAAACCCAGCACGTCGGGGTCATAGACGGGGACTGCTTGGCCGGGCTTGAGGACCGGGAACTGGAAAGGGGCCGGGTCTCCGTGGGATGCTGCGGCCAAAGCAGCTTGGACAAGGCCCTCAGCCCCACCCCCGGCCGTGGAGGCAAAACCCAGCTTGCCCCGGGCAATCACCCGTAGGGCCTGGCCCACCACAGACTCGCCGGCCACCTTCTCCAGGTCCCCCCCATGGAACACCACGCTGAGGTTTTCCCGCCGCTCCTCGTACAGCTCCGCCGCCTGGGCCTGTCCCTTGACCAGCTCCAGCGCTTTCATCATCGACCTCCTACGGTCACGTGGCGAATCCGCACGTGGGCCGAACCATCCGTGACAGGGAGGGGGAACTGCCCGCCCTTGCCGCACCCCCCGGAACTCCCCTCCAGCTTGAAGTCGCTCCCGATCAGTTCGATGTTCCGCAGGGTGTGGAACACGTTGCCGGTGAGCACGATGTCCCTAAGCATCCGTCCGACCTTGCCGCCCACGATCTCGTACCCGTAGGCTGCGGAGAACGTGAACTGCTCAAACTCGGTTTGACCTCCAAACGCCCCGCAGGCGTACACCCCCCGGTCGATGTCCGCAAAGACCTCGTCCCGGGTGGCCTTTCCCGGTTCGATGTACGTGTTGCGCATGCGCACGATGGGCTCGTGTTCCCAGGAGATGGCGCGGGCGTTGCCCGTGGGGTCCATCCCCAGCTTGTGGGCCGTGGCCCGGGAGTGGAGAAGCCCGGTGAGAATCCCTTCCCGGATGAGGTAGACCTTCTTGCGGGGCACACCCTCATCGTCGTAGGGGGAGTTGCCGCGGGCCCCAGGGACGAACCCGTCGTCCACCACCTGGAGTTCGGGGACACCAAATGGGGTGCCTATCTTCATGACCTTGCGCATGGGCTCGTTCTTGAGGAGGAAGTCGGCCTCGCAGATGTGGCCAAACGCCTCGTGGATGAACACCCCCGCGAGGTCAGGATCAAGCACGACGGTGTAGGTACCCCCTTGCACGGGGCTGGCCGCGAGGAGGTCCACGGCCCGCTGGGCGGCCTTCTGAGCCAGGTGTTCCTTCCCTTGGACGGCCTCAAATCCCGCGGCGTAGCCCAGGGATTCGAAGCCCTGCTGAATGTCCCCGTTTTTCCGCGCCACGGCGGCGAGCATGAGGGTGACATCGGGAACGCCCTGATCCACGTACGTGCCCTCGGAGTTGGCGTACAGGGTGCGGCGCCACGTGTCGGCGTAGCGCACCGTGGTGGAGACCACAGCGGGATGGAACCCCAGGAGGATCTTGTTGTACGCCTCAGCGAGACGGCGCTTCTCTTCGAGGCTCACCCCCCGGAAATCCCGGGCCATGGCTCCTTCGTAGCGGGCCTCCACGGGCTTGACCGGGGCGAGCTCCACCCTTTCTCGGACGTGACGGGCGGCGGCCCGGGCCAGGGCCACGGCCTCCTCGACCTTGGCCTTGATCTCCTGGGGGTTGGTGAACACGGCGATTCCCCAGGCCCCTTGGACCAAAGCGCGGGCAATGCCCCCCTGCTCTTCGGTGGCCTCCAGCACAATGAGCTGGTCTCTCTGGAAGGCCACCCGAGAACGAAACACCTCTTCCCACCGCACCTCCACGTAGCCAGCACCGGCCCGCGCCACAGCGTCTCTCAACCTATCCTCCATGGGACCTCCTCGGGCGAATTGTACCGCCCTCTCCGCGGTGATCTGCATCACAGAAACTCAGGGACATGAAGGTCTATAATGGGC
>OGCI01002234.1_pt1 | contig 13348 bp, 13 predicted proteins | sample 1570021 | NCBI WGS metagenome assembly OGCI01 (sample SAMN06264664, study PRJEB24512) | hot springs metagenome | isolation source: Hot spring water | place: South Africa: Tshipise | collected 2015-06-21
TGACGTCCTTTCGCGCCTACCGGGACATCCTGGAGTTGACGATCAAAGAAAGCACCATGATCATGTTGATCATCGCAACCTCCTTCCTTTTTTCAACACTTCTGACCAAGCTCTATATTGCCCAAACCGTCACCACCTCACTCGTGAGCTGGGAATTTTCCAAAGTTGGGCTGATGGTCATGATCAACTTCTTCCTTCTGATCTTAGGTGCCCTTTTGCCTCCTGTTGCACTGGTCCTGATCGTCTGCCCCATCCTGAATCCGGTTATCCTGGCCTACGGTTTTGACCCGGTCTGGTTTGGGGTCATTATCACCATCAACATGGAAGTGGGGATGATTACCCCACCTTTTGGCCTGAATCTCTTTGTCGTGAAGGGGATCGCTCCAGAAATTCCCTTGCATCGGGTTCTCATCGGGTCCGCTCCCTTTGCCGTCTGTCTGCTCTTAGGAATCGTCATTTGTTACATCTGGCCTGAGATTATCCTATGGCTGCCCAACCAGATGATCAAGTGACCGGTTTCCGGGAAAGCTGCCTAAATGCCCCGCCCTATTATGGGCGGGGGATTTCATTATGGGCGTGTTTTTTTAATGAGGTGAAGAATGCCATGATCACAAAGATAAAAAATATACTCTATGCCACCGACCTTACAAGGAATTCATCCTACGCCTTCCGCTACGCCATTCATTCGGCACAGAAATATGATGCTCAAATTTATATTCTTAATGTCTTGGAAAAGCTCACTCCTTCGGAAGAGGCAAACATGGCTGTTTTCGTATATTCCTATTTACCCCATTTGGAGATGGAGAAGATCAGGCGGGAAAAGAGGGATGATCTGAACAGCCAAATCAAAAAGAGGTTGAACGAATTTGCCCAAAGGGAGCTCCAGGACGATCCGGATACACTGAAACGCGTGGCCTCGATCATGGTGGTCGATGGGGACCCGGCTGATGAAATCCTAAAGAAGGCTGACGAACTGAACTGCGATCTGATAATCATGGGGACTCATGGCAAAGGCCTGATCACTCATACCTTCCTGGGAAGCGTGTCCGAGAAGGTCCTACATCGAACGCGAAAACCGGTCTTGATCATTCCCATTCCCAAAAAGGATATCGACAAATCTTTGGCCGACATCTAAAAAAAATCTCAGGATTTAAAATAGCCCTATCCTTATCCCAATGAAACAGAGTGTTAGAATTTCAAAACGTTGAACCCATCGAAATTGATTAGAACCGTATTCAGGATCGGATAAAGATAGCATCGGGTCTTTTGTTCAAGAGAGCCAAGTGTTTTAGACAAAAATGTTTCATGTAGAATCCTCTTCTTCAATTTATTGAGAATCCTGTGAGGAATTCGTTTGATTTGAGGAGGAAGAATCCTATGCGCAAGATCGGGAAAGATTCCTTAATATATGCCTATAGTGCAAAGAGTTCAGTGGCCTTGGAAGTGGAACTAGGGGAAAGCTTTTTATTAGAGACCCATGACCGCTTCACAGGCATCACTGACTTTTCAAATATCCTTGGATCAGATGCCACTCGGAACAATGCGGTGACAGGAAATGTATTCGTCAAAGGGGCAAAGCCTGGGAAAGTTCTAAAAGTTGAACTCCAAAGGCTTGAAATCACCCAAAAAGAAGGAATGATCGTTGCCTTTCCCAAAAGAGGGGCTTTTGGCGGGAAGATCCATGAAACAAGATCGAAAGGAATACCCCTTGAAAAAGGATTTGCCATTTTTAATGAGAAGATAAAACTCCCTATCTCACCACATATAGGTAGGATTGGGGTTGCCCCTGCCATCGGGGAGATTCCCACTGCCATTCCGGATTCACATGGAGGGAATTTAGACAATAAACACTTTGTGGAAGGGACGGCCATCTATCTACCTATTTTCCATGAAGGGGCCTTGTTGGGAGCGGGAGATTTTCACGCCCTCATGGGAGATGGAGAGAGCGTTTTATCCGGGATTGAGGTAGCGGGTCAGGCAGTGTTGCGCTGTAGCCTTGTCAAGAATTTCTCTCTGACGGATCCCCTTCTTGTGACAAAAGAAAAGGTAATGACCATGGCAAGCGCCAAAACCCTGGAGGAGGCCAGTCGGAAAGCTCTTGACAATATGGCGATTCTACTGTCTGAGTCACAACAGATCGATTACATTGAGGCAGCCATGTTGGTCAGTATTGCCGGAGATGTTCATGTATGTCAACTTGTCAATCCACAAGTCACTGTAAAAGTGATGGTTGAACAATCCCTTCTTCCTCTCTTCTTTCTCCAATGAGATGAGGAGAGAATCCTAAACCAAAAGAAAAGGAGGCGAATGATGAAAGGTCTTCCCTTAGAAGGCATCCAGATCGTTGACCTCACGGCGGCAATGTCTGGCTCTTATTGCACCCAACTCCTGGCCGATTTTGGGGCGAGTGTTTTAAAGATCGAACCTCCTGGCACGGGAGATATGCTCAGGGACTTTGGTCCTCCATTTGTGAAAGGGGAGAGTTACTATTTTTTGCTCAATAACCGCAATAAGAGAAGCATGACCCTCAACCTTCAAACCGAAAAAGGAAAGGAGGTTTTTTATAAACTCGCTTCCACGGCGGACATTGTAGTTGAAAATTATCGGCCCAGCGTAAAAAGGAAACTCAAGATCGACTACGACGATCTCAAGAAGAAAAATCCACGTCTGATCTATGTCAGCATTTCTGGATTCGGCCAGACCGGTCCCTATGAAAATCGGGCTGGTTTCGACCCCATTGCCCAAGGGATGTCAGGCATTATGAGCATCACAGGATGGAATCACACGGGCCCGGTTCGGGTCGGTGTCGCCATCGGCGACTCTGTGGCTGGGATATTTGCTTCCTATGGTATTCTTTTGGCACTCATAGAAAGGGAAAAGTCAGGGGAAGGTCAACGTGTGGAGACCTCTTTGCTGGAAGGGTTGGTGGCTCTTCTCGGTTTTCAAGCGGCCAAATTTTTTGGCACCAACGAGAGGCCAGAACCCCAAGGGAACGATCATGCCATGATGTCCCCTTATGGCACCTTCAAGACCAGGAACGGGTACATGAATATTGCGGCGGGCAATCAGGGTATGTGGGAGCGATTGGCAAAGGCCCTGGGTTTAGAACATCTCATCCAGGACAAGAGATTTTTAACCGTGGCTGATCGAGTGGCCAACCGTCCTGAGCTGACGAAGCTTCTGGAGGCGAAGCTGGTCGAAAAAACGAGTAAAGAATGGGAAACAATCCTAGATCATGCTGGGGTGGCCAATGGCCCCATCCTTTATATCGATGAGGTTTTTCAAGATCCTCAGGTTCTCCATCAGCAAATGCTCTTAGAGATGGATCATCCAACTGTGGGAAAGATGAAAACCCTTGGCTTTCCAGTTAAGATGGGACGGACACCTGGCCAACTGAAACTCCCTCCCCCTCTCAAAGGGCAGCATACCGAAGAGGTGTTGAAAGAGCTGGGATACAATCCCCAAGAGATCGAGGCGATGGGAAAAGAGGGGGCGATCTGAGCCAGGCACTTTGTGTCCCCTGTTCAATCCCACAGATTGGTTCTTGCAGGGATGCCTCGAGGACGATCCTTATCCAGACGGGAATCTCAGATGAAAGTGGACCACTCGATTCTTACGTTATTAACAGTCTCATATTACAAAATCCCTCCTCCCACCAGCCTACCGCCTGCCTGCCAGTAGACAGGGTAGGCAGGCTTTGCCAAAGAGGGGCGGGTGAAGATTCTCTAATCCATATTAGGTTTTTCCGAACAGGGTTTGTAAGGCGTCCTCTTTGGCCTCACGGACGTGCTCCCGCATCACCCGCTCGCACAAATCCGGGTCTTTTAGTTGAAGGGACATGACGATCTTTCGATGACCCTCGACCGATCTTCTTCCCCCGTCAGGGTATCGAAGGGTGTCTTTTCTGTATCTCAGGACATATTTTCTGATATTGACGATGAGGCGGTAAAGGCGGGACTTATGGGCGACCAGTTCATGAAGCATATCGTGAAAGCGGGTATTCCATTTGAAGACTTCTTCGATCTTCCTTCCTTTAAGTGCCTCTTCCGCATTCCGGATAAACAGGTCAAGTTGATTGAGAGTCTCATCCGAGACGTTTTGAGAGATGAGCCGCAGGGTATATCCTTCCAGGATGGAGCGAAGCTCAAAGAGATCCTCGACCTCTTCCCTGGAATCCCTCGAGACGATAAATCCCCTTTTGTTTCGGGGTTTAATGAGCCCTTCCGATTCTAATTTATAGAGGGCTTCCCGGATAGGAGTTCGACTGACCCCCAGAGTTTTGGCAAGGTGCTCTTCGGTCAATTTTTCTCCCGGACCGAGGTGGCCGGAAAGGATATCCGTTTTAATGTGTTCGTAAACGCTTTCCCGGATGGGAAAGCTCTTCTTTTCTCTTACGAACCTGGAAGCCATTTTTGTATCCAATTTTTTATAAAATAAAATTTTGGAAATATTACAACCCAAATGAACCGATGTCAATAAAAATTTGAAATCTCCTCCAATGGATCGATATTTAGGCCATTTTATCATAATTTAAAATTCTACTGACAGGAAAGGTAAAAAGAGGTGGGATCATCGGGTTCCTCACAGGGATTATCCCGGCCGGCGGGATCACGACGGCTTCCTTTCTGGCCTATTTTGCGGAGAAAAGGGTTTCCAAGCATCCGGAACGTTTTGGGAAGGGTGCGATTGAGGGAGTGGCCTCACCCGAAGCGGCGAACAATGCCGCATCGATCAGTGGCTTTGCTCCTTTACTGGTATTGGGAATTCCAGGATCTCCTACGACTGCCGTTATGTTGGCGGGTTTTATGATGTGGGGTATTCGCCCAGGCCCTCTGCTCTTTCAAACCAAACCGGACCTTGTCTGGGGCCTCATTTCAAGCAAGTTCATCGGAAATCTCATCCTCCTTCTGATGAACATCTTTCTCATTCCCCTCTTCGTCATGATCCTGCGGGTTCCTTATACTATTCTCATGTGTTTCATTGTCATTTTTGCGTCTGTGGGTGCCTACACCGTCAACAACAATCTTTTCGATGTCTGGATGATGCTCGGATTCGGTGTGCTGGGCTACATCATGAAGAAACTGAATTATCCGATCGTCCCGCTGGTCTTGGGCCTGGTTCTCGGAAACCTGGCGGAGAATTCCCTCCGGCAGGCTCTCACCATATCCGGAGGAAGTTTTTCTATCTTCTTCACCCGGCCGATTTCCCTTTTTTTCATTGTCGTAGCCTTCCTCGCCTACCTCAGCCCGGTGATTCGATTGGCTTTTAAGGGATTCCTGCGTGGCCGCGTGGATGTAACCTCCTAATTGCGTTTAACTCTTCACTTCCAGGGCTTGCCGCTCATACCATATCCTTCTTCACCCTTGATAGCTTTGATGATTAAGTCCGCTTTGGCACGGGCCTCGATCTTCTTTTCTGTTGTGATCATGAGCCTTGATCCAAACTTTTCTGTGCAGAATTTAGTTAAGGCTTCCATAACCTTTGCGCTTCCCGTTACAGGCAGGGTCGGCCAGAAATAGGTTGGAATTCCCATGGCCACCGTCCACATGGCTTCGGTGACTTCTGAACTGCGATTGGCCTCCGGATAACAGGCTACGATCGGATATCCCGTCAGGTCCTTTTTCCCTATCTTTGCCAGCTCCAGCAGGAAATCGGTTATTGTTCCATCTCCTCCCCCAACATCAATGACAGAAGGAACTTCCTTCCCAAGGGACGATAGGACATCCGATAAGCCTTTGCCGCAGTATTTTTCCTTCAAGGCGGGATTTAGAAATCCATATTTTCCGAGAGCGATGCTTGCCTCGCCCTTTGAGATGCAGAGAATATCATTTTTCAGAAACTCCTGAACCATCATGGTGATTTCCTGATCCTGAGTATATTTGACATTGTTGCTTCCGGCCAGGATCACGATCCCTTTCAGAAGGCCTTTCTGGAGACCACCCGCAATCTTTTTCACATCCACGCTTTCGCTGGAGAAACCGATTGTCGCGTATTCTTTCGCTTCCGGAATTTCTCTGGGGATGGCGCGACGGAAATCATAAGACTTTTTCGTTTGTTCGACAATGCTTCGTGCGTAACGGGAGAGGTCTTTATCTTTTTTTAAGGTCTCTGTGGAGATGATTGGTACACTAAACTCTCTGGCCACCCCCTCTAAAGAGGGATTGACAAACTGATCTCCAATGACAATGAGATCCACAGCGCATGTCATCAGGGGGACTTCCTGAGAACCGTAATTGGTAATGATTGGAAAGCTAAAGGGTGGCAATAAAGGCTCCGTGCAAACGCCCATCACCTGAACCCCTTGCTTCTTTGCCGCTTCGGCTATCTTCTGCTTAAAAATAGGGGAGAAGTGGCCATAGATGAGGAGGTGGGGTTCTTTTTTCTTCAATCCACCCAGGTTGACTTCAATCTTTGTTGGGACGATTTCACCGAGGGCAGATTTTTTTAAACTTCCATAAAGCCATTGGGCCATACAACCCAAAAGAGAGGATTTGAATGCCCATAGAAGGATTTCCTCCACCTCCGCCACCCCTCCTTCCAATTTCTGAGACGCCTTGAACAGGTCCCTTGCTATTCCCTCCGGAGCGATCCCCAATTCTTCCCAGCGCCGGATCAATGATTTTGGAAATTCTTTCTTAACCATGATCCCGCCATTTCTGAAGAGGCCCTGGACCTCTTTAAGAATCAGATCGGTTTTCGCCCTGTTTTTTGGTGTGACCTGTTTTGATTCAACTCCCTGCGCAAAATCGCTTAACCGGTCGAGATAGGTCATCGTCCCTTTCAGAACCAATCTCAATAAGGATTGAATGGCAAGGGTATCTTTATCCTTTCCGCAGACGCCTAATTTATTCGAATCCCGAAAGGGATGGCTGATACAGGGGCCCTGGAGGCAGTCGCGGCAGCTTAAACCTGTTTCACAGAAGCCACACTCGGGAAGCTGTCCTTCATAACGATCCCATACCAGAGGAATTTCACTCTCGGCAGCTTTCGGAAGAAAATATTCGACTGCGTTATCGATCGTCTTCTTCTGGATATATTCCATCTTTAACTCCTTTCTTTCCTAAAGGGATGAAACCCAGCATTCCATCATTCCATTATTCCAACTAAAATGCCTTTGTCCGGTAATCTTTTCTCTCCTCCAATTTAATAGCTTGAGTCGGGCATACCTCTGCGCAGATGGGATAGCCCATATTCCGGCAGCGATCGCACTTGATCGCCACTTTCATCGCAGGGGAAGGGTTGATGATCCCGAAGGGACAGGTCATCACACACATCCAGCAGGCGATGCAGGTTGGTTCATGGACGTAGACCAGCCCTGTCTCAGGATCTCTGCGCATCGTTCCATTGGGGCACGCCTCGATACAGGGCGCCTCTTCACAATGTCGGCACTGGAGGGCAAACTGTTTCCCTTCCACATAAACCCGTGGCACGGGTTGAGGCTCTTCATGGATGGCCTGGTAGAGTTCTTTGGAAACAGATGAAATCTCTGTCCCGCACCAGAGTTCACACTGATGACATCCGGTACATTTATTTTTATCAACCATTAATATTTTCACAATCTCCTCCCGGCGCCATGATGTTTGAGGACTGAGGATCGTTTCCCTTGAGGAACACTTCGTTTGAGGTCAAAACGGTTTTGCCTCGACCCTCAAATCTCGCCTTGCGAGACGATCCTCCAACCTCTAACGTTTTATTTACAACATTGTATCCATAATCTCTTTGTATTCGGTTTCCGTGAATCGACCCGCATTTCTCCTGATCAATGGCAGAAGATTCATAAAATTGAGGTCCCTGCTCATTAAGACCGAAAGGTAATCGGAGACATCGATCCGTTTCTTTATGAGAACAAAGAAGAGGCCAGCCTTCTGGATCTGACCTACCAGGATCGCTCCCACCAGGCGTCCATTCTTTAAAATCAATTTCATATAGGTGTCTCTGGTCCTTCTTTTGATCTCTTGAAAGGTCTCCCCAGCTTCGCAACTCGAACAGGTCTCCGCCTGAGTCAATCCCATTGAAATGGCGGGAACGCCGATAAAATTTCCGATGGAATTTCTTCTGAATGACCCTTCGTATAAAGCCTCACGGCCGGCCATATTGAGGCCGGCAATACGGCCCTGTTCCACAGCACAGGGCCAGATGGCATTGATCCAATTTGAGTCTCGGGTGATATCATAGGTTTCGGTTACATCCCCGGCGGCATAGATATCCGGCACACTGGTCATCATTCGGCCATTGACCCGGATGCCTCCCAGAGAGCCGATCTCTATCCCTGCGGTCTGGACAAGTTCAATGGCAGGCTTTACGCCGACGGCGATCACCACCATATCGCATTCGATTTTCCTGTTATCTGTGATCACACTTTTGACCCAACCATTTCCAGTAAACCGGAGGGCCTTTTCTCCGGTGATCGTTTTGATCCCGAGGTCTTCGATCCTTTTTCGGATAATGGAGGCGGCCTCTTCATCAAAAACCGTGGGCAGGACATGGCCCAATTGTTCCAGCAGGGTGACCTCCATCCCTCTTCTCCTCAGACTGATGCATGATTCGACGCCAACGCTTCCAGCTCCGATGACCACCGCTTTTCTGCCTTTGAGATTGTAGATCCTTTCCGCATCGGCCATGGTCTTCAAAGTGGAGATGCCTTCCTTTTCGATGCCTGGAATGGGAGGAACAATAGGATTTCCTCCTGTGGCCAAGAGAAGTTTATCGAAAGGCTGGGAATCGCCGTTTTGCGTCTGAACCGTTTTGGAATCGATCGAGATTTGACGGACTCTCATCCCCAGATGAGGGGTGACCCTGTTTTGCTCGAAGAAGTCTCCGGATCTGAAATTTAAGAGGGGTTTTGAGAGCTCTTCGGCAATATAGTAGGGTAGAAGGACTCTTGAAAAGAGGGGGGTGGCCTCATCGCTGAACAGGTCAAGGGGTGATTCTCGATCGATGGATCGAATGGCCTCTATCGCACTGATCCCAGCCGCGCTCCCTCCGATGATGACGTATCGCATGGTTTACTCCCTCCTTATGAGCAGAGAGCATAACGCATCGTGCTATAAATTCCAAATCACAAATTCCAAATCCCAAATAAGCTCCAAATTCCAATTTCGAATGACCAAAAAGATTTTGTTTCGAATTTTGGTGACTGGGATTTATTTGGCATTTGGTGCTTGGGATCTGGTGCTTGTCGTTTTGCTATGCTCCATGCTCTTTCCTCTCTGCTTTTCAGTACAGACTGTGTACCATATAAAGCGGTAGCAATTCTTTGAACAGTTTTATCCCACGGGTGATATTGTAGTTACCGCAGGTGCAACACTTGGACATTTCGAGGCATGCGTCTTCTACCGTTCTTCTTCCCCGCTTCACATCCCGGACCATTTTATAGACCAGATCCGAAGCGATCATGGCATGGCCACACATCGTTGTCGTTTTGAGAATCTCAAAATGAGGCAACCTCTCCGTCTGCCCCCATGTCCCCAGGGAATATTCAATGGTATGGATGCGGCCCAGTCCAGCTTCCTCCATGCACTGCTGGACGATGTCGCTGACTCCGGATATGATGATCGAGATGCCGGGTCTATTCTCCTTCAGGTCTTTGAGCAATTGAACGATCTTCTCCCGGTTGTCGAAGGTGCACTGGACGATCGTGCTATCGGTTATATTGCTCAAGATGACATCCATTGTGGTATTATAGATATTACCTGTCTTCATATCGCCCAGATTGATCGGGCCATTCTTATAGCAGATGCTTAAAAACTTCTGCGTTTTGGGCGCTGAACCCGCCTTATTAATACCGGTTGCCGGGCACCCCAGCACCACGAAGTCGTCTTTTAAATCCTCAAAATTTCCTCTTCGATGCAGACTATGGGTCATTGTTCTCTCCTTCTATTTATCCTCATAGAACTTGAACGCAGGTTCCCCCAGGCCCATATTATTTTTGGTATTGATGGAGTACCAATATCCTAACTTTTCGAGGATGGGTTTGACCGGGATCTCTCCCTCGGGCGGAACCTTGGTAATGACTTCGACCGTAAAGACCGTGTCCACCTCTTTGGCAACCTCCTGAAGGACCTTCAAGGCTTCGGGGAGTTTTTCCAGCTTACACTTGCCCTCGATGATGGCGGAGGTCACCTTTTCATTGAGAACGTCATCTCTCAGTTTCCCCGTTGTTTTATCGGACATGAAATGGGTGACCGGATTTTCGGCGGCCAGCTCATAGCCGATGTTTGCACCCATCAAAGCCATGGCCACCTTCTCGACATCATTGAAATAGGCGCCAATGCCAGGTCTTCCCAGCTCAATCCCCACTCCGACTTCCCCCGGGCGGAATCGGCCTGAAACATCATTCGTCTTCATCTCCTCGGTCCCGCGGCCCGGGACTTGAGAGCCCTTAAATTCGATCAGGGGATTGCTCAAGATACCCCGTACTTCGCGGGGCCAGACCGTTTCGGGTTGGAAAAGGGCTTTGACAGGGCATATATTTGCCCGGAGACAGACGCCGCAGTCGGTGCATCGCTCCTGATCGATTTCGATATAGATCCTTCCCGGGATCTTTTCGTGCCTCTTAAAGTTTTGGATCCTTCCCATGGGGCAATAAGGAAAGCATCTCTTGCAGGCAATACATTTATCCTGATCCGCCTTCATAAAAACCCCCTTTAATTGTATACAAATATGATAAAACAGTTTGACATCCGAAATTTTTATAATATCTTTTTAAGAATGTCAAGGGAAAATATAAGATAGAATTAGCTCCGTAATTACAATTAATTACAATTAATTACAATACTATTCGATTTTTTAAACCGATATGCGTCGATCAGATTCGCCAAATTCTATTCGGGTTCATAAATTCAAATTGGATACAATTTATAACCCTCCCTATTGACGGGCATGATCCGTGGGTGTATATATTGAATATCGGTGGATGATCCAATTTCTCATAGAGGAGTTTAAACGATGGCGTTTCAAGTGATTGTGGACAGTGAAAAATGCAAGGGCTGTGAAGACTGTCTTGAGGCCTGCACGGTAAACGTGTTTGAGATGAGGGAAGGCAAATCAATACCTGTTCACGAGGAAGAGTGCATCGGTTGCAGAAGTTGTATGGAGGTCTGTAAAGAGAAGGCCATCACGGTCGAGGAATTACAACCCAAGATGTCCGAGACCGCCCGCTTTCTTTTAAGGGAAATACTACGCGACTAAAAATTAGGGACACTTCCCAATTTTCTAACAAGGATAACATCTTTTAAATTAAGTCAAAAGTTATGATTTAGGGTGGAAGTAAAAAATTGGGAAGTGTCCCTAATTTCTCTTAAATACCTTCTTCCAGCTTTCGGTTTCGAGAAAACTTCCGGGGGCATTTTCTAAGAGTTTTAAGAATACGGAGTAGGACATCGCAAGGGTGAGAACCTCTTTCTCCACCATGGGCCTTGCCGAGACATCAAACATTCCGAGAATAGCACAGGGTTGATCTTTTTCTGCTTCCTTCAAAGGGTAGGTGAGAATGGCACTGCATCCGGAGCCAAAGGGAGTGAATACCCCATCAGTGCGTTCCAGGGCATAATTGGTCAGGGTGAAAAGACCGGACAGGATGTCCGGAGGTACAAAGAAAACGACTACTTCTGGTTTTTCATCCCCGGAAAATTTTTCGATGGGTTTAAAAATGCAGTAAGTGGCCGGTGCTGTCCTTGGCTTCATCTTTTTAAAGAATTCCCTTGCCAGCTCCGGTGTCTTAATATAACGCTCTCCTTCCATCTCTCCCGGTATTCCGCAGGAGAGGAAGTATTCGATATTGGGACGAGGGGTTTCGCGGAAACCCATATAGTAAGCCCCTCCCGGACATCCGAAATGATCTTTATCAAAGTAAACCGTTTCTCCCTTCTTTCTTACGTTCTGAAGCAGTCCGATCATACATCCATGGATTCCTTCTTTCGGGGTGGTCCCTTCGGGCTTATCATTCGTATAATAGATTCCCAGAGGGGATTCTTTTAGTCCCAGAGCCTCCCGAAACTGTCGCCATAAATCTTCTGGATATAATTTCATGGCCTTCCCTCCGTTACTGTTTTTTCATTTCTAAATTTACATGAAACCGCAGTTTAAAGTCAACGAGCATTGATCTTGCGATCCGGGAAAAAATATTGAAAAATATTTTATAATAGATTGAAAGGTTGTACGAAAAATGTCAATGGTAGGGGGGCATTTACGGTCTCCGACACCGGCCATGGTATGGACAGGGAGACTCTTAAACATATCTTCGATCTCTTCTATACTACCAAAGGGGTGGGCAAGGGGACAGGGCTTGGGCTTGCCATGGTTTATGGCATTGTCAAAAGCCACGAGGGGTATATCCTCTGCGAGAGCGAACCTAACCGGGGGACGACCTTCGATATTTATTTTCCTGTTGCCGGAAAACAGGTGATGGCGGAAGAATTGCAAGAAGATAAGGGAATGAGAGGAGGGTCAGAGACCATCCTGCTGGTTGATGATGAAGAGCCTATCCGCAATCTGGGGGAACAGATATTCAAAATTCACGGTTATTCGGTACTTCAGGCTCCTGATGGGGAAAGCGGCCTGAAGCTTTACCGAGAGAAGAAGGACGAAATAGATTTAGTCGTTCTTGATCTGATTATGCCGGTGATGGGAGGCAAAAAGTGTTTAGAAGAGCTTCTTCAGATTAACCCGAAAGTAAAGGTAGTGATTGCCAGTGGCTATTCACCAGAAGGGACGGTGAAGGAATTTTTGGAAAAAGGTGCGAAAAACTTCATTAGCAAACCTTTCAATATTAAAGAGATGCTTCAGGTCGTCCGAGAAGCCCTTGATAATAATTAGGGACACTTCCCTATTTCAGAAAGATATAAATTCAAAAAATAGGGAAGTGTCCCTAATTTATACCACATTCGGAGGGGTCGCCCTTTAGTTTGGAGAGGGCATGGGGGAGGGCTGGGAGAATAACCGTTAAATTCTCTCTCACACTTTTGGGGCTTCCGGGAAGATTGACAATCAAACTTGAACCCCGAATTCCACAGACTGCCCTTGAGATCATGGCATGAGGTGTTTTTTTCAGGCTTTCAGCCCTCATGGCCTCAGAAAATCCGGGAACCTCCTTATCAATTATTTCCAGTGTTGCATCAGGTGTTACATCCCGTGGGCTCAGACCTGTTCCTCCTGTAGTGAGGATGAGGTCTGCTTTGAGTTGATCCGCGCTCTTTTTTAAGGCTTCTACGATCTTTTCTTTCTCATCCGGAATGATTTCATAATGGATGACCTCGGCGGGTAGATCCTTCACCATCTCCTGGATGGTCGGACCGCTCGAATCTTCTCGTTCCCCTTTGGAACCTCGATCGCTAATGGTCAGGATAGC
>OGCI01002239.1_pt1 | contig 13330 bp, 16 predicted proteins | sample 1570021 | NCBI WGS metagenome assembly OGCI01 (sample SAMN06264664, study PRJEB24512) | hot springs metagenome | isolation source: Hot spring water | place: South Africa: Tshipise | collected 2015-06-21
TCTTGAATGAAGAAGGTTGATAATCTTTAATTAAAGTGATAAATTGATAATCTTTAATTAAAGTGATAAATTAGTAAATAAGATTAGTTAGGGAATAAAAATATTTCATTTTCTCGCGGGCGGTTAGCTCAAGGGTAGAGCGCATACTTGACGTGTATGAGGTTATAGGTTCGAATCCTATACCGCCCAATGGAAATAAGACTGATTTTATGGCAAAGAAATTTTTAAATTATCTTCCCCTGATTTTTTTAATCATTTTTAGTTTTTTCACTCGATTTTATAATCTCGGCTACCCTTCAAAAGTTGTTTTTGATGAGTCTCATCATAGCCTTTATGCAACAAAATATCTTTCTCGCCAGTATTATTTTGACACCCATCCTCCTCTCGGAAAGCTCCTCTTTGGACTAGCTGGATTTTTAGCCAAAAATAAACCCGGTTTTGACTTTGAGATTGGCAAAGATTATGGGGATTTCAATTATTTAGCTTTAAGATCAGTGACCGCTCTTTTTGGTTCACTCTTTGTTGTTCTCATTTATTTTTTAGTTAAAGAAGCCGGTTTTTCTCAAAGAGTTGCTTTTTTGGCTAGTTTTTTGGTTTTGTTTGATAATGCTTCTTTGGTCCAGTCTCGCTTTGTTTTACTCGACATGATTTTAGTTTTTTTTATTTTTTTAAGTCTTTACCTTTTTCTTGTTACTAAGAGATATCAGCCCTTCTCTAAAAAGTGGTATTTTTTTTATTTTCTTACTGGTCTAGCAATTGGTTCAGCCTTTTCCGTCAAATGGCCTGGTTTTGGGGTTTTGGTTGTTATTTGGGCTTCAAACATTGCTTTAGATTCCTTTTTTTCAAAACCTAAAAAAGAAAAATTGGCTAACATTTTTTTTCTTTTTATTCTACCATTTCTTTTATATTTTTTCCTTTTCTTTCTCCATTTCCATTTCGCAGCCATGCCTTGCTTCTCAAATTGCGGAGCAGTAATTGAAAAAATAATACAAAATCAAGTTGATCTAAAAGAACCAATCTTTACCATTCCCCCTAGCGGAAATTTTTTTAAAAAGTTTTGGGTTGCTCATAACTATATGGTTTGGGCAGCAGTAAGTGAAAATTACTTTACTTATCGAAGCCCGTGGTGGAAGTGGCCATTGATGGTTCAACCTGTTCCCTATTTTTATGAAGGAGTGGATGATAAAATTTCTATGATTTATTTTTTGGGCAATCCCATAGTTTGGAGTTTGGGAATAATAGGAATTTTAGGTTTTTTCGTTTTTCTAATCAGAAATTGTTTTTCTCTTTTTAGAGCTAATTTCTCATCGAATTTCTATTCTAAAAATCTTCCCATCTTAGTTTTAGGTTATCTAACTCTTTTTCTACCATTTGGCGGAATTGGAAGAGATGTGCCGGTTTACTATTATTTACCAGCTCTTGCTTTTTCGCTTATTTTATTTTCTATTTTCTTTGAAGAATCATTAAAAATATTTTTGAAATCAGAAAAAGAAATTAAATTTTTATTTTTAACGGTTTTATTTGTTGTCTTAGTGGGCTTTATTTGTTTTGCGCCCTTCAGTTATGGGTTTCTTTTACCGAGGTAAATGATTTTTTTCACTAAATTATATGACTCATTTTAAGAAAATCACAATTCTTATTTTTAATTTAATTCATTCTTCCTTTTTTCTTTTAATTTCCGGCTTAGCCAGCCTTTATATTTATTTTTTTCTCTGGCTATTAGCTAAAAATCTATTAGGCAATAAATTGGCATCTCTTCTCAATCTCTTTCCTGAAAGATTTCAAATAATTCAACTTGCTAGCTATTATCTTTTTTTCTTTTTTGCCTTAACTTTATTTTGGGCAATAAGACAAAGTCAAAAAGGTCTAATTAAACCTATTTTTTGGTTTTGGGCAATTTTCTTTTTTTTCTCTTTTTCTTTTATCTTAATAACTACTCCTCCCCTTACTTCTCAAGATGTATTTTTGAGTCTTTTCCATGGTAGAATTTTTAGTTATTATCGGCAAAATCCTTATTTGGTTGCTCCCCAGAATTTCTTGGGCGATCCTTTTTCAGAATCTGTTCAAGATTGGTTAGAAGGAGGTACGTGTTATGGCCCAATTTGGACCCTTTTAGTTTCAGCTATTTCATTTCTTTTTCCCAATAGTTTTTTTTTACAGCTTTTGAGTTTGCGAATTTTTCTTTTGGTAATCTTTTGTTTGCTAATTATTTTTTTAATTAAAATTATTTATCGTCACCGTCCCAATTGGGCATTTCCTCTTTTCATCCTTTTGGCCTGGCAACCCTTTTTGCTTATTGAAACAATTAATAACGCTCATTTTGATATTTTAGTTGGCTTCACGGTTTTGCTTGGCCTTTATTTCGTTTCTCAAAATCATTACCTTAAAGGTTTTATGGCTCTTTGGCTTGGGTTTTTATTGAAATATATTCCTCTTTTATTATTGCCATTAGGAATAAGATTTTTATTTTCCCAGAAAGATAAAAAAACGGCCTTCCAAATTACTCTTAAAACCATAGCAATAATTGTCTTGTTGACCATTATTGCCTATTTACCTTTCGGTTATAGTATGTTTCAGCCAAAAACCCCTTTTGGAAGATCTTCAAACCTTAATATTTGGCTCTTACCATTTTCACCTTTTTTTAGTTTTACAAATTTGCCACCGATTCCTTTTTTCTCCACTCTTTTGGGTATGCCAATTTTGGGAATAGCTCTTAATATAGAAACTATTTCAAAACTTCACTCAGCTCCATGGTTCAATTTTCAAACCCCTATAGAATCTTTAGCCAATACTGTCCGTTTTTTAAGCTTGGCTATTTATCTAATTTTTTATCTTTGGTTAATTTTCAGGCCTTTTCAAGATAAAAGAGAACTTTTTAAAAGAGGTTTTTGGATTTTAGCTCTTTATCTTTTAATCTGTGCTTTCTGGTTTATGGCCTGGCACTTAATTTGGGCGTTTCCCTTGGCAATAGCCGCCGGGTTGTTGCCTACTTTAATTATTTTAGGCTGGAGTCTTCTTTCTTTCCCCTATCCTTTTCCAGCATTGTATTATGGAAGTGTTTTTGTGTTACCTTTAATTTTACTAGCAAAAAGCTTAAAAAAAATAATTAAATTTAATTTTTTAGAATGGGAACATTCGAAATAAATTTAAAGTGGATTTTCTTACCAGAAAACAACAAACAGCGTATAGTTATTTTTGACCTTTGATTTTTCTTAAAAAATTTCGTTTTCCGGTTATTATTTTATATTAAGGAATTTTATATTTAAGGAATAATGGCATATCCAAAAGTTGCAATAATAATTCTTAATTGGAATGGATTAAACGATACGATTGAATGCTTGGAATCATTAAAAAAAATTACCTATCCTAATTATGAGGTAATTGTAGTTGATAACGGGTCTGAAAACAACGAAGGCACTATTTTACAGGCAAAATATGGAAATTTCATTGAAGTAATTAAAAATAAGGAAAATCGAGGTTTTGCCGAAGGAAATAATATAGGAATAAAAAAAGCCCTAGAAAAAGGGGTTGATTATATTTTACTTTTAAATAATGATACGGTAGTCTCAGCTGATTTTTTAAATATTTTAGTTGATTATGCCGAAAAACACAAAAACTTAGGGTCAGTAGGTCCAAAAATACTTTATTATAATTTAGATAAAATTTGGTTTAACGGAGGAAAGCTTTGGTGGTGGCTTGGCTTTGCTAAACATTTGGAAAAATTAAAAGCAAATGAAAAATCTTCTATTCGTTTTCCTCTAGGGGTTGACTTTATTACCGGCTGTTGTATTTTAATAAAAAAAGAGGTTTTGGAAAGGGTGGGCTTATTAGACCCTATTTATTTTATTAATTTTGAAGATGTTGATTGGTGCTTTAGAGCAATGAAAATGGGATACAAAAATGTTGTTATTCCTCAGGCTGTAATTTGGCACAAGGTCTCAGCTAGTCTGGGAAAAAGGGGAAGCCAAAAAATCGGAAAATTAGGAGCCTATTATTATGCTAGAAACGCAATAATTTTTGCTAAGAAAAATCTTTCAGGTTTCAAAAAATTTGTATTTTTATTAAATCAGTATACTTTCAGATTATTTTTTAATATGGTATTGTGTATTGATAATGAAGCTCGGAAAAATTATTTAAAAGGTCTAATTTTCGGCCCAAAAGAAAAACGATGAGAAAACGACAAAAAATTTTAATCACAGGTGGAGCAGGATTTGTAGGTCATCATTGTGTGGAACATCTCCTTAAAAATACAAATTGGGAAATTATAGTTTTAGATGGTTTAAACTATGCCGGCAATCTAAACCGACTTACCAACATTGATGTTTTTGGTCCAAAGAATAAAAGAATAAGGGTTGTTTGGCACGATTTAAGATCTCCCATTTCTTCTACTACTCATAAGTTGATTGGAAAAGTAGATTATATCATTCATTTTGCTGCCGAAACGCATGTAGATAGAAGTTTAGAAAATGCGATACCCTTTGTTCTTTCAAATGTCTTAGGAACAACTAATCTTTTAGAATATATAAAGAAATCTCAGCCAAATTTAAAAAAATATATTGGATTTAATACCGATGAGGTATTTGGTCCTGCTAAGGAAGGATATTTTTATAAAGAAGAGGATAAATTTCTTCCCTCTAATCCTTATGCTGCCTCAAAGGCTGGTCAATGGTGTATGGAATATGCTTTTGCCCATGCTTTTAAGCTACCAATTATAATGGTTCATTCAATGAATATAATAGGAGAAAGACAACACCCTGAAAAATTTGTGCCAAAAACAGTGAAAGCGATTTTAAGTGGAGAAAAGGTGATTTTGCATGGAAAAGGAAAAAATGATATATCTTCGCGATGCTGGATCCATGCTAGAAATGTGGCTGATGCTTTGTTGTTTTTATTGGAAAACGGAAAGCCAGGGGAAACTTACAATATTGTCGGGGAAGAAAAGACAGTTTTAGAAATGGCAGATTGGATTTGTGAAGCAATAAAAGGAAGAAAACTAAGAGAGGAGGAAATTGTATTTGTTAATTACCATACTGCTAGGCCTGGTCACGACAAAAGGTATGCCTTGTCGGGCGAAAAATTAGCAAAAATGGGGTGGAATCCTCCTAAAAGTTTAGAAGAAAGTTTAAAAAAGACAATAAAATGGATGATAGCTCGTCAACACATAAAATGGCTTGAGATTTAATTACACTTTTCACAGAGGAGAAAAATGAAAGAAACACATAAAAATAATATCAAAGAACTTAACAATTGTTAACAACCTAGTGAAACTTTACAATTATGGGGAAAGAATTAGTTATAGTGTTTGATACTCCAAGCACAACCTATACCCATATAATAAGCGCCCATTATTGTCTTTATTTTTATTTAAATTTTTTTGATAGGGTTCATGTTTTGTATTGGTCAAAAGATGGGACTTCCGAAACTTTTGAAAAAGAAAGGGGAAAGTTTATTTTTTATCCTTACTCTCGTCCTTATAATTCTAGATATATTACCGGAATTAAATATATGATTTGGATAGGAAAACCCTTTGGCAAATTTGTCGAAAGATTCCCAGGGAAACCAAATTGACTTTGATGACAGTAATTCCAATTTTGGCAGGGTTCCCTACTTTAATCATTAGCAAGATAAAAAGAAAAAAAATTATTTTAAGGTTAGATGCTTAAAAACTCGAATATACAGAAAAAGAGGGTGAATTAGAGGGAATGTCTAAAATCTCTCTTTTTATTAAATTGTTAATCATAAAATTAATTTATTCTTTAACCTTATCTTTTTATGATGCTATTATTTCACTTTCAGAAGGTGTTGCTAGGGAAGCAGAAAAATACACTACTAAAAAAAATAGAAATCATTCCTCTTCTTATTAATATTAAACCTTTTTTTAAAAAGAGAGTAAAACCTGAAAAGAAAAACCCAATTATTCTGTATGCGGGTCAAATTAAAAAAAATAAAAGGAGTGCATAACTTAATAAAGGCGCTACATCTTTTAAAAGAGGAAAACAATTTATGCCCAACAGTTTTAATAGCTGGCGACATTACTAATCCCAAGGATGAGCCTTTTTCTCAGGAAATAAAAAAATTGTCAGAAGGCGTAGAGGTTAAATTTTTGGGTTGGATTCCTCACCAGAAGCTTCCTCAAGTTTATGAACAGGCTGATATTTTTGTTTTACCATCTTATTCTGAGGCATTACCTCAAATAATAATAGAAGCAATGGCTTCAAGTTTGCCGGTAATTGCGACAGAAACCAGCGGGGCTAAAGATCTGGTTGAGGATGGCAAGACGGGATTTTTAGTTCCAATTGGAGACCCAATAGCGCTTAAGGAAAAAATTAAAATTTTATTAGAAAATCCAGATCTAAGAAAAACCATGGGAGAAGCTGGAAGAAAAAGAATCGAAAAATTAATGGAATTTGCTGAGAAGAAAATTAAAAACCTATTAGAAAAACTGGGAATAATTAAATAATTAATAGTTAAAAACAATGGAGAATAGAAAATTAGAAAAAATTTGGGAAAATTTTTGGCGATTAAAAGAAATAGAAGAAATTACTGAAAATGATCCAGCCTACAAAATAGTCAGAGATATTTTATTGAGATATCCAAAAGGTTCACAAGTATTAGATGCAGGAAGCGGTTTGGGGCGATGGGTTTTTTATTTTCAGAAAAGTGGTTATCGGGCTTATGGAATAGATATTGCCTATAATGCAGTAAGGAGATGTCAAGAATATGCAAAGCTAAATAATTTAAACTGTCGATTTTTGGTAGGAGATATTCGAGCTATGCCTTTTTCTGATAATTTTTTTGATCTCATATTTAGCTTTGGGGCAATTGAACATTTTGAAGAATCCCTACAAGCATTGAAAGAATTTTATAGAACCCTGAAAAAAGATGGTACTTGTTTTATCACCACTCCCAATGTTTATTCTGTTAGAGCTCTTATCACTCGCCCAATCTCAAATCCATTGAAAAATCCTAAGTTGGGATATTTGGGATTTGAGAAATCTTTTACTCCGAGACAATTATCCAAAATGATGGCAGAGGTTGGATTTAAAGAACTCCAATTTGGAATCTTGCCTGACGGGCTTTTCCTTGGCAGTTTTTATAAATTTATTCCAATTATTGGAAAATATCTTTTTCTTTTGACAAAGAAAATAAGTTTTTGGATTGAAAGCCATCAATCTAAATTGGGACACGTGTCATATTGTTTTGGAATTAAAACATAAAAAAATAAAATATAACTTCGCTATTTTTAGCTTAAAATAGACCGAATACTCTGAGTTTTCATCCAAAATATTTAAATATTTCAGTGGATTATATGGAGTTGTGGCTCAGAAAAAATTAAGAAAAAAGCGTAGAAGAGATCATTGTATATTGGAATTATCGGGTGAAAAAGGCGGAAAAAAGTAAAGATCTTTAACAAGGAATGTTATGGGAAAATATGCCGGTCTTGGAATAAATAATTGATAGCTTACAGCTTTATTATTTAACTCCCATATTAAATCAAATTAAAAAAGATTAAAAAATTTAGATTTAGGTTGTGGGGTGGGGAGATTTACATTTAGAATGGCCAATTTATGTAAAAAGGCTTAGGGAGTAGACGGTTCAAAAGAGGCAATTGAAACTTGTAAAACCATTTTATCTAAAACTTTCTTTGATAATTTAACCTTCGAAGTTATGGATGTTCGTAATCTAAATTTTGAAAACGAGCAATTTGATTGGGTATTTAGCGCTACCTGCCCCCAAGGTATTACCGATAGAACTCAACTAACATCGCATTAAAAGAAGCATGAGAGTATTAAAGAAAGGAAGAAAATTAGTCTTACTTGAGCTTACCAGCGAAAAAATAGGGAGTGAATTTATAATTTCTTTGCCAAGAGATGAATGGTTCACACTCATTGATAAATTAGGTGGCAAAATTAAATATTGGCATGGGATCGACATGGCAGTTCTAAGAAAAGGATATTGCTTTTTTTATATTTTTTGCAGAAAGTAATAAAAAACAAAATAATTCGTGATTTTGTTGAGTATTTGATTATTTATTTATTTTTAGCTCCTTTTGAATACACAATTCCTAAAATTTTTAAAAACCAATCTATGTATACTTTAATTGGTTATAACAAAAAAGAGACAACAAATCACCGACGATGAAATGCTCTGTTGGAATTTTTGCTTATAATGAGGAGGAAAACATCGGAAAGCTATTGGAGGCAATGTTAAATCAAAAACTCAATGAAGTAGAAATTGAAGAAATTTTTGTTTTCTGCGAAGGATCAACTGATAATACACCTTCAATTGCTAAAGAGTGGGCTAAAAATGACAAGAAAATTAAGGTAATAACCGGAGAGGAAAGAAAGGGAAAATTTTTTGCGATAAATAGTTTTTTAAAATTAGCCAAAAACGAAATTCTGGTAATGGAAAGTGGCGATACTTTGCCAGAAAAAACGGCAATCGAAAATTTAGTAAAACCTCTTCAAGATCCTAAAATAGGAATGACGGGGGCTCGTCCGATACCTATAGATAATCCTAAAAGTTTTTTAGGTTTCACAACTTATTTGCTTTGGGACTTACACCATCAGCTTTCTCTCAAATATCCAAAAATGGGAGAAATGGTAGCCTTTAGAAAAGTCTTTAATGAAGTTTTACCCACCGCTGTAGATGAAGCTTATATAGAAGGGGTAATAAAAAGTAAGGGTTTAAAGGTAGTCTATGTACCAGAGGCAATAGTTTATAACAAGGGACCAGAAACAATCAGCGATTTTTTAAAACAGCGAAGGAGAATCTTCTGGGGACATCTTCATTTAAAAGAGCAAATTGGGTATGAAGTATCTTCTCTTACCCCATCAAAAACATTGTTTTTACTTTTTTTTCAGAACGTGAAGAGAGATTTTAAAAATATTCCCCTTAGTATTGGAACGGCTTTTTTGGAGGCGCTAGGAAGATTTTTAGGGTGGTGGGATTATAAAATAAAAAAGAGAAATCATATTGTCTGGGATATAGCTAAAAGCACCAAAAAATTAAAAAATTAATTAAAAAAATTTGAGTATTGATTATAGTGTTATAAATACTTTTTAAAAAGATTTTAAAGACGCCTTTAGAAAGTTATATTATATCTAAGAGAAAACCCTTCTAGATATGAGGAAAAGTTTAGTGGATTTAATTTTTATTCTAACATTGATAGGAGTAGTTATTACCTTTTGGTATCCCACTAAAGACGTGCCTTATTGGTGGGACTCTGCTCTTTACGTTATTCCTGCTGCCCGATACTATATTAAGGCTAATTTCAGTTCTTTTATTCTTCCTTCAGAGCCACAATTTTCAGATTTTTCCCACCCTCCACTTTTTTCTTTTCTTTTAGCTGGAGTTTGGAAAATTTTCGGCGAATCTCTTTTTATCTCTCATCTTTTTTATCTAATTTTTGTCTTCTTAGCTATTATTTCTCTTTATCTTCTAGGAAAGAGGGTGGCAAATTTCGACAATTTGACAAATAATTTAGTTGGTTTTTCAGCTGCCTTAATTTTGCTCTTCACTCCAGTCTTTTTAGCCCAGGTTGGTATTATTTATACTGAAATTCCAATGACTGCCTTTGCCCTACTTGCTGTTTATTTTTTTCTTAACCAGAAAATTCGGGAAATATTTAATTTTTGCTTCTCTAATGCTTTTGATGAAGGAATCTTCAATAATAATCATTTTGGCTATTTTAGTCAGCCTGACAATTCAATTTTTGATTAAGTTTTTAAAAAAAGAGGGAGTAGATTTTAAAAATTTATCAGGGAATTATTCCTTTATGCCTGCCCGATTTTAATACTTTTTACCTGGTTTTTGTGGCATAAAACTGTAAATGGTTGGATGTTCGTTAAGTCTTCTTGTCGAGGTCAATTATTTATAGAAAGAGTATTTAATTTTGGGAACAAATTCTTTCTTCAGCTTATTGGTGTCTTTTTTTTCTTTTTCGAACAATGGCGTTTTCTAATTACTTTTTCTCTTTTTGCTTTTTTATTTTTTACTTTTTCCAAAAAAATAACAAAATTTTTATTTAAAGAGAGTGTAATTCTCTTTTTTTAATCATTATTTTGGTTCCGTTAATATTTGCCAAGTTTGAAGTCTTGCATCGCTATCTCATCTTTGGCCTGCCTTTTCTTTATCTTTTATTCTCTTTATGGTTAGCTTTCTTCTTACAAAAGACAACAATTAAGAAAAAAAATTCAATTTTCGGGACGATAACTTTAATTTTATTATTGCTCTTCTCTCAGGGTTGGAATGAACATCGTCAAATTACTGAGGCGATGTCTTTTCCTCTTGAGGAAAATTTAGAATATCTGGATATTATTGCCGTTGGAAAAAAAGTGGCTGACTTTATTGAAAAATATTATCCTACCGCTGTCGTTTGGACTTCTTTTCCCACCGATTATATGCTTTCTGAACCATTTTATTACTATGTTTCAAAACCAATCAAAGTTGGCAATTGCCGAAATTACAAAAGTGGTGATAGAATAGATTTAATAGTTTTTCATCTCCTTTTAACTGATTCCCAAAGGTATTGTGGTGATTTGATAGAGCGTTTGGATTTTGAACATTTGGTGAGGTTTGAACAAAATGGAAAGTGGATGGAAATATATAGAAAAAAATAGGCTCAAAATTTCCTAGATTTGGTCCTATTATATAAAAATATACAAAGTACTTTGTACTTCTGGTTAGTCTTCCTATTTTAGATGAAAAAGTTAAGCAAAACTATAATTAAAGTCTTAACTAATTCAGAGCTCCATGAAAAATTAAGTCAAAATGCCTTAAAATGGAGTTCTCAATTCAGTTGGGATAAAAGTGCGGGAGAATTTATGACGATACTTAATAAAGCCATGAAAGAAGGAAATAAAAGCAGTAAAGCCTTTCAATCATCAATTAGTTTTCCTTAAAAAAGGGGAAATTATTAACAATGCTTTCTCGAAATCTTTCACGGTTAATTAATTCTCCTTTTCCCTTTTTGATTTTTGGTAGCGGAAGCCTTATCATTTATCTTTTTCTTTGGTCTCTTTCCAAAGGGTTATTAGCCGGAGAATTAGACAGCCTGGCGGATAGGTTTCTGGCTACTTATCCCACAATTAAGGCCTATGGTTATTGGCTTTTTTTTCTTCTTTACTTTAACCTTGTTCTGGGCAGTAAAACAAAGTCAAAGGGGTATCATTAAACCTATTTTTTGGTTTTAGGCAATTTTCTTTTTCCTTTCTTTTTCTTTGATCTTAATGGTTACTCCACCTCTTACTTCCCAGGATGTATTTTGGAACCTCTTTCAAGGAAGAATTTTTAGCCATTATCGGCAAAATCCCTATTTGATTGCTCCCCAGAATTTCTTGGGTGGTCCCTTTTTTAAAACCGATTCGAAGTTGGCTAAATGTTCCTATGGTTTATGGCCCAATCTGGACCCTTTTGGTCTCAATGATTTCCTCTCTCTTTCCAAGTAATCTTTTTTTTCAACTCCTTATCCTCCGGCTGATTCTTTTAATCGTTCTTGTGACATTGATTGCTCTTGCAATTTTAATTGTTCGCCAATTTGCTCCTCCTTGGGCCTTTCCCGCTTTCATTGCTTTGGCTTGGCAACCCCTTTTACTTATTCAGACGGTCAATACTGCTCATAGTGATATTTTGATAGGCTTTACTGTTTTATTGGGTCTTTTTTTGATTTGCCGCCGCCATTATTTTAAAGGATTTATTAGTTTATGGCTCGGCGTTCTGATAAAATATACTCCTCTCCTCATCATTCCTCTGGGAATAAAATTTATCTTTTCTCGAGAAAATGTAAGAAAAGGAGTCAAAATTCTTATTCCAATCGTTCTGGCAATGATTTTTTTAACTCTTATTGCCTATTTTCCCTTTGGCTATAATATTTTTCAATTTAAAAAGTTTGGTCATCAAAGTCAACTTTTTGCCTATACCAGTTTACCACCAATCCCCTTTTGGTTAATTACTATTGGTGAAGTAATTAGCGGAATAGATATTCATAAAGAGCTTCTTTTGAGAAATTGGCAAATTCCCTGGTGGAGCTTTGAAAACCCTCCAGTTTCTTTAGTCAATATTGTCCGGATCTTAAGCCTGATTATTTTCTTGCTTTTCTATTTTTGGTTACTTTTTAAACCATTTGGAGATGAGAAAGATTTTTTTAGAAGAGGATTTTGGGTCTTTGCCATCTATCTATTAATCGCTTCCTTTTGGTTTATGGCTTGGTATCTTATTTGGTTAATGCCTCTGGCCGTAGTTAGTGGTTTAGGGTTGACCTTAATCACTTTAGGATGAAACATTCTTGCCTTTCCCTATCCCTACCCGATGTTGCAAATTTTTGGTTCTTTTTTTGGATTAACTATATTTTTCGTGATAAAATCAATTCAAGGAACAATCAGAGAAAAATCTCTATTTCCAAAATAAATTCATTCATTATAATATATGAAACCTTTAGTGATTATTCCAACTTTTAATGAAAAAGAAAACATAAAAGAAATTATTCCGGAGATTTTGAGCTTGAAAGAGAAATTCCATATTTTAATAGTAGATGATAATTCACCTGATGGAACAGGTGAAATAGCTGAAGAATTCTCAAAAAAATTTTTTCAAGTCCAGGTTTTGCATCGGAAAACAAAAAGGGGATTAGGCAAGGCTTATGTTGATGGTTTTAAATGGGCTTTATTAAGAGATTATGATCCAATTTTTGAGATGGATGCTGACGGTTCTCATTCTCCCGAGTTTCTGCCAAAATTTTTAGAAAAAATCAAAGATTATGACTTGGTAATTGGCTCTCGCTATTATCAAGGCAAAATAAGAGTGGTGAATTGGGACATTAAGAGAATTCTCCTAAGTTTGGCTGGCAATTTTTATGCCCGAGTTATCACCGGCGTCCCAGTCTCAGATGCAACCAGTGGTTTTAAGTGCTTTAGAAGAAAAGTGTTAGAAAAGATTGATTTAAATAAAGTGTTATCAGAAGGATATTCTTTTCAAATTGAAATGAACTGGCGGGCCCTCAAAGCCGGATTTAAAATTGGGGAAATTCCAATTACCTTTTATGAAAGACGACACGGCCAATCTAAATTATCTACTAAAATTATTTGGGAGGGTCTCTGGATTTTGTGGAGAATGTGTATCAAACCATAAAAATTATGAAAAAAAATTTTTTAAATTATCTTCCCTTAATTTTTTTAATCATTTTTAGTTTTTTCACTCGATTTTATAATCTTGGCCATCCTTCGAAAGTTGTTTTTGATGAGGCTAATTTTGGACTTTATGCGACAAAATATCTTTCTCGCCAATATTATTTTGATATTCACCCTCCCTTTGGAAAATTACTTTTTGGATT
>OGCI01002242.1_pt1 | contig 13326 bp, 13 predicted proteins | sample 1570021 | NCBI WGS metagenome assembly OGCI01 (sample SAMN06264664, study PRJEB24512) | hot springs metagenome | isolation source: Hot spring water | place: South Africa: Tshipise | collected 2015-06-21
CTCTGAATTTGCTAATTACTTTGAGAAAGCCTGCCAATATTTAGGAATTGAACACTATTTCTCTCGAACCAAAACCCTAAAGATTTAGCCTGCCTAGAAAGATTCAACCGAACCTTAAAAGAACAACATCTTCAAGTAGATGGTTTTGCCCCTGATATCTCTTTAGCCAATCAAAGGTTGACCGAATGGCTCATCCATAATAACTTTAAGAAGCCCCATCAGAGCCTTGGCTACCTCACTCCTTTTGAGTTCCACCAAAAATACCACAAAGTGTTACCGATGTACCCTTCATGTACATATGATTGACTGGGTTTTTGGAAAAAAGTAAAATATAACAATATGAAATTTACTCATCTTCATGTTCATAGTCATTATAGTTTACTTGATGGCCTTCCCAAAATCGATGAAATTTTAGATTATGTTCAAAAATTGGGAATGAATTCGGTTGGCCTGACTGACCACGGAAATATTTACGGAGCAGTGGAATTTTACAAAAAGGCGAGAGAAAGGGATATTAAACCAATTGTTGGTGCCGAAATGTATATGGCTTTTGAAAGGATGACCCAGGAAAGGCCAAATATTGATGATAAAAGATACCATTTGGTTTTATTAGTCAAGAATGAAGAGGGATATAAAAACTTAGTTAAGTTAATTACCAAGGCCCACCTTAATGGCTTTTATTATAAACCCAGAATTGATGAGGAATTATTAGCCCAATATTCAAAAGGTTTAATTGGCTTATCGGCCTGTCTTCAGGGAAAAATTCCAAAACTAATTTTGGCAAAAAAGATAAAAGAAGCTGAAGAATTAGCCTTAAAATATCAGGAAATCTTTGGCAAAGATAATTTTTATTTAGAGATCCAACATCATCCAAAAATTGAGGATCAAAAAATTGTCAATAAAGGATTAATTTCTATTTCTGAAAAAACCGGCATCCCTTTAGTTGCCACTTGCGATTCCCATTATCTAAAATCAGAAGATGCTGAGGCTCAAGATATTTTGATGCTAATTAACACTGGAGCCGACCAAAATGACCCGGAAAGATTGACCATGAAACAAGATGATTTCTCAATGAGAAGCCCGGAGCAAATGGTTGAATTCTTTAAGAATCTACCCGAAGCAATTGAAAATACCCAAAAAATTGTTGAGCTCTCTAATTTTCAATTTGAATTGGGGAAAATTAAACTCCCTGAATTTAAAACCCCAAACGGGAAATTGCCAGATGAATATTTGGAAGAGCTTTGTTATCAAGGTCTAAAAAAGCGATATGGAGAAAAACCAAGTAAGGAAGTCCTGGAGAGATTGAATTATGAATTGGGAGTAATTAAACAGACCGGCTTTGCTTCCTATTTTTTAATTGTTCAGGATTTTGTCAATTGGGCAAAAGAAAATCGAATTGTGGTTGGCCCGGGCCGGGGATCAGTAGGAGGCTCTTTAGTTGCTTATCTCCTTAATATTACTAATGTTGATCCCTTAAAATACAATCTTTTGTTCGAGCGTTTCATTAATCCTGAGCGTATCTCACCACCAGATATTGACCTTGATTTTACTGACCGGAGAAGAGACGAAGTAATAAATTATGTCGCCCAAAAATATGGCCGAGATAGAGTCGCCCAGATTATCACTTTTGGAACAATGGCTTCTAGAGCAGTGGTCAGGGATGTAGGAAGGGCTCTGGGCTATCCTTATTCCTATTGTGACAAAATTGCCAAGATGATTCCTTTTGGTCTAACTTTGGATCAAACCTTAGCCAGGGTTGAGGAATTCCGCCAAAGTTATTTAGAAGACCCAAAAGCTCAAAAATTAATTGATTTTGCCAAAAAATTGGAAGGTTGTGCTAGACACGCTTCAACCCATGCCTGCGGAGTGGTAATTTCCAAGGAACCCCTGGACAATATCGTGCCTCTCCAACACCCCACCCAAGACGACAAAGCTATTGTCACTCAATATGAAATGCGTTCGATTGAAGATTTAGGCCTTTTAAAAATGGATTTTTTGGGATTAAAAAATTTAACTATTATTGAAGATACGCTATCTCGAATTTACAAAGTTCAGGGAGTCAGTATTGATATTGAAAAAATTCCCTTAAATGATAAAGCAACTTTTAAATTATTACAAAAAGGAGATTGCGTAGGTGTATTTCAACTTGAGTCAGAAGGAATGCGAAGATATCTCAAGCAATTAAAACCAACTGAACTTGAAGATGTAATTGCCATGGTCGCTCTTTATCGACCAGGCCCAATGGCTTTAATCCCAGAATATATTGCCGGAAAACATAAAAAGAAAAAAATTGAGTATTTGCATCCAAAATTGAAACCAATCTTGGAATCAACTTACAATATTCCGATTTACCAGGAACAGGTGATGAAAATTGCCCAGGAATTAGCTGGTTTTACTTTATCTGAGGCTGATGTTTTAAGAAAAGCGATTGGAAAGAAAATCAGAAAATTATTGATAGCCCAGAAAGAAAAATTTATTGAGGGATGTAAAAGGAATAAAATTTCAGAAGAGATCGCTCAGAAGATCTGGCACTGGATCGAGCCATTTGCTCGTTACAGTTTTAATCGCAGTCATAGCGCCGCCTACGCTCTTATTGCCTACCAAACTGCCTATTTGAAAGCCCATTTTCCAGTCGAATTTATGGCTTCTCTTTTGACTTCCGAAAAGGCTGATACCGAGCGAATTGGTTTTTTGATTTCAGAATCTAAGAAAATGGGAATTGAGGTCTTACCTCCGGATATTAATGAGAGTCTGGAAAATTTCACCGTTGTCTCACCAAATAAAATCCGCTTTGGATTATTGGCAATAAAAAATGTTGGCTATAATATGGTTGAGGCCATTGTCAGGGAGAGAAAAAATTCCGGTCCTTATCGCTCAATCTTTGACTTTGTTACTCGAGTTAGCTCTAAAGATTTAAATAAAAAATCTTTAGAGAGTTTAATTAAGGCAGGTTGCTTTGATAATTTAGCTGAAAGGAATCAACTCTTATTCAATTTGGAAAGGTTATTAGAAACAGCCAGAGAAACTCAAAGAGTAAAATTGGAAGGGCAAAGAGGTCTCTTTGAGGGACTGGACCAAAGAGCCGGTTTTCAATTAGCCCCAACCAGAGCCGCAACCAAAGCCGAAAAATTAGGTTGGGAAAAGGAACTTTTAGGTCTTTTTGTCACCTCCCATCCGATTGAGGATTTTAAAAAGGTTTTAGAAAAGAAGGTCTTGCCTTTGGCTAAAATTAGCCAAGATTTAACTGGGAAAATAGTCAGGATTGGTGGAGTAATTTCTTCAATCAAAAAAATCATCACCAAAAATGGCAAACCAATGTTTTTTACTCAGTTGGAAGATGAAAGTACTAAAATTGAGGTGGTGGTTTTTCCGGGAATTATTGAGAGAAATCCCGGAATATTTCAAGAAAATAAAATTGTCATGATAAAAGGCCGGGTTGATAATCGCGATGGTGTCCCAAAAATTATCTGCCAAGAGATCGAAGAAATTGTTGAAAGTTAAAATATGCAAGAAGAAGTATTAAATTCTCAAAAACAAAAATTATTTAATTGGCGAGAAAAAAATATCCAAAATTTTGGTAATCTCGTTAAAAACTATGCCGACAACTCATAAGCTAATAATTGGAAATTGTATGGTCATGGAAGAAATTCCTAATGAGAGTGTTCATTTAATGGTTACATCTCCGCCATATTTTAATGCCCCCTTTGATTACAAAGGAGTATTCAAAAATTATGGGCAATATTTAGGAGTTCTGCGGAAAGTGGCTAAAGAAATTTTTAGAGTTTTGCAAAATGGAAGGATCGCCGTATTAAATTTTTTGAGGTAAAATAAAAAATGTTAAATTATTTAGCAAAAATATTTGAAGATAAAAAACTCATAGATAAGATTAAAAAGCGTTTACCGTATTTGTTTCAACTCGCTGAAATAGAAAGCTCAAGAGCTGGTAAGGTTGGAATGGAAGTAGGTTCTCTCCGTGAAAGAATAATAGTTGCTTTACTAATTTACAAATTTGGAGAAGAAAATGTAAAAACAGATATCCCAATTACTGAACCAGAAGTTGATGTAAAAGTATTTAGCCAGCCCATCTCTATTAAAACAATTACCAGTAAAGAATTTAGCGGCGTTAAATTAATATGGACAGTTGACGCACAAAAAGCACAAGAATTTCGTGAAAATTATTATCCCCATAGCGATATTTTGTTAATCCAAATAAGTTGGAATTCCCAGGGAGGATTTTATTATATACCTTTAGAAGCTCAGAGAAGATTATTTAACCAAATAGGCCGTGGGAAATATATTAAACTTCCTAAACCAGGGACAAATCCGAGAGGTGTGGAAATTACTAAAGAGGCTTTATTTCAACTAATTAATTTCAAAGAAACTAAATTTATTGAAATATGCTGGCAAAAAAATAAAGTGGATTACAATCCCTATAAAAAATGGGTTGATTATTGGAAAGAAGAATAAAACTAAAATAAAAAAATGAAAAATAATAAGAATACAAAAAGTACTAAAACAAGTTCATTCGGTTCTCCGGCAAGAATTAATCACGACTCTAGTGTGTTTTATGCTGGCCGATTATACGAGGGTTTAAGAGAACGGAAAGAAATTAAATATATCGAAAATTCTATACCAGCACCATTTCTTAATAAAATTTTTTGTAAATCCAGTGAGCGAATGGAAGAATTGCCTGATAATTCTGTTCATCTAATGGTCACATCGCCACCATATAACGTAGGGAAAGATTATGACAAAAATCTTTCTCTAGAAGAATACAGAGAGTTTTTAAAGAAGGTTTGGAAGGAAGTCTATCGGGTGCTAGTTCCCGGTGGTAGGGCCTGTATAAATATTGCCAATTTAGGAAGAAAGCCCTATATTCCTCTCCATAGTTTTATTATCATAGACATGTTTAAGATTGGTTTTCTAATGAGAGGAGAAATACTTTGGAATAAAGGTTCTAGTGCAAGTCCTTCCACTGCTTGGGGCACCTGGTTAAAAGCAAATAATCCAGTATTAAGAGATACTCATGAGTACATTCTGGTGTTTTGCAAAAACACCTTTACTCGAAAAAACCCAAAGAGAAGGAGAAGTACTATCTCAAAAAATGAATTTTTAGAGTTTACTAAAAGCATTTGGACATTTCCAGCAGAAAAAGCTAAAAAGGTAGGCCATCCTGCTCCTTTTCCTGTTGAGCTTCCGTATAGATTGATACAACTCTACACCTTTGAAGATGAAGTTGTATTGGATCCTTTCGTTGGCAGTGGGACAACCTGTATTGCCGCATTAAAAACAAATAGAAAATACATAGCTTACGATATAGAAAAGAAATATTGTGATTTAGCAGAACTAAGAATAAAGCAATTTTTACAACAGCAAATAGTACTATTTTGAAGCCGACTTATGAAAATCTATAAAGCTTATATAGATATAATTTGTAGTGAGTATGGTTTTGGTAATAATTTATTTGGTAGTCATTAGATTTGTGGATGGATTTTGTGGATGGATATAAAATAGTAAATTACAAATTAAAGAAATTAAAATAAAAAAATGGCAAAAATATTAACTAATCAAAGACAAAAAATATTAAACTGGGGTGAAAAAAATATCCAGAATTTTGGAATTGACTTATCTTTTGCTGATGTTCCGGAATGGAAAAGAACAAAACATGTTCACAGATTACATCCTTATCTGGGGAAATTTATTCCACAATTAGTAGAGGTTTTTTTAAGGAAATATTTTAAGGAGGGGCAGACTATTTTAGACCCATTTTTAGGTTCGGGGACGACTTTAATAGAAGCCAATCTTTTAAATATGAATTCTATCGGCATTGAGCTTTCAGAATTTAGTCATCTTATTGCCAAAGTAAAAATAGAAAAATACAATATAGATTTACTAGAAAAAGAGGTTATTGATATTTTACAGAAAACGCAAGAATTTAGTCAAAAAATTCAGAAAAGTCAGAAATTCTTATTTGAAGATTGGAGCTTTGAACCCTCGGAATATTTTAAAACTTGGTACCATCCAAGAGCAATCAAAGAGATTTATTTTTACCGAAGTTTAATCCCAAATTATAAAATCAAGATATTTTAAAAATAATTCTTTCAAGGTCGGCTCGTTCGGCAAGGCAAATCCCCCACTATGATTTAGCCAGACCCCAAAAACCAGTTAAAGAGAAATATTGGTGCCTAAAACATAGACAATACTGTTATCCAATAGATAATGCCATAAAATTCATCAATCGTTATAGTTGGGACACTATAAAAAGAATTAAAGAATTTGATAAATTGAGAACAACGGCTAAAATGATTCTCTTACAAGGAGATGCCAGGACAATAAAATTACCCTTGGGGAAAGAAATTGATGGTGTTTTTACCTCTCCACCCTATTTAGGTTTAATTGACTATCACAACCAACATAGATATGCTTACGATTTATTTAATTTTAAAGAATATCCAGAAGCAGAGATTGGTTCTCCAAATAAAAATGAAGGCGACACGAAAGACAACTATAAAAAAGATATAATTGCTGTTCTAAATAATATGAAAAAATATATGAAAACAGAAGCTAAAATTTTCATTGTTGTAAATGATAAACATAATTTATATCCAGAAATCGCAAAAGAATGTAATTTTAAAATTATAGATATTTTTCATCGGCCAGTTTTAATGAGAACAGAAAGAAACAATAATCGATTTTCGGAAAGTATTTATTATTTAATTAAAGAGTAATTATGGCATTATCTAAGTACCAAAAAGAAGAGATTAAAAATTTTCTCAAAAGAAAGCTGGAAAAAAAATTAAGAAGATACGAAAGAGAAACAACCTCAATGCCATTTTTAATTCGACTAATCCAGGATAGTGAAAAGATAGCTGCTTATTCTTTTATCTAGTCTGTGGCTACTACATTAGGAATGTCAATTTATGAAGAGGTCTCTAAAATTATTGTCTCAGAAACTGCAGAAGAATGTGCTACAAAACTTGATTTAAATAGTACACTTTCAGAAGAGCAGAAGAAAACGATAAGAGAGATTGTAAGACAGTTAAGAAATGGGGAAAGGAAAGTTAATAAAGAGAGAGAAACTGAAGAGGTTTTGAAAGCGTCTCCTAAAAATGGACGGCCGCAGAAGGAAGGCAAACGGGTTGATTTTTATATGAAAAGAAATGGAATTGAATATTACTTTGAGATTAAAACTGTAAAACCTAATATTGATGTGTTTACTACATCTAAAACAAAACTTTTAGAATGGATTGCGAGAATAAGGAAACCTGTTAAAACTTACTTAGCCTTTCCTTATAATCCATATCATCCACAACCATATAGAAGATTTACTGAACAAGGACTTTTAGAACACGAGGAAGAATTATTGGTAGGAGACGAATATTGGAATTTCTTAGGAGGGGAAAATACTTTCGATGATCTTTTGGAATTATTTGATGAGGTCGGCAAAATCTACAAAGAAGAAATCTCTAGAAAAATTCAAGAAGTAGCTCGAACAAGAATGACAAAATAATTATGGCAAAAATTGAAACTATTCGCCATTCTCTAGCTCATATTTTGGCTTATGCGGTCCAGAAGATCTATCCGGGAACGAAATTTGGTATTGGACCAGCCATTGAAAATGGTTTTTATTATGATCTTGATTTGCCAAAAAGTTTAGCTCCTGAGGATTTGCCAAAAATTGAAGAAAAAATGAGAGAGATTATTAAACAAAATATCAAATTTGAAAAGAAAATTATTTCCAAAAATGAGGCCAAAGAAATTTTTAAAAATCAGCCCTACAAATTAGAATTGATTGAGGAAAAGGGGGGACAGACCTCTGCAAAACTTACAGAGGTCAGACCCCTGCAAATTTATCAATCTGGGGGTTTTGTTGATTTGTGCCAGGGACCTCATGTTAAATCAACAAAGGAAATTCCCATTGAGGCTTTCAAATTAACAAAAATTGCTGGTGCCTATTGGCGGGGTTCGGAAAAAAATCCCATGCTGACCAGAATCTATGGAGTAGCTTTCAAAACAAAAAAAGAGTTAGATAATTTTTTCCAAAAAGAGGCTGAGGCAGAAAAAAGGGACCATCGGATTTTGGGCCAGAAATTGGAATTATTTTCTTTTGATGAGGAGGTTGGCTCAGGTCTTCCTCTCTGGCATCCCAAGGGAACAATTTTGCGAGAAATCATTGAAGATTTTATTAAAGGAGAATTATTGAAAGCTGGCTACCAATTGGTCTGGAGTCCTCACATTGGCAAAGAAAGTCTATTTCAAACTTCTGGCCATATGGATTTTTACAAAGAAAATATGTATTCGCCAATTGAAATTGAAAAAGAAAGATATTATTTAAAGCCGATGAATTGTCCTTTTCATATCAAAATTTATAACTCAAAAATTAGAAGTTATCGAGATTTACCTTTGAGATTAGCTGAATTGGGAACAGTTTATCGCTATGAGAGATCAGGAGTATTACATGGCTTAGTCAGAGTGAGGGGTTTTACCCAAGATGATGCCCATATTTGGTGCCGACCAGAGCAATTAAGTGAGGAATTAATCAGAACCTTAAAATTTGGGTTTCAGATCTTAAAAACTTTTGGCTTTAAAGATTACGATATTTATCTTTCTACTCGACCAGAAAAATATGTCGGGACCTTAAAAATCTGGCAAAAGGCTGAGAATTCTCTGAGATATGCTTTAGAAAAATTAAAATTGAAATATCAAAAAGATATAGGTGGCGGTGTCTTTTATGGTCCAAAAATTGATATCAAAATTAAAGATTCCCTGGGAAGACCTTGGCAATGCACAACCTTGCAGCTTGATTTCAATTTGCCCGAAAGATTTAAGATGAGCTATATTGACCAAAAGGGAAGAAAACGCCAACCAATAATGATCCATCGGGCCCTTTTGGGCTCAATTGAAAGATTTATTGGAGTCTTACTTGAAAATTATGGTGGGGCCTTGCCTCTCTGGTTAGCCCCAGAGCAAATTTGGATAATTCCTGTTGGGTCTCGCCATAAAAAATATGCCCAAGAAGTGGCTAAGAAATGTAAGGAAGCAAGATTTCGTTACCTTCTCAGAGATGAAAATGAGACAGTTTCAAAAAAAATCAGGGAGGGAGAGATTCAGAAAATTCCCTATTTATTGGTGGTTGGCGACAAAGAGATGAAAGAAAATTCAGTGAGGGTTCGTTCAAGAAACAAAGATTTAGGATTAATTAAATTGAAAAAATTTATTGAAAAAGTGAAAATAGAAGTGGAAAAAAGGTCAAATTTTTAAGTTCTTTTCTTAAAATATGAAAAGTTTAAAATTTTTCCTCTTAAGTGTTTTTCTCCTTTTTAATCTTGGAATAGCTCTATCTCAAGAAGAAGCGCTGAGGGAAGCAGTTAATCTTGATGAGAATATCCAGCCAGGAGATTTAGAGATTTCAGAACCAAGGCTTCTGCCAGATAATCCATTTTATTTTCTGAAGAATTTGGTGCGAAAAATTCAAGATTTTTTCACTCTCCATCCGATAAAAAAAATTGAATTAAGAATGAAATTTACCAATGAGAAATTGATGGAGATGAAAAAGATGATAGAAAAGAGAGAAGATCCCGAAATGTTAAAAAGAGGAATTGAAAATTATCAGGGAGAGCTCGAGAAAATTAAAAATCAGGTTGAAAAAATAAAAGAAAGGGCAAGGGAAAATCCTTACTTGGAAAGTTTTCTTGATAAATTTATTCATCAGCAAATTCTTCATCAGAAACTTCTCCAGAGATTGGAAACTCAGGTTCCACCCCAAGTTTTTGAAAAGATTAAAGAATGTCGGGAAAGACATTTGGAAAGATTTGGTGAGGTAATGACAAGAATTGAAGATAGATGGAATGTTCTCCAAGAAAAATTGGAGAAAATTACCGAAGAACAGAAGGGTTCAAAATTTAAGGACTTTAAAAATTTAGAGATTCTGAAGAATTTAGAGGAAGAAGTTGGAGAGGAGGCAAAAGAGGCAATTCAAAAGGCTCAGGAAAAGGTCTTAATGAGATTGCAAGGCGCTCTAAAAAAGATGAGTCTTGAGGACCAAGAAAGTTTTAAAGAATATGTTGAAAGAATTTCTGGAGAAAAGGAAAAACATTTAGAAATTCTGGAGAATCTGAAATCAGAGATTAGAGCAATACCTGCGCCTCCTGAGTCTCTCAAAATTCTTGAAGAAAAAATGGAGGAAGGAAAAGTAAAGATATTAGAAAGAATCGAGAAAAAATTAGAAAAACTTAAATGTCCTCTCTGGGTCTCTCCAGCTCCAGGTTTTTGTAAAGAAGGAAGGGTGATTATTGAGAAAGAGGCGGAAACCGGCTGTCCCCTACCTCCAAGATGTATAATTCCCGCGGAAATAGAGATTCCTAAACCAGTTCTCCCAATTTTACCGGAAAAGCCCAAGGTTGAAAAACCTGAAATAGTCTGTATCACTCTCTGGAATCCGGTTTGTGGAATAGATGGAAAAACCTATTCAAATGCCTGTTTTGCTTTATCAGCTGGAGTAGCAATTGCCTATAAGGGAGAATGTAAAGAAAAGGAATGCCAAACTGATGCCGATTGTCAGCCGCTTAGATGTGGTCAGGCAGGAATAAGATGTGAAGGAGTTAGATCAAAATGTATTGAAGGAAAATGCCAAATAGTACCAGCAGAAATACCAATTCCACCAGAAAAACCGGTTCCAGAAAGACCAGCTCCAGAAAGACCAGCTCCAGAAAGACCAGCTCCCCTTCCTGGAATTGGATGTAAAGATCTCTGTGGCGATGGAATTTGTCAAGAAGTGGTTTGCCTGGCCATTGGTTGTCCCTGTCCGGAGACACCAGAAACTTGCCCAAAAGATTGCAAAAAATAGGAATAATTCAAGGAGGACCCAAAAGCCCGCGCGAAGCGCGGGCTTTTGGGTTGAAAAAATAAAAATTTAAGGTATAATATTTGAATTATGAAATACAACATCATTACTTTTGGATGTCAGATGAACAAAAGTGATTCCGAAAGAATTGCCTCATTTTTGGAAAAAATTGGTTACAAGCCGGCGTCAAAAGAAAATGAGGCTGATTTAATTTTGGTGAATATGTGCTCGGTGAGGCAATCTGCAGTCGATCGAATTTTTGGTTTATGCCAAAGACTCACAAAATTAAAAATTAAAAATAAAAAATTAAAAACGGTGTTAACAGGATGCATTCTGAAAGAAGATAAGAAAAAATTTGCTGAAAAATTTGATTTAATTTTAAATATTAAAGATTTACCAAATTGGCCAAAAATCCTTAGGAAAAAAATTAGCGTACAATTAGTGCCATGGCACAATTATTACGCTAATTGTGATTATTTAAAAATTCAGCCAAAATATCAAAACAATTTTTTAGCTTTTATTCCCATTTCTCATGGCTGTAATAATTTTTGTTCTTATTGCGTTGTTCCCTATACCCGTGGTCCTTTAGTTTGTCGTGATCACAAAGAAATTTTAGAGGAAATAAAAAATGGAGTTAAAAAAGGATTTAAAGAAATTTGGCTTTTGGGCCAAAATGTCAATGACTACCACTCCCCTACCAATCCCTCAATAAATTTTCCAAGACTTTTAAAAATGGTCAATGAAATTCCCGGAGATTTTTGGATTAGATTTATCAGTCCAAACCCAAAGAATTTTTCTGAGGAGTTAATCGAGGTCATAGCCAAATCTGAGAAAGTTGCCAAATATCTCAATCTACCAGTCCAATCTGGAGACAATGAAATCTTAAAAAAAATGAATAGGCCTTATACGGTTGAACAATATAAAAATTTAGTTAAAAAAATTAGAGAAAAAATTCCTGAAATTAATTTATCAACCGATGTGATAGTTGGCTTTCCCGGCGAGAGCAAAGAACAATTTGAAAATACGGTGAAATTATTTAAGGAAATTAAATTCAATACCGCTTATATTGCCAAATATTCCCCCCGGCCAGGAACAACTGCCTTTCAAATGAAAGATGATGTTCCTTGGGAAGAAAAAAAGAGAAGAGAAAAAATTTTAAGAGAGATTCTCAATAAAACAAAAGTCACAACTTAACAAAAGAGCTATCTTATGAAGAAAATAATTGTTGTCTTGGGACCAACGGCTTCAGGAAAATCAGAATTGGCAATAAAACTAGCTAAAAAATTTGATGGTGAGATAATTTCCGCTGATTCAAGGCAGGTTTATAAAGGGCTGGATATTGGCACTGGAAAAGTAACTAAAAAAGAAATGAAAGGTATTCCCCATTATCTTTTAGATGTCGCTTCACCAAAAAGAAGATTTAGCGTAGCTCAATATCGAAAATTGGCTTTAAAAGCAATAAATAAAATTTTTAAAAAAGGTAAAATTCCTATTCTTTGTGGTGGAACGGGATTTTACATTCAGGCAGTGGTAGATGGAATAGTAATCCCGGAAGTTCCACCGGATTGGAAATTAAGAAAAAAACTGGAAAAGAAATCAGTAAAGCAACTTTATCAAATTTTAAGAAAACTTGACCCAAAAAGAGCAAAAACTATTGAAAGGGAAAATCCCAGAAGATTAATTCGGGCAATTGAAATTGTCTTAAAAACAAAAAAAGCTGTTCCTATTTTAAAGAAAAATCCCCTCCCCTATCCCGTCTTGATGATTGGAATTAAAAAACCACTAGAGGAACTTAAAAAAAGAATCAAAAAAAGATTTTTAAAATGGTTAAAACAAGGATTAATTAAAGAGGTAAAAAATTTAAAAAAATCAGGTCTCTCTTGGAAAAGAATTGAGGATTTTGGAATTCATTATCAGGTAGTCGCTCAATATTTACAAAATAAACTTAATAAAAAAGAGATGATTGAGCAGGCAATAAAAAAAATTCAAGATTATGCCAAAAGACAATTAACCTGGTTTAAAAGAGAAAAAAGAATTTTTTGGATTGAAAATTATCGAGAAGCAGAAAAATTGATTAAGAATTTTCTAAAAAATGAAATAGGCTCCCAAAAAAAGAGCCTAAGCAAGGATTTGGGGTATTGTGGGCGAGTGAGAGAATTGAAACGGCCCTTCAACCAATCACACCGTCCTCAGAGATGAAGGGGATAAAAAGTAGAGGTGAAAAGGTAGTTGTAGCCGGAAATTCTCCCTTTACCCAACCAATATTTCCCCTCCTTTTAAAGTGCTACTTTTATTTTATTTCTTCCAAAATCTTTGTCAAGAGCTTCTTTGTCAGCTCGGGATGAACCTTAGCTTTTGTCTGATTCATTATCTGACCAATTAAATATTGAAGTGCAGATTCTTTTCCTCTTTTATAATCTAAGACTGCCTTTTGACTTTTTGAAATTACTTCTTTAATAATTTTTTCAATTTCCCTTTCCTCA
>OGCI01002246.1_pt1 | contig 13321 bp, 10 predicted proteins | sample 1570021 | NCBI WGS metagenome assembly OGCI01 (sample SAMN06264664, study PRJEB24512) | hot springs metagenome | isolation source: Hot spring water | place: South Africa: Tshipise | collected 2015-06-21
TTCACTTCATTTATTAGTGAAAATTTTTCAGCGAGCAATTCAATTACATAATTTTGTATATAAAGATAACTTTGAAGCAGGGGAGTAAGTATAATTATTCCAAGAGTAAATAAAAGCACTTCTGTTAAAGATGGAATTCTCAACCTAATAATTTTATCTACATTTTCATAAAAAAGTTTTGCAAAAATTAAAGCGGGTAAAAGAATGAATAAAAGTTGTCCGGCAATTGTCATAAGACGCAAACTGTTAACGGAAGCTTTATCTAAATCCATTCCGAAAATTATAATTGTTAATAATCCCCCGACTATTTGATAAAGAAAAAATCCACCGATCAATCCAACAAAAGCAGCAAAAATCGGAGAAACTTTTGATTTTACTTTATCTGGATTTTCGTCTTGAGGACTCTTTTCTCCCTCTGAATAAATCTCATTGTTAATATTATTTTCTTCTGACATTGAATAACTACATAATTGTTTAAGTCAAAGTTAAACGAAATTAACATAAATTTAAATTCATTCGTAAATGTTGGAAACTAAATTGATAACTGAAATAAATACATCTGAAGATTTGTTTACTAAGCAGTAAATTATGTATCAGTAATTCTAAATTTTAGTAAAACAATTATGAAAAAATTAAATATTGGCTGTGGTTATGACATCAAAGACGGTTACGTAAATCTCGATGTAGTAGATTATGGTGGAAATGTCATTCACGATATGAACACTTTTCCTTATCCGTTTGAAGATAACACTTTTGATGAAATTTACGCCTCACACGTTCTCGAACACTTGAATAATTTTAATAAGGTTATCACAGAGCTTTATAGAATACTAAAGCCGGAGGGAATTCTAATTGTTTATGCTCCGTTCTTTCTTAACACAAAATATTTTGGCGATCCGGATCATAAAATTCCTTTTTCAATCAGAACTTTCGATAATTATGAATACATCGAAAACAAAAAATTAAAATTCTATGAAAAGTGGAAACTTTCTCACAGAACAAATTATAAAACGGGAGCTCAATTCGAAGTAATAGAAAAAAAATTTATCACATCTCACTTTTCGATTCTGAAGTGGTTAGATTTTCTTGTGAATATAGAGCCAGTGATTTACGAGAGATTTTTCTCGGGTATTTTTTCTCCTGAAGAAGTTTATTTCAAACTGAGAGCAAAAAAGTAATTTAAATTTAAAGTGAAAATTTCAGCTCCACGAAATAGAACAATTACTATCAGTCAATCCGAAATCAGAAAGTTTTCAAAAAGACTTCTGAAGTTGAATAAAAAAGTTTCTGTAGAAGATGTCGCTGATAAAATAGTAAATCAGGATTTATTCGAAGCAATTGATTTTCTCCCAGATAATTTTGTTGATTTACTTTTTATTGACCCGCCATACAATCTTGAAAAAAAATTCAAGTCAAATCACTTCAGAGAAATGAATTCAGATAATTATGCAGAATGGATGGATTCGTGGTTGAGCAAAATGATTCGATTGCTAAAACCAGATTCTTCAATTTACATTTGTTGTGATTATCGTTCATCTTCAATTGTTGAAAAAGTCGGTCAAAAATATTTTAAAGTTAGAAACAGAATTGTATGGGAGCGTGAAAAAGGCAGAGGTGCTTCAAAAAACTGGAAGAACAACACTGAGGATATTTGGTTTTTTACAATTGGAAACGAATATAAATTTAATCTAAACTCTGTGAAGTTGATGAAACGAGTGCTTGCTCCTTACAGAGAAAACGGCAAACCGAAAGACTGGCTCTCAACTTCGGAAGGTAATTTCAGATTAACACATCCATCGAACATCTGGACAGATATAACCGTACCTTTCTGGTCAATGCCTGAAAACACAGAGCATCCAACTCAAAAACCCGAGAAACTTCTCGCAAGAATTATTCTTGCTTCTTCAGATGAAAATGATTTTGTTTTTGATCCTTTTGCTGGTTCGGGAACTTCGGCAGTAGTTGCTAAAAAATTAGGCAGAAAATTTCTTTCGATAGAGATTGATAAACATTATTGTTGTCTAATTGAAAAACGATTGGAATTAGCTGAGATGGATAAAACCATTCAGGGCTATTCCGATAATGTTTTCTGGGAAAGAAATTCATTGAACTTTCAGAAAAAAATAAAACCTAATCTTTAATGAATCTGAAAATCGGATAGTTTATTCCCGTCTGAAGTAGCTTTTTGAACTTTTCGTAATTGCGTAAACCAAGCATTGATTGTGGCTCGAAAGCTAAAACAATTACTTTTCTCTTTGGCTGATTAAGCGGAACAACATAATATTTTTCAGCATCAATTTCGTTTATCTTCTTCTCAATAATTGATACTGTCGGATTGCCAAATTTTTCTCCCTCAATTTCAATAGTGTCAATCTTTTCAATGTTATAAATCTGAAGATTACCTAACTGTGGAGTATTATCGTGATAATAAATTTTGTGATTGTTCAAAAAACCAACAGAGAGACTACAAGCTTTCGGAACGAGATAAGCATCTGGTTGGGGAACTTCCAATAATTTTTTAATTGAACGATTATAATTCTCGATTTGAATTACCGTATCTCTTTCCTCCGGATAAGATGTAACTGGTAACACAAATTTATTTCCATCATTGAAATGATCCATTTGAACTGCAACAGGAGAATTATCATTTAATAATTCTTTTCTTTCGTGGGCTATCAGATTTTTAATATCATTTGCATACTTAAAACAGAAGTTCAATAACGCCAACATAGCCTCCGCCTGACCTTCTGCTCTGTGTTTTATGTTTTCTATAAAATTATCTTTTCCGTTTTTCCCTTCGAGAATGAAAGAAAGTGTATTGAGAATTCCAAGACTTTGTCTGCCGTCATTTATATCAACAGTGCTGTGTCTCAAACGTTCGATATTTGGTGGACCTCCAACTACATATTCATTAAAAGAAAATTTTCTTGAGTGAAGCCAATCAGAAATAAATGGGAACACTTTCTCTTTCTGAAAGCTTTTTATTCTTTCAGATACGTTGGGATTGGTAATCATTCCAAGTTGTTCATCAGCTCTTTTGTAAAAACCAAAATCTTTCCAATCCTGAGAATATGGATAGTATTCGTGAACATCCAAAGTAACTTCAAAATTATATTTGTTGAAAAGATTATGAACTGCCTGAACTTCAGGTTCTTCGAGTAGAAGATGATTTCGGTTCAAATCAACGTTATTTGCATTTCTTCTTTTGTTAACTTCAGAACCATCGGGATTTACCTGTGGAATCAAAGCAAAATCAATTTTATCAAAGAGGAATTTATTCTCTTTTTCTAACAATCTTTTTGCAAGAATTAAAGCTCCTTCTTTCCCAGACTGTTCATTTCCATGCTGTTGAGCGAAAAATAAAATCCGAAGTTTTGTATCATCTTCTCCGAATTCATCTTTAGAAAATTTTAATACAAAGATCTCTCTGCCTTCAACTGATTTTCCTATCTCTTCTGTTTTCAATAAATCTGAAAAATTATCAAGTTCTTTTACAAATTCAGATAATTGTTTGTGAGATGTAACTGACTGAAAATTATTTTCTTCAAGCGGAAGTTTTTGTGCAAATGAATTTGAAACCAACAAAGTCAACAAATACAAAAAGGCAATTTTCATAATCTTAATCATATCCTTACTCTCCTTTCTTCTTTCCTTTTTTAGATTTTTTACCTGAAGTTGATTCGTCGGCTAATTTGACAACTTCTTCAAAAGTGAATGATGTGGGATCTTTATCCTTCGGAAGTCTGACATTCTTTTCTCCTGCTTTTAGATAGACTCCCCATCTGCCTTTAAGAATCTGATAGTTCGGATCTTCTTCAAATATTTTGATATACTTCTCAGCATCGGATTTAAGCTTATCTTCAATAATTGATATTGCTTCGTCCAATGTGATTGTGTGAGGATCGAACTTATTTTTTATTGAGATAAATTTGTTATCGAATTTGATATAAGGACCGAACCTTCCGATTGCCGCAACAATTTCTTTGTTGTGATATTCTCCAACTACACGCGGCAACTTAAATAATTCGAGAGCTTCTTCGAGAGTAATTGATTCAAGTTTCTGGTCTTTACGCAAGCCAGCATAAGTAGGAGCTTCATCGGGATTATCAGGATTTGTCAACTGAGCAACAGGACCGAAGCGAGCCATTCTAACTGAAACTGTTTTCTTTGTCGTTGGATCAATTCCAAGAATTCTTTCACCGCTTACACGTTCGCTTGTTTCAATTGTTTCTTCAACCTTTTGATGGAATTCCGGATAGAATTGCATTAGCATTTGTTGATATTTCAATTTACCAATTGCAATTTCGTCGAGCTCTTCTTCAACTTTTGCAGTAAATTGATAATCCATAATCTGAGGGAAATATTTCATAAGAAAATCTGTAACCAGCATCGCTAAATCAGAAGGAAATAACTTTGACTTTTCGGCACCGAAAATTTCTGTTTTGATAGAGCTAGTAATTTTTCTTTTAGCATCAAGATTAATTACTTTATATTCTCTTTCTTTACCATCTCTATCTTCTTTATGAACATACCCTCGCTTTTGAATTGTGCTGATAGTCGGAGCATAAGTTGAAGGTCTGCCAATTCCAAGCTCCTCAAGTTTTTTAACTAAAGTAGCTTCGTTGTATCTTGCAGGCGGACGAGTGAATCTTTCAGTTGCAGTTATTTCTTTCATTTCCAATTCATCACCGTTTTTCACTGGCGGCAAAATAGATTCAAATCCATTCTCTTCTGATTCTTCATCGCTGCTTTCAAGATAGACTTTTAAGAAACCATCAAATAAAATTACTTCTCCTTTTGCGACAAAAAATTCATCTGTGGTAGAGATTTTTATATTAATCGTAGTTCTTTCAAGTTCTGCATCACTCATTTGGGAAGCGATAGCACGTTTCCAAATTAGTTGATAAAGTGCTTGTTCGTCTTTTGAGCCACTTATTGTTTCTTTTGAGAAGTCAGTTGGACGTATTGCTTCGTGCGCTTCCTGAGCATTGGCAGATTTTGTCTGAAATTTTCTTGGCTGAAAATATTCTTTACCAAAGTCATTTTTTATTGTCTCCTCTGCTGAAGCTAAAGCAAAATCGGATAAGTTTACTGAATCGGTTCTCATATAAGTTATATGACCGGATTCATACAATCTCTGTGCAATAAGCATTGTTTTTGAAACTGAGTAACGAAGTTTTCTTGCTGCTTCCTGTTGAAGAGTTGAAGTTGTAAATGGTGGTGCAGGTGAACGCTTAAAAGGTTTCTTCTCAACTGAGTCAACGAAAAAGTTTGCTTCTTTACACTTTGAAAGAAACTGATTAACATCAGATTCGTCTTTAAGAAACTTTGGTAATTCAGCTTTTAGAATCTGAGTTCTGCCATTATCCGAATTAACTATAAACAGTGCAGTAACTTTAAATCTTGATTCAGGAACAAACGAATCAATCTCTCTTTCACGTTCAACAATCAATCTTACAGCAACTGATTGTACTCTTCCTGCGGACAATTTAGTTTTAATTTTTCGCCATAAAATTGGAGAAAGTTCGAATCCGACAATTCTATCTAAAACTCGACGAGCTTGCTGTGCATCAACAAGATTGTAATCTATTTTTCTTGGATTCGCTACTGCTTCTTGAATTGCTTTTTTTGTAATTTCATCAAAAACAATTCTTTTGATTTTTCTTTCAGGAAGTTCTAAAACTTCTTTCAAATGCCAAGATATAGCTTCTCCTTCGCGGTCTTCGTCAGTAGCAAGCCAAACATACTCAGCTTTTTCTGATAGCTTTTTTAATTCTTTAACTACTTTCGTTTTATCTTCAGGTACTTTATAAGTTGGAATAAATCCTTTGTCAATATCAATTCCCATATTCTTCTTGCTCAGATCACGAATGTGACCATAGCAGGAAGTTACAAGAAACTCTTTCCCTAAATAAGATTCTATTGTTTTAGCTTTTGCCGGCGATTCTACAATTACAAGATTTTTTGACATAATTTATCTTTCTGTTAAAAACGAATGCAAAATTAAACCATTCTGAGGTGAAAATTCCAAACAAAATAAACAACTTGGTTTGGTGATAAATTTTGAATGTTAAATATTAAATGAATTTGGAAGAAAAAATTTCCAAAATATTTTAGATAGAAATCAAATCTTTGTTAAAAAAAGATATTTTCTTTTTTGCTACCTGCTTTTAATTGTTACTTTGAATTTAGCAAGTGAAACACTGCAATTTGATTTTAATCCGTCATCAATTTGGAGAGTAACATTATAATCGCCCGGCTTGGAGTATATATGAAATACCTTTGCACCATAACCAACATTTTTATCTCCAAATTCCCAGGTGAATGATAATCCTGATATATCAGAGAATAAATCTGTTACATCAAAGAAAACTCCATCGTTTGCTGCACCAATAAATTCAACTACATCTGGCAGCTTTATATTACGAACACCTTTTTTAACAAAAACTGAAATAGTATCGGAGGATATGGGCTCTGATGAATAATATTTATCAAATAAGTCAATGGTTAAAATATAATTCCCTGGTTTAGAAAATTTATGGTTCAAATCCTTTGCGACAGAAACTAGTTCTCCATTTACTTTCCATTCTAAATATGGATTTGAAATAAGTCTTGATGAAATCAATGGTGTGATTTCAAGACGCTCTCCCATACAAATAATCGTATCATTTCCGATTGATATCTTCGGCAGCTCAATTATTTCAATTGACTTGTTGTAAATTGAAAAACTTGATTCGTATCCTGAATCATCTTTCACAATTAGTTTTATCGTGTATTTCCCCGGGAAGAAAAATTTATGACTTATTTTGTTTTTATTAATTTCAATTTTCTGATTATTTATAAACCATTCAAACGATATATTATCATTTTCAGGATCATAAGAGCCCGAACCGTCAAATTCTAAGATAGATTTTTCATAAGCTTCATTAACACTTTTTATTAAAGAATTTGGTGGTGCATTCACATTAATGATAAGAGTATCGCTGGTTTGATTATTTGAAATTTTTGTATTATCTGTAACTGTCAAAATTGCAGAGAATTTTCCTGACTGTGAGAAAGAATGATTTATAATTTTCCCATACTTTGTTTCGCCTGTACTGAAATCCCACCTGTATTCAGAAATATTTCCATCTTTATCAAAAGATTTTGAAGCATCTAAAATAAAACTTTCAAAAGCTGCAACAGAAATATCATTTCCAGCAACTGCAACTGGTTTTTCATTTACAAATACATTCTTAAAGGCCATGGTTTCATTGCATTCACTTTCTGAATCAGTTTTAATTTTTAATCTGACAGTATAATTACCTGCTTTATCAAAAACGTGAGAAGTGCTTTTACCAAATGAACTCGAACCATCTCCGAAGTCCCATTCGTAAGAGATTATTGAACCTTCGTAAGCCATAGATCCAGATGCATCAAGATAGAGAGTTTCACCTTTTGCAATAGAATCTTTCACAGAGAAAGTTGCCATCGGACCTTCTTTAACATTAACAAAAAGTTCATCATATCCCTTATTATCGCATTGACTACTAGGACTGCCTGTAACTATTAGTTTAACTTCATATTTGCCTGCTTTCTTATAAATGTGAGCAACTTTTGCCCCTGATCCAAATTCTCCATCTTCGAAATCCCAATCATAAGCGTCAACAACACCATCCACATCTGTAGATTTTGTACCATCAAAATAAACGGGAGTATTAACACAGGTTGTAATATCTACACCAGCATAAGCTAATGGAGATTCTTTTACAGTGATGAGTTTTGAATCAAACGAAGTATTGCAAGGCAATCCAGAATTATCAGTTACTTTTAATGTAACTTGATAGACACCGCATTTTCTCCAGACTTTTGAAATACTTACTCCCTCAAGAGTCTGTCCGTCATCAAAAATCCAATCATATTTTAGCAAATCACCTGCCGGATCTTTTGAAGCCAAAGCGTTCAAAATCAAAATATCACCTGTACAAATAGTTGTATCACTGCCTATCACTGCTATTGGAGGAGAATTGATTTATAAAATTATTTGCAATGAGTCTCTTGAATTTTGTAAACCATTGTTATCATCTACAATAAGCATAACAGGATAAATTCCCGCTTCTTGAAAACTATGTTGAACAGTAACTCCTTCTTTGATTGGTTTGCCATCGTAGAAATTCCAGTAGTAAGTCAGCGGATCACCTTCTGCATCCGTTGATTGTGATGCATCGAAAGTAACAACTTTATCGCACGTTTTTATTCTCCTTGATGTATTTGCAACAGGAGAGCTATTAATAAAAATACTCGCCTTGGTAACTGCTGATGAATTTGAAACAATTTGTTTATCAGCTACTTTTAATTCGATTTCGTAAAATCCTGATTTCTGAAAGATTTTATTAATGATTTTTCCTCTTTCAGTCGTTCCATCACTGAAAGTCCAGATATATTCGTCAATTTCGCCTTCAAAATCAGATGAAAGTCCTCCGTCAAATATTATTGGTGCGTTAATCATTCCTTTTGATGGAGCAGAGATTACAGCTATGGGAGACCGATTTACTAAAACGGAAACACTTTTAAAGTCATAAGTCGGAATTAAAAAATCATCTTGAACAGTAAGTCCTATCTGATATATTCCCGGCTGTTCAAATTTATAATAAAATGTTTCATCATTGCTGATTACTTTGTCTCCCAATGACCATGAATAACTTACAATTTTTCCGTCCGGGTCGAACGAATTTTTAGCAGAGAGTTCGAAAATTTGGTTTGGTGCAACTATCAGATTACTTATGGGGACGGCTACTGGTTTAGCATTTACTTTTACAAACGATTTTGTTTCTGCAGAATTATTTAATGTTTTTGTGTTATCAATAACTTTTAATGTAACAGCATATTCTCCCAGCTGAGAATAATTTTTATTAACCCTCATTCCTTCTGCTTTATTCCCATCACCAAAGTCCCATAAATATTTTGAAATAAAACCATCTTTGTCATAAGAATCTGAGGCATCAAATTCTGCTACTCCTGTTACTAAAAATTGTTTGTCTTTGGTGATTGCGACAGGTGGTTCATTGACTATTACAATAATCTCAGCGGAGGAACTCTTGGTTAATGTTGTAGAGTTATCAGTTACCGTTAGAGTAACTCTATATGTTCCGCTTTTTGAATAGCTGTGGTAAACTGTTGAGCCTTCTGCGGTTTGTCCATCACCGAAATTCCATTCATATCTGATTATGTTTTCATCTTTGTCAAAAGATTTAGAACCGTCAAAAAGTACATTTTCACCTATTGCAACAACTCTATCATTTCCGGGTCTGCTAACAGGTGGGAAGTTTATTTTCACCACAATGTCTTTTGAGTCTGTGTTGTTCTTCGCAACTGAATTGTCTTTTGCAGTGAACTTAATTTTGTATGTTCCCGGATTAGAGAATGAATGAGTAACTGTTTCGCCAAATTTTGTTCACAAGTTTCCAAAGTCCCATTTATACTCAATTATTTCTCCATCGTTATCTTTCGTGCCTGCTGCTGAAAAAGTAATAGTCTCATCTGTGGCACCGATTAATTCTGTTTTTGTAACTGCAATTGGTTTGTCGTTTACAATAACATTTAATGTGGCTTCTGAGAACCGGCAAGGAGATTCTGAAAAATTATCTTCAACTTTAAGTTGAACAAGATATTTGCCGGGCTTTTTGTACGAATGCCTAACTCTCACTCCCGAGTCAAAGTTGCCATCACCAAAATCCCAATTGTATTTTATAATTCTTCCATCAGCATCTGAAGAAGCAGATGCATCAAATAAAATGTTTTCATCAGGAGTAGCTATTTTATCATCACCAGCAACTGCCACAGGGGAAATATTAATCATTCCTGAAACTTTAATCAAAGCTGCTCGGGTAATATCATCAGATAGATTGTAAAGCAGCAAATCAGCAAAGAATTTTCCAGTGCTGTTGAAGGATTTTCGTACAACTAATCCTTCTAAAACTTCAGAATCTTCAAAAAACCATTTTGAATTAAGAGGTTTATTTGTTGGATCAATTGATTCATCAGCTCGAAACTGGACAGTTTTACAATCATCAAGATAAATTAGTTGTGTTTTAACAATCGTAATATTTTCAGGCTCATATTCAATCGGTGGATAGAGAATTGGTGTTTTCTTATTCTTAGAAGTTAAGACAGAAAAACACAAGTCGTTATCTATTGAATTAGACCAATTAGGTCCTAATGAAATTCCAATATCTTTTCCAACTTCATACTGATTAAGAATGAAATCAGCAGAAGCCCAATCTCCATCGCTAGAACTATTAATTTGAGTTACTTTCTTTAAAAAAGTAGAGTATCCGATGAACAAATTATCCAAATCAAAATTTTTCAGATTGTAAGAAATTTCTTTTTCATCTGTTCGTATTCGAAAAGTTACTCTCGGTGCTAATTTAGATAATCGGAATGTTGGTTCGAAGCTGAATATTTCTGCATTCTTGATTTGGATATTTTCAACATCTGATGAACTTAAAAAAACATCAAAGCCATTTGCGTCATTTCCACTTAATGCTTTTATTAAAACAGAATAATAACGATAAGCGTTTTTTACTGTCCCATCTGATTCGGAAAGCTTTGCAAAAGTTTTCCAATTATTTATGTATTCTAAATCTTCAGAAATAGTTTTTGAAAGAATTATCGGTTCAGTTGAAACATCAGCATTTTTCAGTCCATAAAGGAAAGTATTTTCATCAATAAAACTCTTAAACAAGATAACCTCGTACCTGCTAAAAGAATCGCCAAATTTAGTATCTAAATCTCCGCCGCAAGCTAAATCAAAAAATCTGACATATACATTTCCTTTATATTCAACAGGAATTTTGAAATGTATGAACTGACGATTATAAAAATCTCCCCAACTTGGTAGAGCTTCAGGTCCATAGTTTACAAAGAAAATTTTTGGTTGAGCAAATCCGCTACCGATTCCAAGAATTAATAATAAAAACAAATGAACAGTAAAAGCACGGGTTAGACTTTTTTTAATTCCGGCTTCTGTTTTCATATAAATTTTCCTGTCAAAAATTTTTTAATTATTAATCAAAACTTTTTTAGTTAGACTATGGCCAGCTCTGGAAATAATTACTAAACGAAGATTATCCTGTTCAACTAATCTTGGAAGCGATACTGAAAAGTAACCATTTTTATCAGTGTAAGATGATGTTTCTAACTTGGTTTTATCTGATATAAGTTTAACTAACGAATAAGCACGAGTAAAGCCTTCAAGAGCATTCTGTTTGGATGAAATCATAACTTCTTCATCTATCACTTTTCTATCTTTATCAAAAAATTCAATGTTCGGATTCAATTCGGCAAAGATTTGTTTTTTAATTTTAGACGAATTGCCAGACTGAACTGTGGAAACAAACTCGAAAACATTTAGTCCATCAGACAGAATTAGAATTCCTTTGTATTCTCCATTTTCATCAACATTAAAAAGATTAGAGTTGATAATCAGTTCAGCATTTTTTCTGTATGAATATTAATCGAAAATTCTTTCTCTTTTGAGAAGTTAAGCTCATCAACCAGACTAACTTCGAGAAAAGGTAGAGTAGTATCTAACTGAATTGTGAAATTGAAATGATTACTAAATTTGCCGGGCAATCCAAAATTATCTACTGATGCAATTCTCCAATAATAAGTGTTCGGGGGAAGTTGATTTAACATAAAAGAGTTGCTTTTTACTTACTTAATAAATTTAAAGATTGAAGTAAATCGTGAATCATTTGCCACTTCAATCCAGTATTCTGAAGCATTTTCAACCGAAGACCAATTTAATGTTACTGTGTTTTCAAAAATTTTTGAAAACGATTCTGGCAAAATCAGCACTGGAGGATTAAGTAAATTTTTAGGTTGGTTCGGCGCCTTTCCTTTTGCAATAGTCGATCCTTGATTTTCTTTTAATGTAACTTCAGAACCTTGTTCTTCTAAAGAAATTTCTCCTTTGAAATTTGCAACCTCGGTTTGAGCTTCCTGTTTATCTACCCAAAAATATTCTGAATTAATTTTTGTCTTTACTTCCTGAATATTGAGGTTAAATTCTTTTTTGGGAGTTTTAAAAAGTTTGTAATAAGTATCTCCAATTTCGAGTTTAACTGCTGATTCAGTTTTATTGTTCAGCAAATTAATTTTCGATTTAAGAATAATAGCTTGCGAATTTTCATTCAGTCTGAATTGATTTAAATCTGCAAATGTAATTTCCGCAAAAGAAGAAGATAACGTTCTGGTCAAATCAAGTTCAAAGAGTTGATCGTATAAAATAGCATCTTTCCATTTTTGAAGATTTGGTTTTCTTTTCTGAACAGTGCCTTTAATTTTTGAAAAGATGGCATCCGCATATTTATCGCGAATTTCGATTGTCTTTTTGTAAGCCTGATTGGCTACTTCAGTTGATTCCCGCAATAGAGCATTTGCTTCAATCCAGTTATTTCGGTTTTTTTGTTCAGAAGCTTGTTTAAAAAGCGAAAGTGCTTTTTCAATTTCTTTTTCAGCGAAATTCTTTGCCCCGTTATTTATTGATTTGGAGATAATTTCTTCAGTCTCTGAAAAAGTTATTTATCACAGCCACTACTTCTTTTTGCGGGATGATAATTTTCTTTCCTTCTTTCAATTCATTTAATGATGAAAGCTTGTTGAATGAAAGAATTGCAGTCCAGAAATTTGGATTGCCAAGAAACATTTCAGAGATAGTACGGATATTCAAATCTGAAGACTAAACAATCTCTCTAAGGTTTCCCTGCTGAGAATATGAATTAATGGAAAAGAAAATGAAAATTAAAAGTGTAAAGGGGAAAAATGATTTAACTATTTTTTTCATAAATTTCTCCTTTTGGCAACTCTAATATAAATGTTGCACCGTTACCAAACTCACTTTCAAGACTGATTTTTGCTCCTTGTAATTCGACTAACTTTTTTACAATCGAAAGTCCTAATCCTGTAGAGTTTTCTCCTGCAGTAGGCTTTGCTGATAACCGTGCAAATTTTCCAAATATTTTTTCTTATCTTCTTCTGTAAAACCGGGTCCTTCATCTTTTACATAAACAAAGACAGAATTATTATCAATGTTATCTCTGTAGGAAATGTATACATTTTCCCCCGGCGGAGAAAATTTTATTGCGTTTGAAACAAGGTTATCTATTATTTGAAGAGTAATGTTTTTATCAACTTTAACATAAATGTTAGATTCGTCCACCTGAAGAAAAATTTTGATTTCTTTCTTTGATGCCAGTTCGTTATTACTATGAACAATCTGATTAATAATCAACTCTAATGATGTTGATTCTATTTTTATTTTAACTTTTCCTTCTTCAAT
>OGCI01002248.1_pt1 | contig 13315 bp, 10 predicted proteins | sample 1570021 | NCBI WGS metagenome assembly OGCI01 (sample SAMN06264664, study PRJEB24512) | hot springs metagenome | isolation source: Hot spring water | place: South Africa: Tshipise | collected 2015-06-21
AAATATCCTTTAAATAAACTATTAGTGGAAATTAAAATCTCACCATTATGATTTGTTTCAATTTTACAATTCTCTACAGGTATGCCAACAGTTTTGGGTTTGTATTTTACATCTTCCGCTTTTACTGCTGTAACAAAAGAGCAAGTTTCAGATGAGCCATAAACTCTCATAGGTTTCCAACCTTTTTCATCTGCCATAATTATCAATTCATCTTCAATAAATCCTCCTCCTACCAAAGTTGATTTTATATTCTTTTCGGGAATTAGATTTAAGTCAATTAGTCTTTTTAATTGAGTTGAAACTAATGACAAATGAGTCGGTTTATATTTTGTAATTGCTTCAAAAATTGAGGTGATAGTTAAATCTTTTGGAATTATTATTTCACAACCATTTAATAAAGCTCTAGTAATTATTTGAAAACCACCTATATGATAGAAGGGAAGAGATGCCAAGATTCTATCTCCAGGTTTTAGGTTCAAAATTTCCTGAGAATTAAAAACACTGTTGAATAAAGAATTAAATGTATGAACAACTCCTTTTGGAGTACTACTACTTCCTGAAGTGAATATGACTATCGCTTCGTCATTTAAATCAATATCGAAATTAAAAGATGTGGAATGATCTTTCGATAAATTATCCAACTCAATTTTATTAAGATTTACTTTATTTAACTTGTCCGAATATTCAGTTTCAATAATGATATTATCGAAGCAATAAAAATTGATGATGTCTTTTATTTCTTCAGATGTCCATTTAAGGTTAAATGGAATCACACATTTTCGACATTGCCATAAAGCTAAAATTATTTCGACAAACCGCTCTGAATTAGAAATCAATATTGGTATGAACTTTTTAGACTTTGTGAGAACCTTATCAAATGATGAAGCTAGTGCATTAGCCCTTTCAAAAAGTTCTTTATAAGAAATTGATTTGTCGAGTGTTCTTATCGCAATTAAATCATCTTCTGTTGAAAATTTTGATAAAAAATCTTTTGGCATTTTTTTAGAAGAATTTGTCAGCAATTAGTCCCAGTGAAAATAGTAAACCAAATAACGCAGAATATTTAGCTGTTTGCTCCAAAGCAACATTTAGCTCGCTTCCAGTAAGTGAATAAAGCATTTTAACTAACCGAATTGAAAAGGGAATAGTTAGCAAAGGAAGTAAAATAAAAATTGAAACGTTGTAATAAGTAAATAAGATAATTGGGACTAAAAAAGATATAACCATCAAAGAAGTATATTCGAATTGTGAAAAAGTCTTCCCGAAAATTACAGCGAGAGTTTTCTTATTGACTTGTTTATCTTCTTCAATATCTCTGTAATTGTTTACTATCAGAATATTTGTAATCAAGGCTCCAACAGGAATCGAAACTAGAAAACTAAGTAATGATATTTCCATCTTATGCAAATAGTATGTTCCCATTGTTCCAGCAATTCCAAAAAACAGAAAAACAAATAAATCTCCCAGACCATTATACGCAAGTGGAAAAGGACCAGCAGTGTAGGCTAATCCGGCAATTATAGATAAAACACCTACTACAAAAATTTTCCAATCTGTCACATAAACAAGATAAAGCCCTAATATGAAAGTTAAACCAAAACATAAAACAATAGCTAATTTTATTTCTTTAGTTTCGATTAACCCTGATGCGATAACTCTTATCGGACCTTTTCTTTGCTTTGTGTCAGCGCCCTTTAAATGATCGTAAAGATCATTTGTAAGGTTTGTTCCAATCTGAATTAAAAAAGAACAAATCAACGCAATGAAAGAATTAAGGAAGAAAAACTTTCCTTGATTGATAGCTAAAGCGGAGCCAACAAGAACAGGAACAACAGCTGCAAATAATGTTTTCGGACGTATTGCAAGAATCCAACTATCAAGTTTGGAGATATTACTTTCAGCTTGATTCATCTTTTCTTTTAAGGAAGTTTAGGAAACTTTTTGAAGTTTGGTTTTCGCTTTTCAATGTAAGCATTCTTTCCTTCTTTCGCTTCATCACTCATATAATAAAGCAATGTAGCATTTCCGGCAAGTTCTTGAATTCCTGATTGTCCATCCAGTTCAGCGTTGAAAGCAGACTTTAAAACTCTGATTGCCATTGGGCTATGCTGTAAAATTTCTCTTGCCCATTTTACGCCTTCTTCCTCCAAGTCTTCAACGGGCACAACAGTATTAACCAAACCCATTTCAAGCGCTTGTTGTGCGTTATACTGTCGGCATAAATACCAAATTTCTCTGGCTTTTTTCTGCCCAACAATTCTTGCCAGAAAACTTGAGCCAAAACCACCATCAAAACTTCCAACTTTAGGTCCAGTCTGTCCGAAAATAGCATTATCAGCAGCAATCGTTAAATCACATATAACATGTAAGACGTGTCCTCCTCCGATTGCATAACCAGCAACAAGAGCAATTACAACTTTTGGAATGCTTCTGATTATTTTCTGAAGATCAAGCACATTCAATCGGGGGACACCATCATCATTACCAACATATCCCATATCTCCTCGAATTCTTTGATCTCCACCAGAACAAAATGCGTATTTACCATCTTTAGCAGGTCCGGCACCTGTTAACAAAATTACTCCAACAGTCTGATCTTCTCTCGCAATATTGAAAGCATTTATAAGTTCTTTAACGGTTTCAGGCCTGAATGCATTTCTGACTTCCGGGCGATTGATAGTAATTTTTACAATTCCTTCATCTTTGAGTTTCTCATAAATTATATCGGAGTAGTTGCCAATTTTTTCCCAATTCATTTCCATTTAATCCTCTGATTTATTTTTTCTGATTTTCATTATTTGAAATTTGGTTAAAATAATTAGTAATAATTTCGATAAATCTTTTTGGCTCTTCCAAATGAGTATTGTGACCTGCATTTTTGATCACTTTATGTTTTGCCTTTTGAAATCCTCTTACAATCTTGGAGTTAATAAAAGTATATTTTGTATCAAGTTCTCCACTTATCAATATTACTTTTACAGGTAAAGTTTTTAATTTATCGTGAAGCGGTGGCATTATTCCAGTAGAAAATCCTTTTAATAAATTTATCAATCCGATTTTACTGTTATTATATTTTGTCTTTTTAAGTCGTTTTAATTTATCATTTGAAAATCTGCGTTGAGTATTAAACATTTCCTGATCTTGCCAAAAATCTATGAATTCTTCCATAGTGTGAGACGATATGAATTCAATCAATTTCAAATCATCTTCGTATCTTTTATTTCTTTCAGCTTCATTTTTAATTCCTGCAGAAGCACTTTCTAAAACAAGTCCCTTAATATCCTCGGGATATTTTATTGAAAATGCAAGAGCTGCTCTTCCTCCCATCGAATAGCCAAGCAAAATGATTTTGGAACTTTTGACAATTCTTTCTTTTACTGTTTTAATTTGCTCGATGATGGATTCAGTATTATAAAATTCAGGAATAACAGGATGGTCACTTTTTCCGTGTCCAATGAAATCCAGACAAACATAATTAAAATTTTCCGGAAGAGAATCAATTATCGGAAACCAGTCTTCAGCACACCCTGTAAAACCGTGCAAAAAAAGTATAGTTTCTTTTCTTGTATCAAATTCTCTTGGAATCTCAACGTTTAATTTTATCCCAGAATGTTCGATGTACATATTTAACTCAATTTTTTGGAAATTAGTTTACAAATTCTCTCTCTAAAAACTTTCTTCAAAGATTTAGTAATAAATGGATTAACTTTTACTTCCAAAATTACAGAGGATTTAATTTTGTTTAACATATCAAGATTTTTGATTAAGTCGTCCGAGTTATCACTAAATAGATAATCAATTGAAAAACTTTCAGCTACTTTTCTGAAATCTAAGTCTGTCGGTGTTAAGAAAAATTTATGAAAAACTTTTTTATAGCTCGCTATCGGAAGGTATTCAAAAATTCTTCCACCATAATTGTTTAATAAAATTATTTTCAGAGGTATGTTAAAATTTCTAATGGGAAGAAGTGAATTTAAATCATAGAAAAAAGATAGATCGCCTAAAATCAAGAAAGTTGGCTTTTTATTGTTAGCACTGATTCCTGCAGCGGTTGAAATTATTCCATCTATTCCACTTGCACCTCGATTTGTAAAGATTTTAATTTTCTTTTCCACTTTACTGATGAAAAAATCGAAATCTCTTATTGGAAGACTATTGCCAATGAAAACAGAACAATCATCAGGAATTTTGCTTATTAATATTTTCAATAATTCGACTTCAGAGAAAATGTTTGAAAAGGTATCTGTTTTTATTACTTCAATTTCAGAGTCCAATGATAACAAGTTTAATATGGTGTCTTTTGAATTGACTTTAAGATTTTCTTTTAATAATGATTTAAGAAAATTAACTGGATCCGATTTGATTATTTTACCTTTCTTTGCTGAATCGAATCTGTCTCCAAATTCATTTACTATTATTCGTTTAGATTTGTTCTTAACTAAATAGTCTTCTAAAATTGTTGAAGTGATACTCCTGCCAAAATGAATAATTTGCTTCGGCTTAAAATAAGATTGAAATTCATCGCATCTCAATAAAGAGTCGTAATTATAGATAAGATTATTCAACTTCAAATTATTGCTTCGCAATCCAGATGCGAAATCAGCAAAGATCGGGATGTTATATTTAACCGTTAATAAGTTAAGTAGTTTAGTGAAATCATTGTTAAAGTTTCCATTACCAACAGTTATCAGATTTATAATCTTATTTTGAAGATTAAATTCTGAATTGTGATGATTGGAATCATTTATAATTTTATTTTCTAATAACGCTTGTGAGTGCTTGATTGAATAATCAACAAGATGTATAGGAATTTTGTCAGTGTAGGAATCTGGTTCAAACGGTTTTTCGAATTGAAAATTGAAATGAACTGGACCAATATCTTTTCTCAAACAAATATCGACTCCCTCAGAAATTATAGTTAAAAATTTTTTGATGTTTGTTTTGGTAATTTCCTTCATCGGAATATCTGAAGAGAATCTAATGTGATTTTTGAAAATATTTTTTTGATTTATCGTTTGATTTGAACCTGTATTTCTTAAGTAAGCTGGTCTGTCAGCTGTGCATACAATTAAAGGTATTCTACTCTGATATGCTTCAATTATTGCAGGATATAATTCGGCAACCGCTGTACCAGATGTTGTTATTATCAGTGCAGGGAAATTTGAAGTTTTTGATATACCTAATGCAAAGAAAGCGGAAGACCTTTCATCAACAATTGGAAAAGATTTTATTAATTTATTTGTAGCAGTAACTAATGTCAACGGAGTGCTTCTTGAGCCGGGCGAGATACAAGCTGATTTTAATCCTTTATTAACCAAAAAATCAATAAACAGATTTGACCAGAAAATATTTCTATTAATCTTCAACATCGAATAAATCTGTTATAGCTTTTAATTTCAGTTCCGTTTCTTGGTATTCATCAATAGCGTTTGAATTATTGACGATTCCACATCCTGCAAAAACGCTTAAGAAATTTTCCTTGATCAGTCCACATCTGATTGCTACATAAAAATCGGCTTGACTGTTGAAATTGAACCAGCCGACTAATCCAGTAAAAATTCCTCTTTCAAAATTTTCCAGATTTGGTAATTCACTTATTGCTGTGTCTTTTGGAATTCCGCAGACTGCAGGAGTTGGAAAAATTTTGCTGATTAGATTAAAGACATCGCAATCTTCTTTTAATTGTCCTTTGATTTCAGTTTGCAAATGCTGGATGTTTTTCAATTTCTTAATTTTGGGTGTATCAGATATATGAAAATTATTTATAACACCCCGAAGATTAGATTCCAAATAATCAATTACAATTTGATGTTCATTTAGATTTTTGTTATCCATCAAGAGTGATTGAGACAAATTATTATCCTCAATCTCTGTTCTACCGCGTTTTATTGAGCCAGCTAAAGCTTCGGATTTAAATTCTGTTTGATCTATCTGTACTAATAATTCTGGGGAAGAACCAAAGAAAAACGAATCATTAGACTTGATTAAAAAATTAAAACAGTCTGAGTAATCATTATTAATCTTTTCAAATATTTCTGAAAAATCTACGTTACCAAAAATTTCAAATTCTTTCTTTCTTGAAAGGACAATTTTTTGAAGTCGGTTCTTGTTTATCATCTCTAATGAAGAATTGACTTCTTTCTCCCAATTTACTAATAAATCAGGCTTAACTTGTTTTATCCTAACAGAGTTTCTTTTGGCTTCTTCTTTGGATTGATTGGATGCTAAATCAGAATCAACGATAGAGTCATCGGATAGTGAAAATTGAATCAGCAACGATTCGCTTTTGTTTCTATAAAAAACTAATTCTGGCAAGATCCATTCTGAATCACTAAAATCACTCCACAGATTTTCCTTAATAGAAGAAGGGAATTTTACGTAACCAAAAAAAACAGGGAAGTTGTTTTTAATACTTAAATCATTAAGTTCAATTTTGTCAACGATTTTTTTGTAAATAAAATCTAATTCTTGATAACTTGATTCAAAGGAAATGATTTTACCAACTGCTAAAACTTCAAAATCAGATGAAGGTTTAGCAAGATAAATTATGTTGCTAAACTTGAGGGAATAACTTGATATCAATGCAGAAATTTTAATTCCATTCAGTAACGAAATCTTTGGAATAATTTTTAGTCTATTTTCGGATATTTCAATCATTCAAACTTTTTCTTTGGAAATTTTTACTTTGAAACTAAATAAAAATAATACTTTAAAAGTTCACAAAATTTTTAGAAGTTAATATCATCTTCAATCGTATTTAGTATTCTGAGATAACTTTCGTATCTAAGTTCAGGGATTAAAGAATCTTTAACAGCTCTTAAAACTGAACAATCCGGTTCGTGATGATGAGTGCATGTATTAAATCTACAAGCATTTAGAAAGTTACGGAATTCAGGGAAAAAATGACCGAGATCTTCTTTCTTTATTCCAAAGGGGTCTATCTCTCTTACACCGGGTGTGTCAATGATGTAAGTTTCATCTTCGATGAAAAATAATCTGCTTGTTACGGTTGTGTGTTTTCCCTTCATAGTAGATGGACTAACAGTGGCAATTTTAAGATTTAATTCAGGATCGATTTGATTTAAGATGGAAGATTTTCCTACTCCTGATGGACCCCAAAAAAGAACTTTTTTATTTCTTATCAAATTTTTTATTGTATCAATATTGTGCCCGTTTACAACAGATGTTTCGAGTGTATAATAACCGATGCTCCTGTATAAGCTTGACCATTTAGTAAATTTCTTCTCTGAATCTAAATCAATTTTGTTGATAATTAGACTACTTTTTATTCCGGAGCTTTCCGCAGTAACAAGAAATCTATCAACAGTTTTATTATTGAAAGAAGGTTCTGTAATACTTGAAACGATGAACACTTCATCAATATTAGCAGCGATGATTTGCTCTAATCTTTCTCCCCGATAACTTGCTCCCCTTATTCTTGGTGCTTTTCTTGAAAGATAATTTTTTCGATTGAAAATTTCTTTTATTACACCGGATTCATCTGCATTTAAATCAAATTCAACTAAATCACCAACTACTGCAATGTCAGTATGATAAAGTTTATCTTTCTTTAAATTGAAACTCTTTTTGAATTTCCCCTTTAAAGAGCATCTGATTTCTCGGTGATCTGGCAGAGATAAAACGTAGTAATCTTTACTTTCAACTCTTGATATTATACCTTTAATAACTTACTCCATAAATAAAAAACGCCATATCGAAAATATGGCGTTCTCAAAATATTAGCAAAAAACATCTAAAAACGATAGGTTGTAGTGATGATAAACTTGTGGTACTTAATATCCTGAAAAGTCCTCGAAAGATTTGAACCATAATTATCACCAATATCTTTCCACCAACCGTAAGCATATCCCAAATCTATTCCAATTACTCCATCAGCTAAGAAACCAATTCCACCTGTAAAGTATTTCTTATCAAATTCAGAATCATCATTTTCAAAGGGAGATTTTTGGAATATGTAACCACCTCTGATTCTTAAACCAATATTTGGAATTGTGTATTCAGCTCCAAGATTGTAATTGATAGTTTGTCTTAGTAAAGATTTTATTCTTTTATTTTGGTCTGAAATATAAGTAGGTGTTAGTCCTTCTGCATCAGTGAATTCAAGTTCTGTATAGTTTATATAATTTAATTGACCACTGAGTATTAAGCCTTGTAAATTAACCGAAAATCCACCTGATACTTCAAAGGGAGTTCTTATATTGTACTTCACTTCATCGCTGTAATCTTCAGAATCTAAAGAAGTTGACCAATTTGCAAATTCACTTGAACCTTCAACGATAAATTTTTCTTTAATTGTGAAAAGCTTTGGGAATTGAATCGTTGCTCCGAATCTTCCAAAATTATTAAACTGATATAAAAATCCTATTTTAGCATTCCAACCTTCTAAATCCCATTTTAATAAATTTTTCAGATAGAAAGATCTGAAATCGGTAGTTTTTGTATAACCTGGAGCAGTTATTCCTTGGTAATTATTTTTTGAATCGTCTTCATAGTAATCAAAGTCTGAACTATAATTACCTGATAAAATTGATAAATTGGCTCCAACAAATAGATTTTTATACACTTCAATCGCACCAGTAAGTGTCCAACTATTAATTGAACCTGAATTCAACATATTCCCGCTTTGATTTAATCTTCCGTTTATAATTGTATTTCCATCATCATCTGTTAGAAAAAGATCATAGGGAATATCTGTATCTAATAAGCTCTGTATTTTGGAATTAGTCCCAGGATTAAATCCATCAAATTGATTACTTCCGATTAAATCTTTTTGAGAATTATATGCCAATCCAAAAACCAAACTGCCTCTAACTGTTGGAATTGGAAAAGCGAAGCTGGCATTATTTAATAGTGTTTGACTTGCATTACTTTTGGTTTGGTTTCCGAAAAATGTTGTAATATTGTTAAAACTTGAAATATCTAATCCGCCCATAAATTCAAGTCGTTTTACTAAACCTAAACCGGCGGGATTAAAAAATGAAGCTGACCCATCGTCACTCAACGCAAGGTAGCTATTGCCCATTCCTAAAGCCCTTGCATTCATTCCTAAGCCAGGCACTCCGACTCTTAGAGCATCATTAAAATTCTGAGCTAAGCTCATTCCACTGAATAATATGAAAAATAAAAAAAATAATATTCTCTTTGACATTTTATCTCCTGGTGTTTCCTGAATTTCTATTTCCGCTTTCGTTTCTGATCGAACTATTATTGTTTGAATTTGATTTAGTTCTGCTTTGTTCCTCATTTATATTATTTGACTCAGCTCCTTTATTACCGTTAGTTTGAGAACTTGTATTGTTATTACCTTTACTATCTCCGGATGTTGTTGTAATCGGTGGTGTGTATTCATTTCTTCCAGAGCCGCCACGTTCAAAGATCATCCTTTCTCCTGATTCGTTTCTTAAATCAGTGGATTTTTTATTTCTTTCTTTCTTCGTAGAGATAATTTCTGAAGGGTTATAAATATTAATTGGAGTTAGTATCCACCATGGTGTGCTGTAATAATCATAATATTTACCATAAAATTCAGAATTGTAAAATTCGTTTTGAGAATATGATTTTGGCATTTCATCACTTGGTAACCAAAGGACAGTGTAGCATCCGGTTAAACCGAATAAAGCAAAAAATAAAACTGTAATCTTCATCTTCTTTCCCTATTTGAATCTGATTGATTTCTTGAACCACCGTCATTTCTTGGAGGTGGAGTCGAATTCTGTCGTGGTGAATTATCTCGCGGAGGATTGTAAGTCCTCGGCGGGGTTGAATTATTTTTGGGTGTATTGTAATTTCTGTCAGTTTCACGTCTGTTTCTTTCATTTTGAGAATTTCTCGAATTATTTTCTCTCACATCTTCTCGTCTTCTTTCATTGTCTCGATTAATGTTAGGATTTTTTCTTTCAGTTTCACGCTGTCTGTTTACTTCTCTTTTTACAGGTGGCATAGTCCTGTCTCTTTCATTATCGGTTCTATTTCTTTCAATTCTGGTGTTAGTTCTATCTCTTTCTAAATTCCTTTCTCTTTCACGATTAATAATCATTCTATCATTTCTATCACGATTAAAATCTCTGCCAGTATTTCTTATCTCATTTCTTGTTAAAGTGTTTCTTTCTCTTTGTTTAAGTTGATCTTTTAGCAAATCTTTTGTGTCTCGAGTACCGTTTCTAATTCCAGAGTTATTTCTTAAGCCAAATGAATTCCTTAATTTATATCCATCACCACTTCTATGGTAATTGGTAATAGTATAATAATTCCAATGATATCTTGGATACCAATAATAGGGAGGATACCAATAGCCAATAGGATAAATCAAAGTTGGATAAAACCAAGGGTCTGCGTACCAATAATTCCAATACCAAGGGTCATAATACCACCAATATCCGATACCAAATCCGATATAAAATCTTGGATAATAACCCCAGTAAAATTTTCTAAATCCGAAAGGATAATCATAGAAATGATAGTGATAAACATTACCTCTTGAATCATATAAAGTATCAGAGTAGCTATATTGATCATCGTTGTAATATTCATTCTCGGAATAATCAGATTCATAATTATAAACTCTGTTTGGTCTTTCATCAATTGCTAATTGAGTATAACAACCAGTTAGTAAAAATAAAATTGGTAAAAGGACTAATTTTTTCATAGCATCCTCCGATTTTAAAGCAAATTTATGGAACAAAAATCTTGCCTGAGATGGACAGAAAAAATGCAAAAAAATATGTTTATTGAAACGAGTAATTTTAGGTTGTAAAGTTTTTACTACAATGATGTAGCTTAAGATAGACATCAATAAATATTATTAGAATATACTCTTTATATATTCAATAGTAATAGCTCTGTCTGCCGAATTCGGACTCCACCGTTTATTGTTAAAAATATCTCTAATTTCTAATGAAATAGTGATACCCGAAGCAACAGAAAGTTTTAAACCAAGATTTAAATAACCATTACCTCTTCCAAAAGAAGTTGCAGAATTATCATTAAATCCAAAGTCATATTCACTTACAAATGAAAAGCTTTCACCAATTGTTTTCTCAGCTCCGAGCTTAAAATTCAAGAAATTATCACCGTCGTTTTTTTCAAAAGAATAATTAGCTGTTGCGTGTAAACTTAGGTATCCTAAAAATTGAAAATTTTTGCTAGCACTGGCGAAGAAACCCGGTGACTTTATCTGGTATCTATCAGGATTTTCATATTCTAAACCTTTACCTTGAGAATCAAAACCAAGGGTAAGAGCAGGAAAGTTTATTGACTCATTTAGTAGTCTGAATCTGATATTTACTCCCGGTAAATTATACCAATCAGGTTTTCCTGAACCAATTATGTTTGCTCCACCGTATGAAATTCCAAAACTAACATTTTCAAATACTCCCACTTCCAGTTTGCTGATTACAACTCCTCCTGGCATAATATTGTTCGTTACGCCGACATATCCTTTTTCAAGAATTCCTGCAGCTGGCATATCAATTAAGTTTCTGTATTCAAATTTAGCTGATTCTCCTGCAGAGCCTTGAGCAAGTAGATTGATTTGAACTATAAATAAAAACGAAAAGAAAAGTAGTTTATAATTTTTCATAGTTCCTCTTTCAAGAAAATTACTTGTGATAAAATAATAATTTTCCGATATTTATCTAAAACTTTATTGATTATCAGTTGAAAAACTAAAATTTCTTGAAGCTTAAATCTTTCGAAATTTTATGTAAAACGGTCTTTACAAATGACTTTATAAACATTAATTTTAAGTAATGTGCAACTTTTTTTGATTTAATGGATAATTCTAAATGGATTTAGCAAAATCTTTAATACTTAATTTATCTCTTGTAATTACACTCAGTTTTATCTCAAGCCTTATTTATGAGAATTTTTATAAGAATAAAAAACTTAGTGATTTCTTGCAGTTAATTATTTTTTCCTGCTTGGCTGTATATACTATTCATAATCCTGTTGTTGTCGCAAATGATTTTAATTTCGATGGTAGAACAGTTTTAATTTCAATTTCCACACTTTTTTTTGGTTGGTTCGTTGGAATTGTAACGGCTTTAGTTTCATTGATCGCAAGGTTTACGTACAGCACTGTGAATCCATATTCGGCAACAGCAGCAGTATTAGTTCCATATCTAATTGGTTTACTTTTTCACATTTTAGTAAAGAAGAAGTTATATAAAGTCGGTTTTATTAATTTGTTACTTTTTGGCTTGCTAAATTCTATAGTACTTTTTTTAGTGTTATACATTATAAGACCAATAAATAACTACGAATACTTAAAAATCCAAAGAATAGCTTTAATAATCTTTCCAATTATTACAACATTAATAGGATTAGTCATTAATTCGAGTATTAGCAAAACTAAACTACTTTTGAAAGTGCAAGAAAGTGAATCTCTTTGGAAAGCCACCTTTCACAGCATTAAAGATGGTATTGTTATAATTGATTTGAATGGGAAAATAGTAAATGTCAATAATGGCTTTAAAGATTTGTTTAGAATTTTAGATTCAAAAGCTCTAAATGGTAAGTCCTTTAATGATTTATTACAATTAAAAGACTTTGAAACTCAAGAAAGATTATTATTAAATTTCAATAAATTTTCAGAACCAACAAAAAATCACAATATTATAGATAGAAGAGTAAATATTTCTTTTAATCAGAAAAGTCTACCAGCCATTATTTACTTGATGAAAATTACAGATAAAACAGAAAAAATTTTGGGCTACGTTTTTGTCATAAGAGATATTTCTAAAGAAATAGAAGATCAGGAGAAATTAGTTAGCAGTGAGCAGACTTTTAGAGGGGTTTTTAATTCAATTCAGGAAGCAATATATATTCAGGATATTGATGGTAGTTTCATTGATGTAAACGATGGTGCTGTTAAAATGTATGGTTACGAAAAACAAGAGTTTATTGGCAGGACACCGGCTTTTTTGAGTGCTGAGAATAAGAATGATAATCTTGATTTAGTGTCTTTATTATACAAAGCTTACAATGGCGAACCACAAATATTTGAGTTCTGGGGTAAGAATAAATACGGTAAGATTTTCCCTAAAATAGTCAGATTATATCCGGGAGAATATTATGGTAAAAAGGTAATTGTGGCTGCAGCGATTGATATTACTAATATAAAAATTGCAGAAGAAAAAATATTGGAACAAGAGCGACTTTTAAGAATCTTATTAAATGTAACTCCCGACATAATTTACGTTAAAGATGGTAATGGAAATTGGCTCGAGATAAATAAGGGAATGTTAGAATTACTTGGAATTTCTGATGAGGGGGCAATAGACAATGAAAATCTCTC
>OGCI01002249.1_pt1 | contig 13310 bp, 13 predicted proteins | sample 1570021 | NCBI WGS metagenome assembly OGCI01 (sample SAMN06264664, study PRJEB24512) | hot springs metagenome | isolation source: Hot spring water | place: South Africa: Tshipise | collected 2015-06-21
CTATGGGGATGGACAGGTGTACTTCCCCCAGTTCATCCTGGATTGAAAACCTTCCCCCACAAGCTTTGGGGTACTAACAAAATCTTAGAATATTTATTAGATTTAAGACGTGGATTGGTACGTGATCGTTTCAGAATCCCATAATCCTGCTTGGAATCTGTCTTTAGAGGAATGCATACTGGATCGCTACACTATCCTTCCGCAGGAAGCGGTTGTGCTTCTCTTCTATGTGAACGATCGGTCCATAGTGATAGGGAAACACCAGAATCCATGGTTGGAAGTAAACTGGGATTGTATTCAACAACGGGATCCTCCTCTATTCCGCCGAATCTCGGGTGGAGGAACGGTCTACCATGATCGAGGAAACCTAAATTTTTCTTTTATCCAGCCTCGATCCCTCTTTTCCAAGGAGGAAAACCTATCCCTTATTCAGGAATCCTTGCGGAATCTGGGCATTGAGGTGTCCAGAACCGAGCGGGGAGATCTGTTTTACCAGAACAGAAAAGTTTCAGGGAACGCTCTCTGCTTTCGGAAAGATAGGGTCCTCCATCATGGGACTCTCTTGATCGAAACTGATCTTCAATCGTTGCAACACTCCCTCGTTGTTCCTTCTGCCTTTCGAGGTATGTTTCGTTCTATTGCGGTACCTAGCGTTGGTTCAGTTACCGCGAATCTGAAGGACTCCTTTCCTTTTCTTTCGACTTCTTTGATGATCCAGACAGTGATAGAGGTTCTTTCCTCCCAAGGGGCTACCATAATTCGTTTGGAAAATCCAGGAATCATTCTTCAGGTAGAGCAGTTTCAAAGTATCCTGTACCGGCATGAGGCATGGGAATGGGTGTTTGGGGCTACGCCCACCTTCTGGTTCAACAACAATAGGGGAGAACCAATCAATAACGGGGAAATGTCCTGTAAGGTGGAACAAGGGCAGATCGTGGAAGTAAGGGGGAGTAATGAAGAGGAAAGACTCTTGGGTCAACCCTTCGATCCCCTGGTCATTTCAAGGGTTAGAGAGAATCTTATCCATCGGTAAGGAGGGAACCATGACAATACAAGAAATGCTCCGAAAGTTGGACGAACTTCTCGAGACCTCACGGGTCGGTATTCTGACCACGGTAGACTCGGAAGGGTATCCAAGAAGCAGGTGGATGACCCCCGCCTTTGTTCCTGGACGGGAGGGCATGCTCTATGCGGTAACTTCTCCCACTTTCGCAAAGGCGATACAGATCGCCAAGTATCCCAAGGTGGGCTGGATTTTTCAGACCCGAGCGCTGGACGAGATCATGACAGTGAAAGGAAAAATCAACATCATCGAGAACCCTGCCCTCCGTTCAGAGGTTCAGGAAGCCCTGGGAAGGAACCTTTCTGTTTTTTGGCGGGTAAACCCAAGGGAACAGGATCTGGTGGTGCTGGAAACGGTGATCGAGGAGATCACGTACTTTAATCCCATGAAAAACGAACGGTATAAGGTGGTGGTGTAGTATGGCAAAGGAAGTGAATAAAAATCAATTGAAAAAGATGCTGTACGACATGATGCTGATTCGTCATTTCGAGGAAAAAGCGGGACAAATGTACGGATTGAAGAAGATTGGAGGCTTCTGCCATCTGTACAATGGGGAAGAGGCGGTAGCAGTTGGTTCAGTGGCAGCCATCGATTTGAAGAAAGACTACCTCCTTACCGGGTACAGGGATCATGGACATGCTCTAGCGTGTGGAATGGATCCCAAATCGATCATGGCAGAATTGTTTGGGAAGATCACCGGCTGTTCTCGTGGCAAGGGCGGTTCCATGCATCTGTTCGATGCGGATAAGCATTTCTTGGGTGGAAACGGGATAGTCGGAGCCCAGATACCCATTGCCACGGGCGTCGCCTTTGCGCAGAAGTATAGAAACGATGGAGGGGTCACCCTCTGCTTCTTTGGGGATGGAGCCATTCACCAGGGAGCTTTCCATGAGAGCCTCAATATGGCGAAAATATGGAATCTACCCATTGTATATATCTGTGAAAACAATCAATGGGGAATGGGTACCAACTTTCGGAAAGTATCCTCTGTGGATGATTTCAGTTTGCTAGGTACCGCCTATGGAATTCCGGGCAAACAGATCAACGGAATGGATGTGATCGAAGTATACCAAGAAGTATCAAAAGCGGTTGAACAAGCCCGTGAGTCGGGGCTGCCCAGCCTGATAGAAGCTAGAACGTACCGGTACAAGGGACACTCGATGAGCGATCCAGCCAAGTACCGAACAAAGGAAGAAGTGGAAGAGTACAGGAAGCAGGATCCCATTTTGATCCTAAAGGACAAATTATTAAAAGAGGGAATCCTCACGGAGAAAGAGTATGAAAAGTTCGATTCCCAGATTCAGGCTATCGTGGACGAGGCGGTTGAGTTCGCCGAGAAGAGCGAAGAACCGGCTCTTCATACAATGTATGAAGATATCCTGGTAGAATAGGGGGGGCCTATGCCTATCATTACCTACCGAGAAGCGTTGAATCAAGCGTTAGATGAAGAAATGGCGCGGGATGAGTCAGTATTTCTTATCGGGGAAGAGGTAGGAGAGTACAATGGAGCCTACAAGGTCAGTAAGGGCCTTTTGGACAAATACGGCCCCCGAAGGGTGATCGATACGCCCATCACGGAACTAGGCTTCACGGGTATTGGAGTTGGCGCCGCAATGGCGGGACTACGACCGGTAGTAGAATGGATGACCCATAATTTCGCTCTTCTGGCCCTCGACCAGGTGGTAAACAATGCGGCCAAGATGCGATACATGAGCGGTGGTCAGTTCAAACTACCCATTGTATTCAGGGGGCCCAATGGACCTGCCGAATATTTGGCAGCCCAACATTCCCAAGCTTTGCAAACCTACTGGACTCATGTGCCAGGATTGAAAGTGGTGGCTCCCGCCACACCCTACGATGCGAAAGGTCTCCTGAAGTCAGCCATCCGGGACGATAACCCGGTGGTGGTGCTGGAGGGGGAGTTGATGTACGCATGGAAAGGAGAAGTGCCAGAGGAGGAATACCTGGTACCTATTGGCAAAGCCGATGTGAAACGGGAAGGAACGGATGTCACCATTGTAACGTATTCCAAACCTCTAAAAGTGGTACAGGAAGCGGCTGATGTCTTAGCTCAGGAAGGGATCCAGGTGGAAATCGTAGATCTCAGAACTTTGCGACCCATAGACGAAGAAACGGTGTATCAATCCGTTCGTAAAACCAACCGTGCCGTGGTAGTAGATGAGTCATGGCCAGTAGTGAGTGTGGGATCACACATGGCCTGGCTGATCTCTAAAAACTGTTTCGATGTGTTGGATGCTCAGGTAGAACTGGTAGCCTCCGAAGATATTCCCATGCCTTACAACCACACGCTGGAACTTGCGGCGCAACCCTCAGTGGACAAAGTGATAGCAGCGGTAAAGAAAGTCTTGTACCTAGGAGAGTAATTATGGCGGAACGAATTCCAATGATAGCTCTTTCCCCCACAATGGAAGAAGGAAGAATTCTGTCCTGGAAGGTAAAACCAGGGGACTCGGTGAAGGGCGGAATGGTTCTCTGCGAAGTAGAAACGGACAAGGCTACGATGGAGTACGAATCTCCTCGAGAGGGAACCGTGTTGAAACTGATTCGACAGGAAGGGGAATCCGTGAAGGTGGGCGAACCGATTGCCTGGATTGGGAAACCTGGAGAGCAAGTTCCAGACGAGGTTGAACCAAGCAGACCCAGCCCCCTGTACAGTCAAGCTGCTGAAGGAACGAAACCAACGACGACCACCGAAACAACTCCTCGAGAGATACTGCCGGAAAAAGCTCTTTCCCCTGTGAGTGATCAACCGCTGGCTCCCCACCTAACCACAGGGGTAAGCACGAAGTCCTCGCCTTTGGCTAGGAAACTAGCCACCGAACTGGGAATAGATATCCGCCGTGTCCCTGGTTCTGGACCTTCTGGTCGGGTGATTAAGCGAGATGTGTTGCGGTTTCATGAGTCAGCTGGGAAATTGCCCCAGAAGGAAGTCGTTTCTACGGCTACCCTTTCACAACCTCGCATGGACAGGGAAGTCCCTGTGAGTGGTATGCGAGCTACCATTGCCAAGAGGCTTTCCGAATCTTTCTTTACGGCTCCTCATTACTTTCTGCGGGTAGCTGTCCAGATGGACGCATTGATGGATGCCCGTTCCCGATACAATGCGGAAGGTACCCAGAAGATCTCTCTCAATGCCTTTTTCATCAAGCTGGCAGCAGAGGCTCTTCGCAGGCATCCTCAGATCAACTCTACCTGGAAAGGAACTACCATCCAGATTCATGGATCCATAGACATTGGATTGGCTGTGGCCCTTCCAGAGGGGCTCATCACTCCCGTAGTGCGTAACTGTGCGGGAAAAGGGATTCGTGAAATCGATCAGGAACTCACTGCCTTAATCCAAAAGGCAAAGCAGGGTGGGCTAAAACCGGAAGAGTACACCAACGCTACGTTTACCATCAGCAACCTTGGTAGTTTCGGGATCGAGGAGTTTACCGCCATCATCAATCCTCCAGGTTCAGCCATTCTGGCCTTGGGTGAAATCCGGAAGGAACCCGTGGTAACGGATCAGGATGAGATCGTAGTTCGTAGGGTCTTGCGGATGACTCTTTCTTGCGACCACCGAACCATAGATGGCGCTGTTGGGGCTGCTTTCTTAAAGGATTTAAAAGACATGATGGAGGATCCTTTCCGGATCCTCCTGTAATCTCGATTTACCTAGGGTGAACGGGAAACTTTTTACATCCTACTTGCTAGGGTAAGGAGAGGGGATTCGAGTGCATCCTTGAAGGACTTGAGAAATTTGGCTACATACGCTCCGTCCACTGCCCGATGATCGGCAGATAAACCAAATTCGATCGCGGAGACGAAGGTGGAAGGTGACCCTTCTTTTGGTCTACGGAGCACCTCTCCGACGGAGAGAATCGCCACTTGAGGGGGATTCACAATTGCCTGGAACCGTTTAATTCCGAACATCCCTAGGTTGGAAAGGGTGATGGTACCCCCCGTTAGGTCGAATGAAGTTAGCTTGCCTTCCCGGGCCCGGGTGGAAACTTCCTCCCATTCTTCCTGAAGGACCTTCATCGGTTTATTCCCACAGTCTTTCAACACGGGAACGAACAAACCCGCAGGGGTATCTATCGCAATCCCCACATGTACCTGAGGAAACACCTCTATAGATCCTTGCCCTCGATAGGTAGCGTTGAGAAGAGGGTACTGCTGTAAGGAGAGGGAGAGGAATTTTGTTAAAAGAATCGTAAAGGATACAGGAGTATTCCCCTTCTTTAGAGTTTGATGAAAGGCCAACAAGGAATCTACCTCTACATCCACCCATAGGGTAAACTGAGGGATGGTAGTCCAACTCTGGACCATTCGCTCTGCCGCTCGGATTTGGAAGGGGGATTGGGTATGGAGGGTCGATGGGGTCGGTTGGGATGTACCCGGGTGAGAGGGGGTAACTTGGGGAAAAGCCTGAGTGGTTGGTATGGCTTTTTCTGTAAAGGTTTTGGACTGGAGAGGGGAGATATTCTGTTGCAGAAGTGTTGCTAGATCCCGTTCCACCACTGCTCCCTCAGGACCTGATCCAGGAATAGAGGCCAGTTCGATCCGATTCTCCCGGGCTAGTCGCTTGGCAATAGGAGAAGCAGGAGTGTAAGTAGGAGATGTGTCCTTCGAGTTCTCTCTAAAGGGTATTTGTCGATCGGTTTCCAGGGGCTTCATTGTTGAGGATACATACGCTACAGGTTTTCCTACCTCTTGGGTCCCTCCTGCGGGAACTAAAATTTCTTCCAGCACACCTTCTGCAGGGGCTTCCACTTCCACCACAGCTTTGTCGTTCTCCACAGTGAAGAGGATTTCGCCTTTAGTGATGGGATCACCGATTTTTTTCATCCATTCCATTACCGTGCCCTGAGTCATGGTAAGACCCAGCTTAGGCATGAGGATTTCGATGCGCATCACCTTCCCTCCCGGTATAGTACCTGCTTCACTGCTTGCTCGATATTCGCCACTTTGGGGGCAACGAAATCGAGCAGGGGGGGACTAAAGGGGATGGGAACGTTCTTGGTTCCTACCCTTAGGATGGGCGCATCGAGATAGTAGAAGGCCTCCTGCTGAACCTGGGATGCGATCTCCGCACCTGCACCCCCATGTACTACCCCCTCATGGGCAATAACGCAGCGATGAGTTTTCCGGGTAGAGGTTACGATGGTTTCCAGATCAAACGGCTTGATAGTTAGAAGGTCTATAATCTCTACTTCAATACCTTCTTTGGAAAGGTTCTGTGCAGCCTCTAGAGCTTTCTGCACCATAATCGAGTAAGCCACGATCGTTACATCCTTCCCAGCCCTACGAACTTCGGCCTTCCCTATGGGAGTAAGGAACTCCTTGTCCGGCACTTCTCCTTTCTGGGGGTATAAGACTTTGTGTTCGAAATAAATCACGGGATTGTTGCTCCGAATGGCCGACTTCAAGAGCCCTTTCGCGGTAGCTGGACTCGAGGGGGAAACCATAATGAGGCCTGGAATGTTCATTAACCATCCTTCGACGCTTTGGCTATGTTGGGCTGCGGCTCCTGGAACGATCCCATCAGGAGCACGTACAACTAAGGGTATATTCGCTTGTCCCCCGAACATATAGCGATTCTTGGCGATCTGATTTACCAATTCATCGTAGGCAACAGAGATGAAATCTGCGAAGTGCATGTCTGCGACCGGGCGTAAACCGGTAAGAGCGGCCCCTAACGCAGAACCTAGGATGGCTGTTTCACTAATGGGAGTATCGAGAACTCGACCCGGGAACCGGTCTGGAAGCCCTTTGAACTGACCGAATATACCTCCTTGCCGTGCGATATCCTCCCCCATCACAAAGACGGTTGGATCTCTTTCCATTTCTTCTATCATCGCCTGCAGGGTTGCTTCAGAGAAAGAAAGGATACTCATACCCATACCTCCTGTTCAGGGCCGAATAGATCCTCAAGAGCTTCCTCGGGCGCTGGATACGGTTCCTCTTCCGCGTAGCGAACGGCAGCTTCCACTTCTTCCTTTGCTTCCTTCCACAGTGCGTCGATCTCCTCTGGTTTCAAAAAGGATTGTTCGATGAGATAAGAGGTATACCGCTGGATAGGATCGTTTTCCTCAATCTGTTTTTTTACCTCCTCTTTGGTCCGGTATTTTTCTGGATCCCCCACATAGTGTCCTTTGACCCGATAGGTTCGGCATTCTAGAAGGATAGGCCCTTTGCCAGCTCGAAGCCGATCGATCAGGGTATGGGCCACGTTGTATACTTCCACTACGTTGTTCCCGTCTATCGTGTAGCCATCGATCCCGTATCCAACCGCTCGATCGGAGATCCGGGAAGCGGAAACTCCGTACGACACCGGGGTAGTGGATGCGTACTGATTATTCTCGTTTACGAAGAGCACGGGTAATTTCCAGATGGCAGCCATATTTAGGGCTTCATGAAACGTTCCTCTATTGGAAGCTCCATCCCCAAAGAAGCAAACCGCCACCTGATCGGTCTTTTTCATCCAGGCTGTCATACCGGCTCCTACCGCTATGGAGAAGCCGCCACCCACTACACCATTGGCACCCAGCATCCCTACCGAAAAATCAGCTATGTGCATGGAACCCCCTTTGCCTTTGCAGTACCCACTGCGTTTTCCGTATAGTTCTGCCATCATTCTGTTCATCTGGGCGCCCTTGGCTATGGCATGCCCATGTCCGCGATGGGTAGAGGTGATCCAGTCAGTCTTTCTTAGGTTAGCCATAATACCTGTAGCGATTCCTTCCTCCCCAATGTACAGATGAACGAATCCAGGGATTCTTTTAGCCAGAAACAGTTCTTCGACTCGGGTTTCGAAACTACGGATTCGGATCATGGTACGGAGAAGATCTTTTTTCCCTTTGGAGGGAAGTTCTAAAAAAACATTGGGAAACTCTTTGATTCTTACTCCCATACTGAACTCCTTGCGTATCGACTATTAATGGGGACGGGCCCATTCCATGTTAGTGCAATTTATGTGCCTAGTTAGACAAATCATGTGGTCTTTATTTGTATTGCATAAATGGAATTATGATGATGCATAAAATGAAAAAAAGATTGCGTGTTTCAGAATGTCACAGTATAATATTAACAATTGTCACGAATCGGAGCATAAGAGTATGATTCAATGGACTGTGTCCAACCGCGTGGTGGAAACTCGGATCGAGACACCTACGGAAGTCGGAACCTTGACACGTTCGGTTCCTGAAGGATTCTATAAAACAATTTTGGATTCCATTTCCGATGGAATCATCCTGTTGGATCGGGATGGATACGTGCTGGACATTAATGCGGCCGGAGCAACGATTCTGGGTATCGATCGGAATTGGAGCCGGTTCCGGCATGTGAGTGAATTGGTAGACTTTAGACCGGTGATCCTGGATGTTCTAGAATCGGAACAGGGGTACATCGAACGTGAGTTCATCCTACACAGCCCTTCCCGGGGAAGACTGCACTTCATTAAATCCGCCATCGTCATCCGGAATGAGGAAGGAGAGATGATTGGAGTGATCGATACCTTTCGACGGGTGGATTCTGTGCATAGCATGATCGCTCGTTTCACGGGAGCAAAGGCAAAGTTCTGTTTTCACGACATCATCGGCAAGGATCCTCTGTTTAGGGAAGCGGTTCAGCTTTCCCGACTGGCAGCAGGAAGCTCTGCCAATGTTCTTTTGGAAGGGGAAAGCGGAACAGGCAAAGAGATCTTTGCCCATGCCATTCATAAGGAGAGTTCCCGGGGGAACGGCCCCTTCATCATCGTGAACTGCGCCAGTCTTCCCATTTCTCTCATTGAAAGCGAACTGTTTGGATACGAATCGGGATCCTTCACCGGTGCTAGGAAGGAGGGATTTGCGGGAAAGTTCGAACAAGCCAACGGAGGAACCCTCTTCCTCGATGAAATTGGAGAAATGCCTCTAGACATGCAAGCAAAGCTTCTGCGGGTGATCCAGGACAAGACCTTCACTCGAATCGGCGGTTCGAAGGAAATCACGGTAGACTTGCGTATTATCGCGGCTACCAACAAGAATCTGCAAGAACAGGTATGGAAGGGAAATTTTCGAGAAGATCTATACTACCGGTTGAACGTTCTCCGCATCCATATCCCTAGCCTAAGGGAACGGCCCGCAGATATTCCCCTATTAGTTAGACATTTCCTCCGGAAGTACGCTCTTCGGGATGGGAAGCCCATCCCGACAGTCGATACCGAGGCTCTCCGCTTGCTTTCGACCTATTCATGGCCAGGGAATGTTCGAGAACTAGAGAATCTCGTGGAGCGGTTGATTGTTCTCAATCGAAAATCGCAGATTGGGGTGAACGATCTTCGGCCCTATCTCGAGGCTTCCAAGAAAGGGGCTGGCATCGGTTCTTCTCAGACAGCTAGTACACCCGTGGATGGCCTCCGAAGGTTGGAGGCCCTAGAGAAGGAGGAAATCCGAAAGGCCCTCTCCATCTGTAGTCGGAATGTGTCCCATGCATCAAAAATGCTGGGGATAAGCCGCAACACCCTTTACCGGAAAATGAAGCAATACTCAATTTCCCATGATGATTGAGGCATGAGAAGCGGAGGGCCGCGCACGGTTAAGTAGATAAGCTTTCTCCGCGCAGGCTCCGCTACCTTTTAAAAGGATCATTCCATTGTTTCTCCTCAATGAAATATTCCAATCATTTAATTGGTGTATAGAGACCCGCACCCACCGGTAAATAGAGGGAGAGGGAAGGGAGCAAGGTGATGAAGATTAAGGCTAGAATGGAAGCGATCACCATGGGGATCACGTATTTCACCATCTCTGTGTTGATGTCGCTTTGAATGAGGTTGGCTGTTACATACAGATTTACCGCCACCGGTGGAGTGATCTGACCAATAGCTAAGGCAATCACGAAGACGATCCCAAAGTACAACGGATCGATATGGAGGAGTTTTAGGGCAGGAAGGATGATGGGCATGAACACGTAGGTGATGGAGATAGCATCGAGAAACATTCCCGCGACGATCATTACTGCGTTGGTGAGGAGGACGAACACAAGGGGATTGGAAGTGAGACTAGACACGAGGTTCGCCGCCGCATCGATCACTCCTAGCGTCGCTGCCGCCCAGGAAAAGATCCCAGCCATCGATACAACGAACATCACCACTGCGGAGGACATCACAGTATCGGCGAGGGCTTGGAACAGAACCCTGAAGGTGATCGTATGATACACGAGGGTCCCCACGAAGAGAGCGTAGAACACTCCCATGATCGCTGCTTCGGTAGGGGTAGCAATCCCCGCATAGATAGATCCTAGGATGATTACCGGTGCTAGTAGAGCCCAGAAGGAATTGATGAAGGCTTTCAAGAGTTCTTTGGGAGTCCCTTTCTCTTCTGTTCCCCGGAAGTTGTGGGTTCGAGCTACCCAGTAGGTGGCAATAATGAGGAAGATTCCTACAATAATACCTGGAATGACTCCTCCCAGGAATAGGGCGCCCACGGACACATCGGTCAGGTTCCCATACACGATAAAGGCAATACTGGGAGGGATGATGATAGAAAGTCCTGCGCCAGCCGCGATGGTGGAGGCGGCAAAGTATTTGTCGTACCCCTGTTTGATCATGGGAGCGATGAACACCAGGCCCAATGCGGCCGCCGTAGCCGGACCAGAGCCAGACACGGCTCCCCAGAAAATACAGGTAATCACACCGGCAATGGCCAACCCTCCCACGTTCTTACCCGTCAGGAGGATGATGAACCGGGAAATCCCATCCACGATCCGGGATTTTTCCATCAGGTTCCCTGCCAAGATAAAGAAGGGAATGGCTACTAGGGGGAACTTTGCGATGTTGGCTTCGAAATTTCTGGAAATCATAGCCGTTCCCAGATCGAAGGATAGGATGGCTCCAATTCCCGCGATGCCCAACGCAGTACCGATGGGAGTGCCGAAGAGGATGAGAAATAGAAAGAGTCCAAATACAGTAAGGGCTGCCATGGTTATCCCTCCTTCCCTTCGGTTTGTTTCAGCAATCGGTAGGTGCTTTTTATCAGTTCCCGGATCACCACTAAGGAAAAGATCGGCGTTCCTAGACTATAGATCCAGGTGGGAATTCCCAATGCTTCCGAGGTAGTCTTGTAGAAAGTCATGTTTTTGTAGATTTCCTGTAGGGAGTTCACGATTAAAAAGAGGAACAGTAAAGTCCCTAATACTCCTGCCCCGATGATGGCAGCTTTTTTTAGGGGAGGAGAAAATAAATCGAATACGTTCGTCATCTTCAGGTTCGTGCCTTTTCTGAAGGCCATTGAGATTCCTAGTAGGGTGATCCAGACGAACATGTTTACGGTAATTTCTTCGGTAAAGGCGATACTGTGTTTGAAAAAGTACCGGTTCATCACGTTGATGAAGGTAATGAGGGACATGATTCCCAGAAGAACGGCACCGATCAGTTCATCCAGATGAACATTTTTCTTCATCGGAAGGCTCCTTTACGAAAAGAAAAACCGGCCGCAGAACCGGCCGGTCGCATGGAAGGGCAGATTATTTCATGTCCGCTACAGCCAGATCGTACAGTTCTTTCCCGATCTGGGGGATCCACTTATCATAGATCGGTTTCGTGGCATCCTTGAAAGCTTGTAGCTGCGCTGGTGTGAGATCCGTGATAACCATCCCCTTTTCCTTTGCTAGCTTGAAAGGTTCTGGGGGAAGTTCTTTTACCTGGAACTTGGTTTTCAGGAGATTGAGGGATTTGTCTCCGTCGAGATACGCCCGAGCCAAGGCTTTCTGATACTCTGCAGCCTCTAGAGCGGTCTCTTGGATCGTTTTCTTGATATCCTGGGGGAACTTCTCCCAGAGCTTCAGGTTGAGACCGAAGATCAACGGATCCAGCACGTAGTTCCAATTGGTCATGTACTTATGGTACTCCCAGATCTTGACCACCGTGAGCACGGATTTGGGGTTCTCCTGTCCATCCACCACTCCCTGCTGGAACGCCGTGACCGCATCTGCCCAGTTCATGTTTACGGGGTCTGCTCCTAGTTGCTTAAAGATATCGATGAAAAGAGGAGATCCGACTACTCGGATCTTGAGTCCTGCTACGTCCTTTGGGGTTTTCACTTCCCGCTTGCTGTTGGTGAGTTGTCGGAATCCGTTTTCACCCCAGGCAAGGAACTTTACCCCACCCTTTTCCAGATCTTCGATGATCTTTTTTCCAGCTTTACCGTTCTCGATCTTGTCGACATTTTCATACGTCCCAAGGAAGAACGGTAGGTTGAAGAGGTTTAAAGACTTAATTACGGTAGAAGCGTTTATGGTGGATTCCACTACGAAATCGATCGCTCCATCTGCCACTGCCTGGTACCAGTTGGTCTGTTTACCTGCCAAGAGGGCAGAACCAAAGTAGGGTTTCACGTTGATCTTCCCCTGGGTTTTCTCTTTGATCAGATCCGCCCACCGCTGAGCACCGATTCCCCAATCGAAAGCAGGCCCCACATTGACTTGCATGGTGTACTCGGCTTTGGGTTTGAATTCTTCCTTTGCGCCCCCGCTGAACAATAGGGTAGGAACCAAAAGGGCTGTCAATAGAACCGCTGAGATCTTTACCATTAATTTCATTCTATGTACCTCCTGAGCTAAAGTTTTAACCTTCCCGTTACCATACGTCAAGGCAATTCCGGTTATGGGGAAGGCTAAAAAGAATAAGCAAAAACTATACCAATATTTCTTTCTCTATCTTGTGTCTATTTCTATGAAGGCCCAATAGTTAGTAGATAGAATAAAACTTGGTGAACCAAGTGTTCGGGATTGGAACAGTTCGTTCGACTGGCTGTTAAAAATTGGGGCACTTTGAGGGCGTGTTTTCTTGTCTTAGTTCCTTGCCCTCGATTGAAAGCTTCGATATTATTGGAAGGGTATTGTATGTAGAAAGAGGGGGGAACGAATGCCGCAGTATCAATATGATGTAGCCATAGTAGGAGCCGGACCGGGAGGGTATGTGGCTGCCATTCGGGCGAGACAGTTAGGTCTATCCGTTGCCATCATAGAGATGGACAAACCCGGTGGGGTCTGCTTGAACATAGGGTGTATCCCTTCGAAGGCTTTGATCCATCAAGCGGGACTGTATCGCTCGATTCCATCCTTACAGGAACTAGGGTTAAAGGTGGATGTCTCTGGTTTCTCCTACGAATCGGTATTCAAGAAGTCGAGAGCTGCGGCGGAACGCCTTTCCAAAGGAGTCCAGTTCCTTCTGAAGAAGAACGGAGTGGTGTATATTCCGGGTAAGGCT
>OGCI01002250.1_pt1 | contig 13307 bp, 8 predicted proteins | sample 1570021 | NCBI WGS metagenome assembly OGCI01 (sample SAMN06264664, study PRJEB24512) | hot springs metagenome | isolation source: Hot spring water | place: South Africa: Tshipise | collected 2015-06-21
AGTTATCGCCATATGCTCCGCGCTGGTTTGCCAGCAGAATTTCCCTGGTATCCGGCGCAATCAGGGAGATTGTCAGATCGCCTGTATAGGTATGCTCGATATTCACCAGCACATCCACATCAAAAATCTGGAACTCATCAGTCACCTCCAGCGGCACCTCCACACCGCTGGGATTGTTATCGGGAATTGTAAAAGAGCCTTCCATGAGGTGTGTCATTTGCCCGCCCGGTTGTGCCGCAGCAGGGATGCCCAGCGTCCTCCGCCACCATTCCTGCTGACCGGAAAGCACCTGTAAAGTTACTTCCGGCGCCAGAAAACAGTCATTGTCCAGACTCAACCGGATTCGCAAGGGGGTGAGATTCTCGCGTGCCTCACCCGCAGGGATGGCGGGAAAATCGGATTGTCCCTGTGAGATGCTCACATCACCCGCCGTATCGAGCAGCGCGGCATGCACGGCATCTGCCTGCGCCGCGCCAACATTGCGCAGGGTTATCCAGATGTCCCCTGTCTCGCCGGGTTGCAGAACGCCATCAAGGTTGCCCGTTACCTCCTGAATGCGCACGGCATCCATCACCAGCAAGGCTTGAGGCGGAACCACTTCGGCATTGCTGATCACCAAGGCAAAATCCTGGTCGGTTGGGTCGCTGTTGCCCGGCACGCCGTCTCCCGCCAGTTGACGCGCCATCACCCGCACCCGAAACACACCTTCTCCGGCGCGCTCCAGCGTCACCCGCTCCACGTTGTTGAGTCTATCCGCCGACCCTCCGGGGCTGGAGAACGCCCCCGCAAAATGATTGCCGTTAAACTGCGCACCCTGAGCGGTGACCAGCAAATCCAGATCGTTGACCAGCGCTATTCCCGCCCAGGGGGTGCCGGGGGCATCTGTCCACACCAGCGTCACCGCCAGCGGCTGGTCCGGATTGAGCGGGCGCAGGTACATCTCAATCATCTGCCCGCTTTCGGTAAGCAGGAGGTCCTGATCCCGGAGCACCCATCCGGGGGCATTCAAAATGTTTTCCAGGGCAGGCATTCCCCATCCCTGCCCCGTCGAAGGAAGATCCTGTCCGGCATCCACGCCTGTCAGGTAACGGGCTGAATGGATGATCAGGGCTTTCAGCATGGCCGGGCTGGGAGACTGCCCCGACGACAGCACCCGCTGATAGTACTCGTACAGCAGTTGCGCCATACCCGCCACCGCAGGCGTCGAATGGCTGGTGCCGGAAGACCAGGTAAACAACGTCTGGCTGGTAGGGTAATACTTTGGACCGCATACCGAATTGCCGTTATACGCAGGATCGCGGGAAGCCGCGCCCTGCACATGCGTACCCGGCGCAACCACATCGGGCTTGGCGCGCCCATCCTGCGTTGGACCACGGGATGAGAAAGCGGCGATATCATCGGCACTGTCGCTGTCCATCCACAAACAGCCATCCAGCACACCATGATCGCGGGGATTTTCCGTTGCTCCAACAGTCAGGACGTTTTTAGCAGTTCCCGGCGTAGAAATGGAAGTCGCATACGGTCCGCGGTTGCCTGCGGCAAAGACGTGAAGCATTTCCTGATTCCCTGCCACCGAAGGCAGGGCATCGCGCGTCAGGGCATCATACGCCTGGGAATCGACGGTATAGGCTCCGTCATCACGTCCACCCCAGGAATTGCTGGTCAGGCGCGCGCCCTGCTGATAGGCTGGCTGGAGAATGCCGCTGTATGACCCCGAACACCGCGTCCAGTCAAACCCACCCGCATTGGAAAAGAGTTTGGTTGCCGCAACCCTGCCAAAAGGCGAAACGCCCAGCCCCAGTTGAAATCCGCCCGTTTCGTAACTTTGCGTCTCGGCATCGTATCCTGCCAGAATGCCGACGTTGATCGTTCCATGTCCACCCACATTGTTCCCCAGAGGATCGCTCGTACAGTTGTGGATATACGTCACCCGATCCGGATTAACGGGAGAGCCAAAGCGGTAAAAGTTCGGATGCAGAGAAGCGTCGGCATTCCCGGCATCCAGACCATCATCCATCACATCCACCAGCGGGTACGCTTCCGGACTGGTGGGAAATCCCTGCGCGGTCAACCAATCCAGATACCCGGGGGATTCGGCAACTACCTTCCCAGAGGAAAGCGCATAATTGCCCGCCAGCACCTGCCCCTGAATTTCATCCAGCAGTTCAGGAATCAGCAAAGGTTCCACATTAACCACTCCGGGAAGAGCCGCCGCTTCGCGCAATCGCCCGGCAGGCAGACGCAGGCGCAAATTGACCAGGTTCATCACCTGCTCCCGCTCGCCATACCGCGCCAGCGCCCAGCCTTCCAGTTTCTCCAGCATGGCATCCAGATTTTCCGCACCCGCAAACACCTGCACGGTGACATCCACCTCTCCCTGTGGAGCAGGCCTGGCATCCGGACGCAGGGCAGGCGCCAGCCGATAGTAGGGATGATACGCCCCCTGCCAGTTCACGGCTTTTGCCGTAGAAATATCCAGAGCAGAAAGACGCTGATCGGGAGCGCTCCCGTACACCAGCCAGGCTTGATCGGGGACATACGCAACTGGTATCAACCCGGCTCGCTGCAGTCCCGCCAGCCACTCATCGCGCACAGGCGCGGCAAACTGCACCAGCCATAACTGCGCCTCCCCGCTGACAACCAAGGGCTGACGCCACCCCTGCGGCAAGATGGGTTCTACCCTTTCTGCCGATGGATCAAGCGTTACCCCACGCAAATACACTTTTGGGACAAGTATCTGGAACGAAGCAGGCAGTTGGTTCTGCGCCCGCGGCACCCGCCACACAGAAAACATTCCGTAATCGGCGATTTCTTCTGCGCCCTGTTCTGCCAGCAGGCGGGCATCCCCGGAAGAAGAAACCTCAACCAGCAAAGATGCCTCCTCAGGTTGTCCCTGTGCATCGGCGCCTCCCACCATGCTGACCGCAACCCATAAAAACAGCCATACCAGCACCAGCACAGACCTGAGGGAACGACTCACGGTTAAACCTTTCTGTCAGAAACAGGAAACCCGTTGGTAGGGATTATTTTCAATTATACCTTTGAGAAGTGAAAATGCTCAGGCAAGTGTTTATATTTGTTTATAAATACTCTCTAATAAGAACTATTCTCTAAAGAATATCAAAATCACCCTTTTGGGTGATAGAAACTATCCCTCAAAGTTGGACAATACAGAAGAAAAACGCAGTAAAATTGTTGATGATTGGGTAATTAATACCCGAATGATTGCAACTTTTGCAAAATAAACACATCCAAATCAGTAGAAACCCTTTCAAGAAAGTGAGGAAAAATCCCATGTCTGAACAAACACAAGTTTCCACCTTCCCGCGTTTGAACGAACCCGCTCCCGAATTTGAAGCCGTAACCACTCACGGCGTTCTGCGCCTTTCCGATTTCCGCGACCGCTGGTTAATTCTCTTCTCACACCCTGCCGATTTTACGCCGGTATGCACCACCGAATTCATCGCTTTTGCCGAGATTTATCCCGAACTGCAAAAGCGCGGTGTGGATTTGCTCGGTTTGAGCATTGACAGCGTGTACTCGCACATTGCCTGGGTGCGCAACATCGAAGAGAAGACCGGCGTTAAGATTCCCTTCCCGGTGATTGCCGACCTGAACAAAGAAGTGGCGACCCTCTACGGCATGATCCAGCCCGGCGCCAGCAAGACCGAAGCCGTCCGCGCCGTCTTTATCATTGACCCCAAAGGCATTCTGCGGGCAATGATTTACTACCCGCTGACCACCGGTCGCAACATGGATGAAATCCTGCGCCTGATTGACGCTCTGCAAACCAGCGATCAGTACGGTGTAGCCACCCCTGCCAACTGGAGACCCGGCGATAAGGTCATCGTCCCGGCACCCAAGACCGTGGACGCGGTGGATGTGACCCCCAAACCCGGCTACGAAGTGATTGACTGGTATCTGGTCAAGAAAGAATTGAAGTAACCTATGGCGTGCGTCAATCCGGATGGTACCCTGACCCCTTCAGCGCTGGCGGTGCTTAAGGCAGTGAAGCAAGCCCCGCAAACCGCCGAGGCGCTGGCGGCGCTGGTGGGTTTGCCCCTCTTCCGCGTACGCAGCAGTCTGCGCGAATTGCGCGAAGCCGGGTTACTCATCGAAAGTGGGGGCGTCTATCACCTCACCCCTCAGGGTGAGGAAACCCTGAAAAAACAGGGCTGAGTAAATTTCTGAACCATTTGGGAGCCTGATATGAAAACAGGCTCCCGTTTTTTAAGAAGGAATTTTCTGCAAGACAATGCTGCCATCCTGAACCGTCAGCCTCACTGCGCCGGATGGGAGGTGGAGCACCTCTCCAGCATGGATCACCTGATAGCCATCCAGAGATAACTGTGCCGTTCCTTCTGCCGGCTCTATCTGGAATATGAGACGGTCTTCCGTCTCCACAATTCCTGTCACCTCGCTGGTCAAATAATCAATACACACCCCAGCGCGCGCCTGCCACTCCAGTGGCAAAATCAACCCCCGGCGTGCGGGCAGGCAGAGAGGCAACCCGCCAAATAATTCCTGCCCCTGCAATGAGATTCGCGCTTCCACCGGATCATCCTGGTAATTGTTGACGAACAGGAACCTGCCGTTTTCCCCTTCGCTCAGGCGCACATCCAGCCAGTCGCTCAATTCAAACTGTGATGGGCAATCCATACGGACAGCCATGCGGTGCAGGACTTCGAGATCTTCCAGCGTATTTGCCGGGAACGCCGCACCCAGCATCATAACCTGCCCGGCGCCCAGAGAACGAATAAAGCCCACCGCTTCCCCCTGTTGATTAAAGGCAAAGACCTCGTCAAAATCGCCCTCAAAACGCTCCACAAAAGATGCAGGGATGTCCGGCAAATCCCAGATCCGAATAGAAGCACCTTCAAACGGCTCAGCATCGTAGATTGCGCGAATGCCCAGCGCATCCCTGAGCAGGGTACAGGGACGATGAAGGAAATCCTCCTCGCACATGCGCCCCACCAGAATCAACCTGCCGCCTTGTTGCACATACTCCACCAGTTTTTGTTGAACAGAAGCATCGCACTGCTTCTCCATCATGACCCATAAAACAGGAAAACGGGCTGGAGTCAGAGTTGCCCGGCTGAGTTCCACCGCATTGAACGGACGATGGATCAGTGCCAATCCGCGGGCGATAAAATCAAACAAAACCACCTCTCGCTGATGGGTAAGCACATCCGTCTGTGGACGGGTAGCGGGATGATTCACCTCGGTCATAAAGTAGTCCAGTACAAACCCAACTGTGGTGATCACACGGGGCTTTGCCAGCGTCAAATCCTCCCCATATGCCTGAAGCACCCGTGAAAGTCTGGGGTAGCGGTGGTAATGCCGCCGCAGGGAGCCGTCCTTTCGCACCGGGTGTCCCCAGTCATGCCGTTTGACCGGGCTGAGAACAGGATGATTTTCCCCATCAAAAAACAGGTAATGGTTGAACGCCCGCATGCCCACCGACAGACACAGACGGGTATGCAAATCGTAGAAAGAAGTCTGTGCACCGCCAAAATCCTGATTTCCTCCTGCCTGAAACTCAATGGAAAAGAGCGGCTGGCAGGGATTCTGCAGGGCTCTGGTCATTTCGTTGACCAGCAAGAGTTGATGAAAATTGCCTTCCCCAATCTCCAGCGGGTACACATCTGTAGCGCTGAGCATACCCGGAATCTCCATGACTTCCACCAGTTGAGACAAGCCAATGGGAAAGGTCTTACCGCCATTCCCAAACCCATGGATATTGATGACCGGCGGCACCTCCATTCCACAGGCTCGAGCTTGCTCCCAAAGCCATCCGGCATACTCCCGCAGATAATGCCGGTAGAACCGGCGGTATTCCTCCACAACCCATCTGCCGTACACCGCGCTGGGCGATTGCATTTCCTGCCGGAGAAAATCCTCCAACCCCTCTAACGGTACGCCTGCGGGGATATTTTTTCCATATATTTCCCGCAAGTACGTCGCAAAACGCGAAAGCGTGTCGGGATGGATATCCAGCAGATTCCGCACCCAGTGAATCATGCCCATTTCGTTATCTAACTGCACCAGCAAAATGTTTCCCCCGTGGGTCACCTGCCGCGGCGTCAACACCCCAAACACTGCCCGATACCAGGTCTGGACGCAGGTAAGAAAGTCCGGGTGCAGGTAAGTGACAATATTCTGAGGCTTGCCATCCTGCCCGATCAAAGCCACCTGCGGGTACCGTTCAAACACCCATGCAGGAATACCTTCGTTTCGGGTCTCTGCCATAATGTAGGGTCCCGGACGGGCAATGATCCACAACCCCATCTGCGTTGCCAGATCCAGAAAACCCTGCAAATTGCGCAGAGGATGGGTATGCCCATCCAGATCTATTTCATCGGGATCCGGCTGATGCCACAACCACGGAATATAACTGGCAACGGCATTAAACCCGGCCTGTTTCAGCAAGCCTAAACGATGCTCCCACTGATCGGATGGGGTACGGAAATAATGAAACTCACCTGCCTGCAAAAGAACCGGATGATCATCCAGCCAGAACTGCCCGTCCTTAACCGAGAAGTTTGCCATGAGTTTATTCCTTTCTAGAGGTAAAGCCCAGAATCCCCAGGGCTTTCTGAACGAGCGGGCTGTTTGTATACACGTCCCATACCAACCCCGTCAGATAGTTCTCGAGCATGATCATGGAAAGACCTTTGTTAAACCCATACAGCGCCTGACTGTACCACGGCGGAAGTACGTCCAGATTGTAAGCATCATAGAAGCCGTATTTTCCCCACGTCTGTGGGTGGTGATGATAAAGATACTCTGCCATTGCCAGCACTTCCTCTGGCGCAAAGGGAAGGGAAGCCAGCGCTCCAGAAATGGAGACCGTACCATCATGCTCGGGTTCCTGCAAGGCAGGGGCGCTTCCAAAAACCCGGTACCCATGCGGACTATCGCCTGCGTTCAACCCCCAGGAATGGGCGTGATAGGTGCGATAGCGATGCGCATTCTGCATGCAAAAGGCTCGGTTGGCAAGCGTTGCCAGACGGGAATTTTCAAACCAGTCAACGCCATCCGGGTCCAGCAGCGAGCGGACATCCAGCCATGCCTCACTCAACTGGTAACAGAACAGGTTACCACCCGGATTGATGATGATAGACTTTCCCTCAAACTCTCCCGTGTGTCGAGTAAACCCGGCATACAGAGCGCGGGCAGTCTCTGAATGGAGGAATGGCGCGGCTTGCAGATACATCATCTTTTGCTCTGCCGCCATATCCCATTGATGGATAAAACCCGGATCACCGCCAACGTAATCCCCATCCCAATCCGGATTGTACGCCATGCGGAAGAGGGTCTTATTGTCTTTTTCAAACACGATAAACTGCCAGTCCACACGATGAAGAAGAGCCCCGGCAAGGTCATTTGTTTCTACATCGTCAAAATACGCCGCTGCAGTGATCACGCCGTTCAGGCAAATCGCCGTATCAATGGTGGAGTACTCGCACTTCCCGTGCCGCCCTGCGGTTTCCAGATCCAGAAAATGGGCAAAAAAACCGCGGTGGTGCGGAACATGCTCCAGCAGAGTGTGCAGGGTGCGGCGGACAATTTGAAGCGCCTGAGCGCGGCTTAACCGGCTGTGTTCATATGCAAGGACCCAGCCGGTCAGGGCAAACCCCACACTGGCAATGGAAGCAATCTGCGGGGTTTTTGTCGTATCCACTGCCAGCCCAAATCCACGACTGGATGGATTCAAATTGGTGGTTTGCAGGAAAAAGTCAATCGAGCCGTTGAGTTCCTGTTCGATAATCTGCCGGGCTTTCATGTTGAGCCTCACCTTGAGAAGAGGAAGAACGAAGCAGAGATGACCGACGCACAATCAAGCGGGTGGGCATGCGTTCCATGGTGATGGACTTTTCTTCTTCCAGAAAGTCAATTAACTGCCGCGCGGCTTTGCTTCCCCACAGATGACGAGACATATTGACCGACGAAAGCGGCGGGTTAAGAAACGGCGCCAGGACAATATCATCGAAGCCAACCACGCCCACATCTTCAGGAATGCGCAACCCGTGTGCCTGAAAGGCTTTCATCAGCCCGATTGCCATCTGGTCATTGGCACAGAAAACCGCCTCAGGGACATCATGATTTTCAATCATCTGCAAAGCGGCTTGATAACCCGATTTTTCGTTGAAATCGCCCTGATAGATACGATACTGAACCTGGTGCTTATCGGCTTCTTCCATGAACGTGAGCATACGCTCACGGTTGTCAAAGGAATCCCCGGCACCGGAGACGAAGTGCACCAGCCGCGCTCCCTGCTCTACCAGATGCGCCATCACCTCCCGGACGCCGTTAACGTTATCAATCAGTAGAGGGAATAAATAATCCACCTTGAGGAAACGATCCAGCGCTACAATGGGAAAACGCTGCGAAGCAAGCCGTATGAGAGTTTCACTGGGAATGCGGGTGTCAAAGACGATTGCGCCGTCCACCTGGCGCTGAGTTAAAATCTTGCTGATGGTGCGGCTCGCCGGGCATACAATTAAGTCGTACTGTGTTTCCAGCGCCACCGCATGGATGCCGTCCAGAATTTGTTCAAAGAACAACCCGCCAAACCCGGAAATGAACACGCCGATCGTATGGGTTTTGCGCTTCTTCAGATGGCGCGCAAAGGCATTGGGATGGTAATTCAGTTCCTCAGCGGCTTTGAGCACGCGCTGGCGAGTTTCTTCGCTGATGGTCCCGGTTCCGTTCAGGGCATAGGAAGCCGCAGCAATGCTTACCCGGGCATACTTTGCCACATCCTTAATGGTCACGCCGTCTTTTTTAGCCATGTTTTTCCAGATTTAAACGCTCCAGTCCTTTCAGAATGATGGGGTTCTGCATCATAATTCGCCAGACAATCTCATCTTCATAGTTTGCCAGCATCAGGAGCGAAATGCCTTTATCAATACCAATTACATCACTGGCATACCATTTTCTGGTCAAATTATATGCATCCTTAAACCCGTAACGCCCTTTGAGGGCTTCAATGGTGTAGTAATTCTGCATGGCGCGCAGGGAATCTTGTGGGGTAAAGACAATCGAGCCAATCGCTCCAGCAGGGGGGATGGTATCGTCCACCAGATGGGCTTTATTGTCATATCCTGAGGGGGGAGCGCCGTACCTGCCCTCATACCCGTTGGGCCCATCGCAGGCGGTTAACCCCCAGGCGTCTGGTCCCAGGGTCAGGTATTTTGCATCCATAGTTTCGGCATAACGCACCTGCGCCAGCGAGGCTTGCACCGAATTTTCAAACCAGTTCACCCCTTTCTGATCTGTGTAGTTGCGAAAATCCAGCCAGGCATGGCTGAACTGATAGGTAAAGAGGGAGCCAAACCATGAGTGAATGAACGGTTTAACCCCTTCTCCGTATTTCGCCACGTGGCGGGTAAAAGTATAGTAGGGTCTGGCATCCACGGGATGGGTATCGGACCCAGCTGCCAGCACGTAAAGCATCAACTGTTCGGCGTAAAAATCCCAGTGCCCTTCAAAACCTTTTTCGGGGCGGTAAGCCATGTAAAACATCTGCCGGGATTCGTCCAGAAACCATCCCCAGTTGACCGCATCGTACAGGCGCCGGGCTTTTTGTTCAATTTCCCCACCAAAGTACTGACCGACGGAAAGCACTCCCATGAACAGGATTGCCGTATCAATGCTGGAAACCTCGCTCTCCCACGCCCGCTTACCGGATTGCATATCCAGAAAATGATAGTAAAAGCCTTCTGTCCGCTCCAGATTTTCCAGCGTATCCAGTGTGCGGGTCACCCGTTCAAAAGCCTGTTCGTAGGAAATGTACCCCTTTTCCACGCCAACGATGTAAGCCGTCAATCCAAATCCCAGCGAGGCAATACTGGCAATGCCCTCTGAACCGGGGTAGCGGTCTCGAATCAACCCATAAGCGGGGCTGTCAGGATCGGTATTTGCCTGTTCCCAGAAGAAATCGAAAGCGCCTTTCATCTCATAAGCCACAATTTCTTCCGGGTCTACCGGTACCGGCGTAAGCGTCGACGTTGGAGAAGGCTCTGCCGTGGAAGTGACGGTGAGTACAACCTGCGTGAAAGTAGGCTCGGGGGTGAACGAAAGCACAGGTGACATCGTAGTCCGTGTGGCAGGAGTCGCACAGGCAGAGAGCACAAGCGCCACCGACAGAAGGGAAACAAAAAGTTTATTCACCGGTAATTCCCGTCCTTTCTACGGATTCGACAAACCATTTTTGCATGACAAAATACATCAACAACAGCGGCAGGATATTGAGGAATGTGCCGCTCATCTTCACCGCTTCATTGATGCGGTCAAAAATGTTGACCATACCTGGCGGATAGAGATTTTCATACGCCTGAGTGAATTTTGCCAGTTGCATCGGCAGGGTCTGAATCCCGCCCTCGAGGAAAATGACCGTCAGGTACGTTTCGTTCCAATACCACACAATGGAGAAGATGATTGAAATAACATAGGCTGGGATAGCCGTTGGCACGGCAATACGTGCAAAGACCAGCCAGTCTGAGGCTCCATCCAGGCGAGCGGCTTCTTCCAGCACTTTGGGCATGGATACAAACATCTGATAAAAAATCAGGATGAAGATAGCACTACGATATCCCTGTCCAAAAGTTGCCGGAAGAAGGAGCGAGAGGATATTGCCCAGCAATCCCAACTGGCGGTAGGTGAGCATCTGCGGGATGACAGTGGTTTGCGGCGGGATGATGAAGGTTGCCAGAATCAGCCCCATGATGAGATGCTTCCCCGGAAACCGGTAACGCGCCAGCCCATAACCGATTACCGAGCACACCAGCGTTTGAATGAGCGATGGAGCCACACTGACCAGAATGGTATTCACCAGGTTGACGGGGTAGTTCAACACCCGGAAGGCTTTGACATAATTCCCCAGATACAACTCGCTGGGGACCCATTGCACCATGGGATTGAGCAAATCCTGCGGGCTTTTGATGCTGGTGACGAACATGAACAACAACGGGTAAAGATAGACAAAACCAATGGCAATGAGAAGCAGGTAAAGAAACAGGGTAAAAAGCGCCCCATAACTGGTACGGCTTCCCAGAAGCCACAGTCGAATGCGTTCTTTGTTAACCGTAAACCTCATGGCAACCTCCTCACCGCTCCCTTGTGCCAAAGGTCAACCCGGCATAAACCACACCCAGCAGCACCACCAGCGCCAGGAAGAAAATATACGACATGGCGCTGGCATAACCAATGCCACCCTGTACATCATAAGTGCGGGAGTAGATATAGCGAATCACCTCATTTTCGGAAAAGTGCGACAGGGTAATGATGGTATAAACCGCATTGACAATGGTGGTTGACGTTAACGAGGGCAGGGTGATTTTCCAGAACGATTCCCAAGCCGAGGCGCCATCAATTGCGGCGGCTTCATAGATACTGCGGTCAATTTTCTGGAATCCTGCCAGATAAATCAGGATTTGCACCCCTGAAAACCAGAGGATGAGGATAAACGAAGTCAGCAGGTACTCTGCTGGATTACGCAGAAAAGCAGGCAACTGTTGCAGAAACTGCGTCACCGCCGCCGAGGAGGCTACCTGCGGTGCAGATGCCGCCCCCTGCGCGGTCAGTTCTTTGATGACCGGTCCGCTGGTAATGACCACCGGCAGGAAGAAAATCGTGCGGAACACCCCCCGCAACTTAAAGCGCAGGTTGAGCAAAAGCGCAATGATCATCGAGAAAATCAACACCACCGGCACAGAGACTAGCGTTTTGATCACATATTCAATGAGAAGTTCCACAAAGTTTGGATCGGTAAACAGAGCGCGGGTGTAATTTTGCCACTCCCGATAATCCATCACTATGCCCGTTGCCATAACAGTGACTTCATTCAAACTGTAACGCAAGGTTTCCACCAGTGGAGCCAGGGTGAACACCAGAAAGCCAACGATCCAGATGAGTACAAAGGTATAGCCATGCAGAGCTTCGCGAGCACGGTGCGACATCTCTCCACGGAGCAGTTTACGGATGTTCATGGCACACCTCCCACACTCAGATTCTCCACCAGGATCGCATCCCGCGGCGGGAAAGTCACCCCTTCCACCTGAAAAGGCTGATCCGTGTAATTCACCCCAATTTGTTTTCCATTGCTGTAGGTCACCAGTACCACGCCTTCCTGCAGTACCGTGCGAGAGACAATGCTTGCTCCGCGCACCGCACCCAGACGAGTGTTGAGCCAGTCATACACCCGTTCGATTTCCGCACGCCATTGATGAATGGAGGAAGTGTAAATCCAGCGCGAACGGGTTTCGAGGATTTTTGCCGTTTCTTGATAGGTAACAAAGAAGGATGGATATACGCCATAATCTGCATGACGCAACAGGTCTTCCTGAAGGTCAGGAGAAAAATTCAACGCCTGCCCGTAATATGGCACAAACCCGGAAAGGGCGATTTGCAGGAAAGGCACGGTATCGGTAGTGTAAAGATAACCACTACTGGAGGATGGAAGATCATACACGGCAGAAGTAACGCCCCACAGATAATCGTTCGGCGCGTACAAACCTACCGGAGTTGGCAAACCGCTTAACAGGTCCTGGTAAGCCGTGATGGTCTGCTCACGGTTCAAAGGTGGCCTGGTGCGAAAATCGCTGTAGAGAAGCGTGCCAATCCCGTCCAGCGCCAGCCCCAGGGGGGGATCCTCAAAGAAATCATCCGCCAGCGAGGTCAGACGTTCTTGAATGGCATCCAGGTTCAAATAATACTGCTTTTTAAAGCGGTTGTACCCTTCCAGATTAAGGTTGGCAATGGAACGAGCCAGATCAAACCGGGGGGAGTACCCCGGCTCTCCCAAATAAGCCGCCTGCGCGTCAAAATAGAGCGAGAGACGCCCTCCCTGTGCATGAACCTGTTCTGCCAGCGCGCGCAGGTCTGATTGCGAACCCAGAGCAGATTCCAGTTTCAGCGCGCTCGGGAACATGCTCGAAGGTCCCAGCGGTTGCCAGCCGTACAGGATCACCTCAGGATGACTGACCTGAAGTGTCTCCACAATCTGACGGGCCTGCTCAAATGTAGTCATCGGGATGGCTTCATTCCAGAGGAGAACCTTCCTGCGCTCAGCAGTAAGAAACTCCAGGCGAATGCCAATGCGATCATCCAGAATGGGACTGGCTTTGAGCATACCCTTTTGCCGTAAATACTGCTGGTAACTGCGCGCCATACCCACGTAATCGCTATCGCCTCCGGTGAGGAAGCGGTAGTGCAACACCACATCAAAAGCGTTGGTCTGCGGCTGCAGGGCAGTCACCCCCGCACCGGCACGGTTGGTAGGCTGGAAATAACTCTCATTGTAA
>OGCI01002253.1_pt1 | contig 13299 bp, 10 predicted proteins | sample 1570021 | NCBI WGS metagenome assembly OGCI01 (sample SAMN06264664, study PRJEB24512) | hot springs metagenome | isolation source: Hot spring water | place: South Africa: Tshipise | collected 2015-06-21
TGTGTCATTGCGAGCCTGCCCTCGGCAGGCGAAGCAATCCCCCGCGGTTCGTGGTCAAAGATAGAGATTGCTTCGTCGCTTGCGCTCCTCGCAATGACACAGGTGCAACGGAGATTGCTTCGTCGCTTGCGTTCCTCGCAACGGCACGGGGGTGGTGTTATAGCGAGCCTGCGCCAGCAGGCGAAGCCATCCCCTTCAGGCGGATAGTATAGACGAAGTAATGTTCTCCGTTCGCAGGCACGCGCTTCTTCCATCCCCCGTCTGGCGAGATGACGCCCGACGGCGATGAACAGCGTAGATCTAACGGATAGCAGTTATCCACCGTCACAACCCACACTCTCGCTGCAAGAGCGCGCAGGCGCAGATTGGACTCGTGGTACTGCCAGGCTACCCGCGACCAGTCCGTACCGTTCCGTCCGCCGTTTACCGCGTGGAAAATGACCTGTACCCCCATGCGTGCCAGCTGTTGTGTAAGGTGCACATCGTGCATCGGAGTGCAGGTGGGGTTCGCCCAGAGGTCATTACAGATTAGCCCACCAACCCGGACGCCTCTTAGCATAAACGTGCGCAGGGGAGCCACCGCGTAGCGAGCGATCTCGCCCACCGGCGGCGAGGTTACCGTGGCACAACGCAGTATTTTAGCGTGGAAGCCCAGAAAGTTGCCCTGTTCGTCGGTGAAGCGGATCTGGTTGTAGGTCAAGCCATCCGCCTCCACATAGCAGGTGCCCAGTGCCAGCGCCAGCCTCGCCGACCTGGCTTCTGCCACCAGCTGACGCCAGCCTTCTTCCACTGCCTGCCTGTCGAAATGGGGCGTGTAACCGCTGAGCGAACCTTCTGGAGTCAGAAGTACATCCGCCCCCTGCTCCACGGCGAAGGCGATAGCACGCCGTATGGCGGCGACGTTGCTCTGTACATCGCCAGTGACCGGTATCTGTGCCCCCGCCACACGCAACATCATCTCAACCGCTCCAGTGGAAAATCACGCCGAGCAGCTCGCCCGGGCGGTCGCAAAGCGTCTCGTAGATGGTGGGCGCTTCACTAACAGGCACGATATGTGAGATGACCGGTGCCACATGGATGATACCTTCGCGCACGAAGTGCAACAGCACGCGCAGGTCATCGAGGCTGAAGTGGCAGGACACTTCGATGGAGGCTTCGGTGCCGTGCAGCATCGCCCATGGAAAAGTGGTCTGCGAGCGTACCGCCACCAACCCAACGACGCCTGCAGGCGCCAGAAGACGCCTCTCGTGGATGTGCTGCAGAAGTGCACCGTAGCCGGAGCAGTCGATGATGCTGTCGTAAGGCGCCCCCTCCGCTAACGCCTGCCAGCCATCCTTCTCGGCGTGAACGACACGATGCGCCCCACACTTGCACGCTACCTCCAGACGCGCCGGTAGAACGTCGCTGACTGTGACATGCGCCCCGAACGCACGGGCACACTGTGCCGCAAACTGCCCAATCACACCCGCCCCTACCACCCACACCCTCTGTGCCGGCTGTATCCGAAATCGCCGCACCGCCCGCATGGCGACCCCCGCCACGCCAAACAGCGCACACAGGCGTGGGTCCACAGCCGCCGGCAGCTTGAGGCACAGGTGCGAGCTGTAGGAGTGAGGGTCTGCGCTGGCGAGGTCCACCACGTTCCAGCTGCGATGTCCCACATATTGCCCCAAAAACACCCAGTCGCCCGACGCGAAGTCCTTCACCTCAGCACCAATCGCTTCCACCTGCCCCACCTGCTGGTAGCCATGACGCGAGGGGAAGAGGGTGAAGCCGTGTTCGCCCAGCAGGGCGTGTCGTTCGGTGCCATTGGTGATACCGGAGTAATGGGTGCGCAATAGTATCTCGGTGGGTGCCAGCTGCGCTTGTGGCTCGCCCAGATCCACCAGTTGCATTCGCCCACGCTCGGGGTATTCGATCGCGACAGCGCGCATCAGCGCTGCTCCTTGCGGTAACGGTCGGTGGGGACCTTCTCCACCTTCAGGCTGGGGATGTAACCTTCCTGCTCCATGTAGTAGTGCCCGTAGGGATGGGAACCTTCGGGGAAGGTGCCGGGGAATGGGAAGATAGCGACGCCCTCCTCCAGCGCCACACAGCCGTGCTCGATCCCTGCCTCAATCATCCAAATATCGCCCTTCTCCAGAATGAACTCGTGGTATTGCCCATCACGGTCTATCATGTAAGCCTTCGCCCTGCCATCCATGATGACCCAAGTCTCGTCATGATCGTGAAAGTGCTTTTCCACCTCGCCGCCGGGTTGCCAGCGATGAGGCTGGGGGTTCCTGTAAATCGCCATAAAATCCACCTCCGACGCCTACTTCGCTCGGTCAGGGACAACTCCTGCACCGAGCCAGCAGCAGCGCCGTTACCGAAGGGCAACGTAGCGGCTCAGCGAGAGGGATGATTACAGCGAAAAGCCGAGGGGCAGGCTTTTCCGCCTGCCCCCGTTGCGTTTACTCGACGCCGCGCCGGTAGGACTCTCTGAACCTCTGCAGATCAGCCTGCAGGATGGCTTTGCGCTGGGCAGGCGAGAACTCCGCCGCGCGCGATGCGGCTCTGCTACCGAGGCGGTCCATGTTGGCGTTGGCGACCTGCAGCAGGTAGCGCGCATACGGTCCGTTGTGCACGCCATAACTGGCATCCCGGATGATGAACCAGTAGTTGTGGCGTGCCCGCTTCACCTCGATAGGTACCTGCGCCTGTGGTGGCGGTGTCTTGCCCGCCGGGATCAGGGCGGTGTAGTCCCACAGGTCGGGATCGCCGAAGGTCTGCTGCGACCACGAGCGCAGTCGCGACCGCAACGCCAGCAATCCCTGCTCGATCTGCGCTCTACTTGTCTGAGTGCGCGCCGCCGCATCCGCTGCCGTATGGCACGGCGTGCAACCGGTGTCGTAGCTCACTGTGAAAGTGTGGCGCGCGTTCGGCAGGTGGCAGTGGCTGCACTGTCCGGGCACCGTCGCGTGGGCGTTGTTGCGCACAATCGGACCCGGTTGCTCCTCCACACCTGTTATACCCATCAGCATGTTGTACTGGTTGCTGCTGTGGAAGTTGGGACGTGCCGTTCCCGCGTTCAGTGCAGCATCAGCCGGGTTGCCGCCTCGCGCGTTGTGACAGGAGGCGCAGACCTGGTCGAAGGTGGTGTGCTGTTTGACGGGCGTGCCCGGCGCCACGTCGGTGGTGTCGGTGTTGAGCTCGTTCCGGCGTAGCTGCAGCTCTTTGCCCTGCCAGCTCAATTTGCCGGTCTGCCGGTGCGGGTCGTGACACGACACACACGACGCGCTCTCGTGCGTCGCGTGAGCGATCTTCACGATCGTGTCCGTACTCATCGCCTCAATGCTGGCATCGATAGCATCGCGTGACTGCCTGTACGAGAGCTTGCTATCCACCATCTCGGCGCGGAAGGGTGCACTGTGACAGCGGAAGCAGGTCTTGCCGTACAAGTTGGGGTTCGACTCTGCAGCCGAAATCACCGCCTCCACTGCGGCGGCGTGTCCGGACTGCTCGTACTGCGCCGCAACGGTGCCATGACACTGTGCGCAAACCACCGAGCTGGCAGAGTTGGGATAGGTGAGGATGTTGGTCTTGAGCGGTGCCTGCACGTGCTTGCTGCCCGGACCATGGCACTGCTCACAGCCGACGTTCACCTGCGCGTGTTTGGTCTTCGCCCAGGCGACTGCCACCGGTTCAGCGCCGGTCTGCCGGTGTCCTGCACCGTGACACCCCAGACATTTGTCCGTCCCGACGTAACTGGCATCCTTCTGCGCATCCGGCAGCAGCTCGGTGAAGCGGGTAGTCGGTGATGGAGTGCCCGTTCCCGGTGGCTGAACCAGTGGTCCTCCACCCCCGCCGCAACCCTGTAGCACGGCGACTGCTACTGCCAGCGTCAGCGAGACGCCAGTCAGCCAAAGAATGCGTGTTGTCAGCATATATCTAACCTCCTTTGCAACCCGCTGCGTTCTCTCAGTCGGATCTGTAGGGTTGAGACAGCTTCTGTAATTGCTGAGCGGTCAGCGGTTCCGCATACAGCATCTGCTTGCCGTCGGCTCCAGATTTCAAGAAGACCCACTTTGTCGGGTCGGTCGTCGGCGATCTCGGGTCGCCAGTGTAGTCCACAAAGTCCAGTTTGAACGCCGTCTGCCAGTCCGGCGGCACGGGAATCACTCCCTTGGTATTGACGATCCTGGAGCCATCCCAGCGCGTAACGGTAATCTGACCGGTCTGGTTGTACTCGCGGATAGCGGCGTTGTCGTGGCAGTCCTCACACTTCTTGGCGTTGCGCGCGATGGTGTGTGCGCGGTATGGAGCTACCGCCAGGAAGGTCTTGTCGTTGAAGTTGAGCGTCATGATGGTACCGGTGTACACTTTACCGCTACCCTTTCGCCGCAGCAACAGCATGTAGTCCCTCAGCAGAGTATGCGGTCGCTTCACATCCGCCTGGATTTCGCTCTGCAGGTGACAGTTGTAGCAGGAGATGATAGACTGCGTGTGGCACGCTGTGCAGTCCACCGTGTTCTTGTGGACCTTGTGGGCGGGGTTCTCCGAAACGGTGCGGTGGCAGGTTTCGCACTTCACCTTTACTGCCCCCTCCTCCAGCCACGACGCATACTGCTTGCCGTCGCCGTGCACGTCCTCCAGGGTGTGGCAGCTCATACAGCGGAACCCCTTCTGGCGGTGCACGTCCGAGTAGAAAGCCATCTCGCGCCTCTGCCGGCTATGGCATTTCAGACACGTCTCGTCACTCACCGGTGAACCCGGTGTGGCGTGGCAGTCATCGCAGCCGGGGGTGTAGGTGGCGCTGTCGATGGGTGTACCATCCGCCTTGGTGCCCGGATGACATCGCATGCAAGCCATATCCGTGATTGGCACGTTTGTCAGTGCCTCGAACCCGCCATTCGCCCGACTGTACCACGTGGCTTTACCCAGCCGGGTGGCGTGCAGGCTGGTTCGGAAGGTCTCCTCAATAGATAGGGTGGTCTCCTTGGTGGCTTCGCCCCCGCACCCGTACAGCAGGAAGACGGCAGCGACTGTCGCGAGGGTGAACGTTGCCATTACTAAACGCTTCACACTCCTCATGGTGATTACCTCCCTCGGCTCGTGCTTACGGCGTTGCTAAAATCGTCCACTCAGTGACAGCAGGATCATCTGCGTATCGTAGTCCATCAGACCCACCACCTCGTCGCGGTAGCTCCACGGCGCGATGGTCAGGGTCAGCTCGTAGTCCGAAGGTAAGCGGTGGCTGAGGTTCAGCGTCAGGAACCGCCCTTCGGTATTGGCATCCCGCAGCAACAGCGGGTTGTCGTGGTCGGTGACGAAGTTGGTGTAGGTCGCGCTCAGGTTGGTGCGAGAGTCGATATTCCAGTTGAAGCCGATGGTGCTCACCCTGCTGTTGGGGATGAAGTTGCTCAGGGTAGGCGCCGTCGTCACCTCACTCCGCGCCGACCACCCCTCCGACGAGAGCTCGGCAAACAGACTCAGCCTGTCGTTGGGCGTCCATGTGCCTCCTACGGTGATACCGCGCATGTTCAGCGCGACGGCTCGCGCGTCGTTCGCCCAGTAGCGATAGGTATAGGTGAGATAGCCGTTGAACAGGGCAGAACCACCATCCAGTTTGATCTGGGCGAAGCGCCGGTTGTCCCAGTACAGCGAGCGCGCGTCGCTGGTGAGCATGGTGGGCGGGTCGTTCAACCGTTCATCCCATCCGCGCACTGTGAGGCGCAGCTGTCGGTTCAGCCTGCCCCACAGCCTGCCTTCCACCGTCCACCAGCGTGGCACATCCACGAAGCTGTGGTCGGCACGAACGCGCTCCGCCTCACGGTTACGCACACCCATCTGCAGGCTCCAGCGGTTCCAGCGGTGTATCAGCAAAGCGCTGGCGCTGCGGCGTTCACGCAGGTAGGCGTTCTGCACAACCGGCAGGCGGATGTTGTCCACGCGGTACGCCAGCGCCAGCTCGGTGGCGGCACTGAGAGCGATGTCGGTCGCCACATTCACCGTCTCCATGCGGCTATTGGGGCGGTTCTGCTGGCGAATGTCCATGTGGGCGACCGTCCCTTCCAGCGCGACTGCCGGGCTGATTTCCCACAGATACCGCGCGTGCCAGCGTTCCATGCTGGTATCGAGGAAGGTATCGGTGCGGTCGAAGTAGCGCCAGTCGGTGTAGCCGACGCTCACCTGCCCGTTGCCCAGCTTGCCCTCGGCAACCGCATCCCAATATCGGGTGTTCTGCAGGAGCGGTGTGCGGGGAGTCTCCAGGTGATGCGTCTGCCCGTCCTGCCGGTAACGCACGAAGACAGCGAACTCGGGCGTGAGCGACTGCTTGATAAACGATTCGGTAACGGTACGCTCACTGGTGGGCAGAGGTTCCGGCACCGGCATCAGGAAGCGGTTCCGCGTGGTCCATGCCTCGATGCGCGTCGCTCCAAACCCGAACGAGAAGCTGCCCTCCAGCCGGTAGTCGTCTTCGGTAGGGCTCCAGAACTGCAGGCGCAGGTTGTCGCCGGTGCGCCAGAAGGGAGAGATATAGCGAAGCTCGCGCAGGAACCGGCTGTTGGGCGGCGTGGCGTACTGCCGAAACTTGCCCGCGTTTCCGGTGAGGTCCCACCACGACCAGCCGAAGTCCACCGAAATCAGCTTGGCTGGGGGCGGCAGGGGTGCCTCTGGCGACTCCGGTGGAGTCTCTGTCTCCTGCTCGGAAGGCGGGGTCACCTGCGCGTACAGCGGCCCCGATGCCCACAGGCAAACGCACCATACGATCAGTCCGCCCACCAGCAGAGCGCGGACAAGCCTGTTGTGGAACGCAGCGCTTTTTCTGTTCTCCATCGCATCTACCCTCCCCCTGGCTACGGTCGACGCAGGAGCGCGTCCGTGTTCGACCCATGCACGGCGGCATGACACCCCGCCATCCAGCAGGTGCGTCCCGGATAGTGTGTGGCGGACCTGTCGGTGTGACACTGGGTGCACAGTCCGCGGGATGCGGCGGTGAGCAGCTTGGGGTTTGGCGAGCCGTGCGCCCGATGGCACTCCGTACAGCCTTCACCGCTCCATCCAGCGACCGGGTCATGCTCGAAGGCGAACGGTCCCGCTTTGTCCGGATGACAGCTCACGCACATCTCCTTGATGGGTCGGAACCGTTTCTGAGCCGCCTTGCTGGGATGCGCCTCGTGACATTCGCTACACTCCATTCGCCTCTCCGGTACAGGGTGGTGGAAGTTGAGGCGAAACTCGTTCATCTGGCGCTGATGACACTGACTGCACAGAATGGGGTCGTCGAACTTCAGCAGGCGGCGAGGTTGAGGCTCCTTTTCCGTCTGCGGTGAGCGCAGGCTACCCAGGTTGATCAGCCCCCGTGCCGGTGGCTCCTTGTGCGGCTCCCAGTGAATCTGGTGGCACGCAGTACACGCCACGTCCGCTTTGCCGTGCTGGGTGCGATGCCATTGCGACAATCGCATCGTGTCGGCATGGCAGCGCAGGCACATCGCGGCGATGTCGGCAGGCTTCGAGTCGCTGTAGCTGAAGATTTTGGTGGGGTCCTCCAGGTGCGGTTTCGCCGGTCCGTGGCAGGATTCACAGCCCTGGTGCTCCAGTGGCAGCTTGGCATTGCGCACATAAGGCGCGTGTGGTGAGCGGTTGAAATTATCCGCATGAGGATAGTGACAGCCGGACTCGGCGCAGTCCTTGTCGCCCATGTAATCGTCTGGGGTTGCCTGCGCGAAGAGGCTCAGCGGGTAGGGAACGGCTTTCTTTCCCTCCTTCTGCGCCAGCACGGTCACCGTTGCCAGCAGCGCCATCATGACGGCGCTCACACAAAGCCAGCGTCTTAACACGTTCACAGGAAGCTCCTCCCGGGAACAGAGAGTTTTTCGTGCCGACCGCGCGAAAACACTAGCATCAATAATTAAATCCTGCCTATTTTATCTATCCGGTTCACTACTCTAAGTATATACAATAAAGGCATTGTTGTCAACATGGGAAGTGTATTTGTTCTCAGAAAAGCTTCTGTACCGGTTCCTGTTTTTCCTGTAATGGCGAACTATACTCTGAGAATTTTTTGCGCAGACTCAGACTGTAGCGCACCGACCTCCCGGCATCGTAACCAAAATAGAAGGTGACCTCACCAAGCGTTGCGGATGCAGAGATAGCTGCTGCGTCCGGCACCAGGTGTTGTTGTTGCTGCGCCTCCTCGGCGCTCTCCGCGGTGATGGAAACCCTGTCCCCTGACAGCGTATAGCCCGGAGCCGTCCACCGCTCCATGAAAAACGCCATCTGCGTCTCGTCCGCGCCGGACAGCGCGAATTCTGCAACCGCTTCGAGGAACAGCCGTTGCTGGCGGTGGTCAAGGTGCAGGTAGGACAACGGCTTTCGGTTGAGAGCCACCTGTTTCTGATCCTCCGTGAGGCTATTCCAGAAGCGCAGGGCAGGCATCGCCGATTGCAGGGGCGCCAGGTCAAACAGGGCGCTCAGCTCCCGCTGTGCGATGCGCTCCACCGCATCGGGCGAAAGGCTGGCGGCAAAGCGAGCATAGTCGTCCAGAGATAGCCCGATTTCCGTCTCTTTGCGCTCCATTTCGCGACACAGCTGCTCCGGTGGCTCGCTCTGCAGCCATCGCCAGTAGCCTGCATGACGAAACAGCACCCACTCTCCTTCCACCCGCAGATAACCTGGCTGGCGCAGGGCAAACTCCTGCAGACGCTCGGCGAGGGTACCAGGCGATACGGACATGCTGCTGAAGCTCAGGGGTAGCCGGAAGGCGTCGGCGACAACCTGAATACCGCTGCCTGTTGCCACCTCCTGGAACCAGTCTGCGACAGTTGCCCTTCCAAACCGCGGAGCAACCGTGTTTCGTACGCCTCGTACTTCGCGCTGCAGTGCCGAATTGTTGCTCAGCGCCTCGGGCGAGGTGTGCCACTTCTCCCAGCGAGCCAGAAGAGGATGGCTGACGTTGTGTTCCGCCTCAATCATTACGACGAACTGCTCGACACGCGGCTGGTCAGCCCCCTCTGGTACTGCCAGCAGGGAAACGATGAGATCCGAACGGCGTACATTCCACTGCACACCAAGGCGTACAGAGCGCACTTCCTCGCCTCTGTAGCCTGCATACCACTCCAGCACCTGCGGCGGCAACGGCAGGCTTTGCTGGTCACGGGGAAAAGAAAACCATAGTGTCTCGCCCCGCCACAGGGGCGCCCATGTGCTCTGAGGAAGCCGGCGGTACAGCCAGCCCAGAAGGTACACCTCCAGTCGTGTTACCCGTCCGATAAAAGCCAGCCGCTCCGCCAGCGCCACCCGCCGATCCTGCCACTCGGCAGGCTTCTCGCGCTCCAGCGCCTCCATCTGGTCCTCCAGCCTGCGCGCCCTTTCGGTCATCCCCAAGAAATCCTCTCCGGTGCGTTGTGCCCACAGCCGAAGGGTTCGTTCCAGCGCACGGGACAGGGTGTTTCGTTCCCATTCCAGCAGGTTGCGCTCCATCCGCGCCAGCTTCGGGTCTGGTTTTAGCACATAGCCCTGCGCGTCTGTCGCAGGCAGGATGCCCAACAGGTCGGTCAACCGCTTCAGCACCTGCCAGGCGGGTTTCCCGGTGATGAACAGCGTCACTTTGTGTTCGCTCAGCGCATCATCCACGCGGAAATCAACGCCCACCTGCCTGCCAATCTCCTGTACGGCTTCGCTCAGCAGGGCGGTGTGCAGTCGCAAGGTGACCGCCTTTCGAAGGCGAACATCGGCGGCGAAGTCGTCCGAGCCGGCTGGTACGGCAAGGCTCACAATACCGATGATAAGCAGGACGCATATAGCTCTCATGCCTGTGGCACCTCATCCCTATCGCCGCATGGGATTGAAGGGTCCCACCACACGCACTGCATCCGCGATCACCACGTAGCCCGACGGCGCGTTGGGACGCAGGTAGACGAAGCCGGTTCCGCGTACAAACCGGTATCGCCCCAGCCAGTTCCACTGACCGCCGTTCGTCTGCTGGTTCACCACTTTGACCGCTGTACCATCGCGATGGACAATCTCGTAGCGGGCGGCTGTGCTGCGGTTGGTGCCGCGGCTCCACCAGGCATACACGTCGTAGTAACCGTCGCGCGGCACGTTCAGGTACCATCGAGCGTAAGCGGAGCTGCTGGGGTTGGTGCTTGTCCACCGGTAGTCGGCGCCGTATTTGTCGGTGGCGATGGTGCCGGTAGACCATGTGCCCCACACGCTGAAGCTGGCGCTGGTGTTATCGATCACGATATCCCAAGGAACCACGTCGATACGGAAGGTCACAATGGGACCGAACCAGGTCACCCACTCTCGAACCAGCTGGTAGCTTTCAGTATAGATACCATAGCGCTCTGGGGCGCTGAGGGTAAAAACGAAATCTCCGTACTGTTCCGGACGGGTGGTCGCAACAACGGCAGCCGGGCGATTGGGGCTGATCCATTCGCCCGGTGTGTAGAATGGACTGAAGCGGTCGCGCGGGTTTTGGGTACCCAGCCTCACGGGGTTGGCACCTGTCGGTAGCCACGTGATGTCGCCGGTATTGCGGAAGCGCAGGTAAGCCGTAGCGGTCTCGCCCGGTCGCAGGGTAATCGGAACGGACGCCTCTTCGAGAATGGCAGCCGATTGCACCAGCTGCATGTAGAAATCCCAGTTCCAGTAGGGACCAGGATCGGTGTGGGTTGCGCCCGGCACCTCCACATGTCCGAGAAGGTGTTCACGGGAGCGCGGGATGCCGTAGGTTCTGCAGATGTGGCGTACCAGCGCCGCCGACGAGTAGTACATGCTGTAAGTATACCATCTGGGCTCGTGCACCCAGCCCTCGTGCTCGATGCCAATGGAACGGCAGTTGTACCACCAGTTGCCCGCGTGCCAGGCGATGTCTTTGTGGCGCACCATCTGGGTGACCTCGCCGTCGGAGGAGCGAATGACGTAGTGTGCGCTCACGCGCGAGCTGGGATTCTGAAACCACGAGATGCACCCATTATACGAACCCTGCACCACGTGCACAATCACATACCGTATTGGGTAGGTGGTAGGTCGGTTGGACACAGTGTAGTTACCCGAATAGGCGGGAACCCATCGTGCCGGTGGGTAATCTTCGGAACTGTATGCCACACCCCACGCAAAAGCACACAGCAGCCAGACCCAGAAAACGCGGCGCATAGGCGGTCTCCCGTGCTCGAGAAGTCTCCCGAGACAATGTAGCAGAAGGCAGGCGATGTGTCAATCGGGCTTTGAGGAACTTCTCAAGCACCCTGGTCGCGCAGTATACAGACAAAATAGCTTCATGCTATATTACTCACAATCATCGCGAATAAGGCATTCGTAAAAAGAACTGGAAATTTCCGTCTGACTCCAGCAAAAACCCCGTCTATGGTACGAATCTTGCAGTACTATTATTCATCTTAGCGAAAGGTGGTGTCCAGGATGACGCCTCGATTTCTCAGCTTTATCGGCGCGATGCTGGCAACCGGACTGCTGTTGACAACGGGAGCACGTGGCGACCCGGTGGTCGGCTTCGGGCAGATTGCCATCAACGGCACACCCACCAGCGTGGGCTTTGTGGATGTGCATATCGCGCCTTCCAGCTCACTGGGCGTTGGCTATTTGAACGTCGCGGTGGACTGGAACAGCAACGGTCTGGACAGTGGCGATTGGCTGGTATTCAACTCAGAGATACCGCTTCAGTCCAGCGACTTCGGCGGCAATTCCGCTACCTTCTCCAGCACCTTCGACCTGAGCAGTCTCAGCCTGTCGGGGTCCTACACCGTGTATGCCGCCTTCGATCTGAGTGCACGCTCGCCGGGCGATTTCACCAGTCTTCAGACGAACCTTGGCGTGGCGTTCTCCACCTACGACATTGGCAACCTTCAGAACGGCATCAGCCTGGGGCTGGACGCCGGCTTCGGGGGCACTGGTAACGGCTTCTCGCTAACCCCTGGTGGCGGCTCACTGTCCCCGCAGAGCGCCATCATCGGGCGCGTGCGCCACGACACGCCGGGTATCCTGCAGGGCGAGAACGAATGTGCTCCCACCGCTGCTGCACAGAGCCTGCTCTGGCTGCAGGTGCGCCATCCGGGCGCGCTGAGCGGCAAACTGCCCAACCAGGCTGACCTGATCGATCAGCTCAAGAAGGGCATGAAATGGACAGCCAACGGCATTCAACCGGGCAACTTCAAGCCGGGAAAGGAGAAGGTTATCAAAGACCTGAACCTGGATGGGCTGATCGTGACGAAGTCGGGTGGACAGTTCGACGGCACCAACACCTTCGACTTCGTGAAGAAGGAGATTGAAGGTGGCGAGGACGTGGAACTGCGCATCCAGTACAGGAAGGCAGATGGCAGTCCCGACGGCGGGCACTGGGTGACGGCGGTCGGCTGGTTTGACAACGGCACCAAGAAGAAACTGTACTTCAAGGACCCGCTCACCGGAGGCACTACCATCGACGAGTACGAGCTGGACGGCACCCGAATCATGAACTACAAGTACGGCGATCGTGCCTATATCAGCTTTGCCGTGTCGCAGTCGGTGATTCCCGAACCCGGCACAATGGCGCTGTTTGGCGTCGGCGTGCTGGCGCCTGCAATCGCTGGCTGGAGGCGCGCTACCAAACGACGAGACGATAAGAGCGGATAGGCACAGCCTTCCAGCACAACGCCACAGAGCCCCACGCCTGTGGGGCTCTGCCTTTGGTGGGAGCAGCGCTATGACACAGCCACTACCCTGATCCCTTCTGACGTGGAGAGCACACCAGCCAGCAGGAAACATTCTGCCGATAGCGAAGAGCGCCTTATACCACTTCTCACGGGCAGGTGTCTCTATGCGCACCATTATCGCCACAGTGGGCACATCGCTGTTAACCAAAGCCGAGCGGGACGGAAAATCGGATGACCTGCAGGTGTACCTGCGCTTCACCGACCCGGAGAAAGCCAGCGCCGAGACCAACTCCCTGAGCCACCTGTTGAAAGAAGGGGACCGCATCGTCTTTCTGCGATCGCAGACCAAAGAGGGCGAGCGGGCGGCGGAAGCGCTGGCAACCTTCTACCGCAACTCCGGCTACAGCGCAGAGGTCGTGGAGGTTCCCGACCTGCAGTATCGGGAGAGTCGTTTCAAGATGCGGGGGTTGCGCGCGCTGGTAGCCAGGCTGATCGAGATTGTGCAACACGAGCGCAAGCAGGACAGAGAGGTGCTTATCAACGCCACCGGAGGCTTCAAGGCGGAGATCGCCTACGCCACGCTCGTAGGTTTGCTGTTCGACGTGCCGGTCTACTACATCCACGAGGTGTTTCGCGAGATTATCGAACTGCCCCCGACGCCCAT
>OGCI01002254.1_pt1 | contig 13289 bp, 11 predicted proteins | sample 1570021 | NCBI WGS metagenome assembly OGCI01 (sample SAMN06264664, study PRJEB24512) | hot springs metagenome | isolation source: Hot spring water | place: South Africa: Tshipise | collected 2015-06-21
CCCTTTCTCAGGTCCCACTTCCCTCATTCGATCCGCCTCTGACATGGCCATAATTTTCCAACCACCTATCAAATCGGAGAGCTCGAGAGGACCAATGGGAAGGCCATAGCCTAATTTCAATGCCTGATCGATCTCTCCAGGAGAAGCAACGCGCTCCCATACCATTTGAACAGCTTCCAAAATCATTGGAGTATAGGCTCTATTGGCTAAAAAGCCGAAACTGAAATCTTTGCATACCATCGGCTCTTTCCCGAGTTTTTTTGACAAACTCACTGTAACCTCTGCCGTTTCATCGGAGGTCAGTGCTCCACGGACAACCTCTATTAATTTCACAACGCTTACAGGGTTAAAGAAATGCATTCCAACCACTCTATCCGCTCTTTTCGTGACACTTGCTATTTCAGTGATATTTAAATTGGATGTATTTGAGGCCAGGATGGTGTTGGGAGGCGCTATCTCATCCATTTGCTTGAAGAGGTTCTTTTTTAGGTCTAAACTTTCGAACACAGCTTCCACAACAAAATCGGTATATTCCACTGCAGCAAGAAGGTTTGTCGTACCCTTGATACGTCCGAAGACTTGCTCCATTTCAGATTGGGTCATTTTCCCTTTATCCACAAAATATCTCTGAAGAATTTCTTTGATGGACGAAATCCCTTGGTTCACAAGTTCATCGTTGAGATCATATACTATCACATCATATTTACCCACCTGTGAAAAAAGCTGGGCAATCTGAGATCCCATCGTTCCTGTACCAATGATGCCTATCTTTTTAATATCTTCGAGCTTCACGAAACCTACCCATTTTTTCTAAAACTTTCCGCATTAAGGAACCCTGATCTGGAATGAAAGTTTACTATAACCCTACCGGTGGAAAGTCCGGAAGCTGGCTATAGAGACTATGTTTTACGCCATCCTGAATCCTTGCTGCCCGCCTGGCTGCCGCCTTGTAGCGATCGAAATCAGCCAATGCATAGATGGAAAGTTTCTGGGCTTCGAGCGAACCTTCGGCATGAATCGTGAGCACGTCTTCATAAGAAGAGGTGAGGTCCCTAATGAGTTTTGCCATGCGAAGCCTGTGCTCTGTGGGAATGCCCTCTTTTCCTCCAAAGTATTTATCCATCAGGTTTCGGATTTCAGGATTCATAAAGTCCTTTCCCGAAGGGCAGGTCACCGTGATCCCGCCCGCAATATCCTGGATATATTTGGTTGCTTGATGCCAGTTGTCGGCAAAGTAGAATTTGCAGATATTGGCATACATGGGGTTGGGGTAGACCAGATCCGAATCGGGTTCTGAGATGCAATGTTCGCAGGCTGCCCTACCCATGATTTCCACTGCCTCCGTATACATTGCCAGCCAGGTCAATTTCTCCCGAATATGGGGAACTTTCTCAACTCCGTTGTATTCAGCCATGAGGGCAGCCGCTCCGGTTAAGAGCTCCAGTTCCATGGCCTTGTATGTCTCTGCGCTGAGGCGATGAAAATTTGCAAACATATAGGCAACCTGTCCTCCAAATTCCCACTCACCTTTTAAAAATACTCTTTCATTCGGGATAAAAACGTCTTCAAAGATAATAGTGGCATCATTGATATACACGGACCCAGCAATGGGGTGGTCAAAGAAATTATTGGCCTCATGAACCTCTGGTTCAGCAGAGATCATGGTAATCCCAGGGCTATTTGCCGGTACTCCAAAAGACACGGCGTAGGCCTTGTCATCCTCTCTCATGGCCCGGCATGGAGCGATCAGTATCTCATTGCAAAGGGGTGCCTGGCTGATATGAGTCTTGGCCCCCCTGACAATAATGCCATCCTTTCTTTCCTCAACGATTCTGACATAATAATCCTGGTGGCGTTTTTGCTGAGAAGGCCGAAGGCTTCGATCTCCCTTGACATCGGTCAGTCCCATCGCAAAGGACAAATCGTTCTTCTGTAAGTATTTCCGATACGCTTCGACGTTTTCTGCATAATGGGTGCCATACTTTTTATCAATTCTTTGGCTGATCACTGTCAAGGAATTCAATCCGTCTTTTGCAACAAATTTGGCTCCAGGCGGTTTGCCAAAACAGACTCTGGCCCAGAGTTTGACGATCTCTCTCAATCGGAATAGATCTTCTTTGCTCCGTTGGGGCATCAATACAAAACTGACCCGTTCGCCTTCTTCATTTTTCTCTGTGATCAAATCCTGGTAGCGAGCATCATTTTCGAGGACATAATCCATGGCGACCCAATCCCTGCAGATTTTAAGAATTGGGTGCTCTGAAACATCCTTGACACGCTCTCCATTACAATAGACCACTCGACCATCCTTTAAACTTTCGATGTACTGTTGGGGTGTCTTAATAGCCATTGAAGCCTCCTCTATGATTTATAGTCCATGCCAGGCAAAATATTCTTCATCTGTTGCCACTACTCCGGTAACTCCGCTTGCATCCTGTTGGGCAAGAAAGATTGCGCACCTGACCATTTTTTCAGGAGATACCCAGTCTTTTCTTTCCTCCTCTTTCACCCAAAATCGCATCCCCTCGGTATCAATTACATGTTTGGGCTTGAGACAATTCACCGCGATATTGAATTTGCCCACCTCTGAGGCAAGTCCATAGGTTAACCGATCAAGGCCTGCCTTGGCTACGGCATAGGCAAGACCAGTAGAAATGGTTGCCCCATCCCTTTCATTAGCCGCCAAAGAAGAGATGTTGATGATACTTCCGCTCTTCTGCTCGATCATCTTCGAAAGGACTGCTTTTGAACAGAGGAAGGCTCCTGTCAAGTTCACTCTCAATACAAGCTCCCACCGCAGAAAGGGTGTCTCCAGCACGGGATAATAAAAGGCAACCCCCGCATTATTCACCAGGATGTCAATCCTGCCTAATTCTGCGATTGCCTTTTGGACCATCCCATTTACGCTTGCCTCATCCGTTACATCACACCTAATCGGAAGTGCCCGACCTCCCAGATTCTGGATCTCATCAGCGGTCTTGTAGATTGTTCCAGGTAATTCTTTCTTTTCTACCTCTGACCTTGCTGCCACAATAACATAAGCGCCTTCTTGGGCAAACCCAAGAGCGATTGCCCTTCCTATTCCCCGACTTGCTCCTGTGACGATGGCGACCTTGTTTTGAAGTTTCTTCATATCCTCCCTATATTTTTAAAACCTAATCTCCTTTAAAGAATTGTCTGGCAATGACCATTTTCTCTATCTCTTTTGTACCTTCATAGATCTCAACAATCTTTGCATCCCTGTAAAAGCGGCTAATATCAAATTCTCCCAAACCACCGTATTCTTCATGTAACTGTAACGCCTCACTAACCACTTTCACACCCACTTCTCCAGCGTACCACTTTGACATGGAAATAAGGGCTGGATCGATTTTCCCTCTATCCACATACCAAGCGGCTTTGTAAACGAGGTTTCTCGCTGTCTCCACCCATGTTGCCATCTCACCCAGTTTGTGCTGAGCGATATGATATTGGGCCAAGTTTTTTCTTATGGTCTTCCGCTTCTTTTTCTTTATAAATTGAATCGCTAATTCTAAAGCCCCTTGGGCCACTCCTACTCCTTGGGCTGCTACATAAGCCCTTGAGCGATTAAAGAATGCCATGAAATAATGAAATCCGTTTCCCTCCTCACCGATCAAATTTTCCCTTGGTACCCTGACCTCGTTAAAACTGATTCTTGCTGTATCATGGGCTCTTACTCCCATCTTTCCCCTCAGTTTGTCTCTCTGAATGCCAGGTCTATTTGCTTCAATCACAATCACACTGTGTCTTTCATGCCTTGAGGCGGCATCCGGTTTGGTCAGGCAAAGAGTGATATAAAAATTTGCGATGGTCCCATTAGAGATAAACATTTTCGAGCCATTGATGATATATTCATCCCCTATCTTTTCTGCTTGAGTTGAAACCGCTAAGACATCACTACCGGCATCAGGTTCGGTTACTGCAACCGCACTGATCGCCTCTCCTTTGCATAGAGGGGTAAGGTAATTCTTCTTCTGATCTTCTGACCCAAAGAGGAGGATCATTTCACTTCCAAAATATACACAGGTAAGTGCACCTCCCAACCCAGGGTCTACTCGCCAGTACTCCTCCATCACCAAGGCATTTTCAAGGTATCCATATCCAGCCCCTCCATAAGCTTTATCGATAAATATTCCATTTAATCCTACCTCACTGGCTTTTTTAATAAGTTCGAAGTCAAAAACTTCCTCCTGGTCGCACTTCTTAGATATTTTTGGGAATTCTCTCTCAGCAAATTCCCTGGCTAAATTTTTAATTTCAAGTTGTTTTGGATTTAAACTAAAATCCATTTTTACCTCTTGGGGTTTTAATATCTATTTAATAATTGATCGAGGAAGCCATAGGACAATTTCAGGAAACAAGATACAGGTGATGAGGCAGAGTGCCTGAAGTCCAACAAAAGGGGTAATAGATTTGTAGATGTCCCCCATAGCGATTGATTTGGGAACAATGGCTTTCATATAGAAGAGGTTAAACCCAAAGGGAGGAGTGAGGTAAGCCATCTCCATATTAATGATGAAGAGTACCCCAAACCAGATTGGATCAAAACCTAAGAGTTTGATCACCGGAACCATCACAGGCGTGCAGATCATGATGATTCCCCCTGGGTCCATCAGGCAACCCAGAATGATGAGGATAAACTGCATTCCTGCAAGGATGATATATCTTGAGACGGGTAGGGCGCTTACGGCCTCTTTAATCAGATCAACTGCCCCCAAAGCAGTATAAAGGGATGAAAAACAAGTTCCTCCAATGATGATCCAGAGGATCATGCAGCTCAGTCGAAGGGTCTCGTAAGATGCGGTTTTGAAAACTTGCCAAGTCAGGGTCCGAGAGATCGCAGCGCAGAGAAGTGACCCAAGGGCCCCAATTGCAGCCGCTTCAGTGGGAGTCGCCACCCCCCGGAAAATAATTCCGAGAACAACAACGATTAATCCGATAGGGAAAATGACTGCTTTTAAGGATAGGAGCTTTTCTTTAAAGTTAACTTTTTCCTCTTTGGGCACTGAAGGCCCCAAGTTGGGTTGAAAGTAGCATCGGATGATGACATACAGGATAAAATAGGAACCAAGGATCACTCCAGGCAGTATCCCTCCAGCATAGAGGGCTCCAATTGATTCGCCGGCAAAAACCCCATATACAATCATCAGCACACTGGGAGGGATGAGAATTCCCAAGGCGCCTCCTGCAGAAACGCAACCGATCGCAATCCTTTTATCGTAGTTATACTTAAACATGGAAGGGAGGGCAATTAAACCCATTGATACGGTGGCTGCTCCACTCACTCCAGTCATTGCTGCAAATAGCATACAAATGATAATGGTTCCAATCGCCAGTCCTCCCCTTATTGGACCTAACCATTTATACATCATATCATAAAGAGATCCTGCCAGTCCTGAATGTTGCAAGACGATCCCCATGAAGATAAAGAGGGGGATGGCCGTCAGGATAAAATTTCTCATGACTCCATAAGTCATGGAGGAGATCATAATGAGACCTTGAAGACCCCAGAGGAAATAGGTGAATACAACTGCAACCCCAGCCATAACAAAGGCAATGGGTAATCCTGTGATCAGAAGAATGATAAGACATGAAAAAAGGAGAATGGTGATGATGGTGATGTCCATTTTAGCTTTTCCTTTTTGTCACTGTGTGGAGATCACGAACGAAATTTGCAAGCACTTGCAATAAGAGAAGAATTGCCCCAAAGAAGAGCGCTAATCTAATAGGATAGACCGGAGGGGCCCATTGTGTGGAGTCACGCTCCAAAGTAATGAGCGCTTTCCAAGCCGTTTGGCCTCCCTTCCAGATCAAGATAAGAAGGAAAGAGAGGGTGAAAAAAGAGGTCATGAGATCGAGAAAGGCCTTTGTTTTTGTTGAGAGATGAGCATAGACGATATCCATATTGACAAATCCTCCATGATAAAAACTATAGGCGCCTCCAATGATGATTGCGGTTCCAAAGAGCATATCCGTCATCTCGTGGGCCCAGATGGTGGGCTTTCCGAAAAGATACCTCGCCACTATTTCGTAGGCAACAATCAATGAAAGGAGGGGGATGAAAAAGCTCACCCCTTTCCCGGTCCATTCACTGAGTGAGTCTATGAATTTTAACTTTTCGATCAATTTTTCCATGGCTATTTTCTTTATAGGGGTAAAGGAGATAAGAATCCTTTACCCCTTTCCATCCCAGTTATTTTATATAACCGAGTTCTTTTAGGAAATCTTTTAGCATACTGATCGCCTTGGCATTGGTTGGACTCTTTTTTGCCAAATCATCCCACATCACCATAGAAACCCTCATCATCTTCTCGATCTCATCCTCGGGTAGGGTATTTGTTTTAACACCCCATCTCGATACCATATCATTCAAAGATCTCTTAGATAATAAACGGGTTTCATTGTAAGAGTAGAATGTTCCACATCCCATGGCTGCGGTCTCAATGATTGCCTTCTGTTCAGGGGTGAGCTTTTTCCATAAATCTCCGTTTACAATGAGGTTATTCCATGCCCCCTGGACAGGTTCGGGGATCATATAGTTCTTTAAGACCTCATGGAGTTTCATAATGTACATTGGACCTGCATCCCCCCAATGGGCTCCTTCAACCACACCCGTTGCCAGGGCAGTATAGAGCTCCCCCCCTGGGATGAAGACTGGAGAAACTCCCATTTTCGTCAGCCAATCAGCCATGATCCCATAGGCTCGGAGTTTCATTCCTTTTAGGTCTTCCATCTTTCTAACTGGTTTTTTTGTCATGAGCCCCACAGGGTAGGTCTCATAAGGAATAAAGTAAACGTTATGTTTTGCATAGTCCTCTCTGACCAAATCGATCAATCCCTTCCGAAACATAAAATACTTTGCCTCTTCAAGACTTCGGAATGAGAAGGGGAGCCCTTGAGCAATTTCAGTGACAGGAACGGTTTTGAACCAGTAGCCCTCGGCAATCAATGCTATATCCAACGCTCCCTTTCCCACGGCCTCGAGCACATCTTTCATTGGGACCAATGCTCCTACCGGAAAGAGAGTAATTTCTATTTGGCCCCCGGACATGGCTGCAATACTCTCAGCAAATTTACTCATTACCCGCTTTGTATCGTCAGCAATAAGATGTGTTTGTAATTTCAATTTGGATTTCGGTGGTTGGGCCAATGAAAGCCCCATCCCCAACACGCCTAAGATAATCAAGAGTGTTCCTAACCCCAATAACCATTTTTTCATTTTTCAGCCTCCTCTCTTTATTTTTTTCAAAAAGTTGGTGTCCTCTCTGTAAAAATTCGTTCCATTTTCACCTCCTCTCTTTGTCTTGAAAAAAGACGTTCCCTGCCTGAACTGAAAAAAAACTCTGTTCTCATCGTTTACCTTCATTTTTTGTTTCTTCTTCTTTCAAAATTCTCCGTAATATTTTCCCAGCACCACTTTTGGGTAGTTGTTCTCTGAACTCAACGAAACGTGGACGTTTATAGGTGGCTATGTTTTCTTTACACCATTCTAAAATTTCCTCTTCTTTAATTTTTCCTTTGTAATCAGGTTTTAAAACAATAAAGGCCTTTGGGCTTTCGCCCCTGTATGAGTCGGGGATTCCTATAACTGCTGACTCCGCCACGGCTGGGTGTCTGTAGAGCAGGTTTTCCACCTCGGAAGGGAAGACACTATAACCTGAACATTTAATTAACTCTCTTTTTCTTCCTAAGAATTTAATATACCCTTCGTCATCCATTAAACCAATGTCACCCGTATAAAGCCAACCTTCCCTGATGACTTCGTTCGTCTCCTCCGGTTTGTTCCAGTAGCCTAACATGAGTGCAGGCCCTTTGATGATAATTTCTCCTTCTTCATTGGTAGGGAGTTCGGTCTGACCTGTCTCCAAATCCACGATTTTGATATCGCTTATATGGGGAGTACCAATAAACCCAGGTTTGAAACGATAGAGAGGAGTAATGGCTCCGCCCTGAGAAACGCACTCGGTTAAACCATAGCCTTCGCCAATGATAGCCTTAGGTGCCAATTCTTTAATTCTTTTTTGAATCTCAACAGATATAGGAGCGCCTCCACTCCATATACAACGGAAGGAGTCGAAGTCTTCCTGTTTTATATTCGGGGTATTTAAAAGAGCAATGAATGCCGTTGTGGGCAGGACTGTAAATGTGCACCGATAATGATGGATGACTTGAATCACCACCTCAGGGATGAATCTCACCATGATCACTACTCTCCCACCGGATGCTAATGGAGCGCACATCAATTGTTGCTGTCCCATTGTATGAAAAAATGGGGTCACTCCCAGGTGAACGTCATCTTCCCGGTGATGATACCATTGGACAGCCCCCACACTTGAAATGCTCAAAGCATAATGGCTGATCATGGCACCCTTTGGGAGTCCTGTCGTGCCTCCTGTATAAAGCAAAAGGGCAAGTTCTTTTTTCATATCTGTTATTTTACAGATTGGCTTGGGGGAAGACTGATTCAAGAGATCAACGAAATTCAAGGTGTGGGGATATAAAAACTTTTCCTGCTTTATTTCATAAGGTAAAGGCAAAACAGGTTGGTCAGGGAGATAATCCGCTAATGAAGCTAAAATTACATTTTTCAATTTAATCCGATCCCTTATTTTTGCAACCTCTGGGTAAAGATAGTCGAGCGCAACAAGGGTTTCTGCCTGGGCATCATTGATTTCGTATTCTAACTCTGCATGCTTGAACATTGGGTTTAATGGAACCACCACCCCACCCGCCCGATGGATGGCAAAATAGCTGATGACAAATTGCGGGCAATTCTCCATGAAGATAGCGACTCGGTCTCCTTTTTCAATCCCTAGATTGATTAACCCCCATGCCAATTGGTCAATCATCTCATTAAGTTTTTGATAAGTGATATCTTGGCCATAGAAACTTAATGCAATCCTTTCGGGGGTCATCTGCGACCATATCCTTAGATATTCAGAGACCGGTTTTTCAACCTCTAAATTCTTTTGGACCCATGGTGGCCAAGCTTTGTACCATCTCTTTTCCATGTTTTTATCCCCATGCGATATTAAAATTTACGATTCATTCTTTCTTAAATCATCCGTCAAGACCCAAACCTCTTAAAATAAAGCCAACCAAGGAATCCATGCTTTTTTTGATTGGCTTATCCTTTAGTGTCCAACCCCTTAGGGGTAAGAAGACCAGGAGATAAGCGATAAGGCTACCTAGAAAATCTAAATCTCCCCTAATCGATTTTTTTTTATGCACTTCCTTCAGCATGGAGCACCAAAACCCCACCACATTTTTGTAGTCCATGTCCATCACAACACGTAAATGCTTCTTATCCAGGTGTTTACTTTCTGAATAGACAAACTGAAGAAGTTTTTTATTTTCAACCATAAATTCTAAGGTATGACGGAGCGCAGTCACCAATTTTTGTAAAGGGTCTTCAATTTTATCCATCTCAGAGGTTTTCAGGTAATCGAACCAAATCTTTTGCATACGTTTGTGGACCAAATACAATACATCATCTTTGGAATGGATATAATGATAAAGTTGGCCCATGGACATCCCACACGATTTGGCTATTTCGCGAATGGTGGTGGGATGGAATCCCTTCTCAAAAAATAATTTCAATGCCCTATCCACGATCTGTTGATGTCTTTTCTCAATTAGGGAGGCATTTCTTGAGGAAGAGAAAATCAAACTGTCCATGCTTGCCTGAGGTGGCATCCTCTTCTGTAGGGTGGGGGCTCTTTTAATTCTTGCCATATTGCTTTTAGAATAGAGCAAGCGCTCGATTTGTATCGATATCAAAATTAAGATTTTTTGTCAAGTATTTTTTTCTAAAAATTTTTTTCTTTAAATGTCGATAGGTTAAACAGTAAAATTAAAATAGATGGCTGCTTGGTTTCCAAGAGATAATGAGGTTCCATGTTTTTGAGTTGCGGAAGTTCCATAAAAACGAGGAGGGACGATGCTCTATCAAGAAGAGTTACCAATAGTAAGGGTAGGTAATAAATTCGGAATGATTACAATTTTCCGAGGATTTGGGAGGCAACGGTGTTTCGCTGGATCTGACCTGTGCCTTCAAGGAGCCAAGTGGCGAGTGCATCGCCAAGATAACCCGATATAAACTGTTCATCAAATAGACCATATCCAGCAAAAATCTGCATCGCTTTCAGGCAGACATCGATGGCGGTCAGAGTGCATTTCACCTTTGCCTGTAAGGAGGTGGATAGGTCCATCTTTCCCTGATCGATCAACCAGACCGCTTTATAGGCCAACAAGGCCGCAGATTCGATCTCTTCAGACATCTCCACAATCATGTGGGCGATGTTTTGGAACTTCCCAATTTTTTGGCCGAACTGTTCTCGGGTTTTGGTATGGGCAAGCGCCCGATCGTAAACCCCCCTGGCAAGGCCGATGGCCTCATTAGCAATTTCTGCCCTCCCTTCATTAAGTGCCTCCATGATGTAGGTGAAGCCGTGGTTCTCCTTTCCTAAGAGGTTACTCTTATGCACTTTCACGTCACGAAATTCGATGCTGCAGGAGGTGGTGGTTTTCAGTCCGATCTTATCTCCGAGATCAAGGGGGGTTACGCCTTCCTGCTGCCGCTCTACGATGAATCCACTGATGCCCCTATAAGGAGGAGCATCCGGGTTGGTCTGAGCAAAGACTGTATAGAAATCGGAAATGTCTGCATTGGTGATAAAGATTTTGCTACCGTTGAGAATATATTCGTCTCCTTTTCTCTCAGCACGGGTATCGAGAAAACGGATATCACTCCCATGATTGGGCTCAGTGACGGCGATGGAGGCAACCGCTTCTCCTTTGGTTAGTTTTGGAAGATATTTCTTCTTCTGCTCTTCGTTTCCAAACCTCAGAAGGGTTTTCGCAGGGATAGAGCCGAGGCTGAGTGCCATTCCGATACGGTTGTCATAGCGGATCATCTCCTCCATGATCAGGCAGTAGTCAAGCAGGGGCAATCCCTGTCCTCCGAGTTCCTTTGGATAATAAGAGGCGAGATAGCCATTTTGACCTGCCTTCCTGTAAATCTCCCAAGGAAATTGCTTCTTCTTGGCCAGTTCGAGCGTGGCTGAAGGATCACATTCCCCTTTCATAAATTCACGAACTGCTTCTTTTAACAGTCGTTGCCGAGATGTCAAGCTGAAGTCCATAGATTTCCCCCTCCAATTTGGTTTAAGTGCTATGAAGCTCATCGGGCCTTAAAAAGCTACGCTTATCGTTGTGGAAGTTCGTATCGATACTCGTTTAAGGATTCTTGATACTCGAGTTTCTTATTTCGAGTTTCGGGCTTCCATACGAGTCTCTTTACCGATAACCGAATTTAGATATTGCTCTGACCAACGTTCTTGTGACCTTTCTCAACCCATCAACTCTTTCAACATCTGTCTCGCGATGACCAGGCGCTGAATCTGATTGGTCCCTTCAAAAATCTGGGTCAGTTTGGCATCGCGAAACATCCTCTCAGCATCCAATCTCCTTAACGAGTTATATCCATCCAGGACCTGAAGAGCATCAATTACATCTGTGGTGATTTTCATGGCGATATCTGCCGAAAAACATTTTGCCATGGAGGCCAGTTTCGTATTGCTCTTGCCCTCATCATATAGGATTGCCGCCCGATAGACCAACCCTCGTGAAGCCTCGATCAAAGTGGCTGCATCCGCAATAATCGCCTGAAGGATGGCTAAATCCTTCACCGGATTTTTAGAAGTTTGTTTCTCTTTTAAGGATTGAAGAATCAGACTAAGGGCACCTTCTGCGATGCCTAAGGCCTGGGCGCCAATGGCAGGCCGAGACATATCGAAATCCTTCATGGCGATCAAAAAACCTTCGCCCTCATTGCCCAAGAGATTTTCAGCAGGAACCTTCACGTTATCCAGGAAGACCTCCGTAGTATTTGAGCCTCGTTGTCCCATCTTTCGTTCTGTTCGGCCGATGGAAAGTCCTTGGAATTCTCTTTCAACAAGGAAGAAAGAACTCTTACCCTTTTCTTCAGAGGTCTTGGCTAAGACGGAGTAGATCCCTGCTACACCGCCGCTGGTGGAGAAACATTTGGAGCCATTCAGAAGGTAATGATCTCCGATACGCTTCGCTGTTGTCCGGATGCCCGAAACGTCTGAGCCAGCATGGGGCTCTGTCACCAGATAGGCAACCAGTTTTCGGCCTCTGCTCATCTGAGGAAGGTATTTCTTTCTCACGTCAGCAGAGCCAGCGTGGATGATAGGAAAACTTCCAACCGCTTGAATGATCAATAAGAGGGCGGAAGAGGCACAATATTTTGCAATTTCTTCAACCGCAATACATAGAGCCACCGATTTGTTTTTACTTATTCCACCATATTCTTCCGGAAAGGTGAGCGTAAGCAATCCATGGTCCCATAAGAGGGATTCCACCTCTCGATTGAAAAAGTCCTCTTCGTCAACCAGAGAAGCCTGGGGGGCAATCTTTTCCCTGGCAAGGTCATGAACTTTTTCTCGAAAGTTTTTTAATTCTTCAGTCGGGGTGAAGATCGCTTGGTCAAACATTATTCTGTATCCTTTTAAGAAACGGTGGTTTCCTCTTTTTGTTGTTTGTAACCTGTTAGGCCGACACAGAGAATATCACTAATGATCTCCGAAAGGTTCTCCGGAGTAATAGAACCCTTTGGATTATACCAGTAGTAGATTCCGTTGCAGGTCCCAAACAGAATGAAAGCCACTGCCTTTAAGTGGTCTTTTTCAATCTTTCCTTCAAAGAAGTCAAAGAGAACCTCACTGACGATTTGATGGTATTGTCTTTCCTTCTCTGCAATGACACTGAAATATTTCGAGGGAAGCAGGTGGGCCTCATGGATCACAGTCTTGGCCTCGGAGAGATGCTGGGAGTAAAATTTGATATGGCGGGAGATGAAATATTTTATTTTTGAAAAGCAGTCCTCAATCCTTTTGAGCTCGTCTTCTAATCCTCCGAGAAGAAGATCCATAAAATTGGTCGAGATGAAAAAGAGGATTTCATCTTTGCTTGAAAAGTAGTGATAGATTCCTCCTTTACTCAAGTGAGCCGCATTGGAAATATCATCCATGCTCGTTTCAAGATAGCCCTTTTCATTAAAGAGCTTGGCTGCTGCCTTAGCAATCTTTTGCATTTTATCAAGTTCTTTATTACTCAGCCTTAACCATTCTTTTTCCATAATAATCACAATAAGTTAGACTAATATAAAAACCGACTATTAGGTTTAAATCCGATCAGTCGGTCGAATAATAACCTATATACAAAGGCTTGTCAAGAAAAAAGTT
>OGCI01002255.1_pt1 | contig 13289 bp, 13 predicted proteins | sample 1570021 | NCBI WGS metagenome assembly OGCI01 (sample SAMN06264664, study PRJEB24512) | hot springs metagenome | isolation source: Hot spring water | place: South Africa: Tshipise | collected 2015-06-21
ACAGCCCCTACCCTGTCACCCTGAGCGTCAGCGAAGGGTCTCTACTTTGAGATTCTTCGCTTCGCTCAGAATGACAATATGGGGAATGACAGCCCCTACCCTGTCACCCTGAGCGTCAGCGAAGGGTCTCTACTTTGAGATTCTTCGCTTCGCTCAGAATGACAATATGGGGAATGACAGCCCCTACCCTGTCACCCTGAGCGTCAGCGAAGGGTCTCTACTTTGAGATTCTTCGCTTCGCTCAGAATGACAAGAGTGAGTGTCCGAATGAAAAGGGAGGTCAGTACCGCCTGTTTCACGAGACGGTGAGCCGTTGGATGGTCCGAGATGCCCACCCTGTCACCCTGAGCGTCAGCGAAGGGTCTAACTTTACTTCGGCTCTAGCTCAGCCGCCAAGTGGTGCCTTGAGGGCTATCCTCCAGCAGGATACCGAGCGATTTGAGGTCGTCGCGGATGCGGTCAGCGAGGTCGTACAGCTTGCGCTGGCGCAGTTCCTGACGCCACGCAATCACGCACGCCATCAGTCGGTCTAAGGTCTCGCTTTGAGTGCCTGCCTCCCCCTGCAAAGCGACCCCCAGCACGGTTTCCAGCATCCATTCTAAAACATCCACAAGCGCCCGAAGTTCGCCAGGCGTGTCGGGAAGCGAGGCTGTTTCAGGATTGTTGAGCCGCTGGTTGATTTCACGCACCAGTTCAAACACGGCGGCAATCGCTTGGGCGGTGTTGAAGTCGTTGTTCATCGCCTCTTCAAACTGGGTGCGGAACGGCTGGACAACCTCCGCGGGTTCAGCCGTCGGTTCAGGGGCACTTTTCAGGAAGGCGCGAGCGCGCTCGTAAGCCGTGCGGATGCGCTCCAGCGCCGATTTCGCCTCGTCCAACCGCTCATACGAGAACTCCAACGGGGTGCGATAATGCACCGTCAGCAAAAAGAAGCGTATCACCGCTGGCTCATACTGCTGACGCAGTTCACGGATGGGCACAAAAATTCCCGTGGACTTGGACATCTTCTGCTCCTTGAGCCGTACGGGACCCCAGTGGAGCCAGTAGCGGGCGAACACCTGCTGGCAGTTCAGATAGGCTTCGGATTGGGCGATTTCGTTCTCGTGGTGGGGAAAGATGAGGTCCATCCCCCCAGCGTGAATATCAAAACTGGGCTGAAGGTACTTCAGGCTGAGGGCAGAGCATTCGATGTGCCATCCGGGGCGCCCGAGACCCCACGGGCTTTCCCAAGCGGGTTCGCCGGTCTTGGCGGACTTCCAGAGGGCGAAATCTTCGGGGCGTCGTTTGCGCTCATCCACTTCTATCCGTGCGCCCGCTTGCAACTCCTCCACCGACCGCCCCGACAGTTTGCCGTATTCTGGGAACATTTCCACGGAGAAGTAGACATCGCCATCCACTTCATAGGCGTAGCCCAGTTCCACCAGCCTTTGAACCATCGCGATGATATCTTGCATATTCTCGGTGACTTTCACGAACTGGGGCAGTTGCACGCCGAGCGCTTGGGCGTCCTCTACATACATTGTGCTGTACTTTTCGGCGACCTCGGTGGTGGAGATACCTTCCTCGTGGGCGCGCCGAATTATCTTGTCGTCAATATCGGTGAAGTTCTGCACGAACTGGACGCGGTAGCCGAGCTGCTCAAACCACCGGCGCACCACATCCATCACGACGACCCCACGCATATGCCCGACATGGGCGGGGGCTTGGGGGGTTAGCCCACAGGCGTACATCGTCACGGTGCCCGGTTCACGGGGTTGAAAGACCTCCTCTTTGCGCGTGAGCGTGTTATACAAGCGCAACTCCGCCATAGCGAGGGGATTATACCCCTGAGATTGCGGGTTTTTGGGCAACCCCGTATTAGTTCAGAAGAGAGAGACGGGCACAGGTGGCAGAATACTCATCAGAGGCGCGGGGACACCCCCGGCAGGGGCAGGACTGAGCTGAGGTGGCTAATGATTTGACCGACTCTCATCAGCACCGTCCAGCGCCACCGCCACACCCCCTGCGACCCGATTTCGCAGGGGGTTTTCTTAAAATAGAGGGAGGCGGGTGGGGAGGAACCCGCCTCTCCTGGGGTAGGGGAGGTGCGACCAAGTTTAGCAGGAGGTTCTCAAGGTCAACCTGTACCCTGTCGCTACCAACGATTATCGGCAGGGATGCCCGTAGTCTTTAGGGGGGATGGGACGCCCACTCAAGACACTCTTGGGTGGGCGTTTTTATTGTAAAATGGGGGCGGGTTCCAACCGCTCACCGCGTGAGTTGTACAGCCCCACGCCCAGTTCGCGAGCGGTCTCCTCAGTTTGAGGGTCAACGCGGAACCCCATCATATAGACCAAGTAGGGCGCTGGATAGCCCATCTCGGCAAGTCGTTGGCGAAAACCTTCTGCTCGCACTCGGTTCGCCCATTCGCGCACAGTTCGCCGAGCGAGGCGCGCCTTCACCTCCACGACGACCGTGAAGGTCTGCCCTTGCGCATCTTCGCAAATAGCAAGGATGTCCACCTCCAAGTCGCTTCGTAAGGGGTGAGGCTCCTTGATGAATCGCCATCCCTTGAGGTGCGCTAAGTATTCTAAGGCGTCTTGGGCTTCTTCTTCAAGGGTCAAGCCGTAGGCGTTGGCTATGCGCTCAACATACTGGCGCATCTCACGCATCTCTTGAATCATCTGTTGCTGAACTTGCTTTACCTCGGCTATGTCGCGTGTGTTGGTTTCAATTTGAACCAACATCTGTTGCTGGGTCTGCTCGAGGCGGTCTAAGCGCGTTTGAGTACGCTCGTCCGACTGCTCCAGACGCTCTAAACGCGCTTCAATACGCTGTATCGCCTCGACCAACCGCTCTACGACCGCGACGAGCTGAGCGAACTGCTCAGGCAGGCGCAGAAGCTCCTCACCCAACAGGATGAGCCGAAGCGCCTCCCGCTTCTCTGGGTTCTCCTGCAGGAGGCGCATCATCTCTTCCAGGTCATTCAAAGTAAATGCCATGACAAAAAGATTCTACCCTAAACCCAGCGGGCGATTACACCGAGCTCCTTGCCGACCCTCTCAAATGCCGAGAGCGCCTCATCCAAGTCTTCTCGGGTGTGGGTGGCGTTGGGCATCGTGCGCACGCGTGCCTTCCCACGCGCCACCGTGGGGTACACAATCGCAATCGTGAAGACCCCCTCTTCCTTCAGGCGTGCCTCCATCTTCTGGGCAATCGCTTCATCGCCACAGTAGACGGGCGTGATGGGCGTCTCAGACCCCATCGTGTCAAAGCCGAGCTGTTTGAGGTTCTCTTTCCAGTAGCGGGTGTTGTCCCACAGTTTGCGCATCGGTTCGGGGTCGGTCTGTAAAATTTCAACCGCCTTGAGGATCGCGCCAATTGCGGCGGGGGGCAGTGCGGTGCTGAACAGGTAGGGACGCCCGCGGTTCACCAGCCACTCCTTGAGCCGTTGGCTCCCTGCGATATAGCCCCCGACCACGCCAATCGCTTTGGAGAGCGTGCCGAGCTGGATGTCCACACGCCCATAGAGACCAAAGTGGCTGGTGGTTCCGCTGCCGTGTTCGCCCAGTACCCCTGAGGCGTGGGCGTCATCCACCATCACGACCGCGTCGTACTTCTCTGCCAGCTGCACGATTTCGGGCAGGGGCGCAATATCGCCATCCATACTGAACACGCCATCGGTCACGATCAAACGCTTCTTGAAATCTTGGGTGCGCTTGAGAATGTCTTCCAGATGGTTCATATTGGCGTGTTCGTAGACGAAGCCCTCACTCTTTTTGTAGCGTGCGGAGCTGAGGCGCACGCCGTCGATGATACTGGCGTGGTTCAACTCGTCCGAGATAATCACATCGCCCTCCACAAAACAGGAGGGGATAGTGCCTGAGTTGGCGTTGAAGCCCGACTGGAACACCAGCACCGCTTCGGTCTTCTTGAACTCGGCGAGTTTCTGTTCCAGTTGCTCATAGAGGGCGTTCGTTCCGCCCAGCCAACGCACGGCGCCTGCGCCAGCACCCCACTGCTCAACCGCTTCAATCGCCGCTTGTTTGAGGCGCGGGTCGTTCGCCAAGCCTAAGTAGTTGTTGGAAGCCAGATTAATCAGCCACCGACCGCCCATCTTGACCCGCCCGCCTTGAGGGCTTTCCAAAATCGGCGGTTGCTTGTACAGGTTCTGGGCTTTGAGCTCGTCGATGCTCTGCCGAAGCCAGTTTTGGAAGTTTGCGTTCATCGTTTGCCTCCTCGCCTTACGATTCTACCTTTCACGCGGTGCGCACCCTACTGAAAAAACCTCGTGGATTTACCGATAATTGCTCCCAGCAGTCGGGAAAGACCTCACTGAGGGGCTTAGAACCGATTTTGGGAGGGCAAAGCGCATGTATGAAGCTTATTGGGGTTTGAACGAACCGCCGTTTACACTGACGCCCGACCCGCGCTTCTTGTATTTGGGCAAGGAGCACGAGGACGCGTTGGTGATGCTCCATTACACCATCGCACGCAATCGTGGGGCAGGGCTTTTGATGGGCGACATCGGCTTAGGCAAGACGACCCTCAGCCGAAAACTGATTGAGCTTTTAGACCCCGTGCAGTTCAAAATCGTGCTTATCGTGAACCCAATCCTCACGCCCATCCAGCTCCTGCAGGAGGTGCTCCATCAGCTGGGGGTTCAAACGCAACTGCGCAATCGTCAGCAACTGTTCCAACTACTGTTTGAACACCTTATCCATATGTACGAACACGGTCAGCGTGCGGTGCTGATTGTGGACGAGGCACACCTAATTCGCAGCACCAGCACCTTTGAGGAGCTGAGGCTCCTGCTGAACTGTCAGATGAACGACCAGTTCTTGGTAAGCCTGATCCTGATGGGGCAGTTAGAACTGAAGAAAAAAATAGAAAAAGTTCCCGCGCTCAAACAGCGGATGGCAGTGCGTCATCAACTCAAACCGTTAGACCAGCAGGAGACTGCCCGCCTGATTGAGCATCGTTTGCGAGTCGCAGGCTATGCTGGCGAGCGGATTCCCTTCACCCCGGACGCCCTGTACGAGCTTTATCAGTACACGGGCGGCTACCCTCGTGTGGTATGCCAACTTGCGGACAATGCGCTGGTCATCGGCATGGCGCAGAAGGTCAGCCAGATTGACGGCTACCTGATGCACAGCGTGATTATGGATTTTGAAGGCAAGGAGTGGTGAGATGAACTTAGTTGAGGCTATCCGAATGGCATCCCAAAAGCAGGCGGAGACACCCCAGCCGTACCCTGCAGGCGTCTCTCACAGCACAAGCACACCTCAAGCCGAACCGAGCCCCGCCCACGACGAGTCGCCCGCGCTCCAGACGGTTCGCTTTGAGGTTCACCTGACCGACCAGCAGCTTCAAGATTTGCTCCAGTGGCTGGTGCGCTCCTTGCATCCGGTGATGACCCTGCGCGAGGCAGCACACTACTTGCGTCTGCGCCCTACGGAGGTGCAAGCGCTCGCCGAACGAGGCGAAATCCCTGCTTTCAAGATGGACAACCGCTGGCGGTTCTTGAAGAACGCTCTGGACGAGTGGCTACTGGCTCAGCGAGCCTGCGAGGGCACCGATGAGGAGGGAGATAACCATGCCGCGTAAGATGGACGCCGTCGTCGCCATAGATTGGGGTAGCACCAGCCTGAAAATCTGTGCGGGGCGCACGAAAGGCTCTCAGTTTGTGATCGAGCAAATCGCCCAGACCCCCCTACCCGAGGGGGCAATCCGCGAGGGGGTCATCAACGAACCCGAAACGGTTCACAAGGCACTCCGCGGACTTCTGCAAAGTGCTGGGGTCAAAGCGCGCAGTGCGTTCCTCGCCCTGGGTGGGTCGCAAACCACCGCCCGACCAGTGCGCCTCCCAGCGATGCCTGATGAGGTGTTGCGCAAAACCATCCAGTTTGAAGCCAGTCGGTACCTCCCCTCCTCGGCGGAGGAACATCTGATCGGGTACGGGGTGCTTGACCGAACCGCCGAACATACCGAAATCCTCTTGGTCGCAGCACCGCGCACCCTCACCGACCCCGCCGTGGAGATTGCTGAGAAGTGCGGTCTGGAGGTGGAACTGGTGGAACTCCAACCGTTTGCCAGTGTGCGGGCGGTGCAAGCCGTCTACCAAGACGAACTGCCCATGACCTACGGTGTGGTGGACTTCGGGGGGAGCCATACCCAGATTAGCGTGGTTCGCAACACCGTCTTGCTCCTCACACGATATATCCCGATTGCGGGGGAGACCTTCACCGCCGCGCTCAAGGGCTATTTCCACTACGAAACGGAGCAAGCCCAGTCAGTGAAAGCAGGATTGAACCTCGCCGAGCTGATCGAGCAGGGCAGTGTCCCTCAGGAGAACCCACCGCTACGGCTCATCCAGCCGATTGTGGATGAGCTGATACGCGAAATTCGTCGCTCGCTCAACTACTACCAGTCCCAGTATCAATCGGGCAAGAACAGCAACGAGCGCATAGAGTGCCTCTATCTCGTGGGTGGGTCTGTCCTTTTGAAAGGCAGTGCCGACTACATCAGCCACAAGATGGGGCTACCCGTGTTCCCGCTCAGCCCGTTTGAGGCGATGCGGATTGACACCACGCGTGTCCATCCTGACCAACTGGAGGCGGGAGCGCGCTGGGCGACGGTCGTCGGCTCTGCCTGCGCCACTCTGGAGATCAGTGGGGCGTGGGTTCAACCGCGTGAAGAAGTCGTTGAGGAGGTCGCATCCGCAGCCTAAGGAGGTCGGTATGGCAGTCATTAACCTAATCGAGCAAGAGCAGAACACGCGCCGCACTTTAGAGCGCAAGGTGCGCTTGATTGGACTGAGCTGGTTCGGTGTGGTCGCCTTTGCGGGGCTTGTTTGGGCAGGGAGCATGGTGTATTTGGGGATTATGGGTGCCCAGCTTGCCCGAACTCAGCAGGAAATCCAGAAGCTCCAGCCCGCTGTGAAACAGCTCCAGCAGGCACGCGCCGAGCTCGGGGCGCTCCAGCCGATGGTCACCACCCTCCAAGACGCACGCAAAGAGACCGGACGCTGGCGGTATCTGTTCCAACACCTCAGCATGCAGATGCCCGAGGGGAGCTATCTCACGAACGCTGAACTGGGCAAACGAAGCGACCCCAAACAGCCGATGGAGATTGTCCTGCGGGGCATCTCGCGCACTCAGGAGAATGTCGGATTGCTGATGCTCCGCCTGAACCAGCACCCCGAGCTGGAAGCCATCCGCCTGGACTACACGCAAGAGCGCACGATGAGCGACGGACCGCCTGTGTATGAGTTCCAAGTCACCGCTCAGGTGAAGGGTACGGCGGTCGTTGAGAAGAAGGAGGAGAAGACCAGTGGCAGTTAGTCGGCGCATCCAGCGTGTCCAGAGGCTCATCAAGGGTCTCAGCATCGGGGTATTGGTGACCCTTCTGCTCAGTGTCGGGAGCCTCTATCTCCCCTATCGGGGCTACACCGCCCTCAGCGAGGCTTTGGAAGAGAAACGCAAGGAGCTGGAGCAATCCCAGCAGGCAACCTCGCAACTACGCTTAGTGCAACAGACCTACGAGCAGACCAAGCGCGAACTCCAGTTTTTGGAGCGGGGCGTCTCTCAGTCGGCTTACATCCCCACGATGCTCCAACAGATTGAGCAGACCGCCAAAAACCTGAACCTCAAGATTGTGGCGATACGCCCGCAACAGCCCACCCAAAACAATCCTCAGGAGCAAAAAGAAAAAGCGAAAAAATCCTACGAGGAACAGCTGATAGAAATCAGCATTCAGGGCAACTTCTGGAGCCTGATGCGCTTCTTGAAACAGCTAGACGAGTATCCCAAGATTTTAGCGGTTCAGACAGTGCAGATACAGTCCAAGACAACGAACCAGCCCAATCAGAGCGCCACCAATCCCGAGTTGGAGATTCGGGCGACGGTGCGGGCGTTTATCTTCAAAAATAGTGGTCAACCCGCTAATGCCCAAGGAGGTTCCACAAATGCCTCTTAAGATAACAAAGTCGGGTTCTGGAGCCAACTCGCAGAAGCAGATGATACTTGTCGTGCTTCTGGTGTTCGTGCTGGTGGGGGTCGGCTTCTGGCAGTGGCAATCGCTCTCGGGTGGTGAAGCGACACCCAAGAACCAGTCCAAGCCGCAAAACAGCCAGGCGAGCCAAGAGACGAACCAATCTGAGAGTCAGACTGGCGACGCACGCGCCACCAGCGAACCGATGGCATCGGCGAATGGTTCTCCGCGCGACCCGTTCCGTCCTTTTGAGACCCCAACCGAGGACAACGGCGCCAGCACGCGCCAAGAGGGCACGAAAGTGGTCGCTCGTGAACCCGAGCCCCGTCGGGAGATTCAGGGGACTCCGCCCTCGGCGCCTGTGTTGCCTGTGGGAATCCCTGCGCCGGGAGGACTTCAACTGCGTCCTGATGGCTCCCCAGCCGATGCCCCCGAACCGACACCGCCACAGTGGACAGTGACCGGCGTGGTTCAAGGTCCTGCCAGTGTTGCGATTGTGAAAGACTCGGAGGGCAATCGCCGATTTGTGAAGCAGGGCGACCCCTTGGAAGAGGGGTGGCGCGTCCAGCGCATCGAACGCGGACAGGTCATTTTAGTCAGAGGTAAGGAACGCTTGATAATCCGTGTGGGGCAATCGTCCCAAGCGAGCGGAGGAAACGAACCATGAGGAAAACTCATCGTTGGATTGTTTTGATTTTGGTGCTGTTGCCCAGCCTGCTCTGGAGCCAAGTGGTGCAGGCGGTTTCAACGCGTGAGGAGGCGGGACAGACCGTTGTTCAAATAGACGGGAAGAGCCTCCAGCGTCCCTCAGTGAGCACTTGGCGCAATCAGTTCCTGATTGTGGAGTTTCGGGCGCGCTATGAGGGGCGCAATCGTACGGTTGCGGTGAGCCTCCCTCACGCTTCCAAACTCCGCTACGGGTGGTTCAGCACGAATCCGCCGCGCGTGCGGGTGGTCATCACGATGCGGGGTAAGCCCAACTATCGGTTGGAGTCGACCTCCACAGGCTGGCAGGTGATTTTGGGTGCGCCAAGTGCCTCGCCTTCTGAGGAAGTGCCCCTCCAACCCAGCGAGGTCGCCTCGACGGAGCCAAAAGTGAGCGCAAAACCCAGTGTATCCACCGTGTCAGAGAGCTTCAAACCCAAAGAGGAACAGACCGTGCCTCCATCGCGCACCTATTCATCGGAGGTAGGCTCAGCGCCGCCCAATCAGGTTCAGACGATTGTGGTCAACCCACCCGCACGCTCCACGACGCCTTCGCCCGTGAGGGTCTCGCTGGATTTTGTGGACGCTGAGATTGGCGATGTGTTGAAGGCGTTAGCCATTCAGTCGGGCGCGAACATTATCACTGCGCCCGATGTGAAGGGCACGGTCACGGTGAGCCTCAACCGCGTCACGGTGGAGGAGGCGTTGAACCTAATCACTCGGCTGAGCGGGTATCGCTACGAGAATGTAAACGGCGTCTATGTGGTTGGCACGCCCAACTCCATAGAAGCGTTCCGTGCTGCCGACAAAAAAGAAGAGAGCACATCTACCGAGCGTGCCGTAGAGGTGCTGACTTTCAAAGTCGCAAAGCCGAACGAGGTGGCGACCTACCTTTCGGCGCGGTTCCCCAATCTAAAGGTCACGCCATCGGGCGAGAAGGAGTCGGCTTTTCTGCTGGTGGAGGGACCGCCCGCTCTGGTCGAGGAAGCTCGCACCTCCGCCTATGCGTTTGAACAGCAGTTGTCGGGCGGTGTGGAGATTGTGACGGAGGTCTACCGCGTGCAGTTCGCCGACTCGCGCGACCTGGCACGAATTGTGAACCAGATGGTGCCGACGGTCTCTGTGTCGCTAGGTCCGAACCCTCTGCTCAGTCAGGGTGGGATAAGCGGAGGTAGTTCTGAAGGCACGGCAACGGGTGGCGATGCGCCCAGCCCCTCTGCCCAGCAGATGGGCGCGCCGATGCAGGGGGGGGCTCAGGGTGGAAGCCCACAAGGCGAACAGCCCCCGAATCAACTTGTGCTGATGGGCACGGCGCGCGATGTGCTGAGGGCGCTGGAAATCCTGCGCAAGGTAGATGTCAAACAGCCCCAAGTGCTGATTGAAGCGCGCGTGTTAGACCTCTCCGAAGGAAGCCTCAAGTCGTTCGGGCTTTCGTGGAACATCCTCCAATCTGGGTCGGTCAACACATTAGATCGTTCGCAGGGGCAGCTCCCCCTGCCTGGTGGAAGCACCCTCACTCCCAACCAGCAGGGTGTGGGGGTCAACCGAGACGGGCAGTTGGGGATTGACTTCACGATTGTCAAACAGCCGATAGACTTCTCCATCACGCTGAACGCGCTTGCTGAAGACCGTCGCAACCGCCTGCTGGCGAACCCGCGCGTCGCCACACTGGATGGGCGTCAAGCACGCATCTTCATCGGCGACGAGGTCAACTATGTCAAACTCATCCAGCAGACTCCTCAGGGCGCTAATGTCCAGACCGATAGCGTGCAGGCAGGCATCATCTTGACGGTGCTACCACGCATCCACGAAGACCGCTCTATTACGCTTCATATTCGTCCTGAGGTGAGCGTCATCACGGGCTTTCTGGAGGTGCCGGGTGGGGGGCGATTGCCTCAGCTGGCGCGCCGAAACGCCGACACGACCATTCGGCTCAACAACGGCGAGACGCTGATTATCGGTGGTCTCATCCGCGAGGCGGACATTCGGAGCATCCAGAAGGTGCCTCTGCTGGGCGACCTGCCGTTCTTGGGCTACCTGTTCCGACGCACTTCCACCACGCGCGACCGCTCGGAGATTGTCATCACGCTCACCGTGCGCGTGCTGGAATAGGTCGTCAGGACTGTTTGCCCCCCCTCTGTTGAGGGCAAGAGTTCATAGGGGCGCACCCCCGTGTGCGCCCCGTTTGAAATTCCCGCCTCAGCCCCAAAAATCCACTCTGCGCAACAGGTGTGGCAGGAAAGGCGTCTAATGGGTAGAATCTTGCTGAGTTGAGGAGGCATATCAACGCAATGAAACGAGTTGGAACCTGGCTATGGATGGCGACGATAGTCGGCGCGATGCTTCTGCCCGGCTGTGGTGGTGGAGGCGCCACCGAAGGGGTCGGAGGCACTGTGCTGGAGCGGGTCGCTATCCTCCGATTGGAAGACCCCGTCACTAAAGGAGCGATCGCAGGCGCTGAGGTCTACTTTGTCACCGATTCGGGCGCACTGCGCATGCGTGAGGTGGTGGCAGGGGCGACGCAAGACCCCGACAAGATTTCGCTGACCGAGGCACAGCGCTTCAAGCCCACGGCAAAAGTAGGCGACTTCATCCGCCGAAATGTGCCTGATAACGCCGTGTTTCGCGGAATTTGGATCAAGCGTCCTGCCAGCGGCTATACAGCGATTGTCCGACACATCCGCCCCGATGGCACGCGCCGCGTGATTCAGACTCCCAATAGCCTCACCACGACCCCGAGCTGTCTGCTGGCTTCTAACTTGGCAGGGACGGTGAAGGATGTGTTCGGCGCTCCGGGCGTGATCGACTTTGGCACGGCGGAGCTGTTCCCCAACCGCCCCGAAGCAGTTCCACCCCCTGTGGATGACACCTGCCCCTAAAGCCGTTTTGGAGAGGGGGCACCGAATGCGCCCCCTCCTCGCTGGGCTTATTAGCCTTCTCGGCGCGCTCGCCCTACTGTGGTTCATCCAACTTCTGCGCCAACAAGACCCCTTCCTGCAACGCATGAACCGATTGCCCCCTGACATGCAGGGCATCGCAGTCCATATCCAATCGCCTACCTTCGTGCTGAGAAGCGATGCACGACGGCTCGCGGAGGTGGACGCAGAACGGTTAGACCTTAACCGAAACCGCACCGAATGGGTCGCGACAGGGCTTAGGCGCGCCGTGCTGTATGACGAGCAAGGTGAACCGTTCGCCTATGCCCATGCGCAACAGCTGCTCTACAACCAGCCCTTACGACGACTCCATCTCGGCGGTCACACCCAAGTACGCTTTGTGAACCACCCGCTCTCAAAAGGCGAGCTCACGGTGCAGCTAGAGTGGCTCACATGGGACGCCCGAAAAGAGGTTTTAGAAACTCAGTACCCTGTACGCTTCCAGTGGGCAGAGGGCTACGGCAACGCCCGAGCGATTGTGTGGGATTTAGCTTCAGAGCGTATCACGGTGGAGGCAGGCGACTTTCGTGTGCGGGCATCGCTCCAAGAGACGAACCGCCAGCGTGAGGTACAAGTCAAGTTCGCGCGCAGTATCATCGAGCGCGAGGTTCAGCGGGGTGAGGGGTTAGAGTTCCGCGACGGCGACACCTCGGCGCTTGCTCCCCAAGCGGAAGTGTATGACCGACGCAAATATGCGCTGGCAACGGGCGACCTGCTTCTTGAGGACCCACGTATCGACATCTCAGGCAAACGATTGGAGATATGGTACGGTGAGAATCAAAAGCGCGCTAAGCTCACTGAGCAGGTTCGCCTGCGCATCAAGCCCCAAAAGAGCGCAGAGCCACCCCCCGAAGACGAAGACGAGATTGAGCGCGCCAAACGCTACCCGATAGACGCCACCGCCGACGAGATAGAGTACTTTTACCGACGCAAGGTCGCCTACCTGAGGGGCAATATTCAGGCGGTACAGACCCTACCCGATGGGATCACACGCACTCTCACCGCCGACCTCGCCGAGTACAACCAGCGCGACGAGACGCTTATCCTGCGTGGCAATGTGGTGATTGACGAGCCGAAACGAATGCGTCTGCAGACCGACTTGGCAATCGTGTCGCTAAAAGAGGGCGAGGAGAAAATCCAACTGCCCAACGGCACTTCAGGCGTCTTCTACTACACCGAAGAGGAGGAGGAACCCCGTGACACATCGCCTTAGACAGACCTTGCACGCCTCGTGTGCCATCGAGGGCGTTGGGCTACACACGGGCGAGCGGTGTCGGCTCATCTTACATCCTGCCGAGCCGAAGACTGGAATCTTGGCGCGCTTTGGAAGCCATCAGTTTCCCGTCCGATGGGATTATGTGGTCAACACTCAGCGTGCTACGGTGGTGGGCGACGGCACACACACCCTTAGCACGGTGGAGCATCTGATGAGCGCTCTGTGGGCGCTTGTGATTACCGACTGTGTGGTAGAGGTGCTTGAGGGGCGTGAGGTGCCCATTCTGGATGGGAGTGCCCTGCCGTTTGTAGAGGCGATACACGCGGTGGGAGTGGCTCCTTTGGGAGCCTACCCTCAGCCCACTCTAAGCGCGCCCGTGTCAGTGCGAATAGGCGAGCGATATGGGGCGGTGGTTCCGAACAATCAGAACTGGGCATTCGGCTACATCCAGTTCCCCGAAC
>OGCI01002256.1_pt1 | contig 13287 bp, 9 predicted proteins | sample 1570021 | NCBI WGS metagenome assembly OGCI01 (sample SAMN06264664, study PRJEB24512) | hot springs metagenome | isolation source: Hot spring water | place: South Africa: Tshipise | collected 2015-06-21
AAAAGCTTCTTCAATCGTTCGAACTGCGTTCATCTGGATTCCTTCCATTTTCAGGGATGGGTGATTTTGGTGAGATGGCGCGAAGGATGGTATCTAAATCTTTGTCGCCCCGACCAGATAGATTAACCAAAATGAGATGATCGGGCGTAAAGCGCGGCGCTTGTTTAAGAGCTTCGGCAATTGCATGGGCTGATTCAAGAGCAGCTAAAATGCCTTCAAACTTGGCTAAAACTTGAAAAGCTTCTAGAGCCTCTTCATCGGTGGCATAGGTATACTCTGCGCGCCCAATCGAACGAAGATGGGCATGTTGTGGCCCGACAGCCGGATAATCCAAACCAGCTGAAATTGAATGGGTTTCCGCTATCTGGCCATTCTCATCTTGGAGAACATAGGTCTTCGTGCCGTGCAATACCCCCAAGCGACCTCGCTGGGGATCGGCGAAGCGCGCCGCATGGAGTCCGCTCTCGATGCCACTTCCCCCTGCCTCTACACCGATCAATCGCACCCGTTCATCGGCGAGAAAAGCAGAAAAAATGCCGATAGCGTTCGAGCCACCCCCAACGCAAGCAATGATCATCGTGGGCAGCTCGCCCGTCTCTGCTAGTATTTGCTGGCGGGCTTCTGTGCCGATGACCGCTTGAAAATCACGCACGATCTGCGGATAAGGATAGGGACCCAATGCTGAACCCAACAAATAATGGGTATGGCGGACATTGGTTACCCAATCCCGTATCGCTTCGTTGATGGCATCCTTTAGCGTCTTTGAACCACTGCTGACCGACCGCACTTCTGCACCAAGTAAATTCATGCGCAAAACATTCGGTTTCTGCCGCTCCATATCGACTTCGCCCATATAGATTACACAATCCAATCCCAACAGTGCGGCCGCCGTCGCGGTTGCAACCCCGTGCTGACCTGCCCCTGTTTCGGCAATGATCCTTTTCTTGCCCATTTTCTTTGCCAACAGAGCCTGCCCCAGCGCATTATTAATTTTATGCGCCCCGCTGTGAGCCAAATCCTCCCGTTTGAGATAAATTTTAGCTCCTCCAAGATGAGTGGATAGCCGCTGGGCGAAGGTCAGCGGCGTTGGGCGGCCTACATACGTGCGTAACAAGCGCTGAAACTCGCCTTGGAAAACAGGGTCATTGAAAGCCTGCCGATAAGCTGCATCAAGTTCGGTTAGAGCAGGGATCAGCACCTCAGGCACATATTGGCCACCAAAATCTCCAAATTTTGTCTCTCGAATCATCTTTCCTTCCTTAGTTCTTTATAAGCCTCGTGAGCGTTACGAATAAAATCTCTGATTTTCGCCAAATCTTTTTTGCCTACCGCTGCCTCAACACCCGAAGCGACATCCACACCCCATGGTTTTACCCTTCGGATCGCCTCAACAACAGTATCGGGGGTCAACCCTCCGGCAAGAAAGATCGGTTTTTGACAGGCAACAGCAGCCGCCATCTCCCAATCTGCTCTTTGTCCCGTTCCCCCATACTGACCTTGGCGGTAAGCATCGACCAGCAACGCTGGCGGGGTCTTGCGTTGGTAAACATCTTTTTCGATGGACAGTGCTCCGATCCCTTGGGATAAACGCAACGCTTTATAGGCTCGCTCTCCTAAAAGCTGTTGTTCTTTCAAGGTCTCGTCTCCACTTAACTGCGCCAAATCCAAGTCACATTGCTTCAGAACTTCGAGAATCCTTTCAGCAGGCATATTCACAAAAACTCCGACAAAGATTACGTTTGCCGCTTCGCTGCGAATCACTTGGATAATCTGACGGCAATCTTCCACTGAGATGGAGCGTGGACTAGGAGGATAAAAGTTGAAACCCAAGAAATCCGCTCCGTAGGCAACAGCGCTGCGCGCCTCATCAAGAGTTTTGATACCACAAATTTTAACCTTCATTATCTAAACAGTAATAACTCCTCGATCTTCTGGATAGGATTTTCAGACTTTACCAACGCTTCTCCAACTAGCATGATGTGGATGTCATGCTTTCTCAAGTCCAATACATCTTTAGCGGTGTGAATGCCACTTTCGGCTACATAGCAAATTTCCGCAGGTACAAGTGTCCGCAAGCGAATGCAAGTCTGCAGATTAACCTGAAAATTGCGCAAATTGCGATTATTAACCCCGACGATTTTTAAACCATCTATGCGCAGAGCCTTCTCGATTTCCTCTGCCGTATGAGTTTCCACTAGGGCGCTCATCCCCAGCTCAGTAGCGAGGTCGTGCAGTTCCTGCATTAAGTCAAAATCCAAGTAGGAAGCAATCAAAAGCACAGCATCTGCACCATATGCTCGCGCTTCATAGACTTGGTAGGGGTCACAGATAAAATCTTTCTGCAAGAGCGGTGCTCGTTGTGGTAGGCCGGCAGTCGATTTCAAGTCATCGAGATTGCCGCGAAAATAGGCTTCATCGGTTAAAACACTGACTGCTGCCGCTCCATTGGCGAAATACAGTTGCGCCAGTTCGAGGGCAGAATATCTCAAGCCAAATTCGCCTTTTGAGGGGGAAGCGCGTTTCACCTCGGCGATCAAGGCGGGTTTGCGCGTGCTGATCGATCCGAGAAAATCAAGCGGTGGTTTTTGCTCACTCGCCCATCGGCGCATTGTGCGCAGGTCAACCTTTGCTTTTCGCTGCGCAACTTCTTGACGCTTCTGCTCAAAGATGCTGTCTAGGATATTGGTGCTCTCAAGCATGGTGAATTCTCCTCGAATCTTACGTTTACGACGAGGTAAGGGTGATCAAGTGATTCAGTTTTGCCAAAGCTGCACCGCTATCTATCGAAAGGCGTGCTTGTTCTAAAGCTTCAGAAAGATCACCACTGACCATTGAGATGGCCACCGCCGCATTGAAAAGGACAACGTCTCGGGAGGGGTTTTGGATCTTTCCCACCAGCAAATCCCGCAATTGCTGTGCGTTCTGCTGTGGTGTGCCTCCCCGAAGGTCCTGCTCTGAGGCTGGCCGGAGACCATAATCCTCAGCCTTGAGCTCATAGGTTTCAATGCGATTGGCGTCTGCCTTGGTGATCCGATTGCTTCCATTGGTGGTCAATTCATCTAGCCCTCCCGCACCGTGAACAACAATCGTTGCCCGATTCCCCAGTTCCGAGGCTGCTTGAGCCAATGTTTCAGTCAAGGATGGGTCATAGACTCCAATCAATTGGTGGGTCACGCGGGCAGGGTTCACCAGCGGTCCAAGCAAGTTAAAAATGGAGCGCTGGCCTATTTCACGCCGTGGCGCCATTGCGTATTTCATGGCGGGGTGAAAACGAGGGGCAAAAATAAAACCAATCCCAACCTCATCGATACAGCGCGCCACCTGTTGTGGTGTAGTTTCTATCTGGACTCCTAAAGCAGTTAGGATATCTGCACTGCCGCATGTCGAGGATACCGCTCGGTTGCCGTGTTTTGCCACCTTGTACCCAGCTCCAGCAATGACAAAAGCCGCCGCCGTTGAGATATTGAAGGAGTGTTTTCCATCTCCCCCTGTCCCCGCTGTGTCAAATAATGAGACATACTCTTTTGTCAGCGGCACAGGGGTTGCTTGAGCCCGCATTGCCAAAGCACATCCCACAATCTCATCAACCGTTTCGCCTTTCATCCGTAATCCAACTAAAAACGCCCCAATTTGGGCAGGGGTCGCTTGACCGCTCATAATCAAGCTCATCGCTGCCTCGGCTTCCTCAACGGAGAGATTGCGACGTTGGACGATCTTGGCTAGATAAGGCTTGAGCAGATCAGCATTTTCTGCGGCGCTCGGCCGATCATCCTTGGGGGGTGTGACTGCCTTCATGGCAAGAAAATTAGCCAAGATTTGTTTGCCAGAGTTGGTTAGGATGGATTCGGGATGGAATTGAACTCCAAAAATCGGGTAGTTTCGATGACGTAACGCCATCACCACCCCATCTTCCGTGCGAGCAGTCACTTCTAGTTCTGCTGGCAGTGGTTCTGTCACCACCAGCGAGTGATACCGCGTTGCTTCAAAGGGAGATGGCACCGCTTCAAATAATCCTTCTCCTTTGTGATAGATCAACGATGTCTTGCCATGCATCAGGGTAGGAGCGTGGGTCACCCGCCCGCCAAACGCATATCCGATACACTGATGTCCCAAACAAACGCCCAAGGTTGGGATAGTGAGTCCCAATTTGACGATAACCTCATTGGATATACCCGCCTGTTCGGGCGAACCTGGCCCTGGTGAAACGACCAGATGAGTGGGTTGTAATGCTGCAATTTCGTCTACGCTGAGAGCGTCATTACGGAAGATCAAAACCTCCGCTCCTAGTTCCCCGAAATATTGCGCCAGATTATAGGTGAACGAATCGTAGTTATCAATAAGCACAACTTTAGGGATAAGATTTTTCCGTCCGCCTGACTCGACTTTGACCGAGGTGCTCATCGACTTTTCCGCCAGTTCGACCGCTCTAAAAAGCGCATTGGCTTTATTGAGACATTCCTGATGCTCCCGCTGGGGTTCAGAATCAGCAACAATCCCTGCCCCTGCTTGCACTTCAACCTGCTCTCCGCGCATAACAATTGTGCGGATGGCAATACAAGAATCCAATTCCCCACTGTAAGAAAAATAGCCAACCACACCAGCATAGATTCCGCGCGGTTGTCTCTCCAATTCGTTGATGACTTGCATCGCGCGCACCTTCGGCGCCCCGCTGACCGTCCCGGCAGGGAAGGTAGCCTGAAGCAGATCAAACGCGTCAAATTCCGGACGCAGCCCTCCATTGACCTGCGAGACAATGTGCATCACATGAGAATAACGTTCAACAATCATCTGTTGAGACAAATGAACGCTTCCGAACTGACAGACTCTCCCTAAATCGTTGCGGGCTAAATCCACCAGCATGATATGTTCAGCCCGTTCCTTTGGGTCTGCCAAGAGCTCTTTCTCAAAACGCAAATCCTCATCGGGGTTTTCCGAACGCGGTCGGGTGCCGGCAATCGGACGAAGCGAAGCCACTCCTCTCTCTAAGCGAACGTGCATCTCTGGAGAAGCACCAATCAGATAAAAGGGAATCGCTCCACCTAAATCTCCAAAGTCAAAATGATACATATAAGGAGAGGGGTTCAAGCGCCGCAAAGCACGATATATAGCCAGGGGGGAGGCGCGAGTAGTGCCCAAAAAGCGTTGCGAAAGGACAATTTGAAAACAATCTCCCTGGCGGATGAATTCTTTCGCCTGGCTGACCATCTGTTCAAATTGGTCTGCAGAGATCAAGGGTTGCAAGGGGGTGGAAGAGAGGAGCCCAGTGCCGTCATTACCCTTGCCTATTGCTTGCTGTAAGCGCTCTTCAAGAGCATCCAAGCGCTGCTCGGCAACAACATTTTCATTTTCCTCAACTACAGCAGTCAACATCAACTTGCCAAAGGCATGGTCAAAGGCAATAAAGGTATTGACTTCAAGAAATATCGCTTCGGGGATATCTTGGCGTGGCTCAATCGCCACCGATGGCTCGAAGTAACGGACAAAATCATAACTCAAATAGCCCACTAAGCCACCCATAAACCGCAGGGGATGGTTCCACTCCGAACTTGTTCTGTCCAAAGGTTTCCGAAAGACTTGGCGAAGTTGCTTTAAAGGGTTTTCATTCTCCTTCAAAGGCAAGGTCTCGACACCCGCTGGTGAGTGAACTTGCCAAGCCTTGTTTTGAAAGACAAAAGCACGCCTTGGCCAAACACCGATAAAAGAGAAGCGCGCCACCTGTTCTCCCCCACTCACACTTTCCAACAGAAACGAAGCCCCTTCACCGCGCAGTTTCATGTAGATAGACAGAGGCGTTTCTAGATCGGCCGGCTTCTCCCGCAAAATAGCCAACCGTCCATCGGGTAACTTAAGTACCTGATCAGATGTTAATCTTATTAGATTTTCTTTCCCATTCATCGCAAACCTCCAAACCATTCACCGAATAAAAACGCCTTCTCGTCTCAGGGACGAGAAGGCGTCTCCCGCGGTGCCACCCTGTTTAGACCAGCTTGCCTTGTCAAACAAAAAACCCGTTGTCAGACAACGGGTAAAAAATAAGCCAGTCTCACTCTCTTTGGGTACGACTTGTCAACCAAGTTTATACCCATAGCCACGATAACGGGGGCGTTTCCGGCACAGGCTACTACCTAAAAGGGTTGGGTTCGCCCTGCAGCTCAGAGATCCATTCCTCAGCTTGGCTTAGACGGGTTTTCACCAACCACCCGCTCTCTGAACCATCCAGATGCTGAGTACTCTTTCTCTTCAGCGCTTTTGTATTTTTCACTGCCTTATATATCAAACCAATGTAAGACTGTCAATAAAAAAATACACAAGATTGGCAACGTTAAATTGTCCAATTTGCCATTTCATTGCATTCTTAACGACATGCGGCTTACTTAACAACGATCTCTATATAAATTGGATCGCCGAAGGGATTGCCTTGGGGGTCGAACGCTTGCCACGCGCTGCGTACATTACCGACTTCCATCGGGGCGATAAAGCGGATGTGAATTTCAAAGCGAGTACCACTCCGCGCCGGAAAGAGCGCTTGTTCCGGCTTTGCGCCTAGTTCATCTCCTGCAATCAGCTTAAGGCGGTAACGTTCATCGTAATTGCATGTGCCGCTGTTTTCCACCTCCCAGACTTTGTCTAAGGTTGCTCCTCGCTCTACCTCAGTGCCGTCTGGGATGGTCTGATCGGCGATAAAGCGCAACGAGTCAACACAGGAGACTGTCGGTGTCGGATAAGCAAGGCTGTAAATCGCCTCAGGTGGTAAAAGAGTTGAGACCACTGGTGACGGGGGGAGATAAACCCCCTCAGAAGATAGGGTACCCTCCTGCCCAAACCTGTCACATGCGGTAGCAATGACAAGGAAAAGGCAGATCACCATAAAAGCCGCGGTTTTCAGCCCAAACCTATGGAGAACTGACCTCATGTTCGTCATTCTCTCCAAAGGACAAAACACCAACAGGGGAAAAATTACAACTTGAAGGCGTTTTCATCCTACAGGAAAGGTTTGGCAATCGCTTCCCCAAGAAAAGATGTGGATAATTCCACCTCCCGATCATTGACTAAACGATGTCATCCATTAAATCGCCCTCGTCATCGGCGCGAATGGGTAAGAGAACCTCGCCGCTTAAGGCTTGCTGGCGGATGGCGAGCTCGATCTCTTCAGCCAGGTCGGGATTCTGATGGAGAAAATCTTTGGCGTTTTCTCTACCTTGACCAAGGCGGATATCACCATAGTTGTAAAATGAACCGCGTTTGGAGATGATCTCGAGTTCGGTCGCTAGATCTAACAAATCTCCGACGCGCGAAATGCCTTCGTTATACATAATATCGAACTCCGCCGTTCTAAAAGGCGGCGCAACTTTGTTCTTGACGACCCGCACGCGGGTGCGGTTGCCAATGATCTCATTGCCCAACTTGATCGACTGAATGCGGCGGACATCTAGGCGGACTGAGGCGTAAAATTTCAATGCCATGCCTCCTGAGGTCGTCTCGGGGTTGCCAAAGACAACGCCGATCTTCTGGCGCAGTTGATTGGTAAAAACAACCGCGGTGTTGGTTTGCTTGATGGCGCCTGACAGTTTGCGCAAGGCTTGGGACATCAGGCGAGCCTGCATCGCCATGGGTGCATCGCCCATATCTCCTTCGATTTCTGCGCGCGGCACCAACGCAGCGACCGAGTCAATAATCACAACGTCAACTGCTCCGGATCGAACCAACGCTTCGGCAATTTCGAGCGCTTGTTCGCCGGTGTCGGGTTGTGAGATCAATAACGAATCGATATTGACACCACAGCGGGCAGCATAGTTTGGATCTAAGGCGTGTTCCATATCGATAAATGCTGCCACTCCTCCCATACGTTGTGCTTCAGCAGCAATGTGTTGACAGATGGTCGTCTTGCCCGAAGATTCGGGTCCATAAATCTCGGTGATCCGGCCGCGCGGGATGCCACCCACTCCCAGCGCAATATCCAAGGATAAGGAACCGGTAGGAATGACCTCAACTGCCAAGTGATGGGCTTCTCCTAAACGCATAATTGCCCCTTCGCCGTAACGCTTGGTAATATCTCCTAAAGTTTTATCCAAAGCGGCTTGGCGTGCATCCGTTTGATCAGAGGGAAGAGAAGTGTTGATCTTCTTGACCATAGATATCCTTTCTCAATCATCCTATCTTTTGTTGCTTAGCTGTTATCCATTTTAGTAGTGAACAGAGACAAAGGGAAGTCCGAAAAATATAACGATCAAAACTACACCAAGAAGTTTAGCACAAACGTTCTAGTTGTCAAGGTTTCTTCAAATAATCTTCTTTATGGCGTTGGTGTCTCTGTAAGGAACGCTTCTATTTGTGGTGTTGGCACTTCTGGTGTCTTGAACGGTTCTATGGGTGGAGAGGGCAGGTCTTTGGAGAAGCCAACGCCCCGCTTGTAGCGGAAATAACTGACTCTGCCCGGCAGGATTTCGATATCTAGGTGTTGACTGGTTTCACCTGGGATAAAAATTCGATACCACCCCGCTGGAAGATCCCCAATGACTAAATTCTCGTTATAGTAAGGATCGCTATTGACCGGACCTTCCCCATAGGTAGCTACCCAATAGCGCACCCCCGTCTCCAAAGAACGAATCGCTACCTTAACCCTCACCATCCATTCATCATCAAAGGTTTTCAATTGTCCGGCAAGGATTCCCCACCCCTGCGGAGGTACGATCCAAAGCTCGGGGTTTCGACTCCGCGAAAAGCTATTATCGCCAATCCGCACCTCAAAATGCAAATGCGGGCCGGTCACTTTCCCCGTCGCCCCAGAAAGGCCGACAAGCTCACCTGTTTCGATCGGTTGGCCGACAACTAAATTTGTCTCCGAGAGATGACCATAGACGGTATAGAGAGTCTGACCCTGATAACCAAAGTCGTGTCGAATGACAACTGCCAATCCATAAGGATCATTCGGATTGTACTCACCGCTCATCAAGCCGAAGCCGCTCCAAGCCACTCGCCCAGACCCCGCTGCATAGATCGGGGAACCCGCTTTAAGGGGAATGTCGATACCGGTGTGAACAACGTTCCGAAAGAACACGCCTCCATAGCGATAATCTTCCAAAGCCCAAACCCTCATATCTGCCAACACGGGACGGCTAAACAAAAAGTGATCGTAAGGAGTTGGAATCCAGGGTGTTGGATAGAGAGGAGGGCGCCAATCGGCAACCGTGTCGGTAATCGGTTGGTGAACGACAATTGAATAGGGGTCTTCCAGAGCTATCACTTGCGGCGCGCTCGACGGTGGGGCAACCCATTCCCCGATTTGTTCGACCAGTTTCGTCGGTAAAGCGGTCGCAGTCGAATTTACAGGGGATGAAGGAGTGGATAAAGGAGCTTCTACGGTAGAAGGAGGCAAGATCGTTTCTGAGGAACAAGCCCACAATCCTCCCATAAGAAAAAGGAGCCATGCCAATTGGGTTATCTTCATGGATTCACCGCAGTCGTTGGTGAGATCACTGGAGTGGAGGTTTTTTGTGGGGTAAATGTCATCGTCGGTGTACGGGTCGGTGTTGGGGTGCGCGTCGGGATGGGTGTCCGAGTCGGCGTAAGAGTCGGTGATGGCATAGGCGTTGCGGTATAAAGCGCTTCCGCTGGATAGAGCTCTAACATTGCCGTATACCAATCTCTTTGATCCCGTTTGACCAAGATCGAATAGCGCGAAGCGCCTAAGGCAGTGCGCCAGGAGGATAGAGCCGGCAGACGCTCCCACCCATAACGCTGAGCAAGCTCTGTCAGATCGATCCAATAGCCTTCAGGAGACGAAGGCATTAGAGAACCACCGTTGTCGTAAGCTAGCGCGTTGCCGCTGTAACGGGCATTTAGATCAAATGGCAAATCCCGAAGCGGCATCCCTTGGCTGCCATCCTGATAACGCGTTTTGAGATATAGGCGCCAATAAATTTCAGCCCCAAATTCCTCCCGTCCCACTACTAGCCACCCCGCATTCATGGCGGCGGGCTCCAAGGCAATGGCTCGCCCGGTATAAAGCCACTCTTTACTGAGTGACAGTGAAGAAGGGCTGGACAAAGGCAAATAGGCATTCTCAAGACGGGAAAGATAATCCCAACCCGCCCGCTGCTCGACAGCCTTCCGTAAAGCTTGAAAGGCATCAAATACGTGTTCGTGCAAGTAAGTGTATGGTACTTTGATTCCCTCCAAGGCCTTTAATCGCTGACGATTGGAAAGTTGAGATGTGTCGGCGCCTGTTACCTGGCTTGGAGTAATTAATCTATTTATATCAATTATCTCTTGGGTGGTGGTAAAGAAAGGTTTGGAGTCCCGCTGCTTCAGCCAAGTCATCCCCTGCGGTCTTGAAGGAAGTAAAATTAAGGGGATTTGCATCGTGCCATCTCTTACCGAATGGGCTTGAAGATAAGCACGATGAGGGGTGGAAAGAACACTAAAAAGCACTTCACCATTGTCGGTGAGAAGGGGGTGGCTACCTGCCATCAGTTTTCGAGCAGGGGATTGAGGAGAAGAGGCATCCCATTGAGATACCCATTGAATCCCTTCATCCGCCGCGTTCCAGACCAGCCATCTCCCATCCGCTGACCAGCTAAGTGCCTGCACCGCAGCGTGAGAGTCAGCGGTCAAGTTCCGGTAGCGGTTATCAATTTGATCCAAATCTGCAATCCAGAGGTCGTTTTCCCCTTCTCGTTGGGAGATAAAGGCAATTTGCCGCCCTAACGGTGACCACTGCGGGGCAAAATCCGCTCCTTTGGCTGAAGTTAGTTGAATCACTTGCCGATTATTGCTGGCCGGTAAAACGAACTCTTGAATCAAAATCTCGAGATTGTTTTCGCCAGTTTGTGGATTAATTAAATAACTCTCATAGACCAGCCACTTACCGTCGGGAGACCAGCTCGGCGCGCCATCATACTGCTGGGAACGGGTCAAGGGGGTGACTTGTCCCTCACTTAAGGACAAGACATACAAGTCCCAATATCCTTCGCGATTGGAAGCAAAGGCAAGCCATTTTCCATCTGGACTGACGGCGGGATGCATATCATCCCATTCCCCCTCGGTTAGTCGCAGCCATGTTTGACTAGCCGCCTGAAATGCGAAGAGGTGATAGTATTCGCCATCCAATAAGGATAAAATCAACCAGCCACCGCTCAAAGAAGTAGACATCAAAGATGATTGAGCTTCTGACGGAGCAGGTGTTGCGTTATTTGTCGGAGATGGGCTAGCGGGAGAGGGCAAGGATGGGCTTGGTGAAGAAGTATAGGTTGGCGAAGGGAGTGTTTGAGAGCTTTGCTCAGCAAGGCTGGGGGAGAAAAGAGACAGTCGCTCTGCTAACCCTTCAGGAATCCCTCTTGGCAAGCTAGAACGCACCACCAGCGGCAACACCATCAGGTTGATTAAGATTAAAACAAATAAAACAAGTCGAATGCGTCTTCGCTTCATTCTCTTGCCTGAGCTGGGGCTCCCGAGGGGCGGAGATGGTGTTTGCATTCTTTACTCTTCTTGCTTTGGCATTCTAGCATGGCAATTGAAGCAAGTCAATTCTCCAAACCTTTCAAAAGTGTTTTTCGATATGACAGGTATCCGTTAGGGAGCTTCGGCCGAAGTTCCCTAACGGACGCACCCCACCAGGAATGCATTGCAAGGCAGATGCCAACCCCCTGTTGTTGGGAATTCTAAAGATTAAGTTGGGACTTCAAAATCGGTTTGTGCCTGATCAACCAACTTCCGGGCACTCTCAAAATCTTCCTCGCTTTCGGGTCGACTTTCCTCGCTCAAATAGAAGATTCGTGCTTGCAATTGATGCGGATTTAGGACTTCGCCGCGCAAATGAAGGGTGAATTCCATGCGCGGCGATAGCGCCTCAATAAAGTTCGCACTTGCTAGCTCATCACCCTTTGCGTTCAAAATGCGCACCTCGCCGCTCGGCCTTTTTTGAAAAGCGGTGATGTGGAGAAACACTCTCACCCGTTGCCGATCCGGGCGCGGTTCGGCACGCAATTCCTTGATCCTTACTTCTGCCGGAGGAAAGACGGGTTCATTGGGATCCCGAAAAAATGCTTCCATAAATTACCAACTTTCCTCTTGATTCAATACATTCTACCGCTACTGGTTTATTTTTCACGGCATGCGCCACTCAAAACGCCAAATGCCGCCTTCCTTTTTATCGAGGGTGGAAGTTGTGCCCATGATGACGTAATAGGTAACGCCAGGTTTATAGGGATAAGGTGTGCCATCTGCGAATTGGAGAGTAAACAGACCATCCTGTGCAGGACGAACCCAGCGCACCTCATAGACATAGCCATCGCGAAAAGCATAGGCTATCCCATTTCCCTCCATTCCGATATCAATAACCTCACTGTTCCCCGATTTATATTCGTACTTATGGGGTAAAACCAAGATTACTACATTATCGGCACTGATTTGAGTATTGGTCACTCGGTCTATCAAAGGAGCGTAGGCCTCCCCTTGTCCACCGTCTTCTTGGGTATCTTGAAAGCGCAAATAGCGACCAGTGGTTTGATCGTAATCCCAACGGACGTAAGCACTAATCGAGAAACGGGTAAAAATTTGGACAACCGGTGTTCCATCAGGCGGTGTTGCATGTTGGAATTTCATCCCATCCAGATTTTGCCGTTCGTCCTTCTCACCGCGTGTCTCGATATAAGGCCCCATTTCCTTGGTGTTGGCGACCAGATAATTTCCTCCGCTTGGATCAATCCGACACATTGGCGGACAATTTAGCGCGCCCTCGAAAATCAAGCGATTCGAATAATCTGCGTTGAGCAATCTGCGTAAAATCCGCTTATCCGCGCTGCCAAATGCAAAGATCGACTTGTACATCTCAATGAGCTCGCCGTCAAACAATCTCGCCGAGCGGATAGGACCCACTTGCTCATAATCGTTGCCGTAAAAGATGGCATGCAAACGGGTCAGGCCGTTGTTTTGGTAATAATCAAAGACAACGTCAGCCAAAGATAGTCCAAAAGGCGGGCGGTCATTGCGGGGAAAGAGTTGAACCTTGACCGCCAAAGGACGTCGTTCAAGCTGAGCAGGGTCATTTACGGGCAAACCGGTTAAGGGGTTGATGTTGGGTGGAAAATTTGTCGGACCGTAATCGACCTTTTCAGCCGTTGCCGTCGGCAGGGGTGTGGGCACAGCCGTCTCGGTGGGAGGAATGGCTGTATCTGTAGGTGGTAATGCTTCCTGTGTTGTAGTGGGTGTTGGTGCTTGGCGAAAGAGACTGCAAGAGGTCAACACCAGCACCAGTAATGAGATGATTAAATGTTTTCGTTTCATATA
>OGCI01002258.1_pt1 | contig 13279 bp, 12 predicted proteins | sample 1570021 | NCBI WGS metagenome assembly OGCI01 (sample SAMN06264664, study PRJEB24512) | hot springs metagenome | isolation source: Hot spring water | place: South Africa: Tshipise | collected 2015-06-21
GAATCGACTCCCATCAAACGGCGGGCAAGCAGCCACAGACCCAAGCCACCCAACAGCCAGAAAAAGACCGAGTAAAGCCGCCCAACCCAAACAACCTCCTCCCCCATCACTCGGTAGGTAAAGGCGGTCAGCGCCTCCATGATCGGCGGTTCAATTACATCCTGAGCCCGCCACTGGCGGACGGCAAACTCGCGCCGCCATTCCGAGATTCCATCCAAATCTTGCAGATACATCCCGCGCGCGATGATCAGCGAACGCACCTGACGGGTGGGGTGAAAATCCAGCGGCGGATCGTCCAGATCATACAGGCGAATCCACAGCCCTGCCGCCAGCAACATCAGCACAAGGAGAACTTCTCCTGTCCGGGAGTTCCGCCATTGCTTCAGGACATTTCTCATACCTGGCATCCTTTTCTCATCCCTATGGCTCACACCGGAATACCAGTAAACCGCCCACCTGATTCCACAGGCTCAATCGCAAAGGTGAGCAAAGCGAATCATCCAGACCACGCTCGGCAAGAACACTTTGAGGCGTTTGTCCCTCAGAAGGACGCACCACAATGAATATTGTGTCGGGCGAGTGCATACGTTTGCTTTCAAACCACTCCCGCCCCACCCCCGCTTCCATGAGATAAAACCACAAAGGAGCATCATCTGGCGTACCTGCCACGACAAAGGGCTTTGCCACCCTCTCATTAACCAAAAGGTCAGCAACCGGTTGCACATCCGCCGGGTGAAGATGCGAAACAGTACGAAGAGAAGTCGTCATCAAAAGTGCCAGAAGCACTACACCAGCGATCCATTCAAAGCGGGAGAGGCGGGGCAATTTACCGCGGAGAACATTCCACACCTGCCACCATCCAACCGCCCCGCCCAGCACCCAGAACGGGATCAGAGCCGTCCACAGGCGCGCCATGGGATTTGCCCGCTGCAACATTACCACCCCTGCCGCGCCAATCATCACAATCAACAGGGGAGAAAACCGTTCTCGACTGACACGGGCGTGAAAAAGGATTGAATTGAGCGCTCCGGCTGAGATGACCCAGCCCACCCACGAGGGAAGCCCCAGAGTCCATTCATCGGCGGTTTCCTGCAGGCGAACCAGCACAGTTGGGAAGAAGGCATGCCAGTCCAGCGGCTGAACAAAACCGTTCCCCACCAGCGAACGCCACCCCGTACCCCATAACACGACAGGCAAATACGCCAGCGCCGTAAAAAGCCCCGTAGCGGCTACCACGCCCATCAGCGGAAGTGAAAATTTCCGCATCCACACAGCAAAGGAACGGTTTTCGCGATCCCAAAGCACCAGGGAAAGCCAGAGCATCACTCCCACAAAGGGATATGCCATGAACGGCACCGTCCAAAACCCCAGCCCAGCCACAAGCACCATGAGAATCCAACGGGCAGGGCTGGAACGAGACACAATTGCCTGCGCCAGCAGGAAAAGCACGAGGGTCAGGAGGGTATAAAAACTGTATCCGCGCGCATTGGTGGCATAGAGAGCCTGAACCGGCAAACCCGCCAGCAGAGTCGCCGCCAGCAGTCCCGTGCGGGAGGAGTACATCCGCGCGCCCAGCACCGCCAGCACAGGGATGCACAACCCTGCGGCAAGGAAGGCGGGCAGGCGCACCGTCCACGGGTGCGTTCCCAGCGCCATCGTCGTCCAGTGCACCAGCAAAGAGTGAAAGATGTGGTTATTGGGAAGATGGTAATCGGAAATCAGCGCCAGGAAAGGACGCGAAGCAAACGCCACGTAGGTGTAGGCTTCATCATGCACCATGGGACGCGAGAGCAAAGGCACGCGCACCAGCATTCCCGCCAGCGAGATGAACAACAGGTACCATCGTTCATCTCGCGAAAGCGGAGATAGCGAAAAGACCGCCCGCAGATCCTGCCACCCGGCGCTCAATCGGTGAGCCATGTTTACAACCTCATGCGCCGCCGCCGGGCACGCAGATACAGGTGCTTCAGTCCTTCCACATTGACCAGCAGACGGGCATAGGCATACAGAATGCGCCGCCATTCCATCAGCGCTGTGGGAGCATGGGTCAGTAAACTGCGCGTATATGCCGCCGCGGCAGGGCGGATCTGCCCCGCATCCAGCAGGTAGCGGGCATTCAGGCGGTGCGCTCCCGCCCGAATGGGCTTTTCCAGACGGCGAAACCGTTCCGCCAGGGCAGGCTCCTGAGCCATCCAGTCCACCAGACGATAGGCTTCCTGACCAAAGCGAGCCGCCTGCGCCACATTCTTCGCCAGCGGATGAAAGCGGGCACTGGCTAAGCGCTGGCGCAGATACACCATCGGCGCAACCTGTGCACAGCGCAACCACAGATGATGATCCAGCAGAAAATGATAAGAGGGGTCCAGAAATCCTGCCCGTTCAAGCACCTCACGGCGGATAAATACCCCCGGCTGGCTGATGATGCGAAACTGCATTAAATCATCCAGCGTCCAATCCCCAAAGGTCATCACATGGACAGGGGTTCCTTCGCTGTCAATAGAGATGACATCCCCGAACACCATCCCCGCCTGGGGATGACGCTCAAAGGCTTCCACGGCAGCGCGCACCGCGCCGGGTAAATAGAGATCATCCGAATTGAGCCATGCCACAATTTCTCCCCGCGCGCGGGAAAAGCCTTTATTGATGGCATCCGCCTGTCCCCGATCGGGTTCAGAAACCCACCCCGCCAGCCGATGGGCGTATTGTTGAATGATCTCCACACTGCCATCGGTCGAACCACCATCCATCACAAAATACTCGATGGCAGGGTAATCCTGCTCCAGCACCGAGCGCAACGTCTGCTCCAGATAGAGCGCCTGATTGAAGGATGGGGTGACGATTGAGACCAGCGGGGGCATGAGAGATGATCTCCTAGAAGAGGGTCTCGTAATCCACTTTGGGGAAAACGGTCAACTTGCCGCCAACGGTAGCATCGAGCACCCGTCTGCCATCTCGCTCAAAGGCTTCGCGCGCCATTCGGTAGGCACGCTCGGAAGTTTCCAGGTCGGGCAACTGCCAGCGGAAGCCCTTGCCGAAGTAAGCGGGTGAGAAATGATTGGGATCATCGCCCTGAGAAACCACTGTGGTGTTGGGCTTCCCCTGCGTGGTGAAATTATGATCCACGCCAATCAAAATCACCTCAGAAAACCCCAGATAATAAGCCGTTTGCAAAGCAGTGTAGGTCACCGTGGCACCTTCCCAGAGTCTGCCGCGCAAATCAGTGGCAAATTTGGGACCGGTGTAAGTGGTCCAGAGGAAGTACAGATCAGGTTCAGGAGTAAGCCAGCGGCGCGCCCTCCAGGAAACAAACCGCGGCATCTTCAGGGTTTGTATTTCAGCGGCACACTGTTCGATGACCAGATCGTTTACAGAAAGGTAGTAAGTAGTCTGAAAGCCCAGTTCTGGGAACATCAGGTAAATACGGTTCATGCCCAGGGTGTACTCGCCGCGGAGTTTGCTCATATCGGTATGGCGTAAACTGGGACCGTTGCCAATGATAAAACAGCGCTCACCCTTGTGGCGGTTATGCAGGGCGCTGAGACGTTCCATAGTATCCCGCCTCCAGGGGTGAAACATCGCCGCAGGCATCTGAGCAGTGCGGTCAACCGCATCCAGCATCTCGCCAATGGCGCGGCGCACAGGGACAGGAATGGCTTTTTTCATCGTATCCAGCATGGTCGCTTCCCTCACTCGGTACTGAGTCGAGCGGTGGCTCCGCCATCCACCACCAGCGCCTGCCCCGTCATGAACGAAGACTGGGTGCTGTCGGCAAGGAAGTAAATACAACGGGCAATTTCTTCTGGCTGTGCTACCCGCCCATTAACGGTCTTGCGCGCCAGATTTTCAAGGCGGTCCACCACATCCGAACCGGTCAGACTGCCGCGTTGCATACTCATCCGCAACATGGGGGTATCCACTGCCCCGGGCAGGATGGCATTGACCCGAATGTTATCTGGAGCAAATTCAATTGCCATGGCACGAGTCAGCGCCAGCAAACCGCCTTTGCTGGCAGCATAGGAAGAAATATTGGCTGAAGTGGCAATGGCATGGACCGAAGATACGTTGACAATTGCCCCACCGCCGCCCGCCTTGAGCAGAGGATATCCCAGTTTGGCGCCTAAAAACACAGAACGCAGGTTAGAAGCCATGACCAGATCCCATTCTTCTGCGGTGGTTTCCAGAAGCGGTTTGGCAATCTGAATCGCCGCATTGTTGACAACCGCATCCAGCGTATGGGTAAATGCCGCCGCCTGATCGTAAATTCCCCGCAGGGCTTCCGGGTCAGCAATATCCGCCTGAATGAACAGACCGTTCTTTGGGAAATCCTCGCCAAAAGGACGGCGATCTACCCCAATCACCACCCATCCGGCTTCGGCAAACACCTTGACGGTTGCCCGCCCAATTCCACCGGCGGCGCCGGTTATGAGCATGTAACGTGTCTCACCTGTCTTCTCGTATGGCATATAACTTCTCCCAGTTTACAGCCTTTGAATCTTTACGGAAATACATCCAGTGCCCGTTCAATTTTACCTTTTCGTACTCTATTAAAAACCGCTCTCCAATATCATAGGTACTTTCCAGCAGTTCTACCACCACATCGGGCTTGAGGGCACCAATGGAATACGAATAATCGAATTTAATATGCCCGGGACGCAGGACCTGCCAGTCGGCATCCGGGGGAACCTGAATGGGTGAACGGGCAATGCGTTTATCGGCTTTGCCCAGCAGGTCAATACAGGTTCGATGGGAAAAATAACAGATATTCCCCGCCGTCACCATTGCCACGCTCGCCCCGGGATTCGTTATCTCGCGAATCAGCAAACCATCTTTAGCATAGCGCAAACTGCCCGGGACGTAAATGGAACGCTCATATAGCAGGAAAAAGCGCAGTGCACCCTTTTCCGGGTGACGCAGGTTGGAGCCCACCCAGCCATTGTTTACCAGCCGGTTCATCATCAGCAGGGACAGCACAGCAAATGCCACCAGACCTACACCCATCAAAAGAGGCATAAGTCGTTTAAGTCCTTGGAAGAGAGTCCCCAATTGCTTGAGTAGAAACTCTGCCCAGTGCCATGCCGTCAAAGCAAAGAGCAGGAAAAACGCTGGCATTCCCGGCGAGATAAAGCGGTTGGCGCCCCCGCGGTGTTCCCAGGCATCTCCGCCCACATAGATGCTGTACGCGCAGTGCGCCAGAAAGACCAGCGCCAGCAAGAGCACCCGCCGATCGCGGCGAAAAAGCGGCAGGGCAAGCGGGAACAGCACCAGAGGAAAGAACATTCCCAGCACAAAATGGTAAAAGGCAATTACCCCGCGGCGGATGCGCGCCCAGGCTGGCAACCCCTCCATTTTGAGCACATAGGTGTTCGGCAGCCACTCTCCGTAATACCAGCGCCGCCAGAGGGTCTGTCCGCCCATAAAAAGGAAAAGCATTCCTGCCCCCCAGAGCAGATGCGAACGCCGGTTGCGCACATCGAACCAGAGCAGGAAAGCCCACACAGTCAGGTAGCCCACCGCCGCATCCATGCGCACCAGCGTCAAAATGCCCATCCACAGGTACAGCCACGGGCGGAAACGTCCATCTTCAAGAGTTTCCAGCGCCAGCCAGACCGAAACGCTCACCCCCAGCAGAATTACCCCCACCTCCGTGCCGATCAAGGACCAGTTGGTGAGAGGATAATAAAAAGCCGTCATCCCCACTCCCAACACCATCACCCAGGGATTGTCAGGAGCAATCCGACCGGCAATGCGCCGCACCACAAAGAGATTGGCAATCACCAGCACCAGACCGGTTACCTGAATGGGAAGCGCCATCCAGTTTTCGGGAATGGGGAACAGATGAAAGAACGCCATGTACAGCACCCATAACAGATTGGTGTAGCCTTCCACGCGTTCCCCGCCGGGATTCCACACCAGTCCATACCCCTGCGCCAGATTACGGGCATAGGTCATCGAAATGGTGGCGTCATCAAAGAGCAGAAAATACGTCTGACCATTAATGTTCACAACCATCTTGAGCAGGAATACCACGCCATAAACGAGGTATGCCAGCACAATCAAGAGGAAGAAGACATCGGAAAGACGTCGAGGCATAAAGGCTCTTAAGACTTCATCCAGCGCGCAAGATCATCGTGAGGAATGCCCAATCCATCCAGCAAATTGCGGATGGTGTTCCAGTGGACCCGTTCCCATGCCGCCGGGCTGGAATTGGAATTGTGCGCTGCCAGCAAAACGTTTTCCATGCGCCGGAGAGGAGAATCCTCCGGCAGTGGTTCGATTTCAAACACATCCAGCGCCGCGCCAGCAATGCGCTTTTCTTCCAGCGCCCGAATCAACGCAGGTTCATCCACCAGCGGACCGCGCGCCGTGTTAATGAGTACGGCTGTGGGTTTCATGTGCGCCAGAGTCCCGGCGTTGATGAGATGATAACTGGTGGGATTTAAATCTGCATTGAGGCTTACAAAATCACTGCGCTCAAGCAAATCTTCCAGGGAAGTCATCTCCACGCCGTTTTCAAGGATGAAATCCGGCGCAATGGGCACAATGTCATTCCCTAAAATCTTCATGCCAAAGGCACGGGCACGGCGAATCACTGCTTTACCAATGTTCCCTACTCCAACGACGCCCAATGTGCACTCGCTAAGCGAATAGCCGGGGAGTTTTGCCCAGATGCCGCTTTTGACCGCTCGATCCATCCAGGGAATCTGCCGGGCAAACGCCAGAATGTAGCCCATGACACTGTCGGAGACAGGCAGGGTGAACGCATTAGGGGTATTGCGCACCTGCACCCCGAGGCGCTGAGCGGCTTGACGGTCAATGGAGTCAATACCCGTACCCCACTTGGAAATCACCTTCAAACGGGGCAGACAGCGTTCTATCACGCGGGCAGTAAAGCGGTCGTCACCGCAGATCGCACCATCAAATTGTCCAGCATATTCGAGCAATTCCGCCTCTTCAAGGCGTTCTCGCACCGGCGGAATGATCAACTCCACCCCATAATGGGAAAATACCGGGCGGAAACGATCCACCACCGGGATCATGTAAGGCGCAGAGAGTAACACCGTGGGCATGAATCACCTCATCCTTGTTGATTTTTTGCCTGCCTGCCCAGCAAAAGAAACTCAACCATCTGGAACGTGCTTTCTTCATCAATGTCCCAGGCCTCATCCTGAGGAATTTCAAACATGTAAGGACGCTCGCCAAGACGGTTTCGGCGCTGTTCCAGCGTTTGCCGGGTGAACAGGTACACGCAGGAATTTTCCATGTACACCGGCGGCAAATCCTGGGTGCGCAAAAGAATGGCGGGATTGTGATTAATCGGGCGGGTTAACTGATCCCACAGGCGCACCTGCAGGCGCGTCACGCCAAAGAGCGAGTCATACGCCGGATAAACACCGCGCAGGGTACGAATAGCGTGGGAGAGCGTCTCCGCACGCAGAAGCGGATTGGTGCTGTGCGTTTGCAGGTACAAATCGGCAGGCACCAGCGAAGTGTCATGCATGAGAATTTCGTTCATGGGAATCGCGCCATCCCGCAGATGGATGGGACGCTCAATGGCGCGCACCTGCGGGTAATCACGGGCAAGCCCGTCCAGAATCACCGGGCTATCGGTATCAATGACCACCTCGGCAATTTCGGGAACCGCCAGCAGAGTATCCAGAATGTGGCGGTACAACGGCTTGCCCGCCAGTGGGCGATAGTTTTTTCCCGGTACGCGCTCAGAGTGATGCCGCATGGGCACCAGTGCCACAACCCGATTTAATCCTGTCGTCATGTTCATCCTTCCAGCACAAAGGGGGTATCGTGTAAAATCCCGTTGACGATGACCTGCAACACCGCCGATTGACGGGGATCAAAGGCTTGCGGCGGCAGGTCTTTGATGCGCACATAGCCGTTCCAGATACCGTCTTCCTCAAGAAACTCATCGAACGGCAAAGAGACCTTGTAAAGTTGATAGTAAAGGAAGCGGCGGGCGTTCTGGCGGAACTCCGGTGGGACTGCAATGGACTCGGCTTGCAGGAAGTCCTCCATCTGATAAAGGTATTCCTCTGCCGAAGCGGGGAAAAACACAGTAGGGATCTGGGTGAAACGCGCCCGCCCGGCGCACAGCACCGGCGCACCCATCAATGAGGCTTCCAGTCCAATGGTGGAATTGTAGAGAGCAACAAACTTCCCGCGCTGAATCAACTCATACGAACTGATGTACTCGTGCGAATCCACAAAATGGACATTGGGCAGTTGCCTCACACCGCACGCTTCAACCCACTGTGCCACACTTTCCCGCGAGGCTTTTCCCGGGCGGGACTCGTCCGGGTGGGCGCGAATGACAAAAAGCGTCTCCGGGTGTCGCTGGATCACCTCCAGCACCCGATCCAGCCACTCAAACATGTTCGAGAAAAGCACGTTGGAGTGCGGCTGGCTGGTGTCAAAAATCACGTTGGTGAAGACAGGCACCATCTGACGGAAACGGGCAATTTTTTCCAGCATGTCCGCCTCCAGCCCGCGCATGTGGGGCCAGAAACGCACCCCTGCCATGGTGAAGTTGCCCTGCAGTCGCTGTTCCAGGTAGGCATCCAGGCGCTGTTCCTGCTCCGAAGATAAGGAAAAATCCGCGGGGATATCAATGGGATAGGCAGTCGCATCACCGGTAGTGAAGAACGCCGTAAACGGACGCAATCCCACTTCATGAGAGATAACCCGCAAGCCACGCTGACGCGCCACAAAGCGGGCGGTTGCCTCCGGATAAAACATCCCATTAAACACCACTACCGCCTGCGGTTGAACTTCATCCAGCAGAGCGCGGAATGCCTGCGCCACCCGGTACGCGGAGAGGATATACTCACGGTACAGGAAACGGGTAGGCTCGTCATCAATCAAATGGTGACGACGCAACGCCCAGCGCAACCCCGGGAGACACAGCGCGCCCAGGGGAACTTCCTGCCACTCAAAACTCATCAACTCTGGCAGGCTCAAACCGACAAGCACCCGTGCCAGCGCTTCCTCTGGGGCGGGTAAAAACCAGCGCGCATCACTGTGAGCATAGACTGCGCGGGACTGGGCAATACATTCCGCGCAAGGGGGAAGCGCCGATGGGTTATCAGGCTGAGTGCCTAACACACAGCGGCTCATCCCCCCCTGACAGACAAAATGCACTACCGGCACCCCCGCCATCTGCATCGCCCAGGCAGTGACCCGCTGGAAACCGGCGTTTAGACTCAACCCCTGAAGACGGGTAGAAGCATTGAAAAACACCACCGGCGCAGTGGCGATGTCCCGCGGAGAAGCACGGCGCACCGCCTCATCCAGCGCAGTCAGGCGTAGATTTGCCTGACCGTGCACCCAGCGGCGGCGCAAGCCGTGTTCAATGCGTTTCACCAGACGTTTCAACTCTGTCTCTCCCTTACTGGAAGCGGCGCAGTTTCTTCAACGAGGACAGTTCGCTCGGGTAAACCCGTTTGACGCCATCGCCCAGCGCCGCCTCGGTCACCCGGATGTATTTCACAAGGCGCTCAAAACCCTGTGGCTCAACCGAAGCCGCCTGATCCGACCCCCACATGGCGCGATCCAGTGTAATGTGACGCTCCACCAGGCAGGCGCCCAGCGCCACCGCCACCACCGAAGGAATCAAGCCCACTTCGTGTCCAGAATAACCAATCGGGCAGGGGAATTCGGCGCGCAGTTTTTCGATGACGCGCAGGTTTAACTCTTCCGGGTCACAGGGATAAGTGCTGGTGGCATGGGTGATGACCAGTTTATCCATGTCCAGCAGGCTCACCGCGGCACGAATCTGTTCCATGGTGGACATACCGGTTGAGAGGATCACCGGACGCCCAATGTCACGCAGTTTACGCAGTAAGCCATGGTCAGTCAGCGCCGCCGAAGGCACTTTGTACGCAATGGGATCGAACTGCTCCAGAAAGTCCACCGAAGGCTCATCCCATACCGAAGCAAACCAGTCAATGCCCACCTCTTTGCAGTACCGGTCAATTTCTCTGTACTCTTCCAGACCGAATTCCATCTTGCGGCGGTATTCAATGTAACTGATGTAGCCCCATGGCGTTTCGCGCATGATATCCCATTGATCGCGCGGCACACAGATCTCCGGGGTGCGCTTCTGGAATTTAACCGAATCCACTCCGGCGCGTTTGGCTTCCAGAATCATGCGCTTGGCAATGTCCAGGTCGCCATTGTGGTTGATGCCAATTTCAGCCGCGATGTAGGTAGGATGTCCATCTCCGATCATGCGGTTGCCGATTTTTACTTCTCGTGCCATTTTTCACTCCTCTTTGAATTTATACAAACTTTCCCATACGCTGAAGCAGGATATCACAGACTTCCCGCACCGCGCCGTGACCACCCCTGCGGGTCAGAATAATATCTGCCGCCCGCCGTGCCGCCGTTTGCGCATCTTCCACCACCAGCGCACAGGCAACCAGCGGGAAACAGGGAACATCATTGCTGTCGTTGCCAACGTAAATGGTATGCTCGGGAGATACCCCCATCTCCTGCAAAATTCCGGGCAATGCCGCGGCTTTGTCATTCACACCCTGATATACCGGAAGGTTCAACTTGCGACAGCGCGCCGCCACCACCGGATTGGTTTCGGTCGAAAGCACTACCACCTTCACCCCCTCCCGGCGCAGGTAGGCAAGCCCTAAACTATCCGAACGATTGGCAGCGACCATTTCACGCCCTTCTTCGTTTACCCAGACCCGGTTATCGGTCATCACGCCGTCAAAGTCCAGCACCACCAGATCCACCCGTTGAGGGAGTGGTCGGCGCCTGCGTCCGGGATAGACAATCTCCAGGTCACTGTACCACACCAGCCATTCCGAACGCGCCCAGTCCTTGGGGGTGTCAATATCCACCGTGTACGCCGGATCCACCATCACCGGCAGGATGATTTTTCCGCTCATTGAGCCAGCATGGATGGCACGCGGGCGAATGGCATCTATGTGTCCGGTTTGCCAGTACACCGGCGGAAGAATCTGACGCGGCGCATTGTAAGGCTCATCTACCCCCGGCACATCCAGCAGATTTTTCATCACTCCGGTTTGCGGGTCAATACGCCACATCTTATGCGGATTCTGCCCCGCCGGAACCACCCCGCGCACCGAATCGGCTTCGGGGTGCTCCAGCAAGATGCGCACGGCTTCATCCACCAGCGCAGGCGGGCGAACCGGTGATGTAGGACGTAATTGCACTACCACCTCAGGGCGGTACCCTTCGCGTTCTTCCAGCCAGCGCAAAGCATGCTGAAAAACTGGTAAATCCAGCGTCTGATCCTGTGCCAGTTCTGCAGGGCGCAGGAAGGGCACCTCCGCACCGTACTGTCGCGCTACCGCGGCAATCTCTTCGTCGTCGGTGGAGACAATCACACGGGTGACGCTCTCTGCCTGCACGCCTGCGGCAATGGAATACGCAATCAGAGGGTGTCCGGCGAACAATTTGATATTCTTACGGGGGATGCCTTTAGAACCACCCCGCGCCGGGATAATCGCCAGGACTTCGGGCTTTGCGCTTACCATACTGTCCACCCCCCATCCACGATGACGTTACCGCCGGTCATGTAAGAAGAAGCATCGGAGGCAAGGAAGAGCAAAGCGCCGTTCATCTCATCGCGCTGTGCCATGCGCCCCATGATGGTGCGATAGGAGTAATTGCGCACAAAAGTCTCATCGTGATGATTGTACACGCCGCCAGGAGTCAGACAGTTTGCCCGAATCTGCGTACCAGCGTAATAAGCAGCAATGTACCTGGTCAACCCCAACACGCCGGCTTTGGTGGCGGTATAAAAAGCGGGTTTGAACTGTTTAGGATGACCGGGCTTTTCGTAGATGCGCTGATCGGGGGGCACCAGACCGTATGTCGAGCAAATATTAATAATCGAACCGCGCCCACCCTGCGCCACCATCTGGCGCGCTGCCGCCTGACAGCACAGGAAAACCCCCGTCAGGTTGACATCAAGGGCTTGCTTCCACATCTCCAGTGGATAATCCTCAAAGGCATTGGTATGCCTGCCCGCCTGCGAAGCGTCAAATTTGGGATCCATGGCGGCAGAATTGACGATGATATCCAGCGATCCAAATTCCTCAACGCAGGCTTCCACCATCGCCTGCACCGACTCGGGCTGGGTGACATCCACAGCAGCGTGCAAAGCCGTCAAGCCTTCGGCGCGAAGGCTTTCTGCCGTCTGATACGCCGCTTCCGCGTTCAGGTCTGCCACCAGCACTGCAGCGCCTGCCTGTCCAAGCGTGCGGCAGAATTCCACACCCAGCAAGCCTGCGCCGCCGGTCACAATGGCAGCGCGTCCTTTTAGACTGAACTTTTCAAAGATATCGCTCATGCTTCCTCTTTTACGGAATCTGGTACTTCTTTTTCATCGCCGCCCACTGTTCAGCATTACATGAAGGCGAGGGGAGCGGCATGTCGTCGGGGCAGGAATGCACCGAGAAATACGGACCGCAGGCATCCACACAGGTTGCTACAATGCAGGGCGTGCCATCCGGGGCAATCCGGCATTCTGTTTCACAGGATACCTTCTTTCCCCGGTCAGGGCAATTGGTTTGAGCATATCCCACTGGAGTAGGAGGGGACATCAGCGCCGCTGGAATGATAAAACTCGTACGGTATATCTCTACACCGGATTCCGGATTCAGAAAAACCAGCGTCAACGGACGATCCAGCGCGGGCTGAGCCAGTCCCTGACAGAACAACCGATCGGGATATTTCGCATCCACCGAGCAGGTGTATTCGCGGTTGTCCAGCATCATTTTCAGCGGCACCTGCACACCCGGGAGAACCCATTGCATACTCCAGCCGCCCAGTTTGTTTTCCAGGACCAGGATTTTCAAATCTTCAAACTGTGCCACCGGCGTGGCAGTGGGAATCTGCGTAACGGTGGGGGTCAGGGTGGGTGTTTGCGTCATGGTAGGCGTCCATGTTGCCGTAGCCGAAGGGAGAACAGTTGCCGAAGGACGAAGCGTTGCCGCTGGTTCTGGCGACTGCGGAGAAGGCACTGCCACTGCCTGAGGCTGACAGGCTTGCAGGAAGAGCACAATCAAAACAAACATCACCCACAACTTCTTCATTGCCAACTACCTTTTTATGGGATGTTATAGCGGGATTTCATCTCCCGCCAGAGATTATCATCACACAGCGTCCACTGAGAAACATTCTCCGGACAGGTGTGAACCGAGTAGTAAGGGCCACAGGCATCGAAACAGGTGGCAACCACACAGGGATTGCCATCCGGTGCTATACGACACTCCATTTCACAGGT
>OGCI01002259.1_pt1 | contig 13264 bp, 7 predicted proteins | sample 1570021 | NCBI WGS metagenome assembly OGCI01 (sample SAMN06264664, study PRJEB24512) | hot springs metagenome | isolation source: Hot spring water | place: South Africa: Tshipise | collected 2015-06-21
ATTTTGTATTTCTCTACCCCCTCGAACAATGATGTCAGGAGTAGGAGCGCCAGCGGCTGAGAAATCTTAAAGATGTCTAGTATGATATAAAAATAGGGCACAGCAGGCCGATCCTGTCTCACTCACTTCATTCGACATGACATTAGGCGAGTCACATTGTTCGACAGGAAACGGCAGGGCTGCATTCAACAGAAATAAAACTTCCCCTTGGTTGGTTTTATTTTCAAGTCAGAATTCCTCGCGCCAAAAACTGGAAGCTTCTTTCAAAACAGGTATAATACGGCGAGTTAATACCGTTTTGTCTGTGGAGGTGGCTATGGGGCTAAAGCCCGATCATTGGATTCGCAAAATGGTGCAAGAATATCACATGATTGAACCGTTTGCTGAAAATCAGGTGCGAGATGGGGTGATCTCTTACGGGGTTTCCTCCTATGGATACGACATCCGCGTGGCTGATGAATTCAAAATTTTCACCAATGTGTTCTCGGCAGTGGTGGACCCCAAGCACTTTGATCCGAAGTCAATGGTGGATTACAAAGGGGGGGTGTGCATTATTCCGCCCAACTCTTTTGCGTTGGCTCGCACCGTGGAATACTTCCGCATCCCCCGGCGGGTGCTGACGATCTGTGTCGGCAAAAGCACCTACGCTCGCTGCGGCATCATTGTCAATGTGACACCTTTTGAACCCGAATGGGAGGGCTTTGTCACCCTCGAAATTTCCAATACCACCCCGCTACCGGCTAAAATCTATGCCAACGAGGGCATCGCTCAGGTTTTGTTCTTTGAAGCAGACGAAGAGTGTGAAACTTCGTATGCGGATAAGAAGGGGAAATACCAAAAACAACAATCCATCGTCCTGCCCAAGCTATAGGAGAGGATCATGAATGTCTTTGGAAAATCGAATGTGGCAGAATTTTTGGGGGATTTCGTGGTCTATCGCAATCTTATCCCGATGGACAAACGCTTACCCACCTTAAGCCAACTGCGCTCCAAGCTGAATTTGCCTGCGAACCAAATCCCCCGCAAACATGAATTATCCTACGCGCAGGTAATCGTGGAACTACTCCAAGAGGCGCGACAGCTCGACGGTACTAAGGCGCAAATCAAACGCCTGGTTTTCATCGGCGACACCCGCATGAGCGATGGAGGAGCGTTCGATAATATCTGCCAAGCAGCCGGTTGGGAAGGGATTATCTTTATCGGCTCAGAAAACTCGCAGCCATTTGAGTTTGAGAGCGTGCAAACCGCTGGTGGCCAAAGCATGGTGCTGTCCAATCGTTGGTCGGCGCTCAACGAAAGCGAAGATTATAACCTGCGGCGCTACTGTGCCGTGCGCGGTTTCCCCATTGATGAGTCAACGGCGGTTATTGTGGATTTGGATAAGACAGCGATAGGAGCGCGCGGGCGCAATTCCCACGTGATTGATCAAGCCCGCGTGGAGGCAGTACGGCAGACGGTTGAGTCTCTGCTTGGTGAGGTGTTTAATCTGCAAAGCTTCCTCGATTCGTACAATCAGCTTAACCATCCTGAATTTCACCCCTTTACTGCCGACAACCAAGATTACTTAGCCTATATCTGTCTGATTCTGGGCAGCGGTTTATATGACACCGAGAAGGTCATCCAAGAAGTTCGGGGCAAGCGGTTGTTGAACTTTCGCCAGTTTATCGATCAGGTTGAAACGCACAAAGCGCAACTTGCCCCCTCTTTACAAGCCATTCATGAGGCAATTTATGCGAATGTCTGCGCTGGTGACCCAACACCTTTCAAGGCATTCCGTTATAACGAATATCAAAACACCGTTCATCGCATGGGTTTTTTGCCCGATTCGACCCCTCTGAATGTCCTGTTACGCGACGAGATTGTCATCACCCACGAAGTGCGCGCCTTAGCGTTGGACTGGAAGCAACAGGGAGCGTTGCTTTTCGGGTTGTCAGATAAACCGGATGAAGCTTCGGTGCCCACTGAGGAGCTTGCCCATCAGGGTTATCAGCCCTTGCACCGCACGGTGACCCACGTCGTGGGTATGCCGAAGTAGAGCGGTTCTCAGTTTTCTCTCTTAGAAAAGGGGCGGCACAGCCGCGCTACCCGTCAGATCGATTCGCTTCGGCGCGTTGCCAGACTAGCGTTACCTTTGGGTGCTTATTCCAACTTGCAAATTAGCCACTGCAATGATGAGACTTTGCAAGTTCCTCGAGTGCCGTCTCAGAGCTACGGGGTCAAAATGGCTTCTTCAAGAGTGGCGAGATCCACGGCTAATAATTGAGGGGCTGGCATAGACTTTACCACGATGTCAGGGTCTTTTAGCCCATGTCCCGTACAGATTGCCACGATGCGTTTTCCTTTGGGTTGAATCCGCCCTGCTGCCACCTCAGAAGCGAAGCCAGCGAGGCCAGCTGCCGAAGCCGGCTCGACCCATACCCCTTCACATGCCAGCGTTTTTTGCATGGCGAGAATTTGTTCATCGCTGACGGCGATGATCCGCCCGCCCGATTCTTCTGCGGCTTGGAGGGCTTGCTCGCCGCGCGCTGGGCGCCCAATGCGGATCGCCGTGGCAACGGTCTCAGGATGGTCAACAGCATGGCCAAGCACCAACGGCGCCGCCCCGCTTGCTTGCACCCCTAACACGTGGGGCAAACCGCTTTGGTTCACCTGATCATATTGACGAAAACCCATCCAGTAAGAAGTGATGTTACCGGCATTCCCAACCGGCAGACACAACCAGTCTGGCGCTTCACCCAGCGCATCGCAGATTTCAAACGCTGCCGTCTTTTGACCTTCAAGCCGATACGGATTGAGCGAATTAACCAAAGCGATGGGATGACGTTGACAGATTTCTACCACGAGATGCAGGGCATCGTCAAATGAGCCCTCAATTTGAATCACTTGGGCACCGTAAGCCACCGCCCCAGCGAGCTTGCCGGCAGCAACTTTCCCTTGGGGGATCAAGACCACGGCCCTTAAGCCGGCGCGCGCAGCGTAGGCAGCCGCCGAAGCAGCTGTGTTGCCTGTCGAGGCACAAATGACCGTCTTCGCCCCGCGGCCGACTGCCTCGCTAATAGCAGCTGTCATGCCCCGATCCTTGAAAGAGCCGGTAGGATTCAGCCCCTCATACTTGACATAAAGTTCAAACTTGCCCCCCAATTGTTCTGCCAAACGGGGCATCGGGATCAGCGGGGTGTTGCCTTCAGAGAGGGTGACGATCTGGGTGTGGGAAGGGAGATCTAAAAACGAGCGATAACGATGCAGTAAAGGCTGTGTTGACATGTCTTAATCATACTTCCTAAAAGGGATTTTTTCCAGTTATCTGGAACACTTCTCTCCTACTCCCTTTTGAACCGCCGATCGACATCCTTGGAAAGAACAAAAAAGCAGGCCGAAATTGCCTTCGACCTGCTTTGTGCCAAAGGGTTGAAAGATCAGTCAATATATGAACTGATAAAATCCGGCCTCGCTTCTGGACGTCGCTCACCGCCATCGCCGCGATATTGATCGTCAAAATAAACCTGCTGGTCGGCGTCAAAGCGGCCACGCTCAAAGCCGGTTCCGGCTGGGATTAGCTTACCGATGATCACATTCTCCTTCAACCCGTATAGCGGGTCCTTGGCGGCTGCAATGGCAGCTCCCGCCAGCACTTTGATGGTGTGTTGGAAGGAAGAGGCGGAAAGGAAGGAATCGGTGCTGAGCGAGGCTTTGGTGATTCCAAGCAAGACATCTATCGAACGGGCGATGCGTTTACCCTGTGCCAAAAGTTCCTCATTCTTGCGTTTCAATTCCAGGCGATCCACCAAATCACCGGGCAGGTAGTCGCTATCGCCTGGGCGGATGATTTGCACGCGAGACATCATCTTGCGGATGATGACTTCAAAGTGCTTGTCGTTGATGTTCTGCCCCTGCGAGCGATATACTTTTTGTACTTCCGAGAGCAGGTACATCTGACAGGCTTCGCGCCCTTGGATTCTCAGGATGCGATGGGGGTTGAGAGAGCCTTCGGTCAACGCTTGACCTGGCTCAACGCGGTCACCATCCTTGACCAGCAACCGCGCTGTGCTCGGGATTTCATAAGCCACGTCTTCGGTGACTTCGCGGGAGACAATCACGCGGTGGTTCTCAATGCGCACCCTGCCGTGGTTCTGGGCGACAATTGTGGTATCTTCATTGGCATAAGCGATGATGTCCCCTTGACTCACTTCACCGCCATCCTCAACAGCGATCTTCCAATCTTCGGGGATGTCATACGGCTCTTCAATGAGTTGTGAATTACGGACATGCACCTCACGCAGATCGCTGTATCGATCGGACTGGATGATGGAAACCACGCCGGCGATTTCGGAGACGGTCGCTTCACCTTTGGGCTGACGGCGCGCTTCGAACAATTCTTCCACGCGGGGCAAACCGGTGGTGATGTCACCACCCGCAGCCACGCCACCCGTATGGAAGGTGCGCAGGGTGAGCTGCGTGCCCGGTTCACCGATGGATTGAGCAGCTACAATCCCCACCGCTGTGCCTACTTCCACCATCTTCCCTCGCCCCAAATCTAAACCGTAACACATGGCGCAAACCCCGTGGAGTAACTCACAGGTGAGCGCGGAGCGCACTTTGACTTCTTGAATATTGGAAGCAACAATACGGCGCACGATGGGATGGTCAAGCAGGTCATCGCGCTCGGCTAAAACTTCGCCGGTATCCGGATCTACGATGCGTTCAGCAGCGATCCGCCCGAACAAACGGGTGCTCATCGACTGACCGGCAATATCATCGCTGCGGCGGATGTAAATCCCTTCTTGGGTTCCACAATCTTCGTCATTAATGATGACGTCTTGAGCAACATCAACCAAACGACGCGTTAGATACCCTGCATCAGCTGTACGCAGAGCGGTATCTGCTAACCCTTTACGAGCGCCGTGCGTGGAAATAAAGTATTCCAGTGCAGTGAGACCTTCGCGGAAGTTCGAGCGAATCGGCAGGGGGATAATGCGTCCCGAAGGATCTGCCATTAAGCCGCGCATCCCAGCCAGTTGGGAGATGGGCCCGAAACCGCCCTTGGTTGCCCCAGAAATGGCCTGGGCAGCCAAGTTGCCATGGGGATCCATGTAAGCTTTCACCGCCTCTGCCACTTGGGCGGTAGTCTGCTGCCAGATCTGGATCACCCGCTCGTTCTTTTCTTGTTCGGTGAGCAATCCCCGCCGATAGTCGCGCTCAACCGCTTCCTGTTCTTGGAGGGCATTTTCGATGATAGTCGGCTTTTCAGGCGGGATGGTAATATCCGAAACAGCCAAGGTGTACCCAGAACGCGTGGCATACTTGAAACCGATATCCTTAATGGCATCGGCGACTTCAGGGGTCATCTCTTCACCGCATACTTCATAAAGCTCGGCGATCAGGTCTTTAATGCCGCCCTTGTCCAGTTCGCGATTGACAAACTGCATGGTAGGAGGCAGCACCCGATTCAACAAGACCCGGCCAGCGGTCGTTTCTACCAAACGGGTTTGCGGCTGAGAGAGACGGTTGTCTTGATCGTCGTACCAGGTGGAAACCATGACTTTGATGCGGGCGTGCAGGTCGATTTGGTCTAGCTCGTAGGCAAGCTCGACTTCATCCATATCGGCAAAGATGCGCCTATCGCCTTTGTGCGGTTTGTTGTCCGTCTTAGATAAGTAATAAATGCCTAAGACCATATCCTTGGAGGGGCTGATGATGGGTTCGCCGTCGGCGGGTTTCAACAGGTTGCGCGAAGAGAGCATCAATTGACGCGCTTCCCAGACGGCCTTCTGGGAAAGCGGCACGTGAACTGCCATCTGGTCGCCATCAAAGTCGGCGTTGAAAGCAGTGGTCACCAGCGGATGCAATTGAATCGCGCTCCCCTCAATCAGCACCGGTTCAAAAGCTTGAATGCCCAAGCGGTGCAGGGTCGGGGCGCGGTTGAGCAGGACGGGTCGCTCGCGAATCACTTCCTCAAGCACTTCCCATACTTCGGGGCGGTTGCGTTCAATAAAGCGCTTTGCGCCTCTGACGTTGGCTGCGTAGCCGTGAGAGACCAGCCGAGCGACCACAAAAGGACGATAGAGCTCGAGAGCCATGGTCTTGGGCAAACCACATTGATACAACTTAAGATTAGGACCGACAACGATCACGGAGCGGCCCGAGTAATCCACCCGCTTCCCGAGCAAGTTGCGGCGGAAGCGGCCTTTTTTGCCTTTTAGCATATCGCTGAGCGATTTCAGCTCCCGCCGCCCGCGCCGCGAAAGCGCTTTACCGCGTTGAGAGTTGTCGATCAGCGAATCGACAGCTTCTTGTAACATGCGTTTTTCATTGCGCACGATGACATCCGGCGCGCCCAATTCCAACAAGCGCTTCAAGCGATTATTGCGATTGATCACCCGCCGATAGAGATCGTTTAAGTCGGATGTGGCAAACCGCCCTCCATCCAACTGAACCATCGGCCGCAGATCCGGCGGAATAACCGGCAGAACGGTGAGAATCATCCACTCTGGACGATTGCCTGAACGGCGGAATGCCTCGACCACTTTCAGGCGGCGGGTGGCTTTGCGTCGCTTTTGCTTGCTCTTGGAAGTGCGCACCTCTGTCCATAGTTCTTCGGCAAGTTTATCTAAATCCATGCGCCGCAAGATGTCATAAAAGGCTTCGGCGCCCATGTCGGCGCGAAAGACCTGTCCCCAACGCGACTTAAGCTCGCGATAGCGCGCCTCCCCCATAAAGGTCAGCGGGCGCAGTTCCATCAGCTCGTCGCGCAGACGGCTGTTTTCATCGCGGGCTACGACCGCTTGATCCTCAAGCTGGCTGCGCAACTCTTCCATGCTCAAGTCTGCTTCGGCGCGCTTGCGCTCGGTTTCGGCAGCGATGTGGTCGAGTTCGAACTGCTTTTGCTCCTTGAGTTCGCTTTCCAGCTCTTCCAGTCGCCCCTTGACCACATTCTGTACTTTGGAAAGATGAGCATTGCCGATGATCTCCCCGCTTTCCACGATGACGATCTCGCTGTCGGGGAAATGGATGGCAGATTTGGCAGGGTTGCCAAGTTGCTCTTTTAGGCTGATTTCGAGGCGTTGCCCGGCTTTGATAATTGGGTCAAGTTTTTCCGCCAGAAGTTCCTCGAAGTGCGCTTCGAGTCGCTGTTTGCGTTCATGGAGTTCCCTCAGCTCTCGATCGCGCTCTGCTTTGATCTCCGCAATTTGCTGGTTGATGCGGGCGGCTTGCTCCCGTTCCGCCTGAGTGATCTTATCTTCTAAGCGGGCGAGGGCTTTCTTGCGCGCCTCTTCATCGACGTAGGTAACCACATACTGGGCGAAATAGAGAACCCGGTCGAGGTTACGGCGGGAAATATCCAACAAGAGACCCAAGTAGGAGGGGATGCGGCGGGTGTACCAGACGTGTGCCACCGGGGCGGCTAGTTCGATGTGCCCCATCCGCTCGCGGCGGACGGAGGAGCGAGTCACCTCAACACCGCATTTATCGCAGACAATACCTTTATAACGAACATTTTTATATTTACCGCAGTAACATTGCCAATCCCGAGTCGGACCGAAGATGGCTTCGCAAAACAAGCCATCTTTTTCGGGACGCAATCGCCGATAGTTGATCGTTTCGGGTTTTAGCACCTCTCCGTAAGACCAACTTCGGATGGTTTCCGGAGATGCTAAACTGATCTTTAATGCTTTGAGACCCTTTGCTTCCACTCAATGCCTCCTAAATGCTTGCCATTTGGCAAATGTAAAAAACCGTTGCCTGCCCCAGCCTTGAAAGACTAGGTATCTGCTGTGTCGCCGATCCTTGGTTGTCAGGGGACAGAGGTGGGGAAGTCATGACACCACTACCTGAGAAAACCTGTCCTTCAAAAACACTCATCGGTTGCAGAGACAAACAAAGACAAGCACTCGAGACCTCTTTCCTCAAGCGCTCATCTGATTTGTAAACAATTCGGCTAACACCCGTTCAAATTATACCCTCTCCTTTGAAAGCGTCAAGGTTTTTGTGAAGGTGTTTGTTGGTTTTCTGAGAGTTTTTTGACAAAAAATGTTGCGCTGGCGTTAAGCGGGATGAATCCTTGCCATCCCATCGGATGAGGCAAACGGGGCAGGAGGGAGGCTAAGATAACTCTCTTCTTGTAGGTCATGGCGTGCGCATTCTGTACTTGTCCTGTCGAACGCAGTGACCCCTCTGTCATTTCGAGATGGGAACATGACGCTTGAGTGTCACTTGATGAGGGAATAACATGGCTCCTGGTCAGCTTCCAAGCAGGCAAGTTCGGCTCGGCTGGGCTTTTGCCTTTCTCCAACTGCCCCTCCCTAAATTATGTTATGAGTAACGCAGTGAGAAATCTTAGGAAAAGATTCCGCAGTCGCTGCGCTCCTACTCATAACATCTTAAGGGAGAGGGTGGTGGCGAGAGGGAAAAGCCTAGCCTTGTTGCCCTAATGGGTAAGCATTGTATGTTATTTCTTCAAGTGACGCTGCTGTGTCATAAGAGGGTCGCGAAATAAATTCCCTCCGTAGCGTTTTTGGGTCCTTCAGAGCAAGATAGCGGCCTGCTTCACCCTGCGCCGAACCAAGTTTGCTCACTCACCAGCCCCTTCTGCGGCGCACCCGCATCCATACCGCAGGGCGGGGTTCCAGCGTGGCGCCCATGTGCGGGTGAATGCGCTCGAACTGCAGCGGCTCGAAGGAAAAGCGGCGCAGGAGATAGGTCAAAACCAAGCGCGCCTCCAACTGGCCAAACGCCGCCCCGATGCAGGCTCGCGGTCCTCCACCGAAGGGGACAAAGGAGAACGGCGGCGTCTGTCTTCCCCCGATAAAACGCTGGGGCTGGAACTCGTTTGCCTTCTCCCATACCCGCGGGTCGCGGTGGGTTAAGTAAATTGAGTAGAACATCCTTTCGCCGGCTGGAATCACCCCCTCTTCGAGCTCAAATGTTTCAACCACGCAGCGGTTGCCGATGTGAATGGGGGGATAAAGGCGTAAAGCCTCCTTTATGACGCCATCCAACAGCGGTGATTTGTCGTTGCTCTCAATTTCTGCCTGCAGTTCCTGCATAACCGCCGGCTGTTGTCCGAGCAAGACGAACACCCATGCCAGCAGGGCGGTTGAAGTATCGTGCCCGGCAATCAGCATGGTCAGCATTTGATCGCGAATCACATCGTCTTCTAGGTCGGCCTCGATCAAGGCTTGGAGCAGATCCGCTTGCGGCGCGCCGCTGTGCCGCTTCGCGATCAGATGATAAAGGTAGGCATCCAACTGCTGCAGGGGAAGGCGGAAGCCGGGGCGCGGAATCTTTCGCCATAGAATCCACGCCCCTGGGGAAATGTAGGCAATCGCCTTTAAGATGGGCTGCCACAGGTTAGGCAGATCGTGCCCGACATCCTCGCTGAACAGCGCTTGAAAGATAATCAGCAGGGCAATCTTGCGGCTCTCAACCAGCAGATCGATGACTTCTCCTTCCTGCCAGCGGTCGGAAACGCGCTTCGCTTGATTCACCATCATCTCGGCATAATCGGGCAGTCTGGCTGGGTGCAGAGATCCTTCCATTAGTCTGCGAACGTGGTCGTGTTCGCTGCCATCCACCACCAGCACCCCTCGGCGCAGTAAATCGGTGACGGGATCGGTATTGCGCCAGAGGAGTTTGTCGCGCTGGGTAACCAGCACGGCGCGGTTGGCTTGAGGTCCAAAGACAACGTACGGATGGAAAGCGGGGAGCGGAATTTGGAAAAAATAGCCCACCTCCTCTGCCATCACTTGCAGGGGGCTTAAGGGTGAGCCGCTCTTTAACCAAGCCTGCAAGACCCGTAAACCTAATGCTGGGGAAGATTGCTTCATCACTGTCTCACCCCTGCCATTGCTCGTCGTCTATTTGAGCGCCGCAAAGAGCTCACCATGGCGCTGGAGATATTCATCCAAGATGCTTTTGGCTACCTCATAACCCGGCACCAAGGGGTGCAGGGTCAAGGCAGTAAGGGCTTTGACGTACGAGCCCTCCACCGCTGCTTCGATGGTCATCCGCTCATAGGCTTTGACTTGCTGCATCAGCCCTAGGCAGTGCTGGGGGATATTCCCAACCGTCAGCGGCTGAAGCGCCCCCTTGCTCACCCAGACGGGGACTTCCACCACGGCGTCTGCGTCCATCCCAGAGATTGCCCCTTGGTTGGGGAGGTTGAGGATCATTTCTCGCTTCGTACCGCCGCTGAGCGCCTCGATCAAATCCAGAGCTACCCCAGCGTATCCCTCGGTAGAAAGGGCCTCGACAAGCGCGGCATCGAGCTGTTCCAGAGAATGGGCTTGTCCGCTTTCACTGACCATATAGGTCTGCCCGCGCTTATTTAGGTAGGCTTGATAGGCGCGCTGCATTCCTTCGTAGTCTTCTTGGGCGCGCAGGGAAGCCAGTTCGGCGAACAAACTCTCGTTCCAAGCCGCTAATTGTTCACCGCGGCTGATGCCTGCGTGCAAGATATTCTCCACTGCCCGGCGGGCATGGTAATAATAGTAAAGATATTCGTTGGGGATCAATCCGAGGCTGGAGATCAGCGTGGGGCTGAAGGGCAAGCCCGGCACGCTATCCAGTTGCCGAATCAGCTCCAGCAAGCGCGGCAGATAGTCCTCACCCTGATACAGCACGCGGCGGATCCAGCCGAGGTGATTCAAACCAAAGTAGTCCAAAAAGAGATTCTCGGCAGAGGTGCCAAGCAGAGCAGCGAGGGCGCGGCGCATAGTATGGGGAGCATCACAGATGCCGACGCTGCGCTGCCAGCCGCCAGCCTGAATGATCGCCTCAGCCAGCATCCCCGCCGGATTGGCGAAATTGACCAGCCATGCCTGCGGGCAAAGGGATTTCATTTTTTCGGCAACGGCGAGCAAGACGGGAATTGTCCGCAGACCCATGGCAAAACCGCCCGGACCGGTGGTCTCTTGACCCAGAACACCGTGGTTGAGCGGCACGCGCTCATCCACCGCCCGGGCGTTCATGCCACCTACGCGAAAGGTGGTGATGACATAATCCGCACCCTGCAGAGCGAGATCTAAGTTTGTGGTGCGCTGAATGCGAAAGCGCGGCGGATTGGCAGCCTCCAGCGGGGCGGTGAGAGCGGCGATCAGCTCCAACCGTTCGGCGTCAATGTCCATTAAAGCTAGTTCGCTGAGCTCCAGCTTGCTTTGGCGGAGCAAAACAGCTTGCAAGATCAGCGGTGTGCGCAGACCGGCTGCGCCGATGATGGTGAGTTTGATGCCCATATTCTACCCTTGCATCGCCAGCAGATTTTCCACGAAAGGATGGAAGCGCACGTAGCGGTAAGCTTCCGCATAAGCGACACCGATGCGCTTGCCGATCTCCGCCGCTTGCGCCTGGATCGCCCAGGCTAAGGCTTGGGTGGGATTGTCGAGTGCCCCTCCTAACCAAGCGCCTAAATCCAAACCTGCCAGCGCTGCCTGCCGTAGGACATCTTCCACAAGAAATTTCACTTGGCTGCGATGTTCCGCCATGGCGGCAATTTTGCGTTCGATGGTTTGGCTGATGTCCACAATCTTGTTGGCATTGAGCAAATTCTCGCCATAAAAATATTTTTCGACCACGAAGTGAGGTGCTAACCCCTCTTGGAGGTGTTCTGGGTGCATCAGGGGTAAGTTGGCGAAGTGAATCGCATCTGAGGCAGCCCAGGCGACCGCGCGATGGTCGGGGTGCACCTCGTAGGGAGCAAATGCGTCTTCAGCGATGACAATATCGGGTTTGTACTGGCGAATGGCACGGATAAACTGCTCGCGCAACAGACCAGGCGGCAGGGTATCCACTTCCAAATCCGGATGACCGAGGAAATTCGGGGCTTCGGCGCCGAGGGTTTGCGCGGCTCTGTGAGCCTCCTCCCGGCGGGTTTGGGTTAAGGTCGTTGCGTCAAGGTCGAAAGAGCCGCGGCGGCCATCGCTGGCAATCACCAGATAGACTTTTGCCCCTTCGTCAATCAGGTTGGCGATCAGACCACCGGCAAAGAACTCGGCATCATCGGGGTGAGGGACAAGGACAAGCACGGTTTTGGACATAAGACCTCCTAGCGTGCATTATATCTTCAAGCCGAGCATTGAGCGGAAACAAATTTGCCCCCTTTACGGTGGAAGAGGGCAGAGATCTTTCGTCTGGGATGACTTGAGCAAGGGCTGCCCCTGCAAATTACCCTTGTCAGTGGCGATTGGATGGGGTATCCTTAACGGCGGGAGTGGTTGAGTCCCGGTGGGTTCCCCGGTCTTCAAAACCGGTGGCGGGTCGTGTTGCGAGCCGCGGTGGGTTCGACTCCCATCCACTCCCGCAGGAGGTTCCTGAAATGTTTGTGACAGACTACGATCCGCTTACTTCGATTGTCGCGAGATACTTGCGCATCAGCGATATTACTCAAGGCGATGGTAAACAACCTTATTCGGTACGCTATCGCGGTCAATTGTATGGGGATTCCGAACAAGCCTACGACCGACTTGCCGCAGCGCTCAAGCCCTTGGGATATACGCCCCTCTTCCGCAAAGAGAAAGATCAACATGCGATCTATCTGGTGCAGGGTTTGGCAGATGCCAAACCTTCTAGAACCAGCCTAAACCTAATTCTCTTTGTGCTGACCGTGTTGAGCGTGATTGTTGCGGGAGTGATCTACTCCTTGGGTGGACAGGAGTTGCCTGCCAACCCGCGCAGTCTGGAGGATTGGTTGCCTGCTATACGCGCCAGCTTGGGCAATGGCCTCGCCTTCGCTGCCAGCCTGTTAGCCATCCTATTGGCTCATGAGTTTGGTCACTATCTGGTTGGACGGGCGCATGGCGAACAGGTCACCTTACCCTATTTCCTGCCCTTTCCCTTTAGCGCCTTCGGCACCCTAGGCGCCTTCATTAACATGAAGTCACCCCCTAAGAATAAGCGCGCCCTGTTAGATATCAGTTTGGCAGGTCCATTGGCGGGGTTGGCAGTGGCTTTCCCCATCCTCATTCTTGGTTTATCGCTCTCCAAGATCAGCGCCTTGCCCAGCAGTCCCCACAGCGGCATTGGCATCCAAATTGAGGGCAATTCCATCCTCTACCTCTTTGCAAAGTGGATTGTTTATGGAAAATTGCTGCCCGAGCCGCATAGCTACGGCGACTTGCCGCCATGGCTATATTGGTTGCGCTACATTTTTACCGGGCGCCCCTTCCCCTACGGTGGCGTTGATGTCTTGCTTCATCCCGTGGCTTGGGCGGGCTGGGCTGGACTGTTGGTGACCTCCCTGAACTTGATCCCAGCCGGTCAGTTAGATGGC
>OGCI01002260.1_pt1 | contig 13249 bp, 11 predicted proteins | sample 1570021 | NCBI WGS metagenome assembly OGCI01 (sample SAMN06264664, study PRJEB24512) | hot springs metagenome | isolation source: Hot spring water | place: South Africa: Tshipise | collected 2015-06-21
CGGCGAAGCGACGAAGCGCTCGATGCCAAGCGCCTCGAAACCGAGGCAAGCGCCGACCACGTCGATGATGGCGTCGAGCGCGCCCACTTCATGAAAATGAATGCGTTCGACCGGCACGTTATGAACGCGCGCTTCGGCCTCTCCCAAGCGCGTGAAGATGCGCGCCGCGCGCGCCTTGACCCCATCGCTCAACCGCGCTTCGCCGATTATCCGGAGTATGTCGCTCAAATGTCGATGCGCTTTCGTCTCGTTGGCGCGGACTTCGACGCGCACGCAATTGATGCCAGAACGGTCTACGGACCGAAACGCCAATTCGTATCCGGCAAGACCGAGCAGCGCCAGACGTTCGCGCAACGTCTGCGGATCAAGTCCGGCGGCGACCAACGCGCCCAAGATCATGTCGCCGCTCGCGCCGGCAAAACAGTCGAAGTAAAGCGTTCTCATCTCGTCTCGCTCGCAGCCTCGCTTTGCGATCCCACCGTTGGTTGAACTACGAATCGGTCCAGTAACGGGAGCAGGTCGCCAGCGCGCCCGCGCAAAGACTCGTGACAGATGGCTGACAGCGGAGTCGCTTCCGGATTGATCTCGACGAGAAAAGCGCCCGCGCCGCGCGCCATCTCCGGCAACATGGCTGCTGGATAGACGATGGCCGATGTCCCGATGACGAAGCAAATGTCGCACTGGCGCGCCGCTTCTTCGGCCCGCGCGAAAACATCTGCCGGTAGAACCTCACCGAAGAGCACGACATCGGGGCGCATGTCACCGCCGCACAGAGGGCATTTCGGTGGGCGCTCGCCCGTGTCCTTCGTGCGTAGATCTTTTCTCGCCGCGCATCTTAGGCAGCGCGCGCGCCAGATGCTGCCATGAAGCTCCAGCACGTTGCGCGAACCGGACCGTTGGTGCAAACCGTCTATGTTCTGGGTGGCCAGCGTGTACTCAGCAAACAGGTCTTGCCAACGCGCTAGCGTCAGGTGCGCCGGATTCGGTTGCGCTCGTCCGACGATGCCGCGCCGGTAGTCGAACCACGCCCACACTTCCAGTAGATCCTGTTCGACCATCTCGGCTGAAGAGATGACGCTGAACGGCATTCCTTTCCAAACGGCGGTGCCGCCTCCGCCGCGAAAGGTAGGCACGCCCGATTCAGCCGACACGCCGGCGCCAGTCAAAACGAAGACGCGCCGCGCCTCTTTCAAACGCTCGCGCAAGCGCGCCGAAATACTCTGTTCGGAGTCTCGATGCATTGCAAGAAGAGTGGTGACCACTCCGCCAGCTAAAGCAGGCGGCTTCTCGGAACACGCATGACGTGACCGTCTACGTTATGTCCCGAAGGCTCGGTCCGAGCCAAAAAGAAACGCTAAGCTAAAGCGCGTTTCAAGATGTTTTGCGCGGCGTTCACGTCCCTGTCTTGCACGTATCTGCAATGTTCGCATCTGTGTACACGCTCAGACAGTTTCTTTGGGACGATTTCACCGCAATTCGAGCAAAGCTGACTGGTATTCTTGGGATCAACCAGTACAACACGACGTCCAGCCTCTTCCGCTTTGTACATCGTGAATTGTACGAGTTGATTCCAAGCCGCATCAACAATGCTCTTGGCAAGGCGGTGATTCTTCACCATGCCTTGTACGTTAAGGTTCTCGAAAGCAATGAGACCATACCGGTTGACGAGTTTCCGAGATACCTTGTGTGCATAATCCTTGCGTTGGTTCGCAATGTGTTGATATAGCCTTGCTAAATCCCGAACCGCCTTACGTCGGCGGTTTGAACCTTTCTTCTTTCGAGATACTGCACGCTGCTTGCGTTTCAGCTTTCTTTCGGCATCTCGCAAGAACTTAGGATGCTTGTAAAACTCTCCATCGGAAGTGATTACAAGATGCTTGACACCTAGATCAATGCCTACAGCTTCACTACAAGGCGCTAGCGGAGTTGGCTCGACTTCGCAAGAGAAAGACACAAACCATTTGTCTACTTTTCGTCGAATGGTGACCGTTTTAATCTTGCCTTCGATTTGACGGTGCCACTTAACCTTTAACAGACCAACATTCTGCAAGTACAAACGGTTGTCTTTAACCTTACACCCATCGCCATAGGAAGGGAATGTGATCGAATCATAGCGCCCCTTTCCCTTAAAGCGAGGGTACCCAGGTTTTTCGCCAGCTTTCACGCGACGAAAGAATGCTTTGAATGCCTTGTCCAGCCTGCGTAAGACATCTTGGCAGGCTGAAAAATTCAATTGTGCCAGATACGGATCCTCCTTCCGTTTGGCTTTCAGTTTGTTTGCCTGATCGTAGTAATTCAAGGTCTTGCCGTCGTTTTGGTATGCATCGCGTCGTTCAGCCAAAGCGTTGTTGTATAGACGACGAGCCGTTTCAAGAAGCATATTGAGTTGTCTATGCTGTTGCTTCGTTGGATAGACACGAAACTGAAAAGACTTGAGCATACTTACTTTCCTTTCTGATTTTCGATGTAGAGACGGACTGCTTCTTCGGTCACACTGCCGACCGATGCGATGAAGTAGCTGCGGCTCCAAAGCGTAGGCAATCGAGATTTCAACCAAGGGAATTGTTCTCGGAGAATACGCGATGTGTATCCCTTGATCTGATTCACGATTCGATGCGGTGCATCAGTAGGGTCTGCTTCTAGGAAAATGTGTCCGTGATCCGGCATGACCTCTAACGCATGAATCGTAATCCCGAGTTCTTCGGCTTTGGCTTGAATAAGCTGTTTTAACGCTTCATCAACGCCATTAACAAGAACAGGTCGTCGATACTTCGGGCAGAAAACGAGGTGATACTTTAACGAATAAACTGCGCCTGCGTTTTTTCGGTATCTGTTATCCATGAGTAAATTATATATCTGACAGCAATCTAATACAAGGAGGGAGTGCGAATTCCTCTGCCGCCTAAAGGCGGCAGTCCCCTTCGCGCGAAATTATGGTAACAGAGCGTTGCACCGAACTGTCAAGGAAGCGGGCGACCTCGCTTTGCTGTCGGGCTAGATTCAGCTGACGTCTTTCGGAAAAGCTCGTTGGATAGTTTCTGCCTTCCCTGTGCGAACGGTGCACGAAGAAAGAGAACAGTTCGCCCTTTGCGAAAGCCAGTGAGACCAAAAGTCAGCGATGGTCTGCTCGGAACGCGCGAAAGTCGCTCGATGGCGCGTCGACATCCGATCCGCGATCTTCAGCCGATAAAGGTCATGCCGACGCGGCTTCGGTCCTTCATCGTGCTTGGCGCAAGAAGTCTTGCGTCCTAGCATCCTTGGGCGCGTAGAGAAGCGCTTCGGCCCGATCGTGTTCGACCACCTCCCCCCCTTCCATGTAGAGGAGATGATCGGCCAGATCTTCGAGGAAACGGATCGAATGCGAAACGACGATCATCGTGTGGCCCTGCGCGATGAACCGACGCAAAAGAGCGCGCACATTTGCGCTACGCCGTGGGTCGAGCGCGCTGGTCGGTTCATCGAACAACAGGACATCGGGGCGCATGATAAGCGCCCGCACGATCGCCACACGCTGTTGCTCGCCGCCCGAGAGCGATTCCGGATAGCGGTGGGCCACCCCTTGCAAACCGATTTCGGCGAGCAACTCCTGGGCTTCACGTTCGACCTCGCTCCGTTGCATCCCGAGCACGTGAACAGGTGCTTCCGTGATGTTTCCGAGCACGCTTAAGTGCGGAAACAGGTGTAGATGCTGAAAGACCATGCCAACTCGGCGGCGCAGCAGTTTGGCGCGGCGCGCGTATTCGACATCAGCCAAGCTGGCGTCGAGCCTGACGTCGCCGCATTCGATCACGCCGCGGTCGATGCGCTCCAAGCCGTTCAAGCAGCGCAAGAGCGTCGTCTTGCCGCTTCCGGACGCGCCGATGATGCCGAGGGTCGTGCCGGAAGCGACCTCGAAACTGACGCCGCGCAGGATCTGTTTGCCGTCTTTGCTCTTGTAGAGGTTCAACGCGCGAATCACGTCGTCGCCTCCGCAGCCTGAAGTTGCAGCGCCCGGCGGCGCGCTTGTCGCTGTTCGAGTCGGCGGGCGGCGTGAGCCAGCGGCAAACTCATCGCTAAGTAGAAGACCGACACGACGACGCCGAGCAAAAGGAATTCGCCCGTCGCGTTCGCCAGTTCGCGGTAGGCAGTCGCCAACTCCCAAACCGAGATGGCAAATGCAACCGACGTATCTTTGAAGAGCGAGACGAAATCGTTGGTCATAGGCGGAAGCGCGATGCGCAATGCCTGCGGCAGGATGATGCGCCGAAAAGCGAGCGCCGGACTCATCCCCAATGAATAGGCCGCTTCCCACTGGCCGCGCGGCACGGCCTCCAAGGCCGCGCGATAGACTTGCGATTCGTACGCTGCGTAGTTGAGGCCGAGCCCGACCAGCGCCGTCAACCACCCGGGCAACGCGAGGCCGATCTGCGGCAAGCCGAAATAGAGAAAGAGCAATTGGACCAGCACGGGCGTGCCGCGAAAGAATTCGATGTAGGCCGTGCAAAGAGCGCTCAGCCAACCGCCGTCCTTCGATTGTCCGATGGCGAGCAGCAACCCCAGCGCGAGCGCGATCAACATCGCCCCGAAGGCGAGCATGACCGTGACGGCAGCGGCGCGCGCCAGCCGCTTCAACGCATCGCCCCAGTTAAAGGTCGCGGCGGTCATTGCATAATGCACCTCTTCGCCTTTGCGCATCGCGGCATGAAGTTCGGCTTGTGCCGCGTCCCACAAGTTCCACCGACGCAAGATTCGCTCCAGAGTTCCATCGCGCATGATCGCCTCGATGGCGGCATCAACCTCGGCCTTCAAAGCCTCGTCGCCCTTGCGCAGTCCGATGACGTAGACGCCGCCTCTGAAGGGCGGCCCGGCGGGGCGCAAGCGTGGATTGTCGCGTGCGTAGTAAGCTTCCATCGGCACATCCATGAGCACGGCGTCGAGCCGCCCGAGTTCCAGATCGCGGTACGCGGCCACTGGGTCGGCGTAGCCGCGAAACGGGATCCCGCGCTGCGCCAGCAAGCGCGAGGCAGCTGTGTTGCCGAGCGTGCCGACCAGTTTATTCCGGCAATCTTCCAGCGAAGCGATGTTTCGCTCTTCGCGGCGAACGGTAAGTTGCAAGTTGAAAACGTAGTAAGGTCTGCTGAAGAGTATGCGCGCGGCGCGGTCTTCGGTTGGCTCGAGACCGTTGACGATGACGTCGAACTCGCCTCGTTCGAGCGCCGGCACGATCGCTTCCCAATCGGTGGCGACCATCACGGGGCGGCGTCCCATGTGCGCGGCCAGCGCTTCGACCATCTCCTTCTCGTACCCGATGTACTGATCAGGATTGGCCGGATCGGTGAAGACGTAAGGCGCGCCGCCGCTCGGATCCGCGCCCCATCGTAAGACCTGTTGTGCGCGACTGGAAACGCTGCACAACAGCGCGAGACATAGGACAGCGATGCTCCGTTGTTTCTTCTCGCTCAAAGCATGACCCCTCCGCAAACTCGATCCACAGCGCCCGCTCGACGCTTCTATTTCGGCGCACGCTCCTTTGGCGCGGTTCGGTAATATTACAAACTACAAGCCGGAGATGAAAGAAGAAAAACGGGCGAAATGGCGGACCGGAAACGAATGAAGCAAGGCGGCGCGCGCTTGCCCTCAGCCCGGCGTAAGCTTTAAAATTTAATCTTTTCCGCAAATGACGCCGAAATGAGCACACGATCCACGCTGCAAAAGCTGCAAACCGAATTGCGTGCGCGCCTTGCGCGTGCAGCGCGCGAACGCTTCGGCATCGCGCTCGACGACATCGCTATTGAAGTCCCGCCGCGTGTCGCGCTCGGCGATTTGGCCTTTCCGGTCGCGTTCGAACTTGCCCGCAGGATCAAACAGGCGACGGGCGAAAAGCGCGCTCCGCGGCAGATCGCCGAAGAACTTCGCCCGGCGCTCGAAGATGTCGCCTCCGTCCGGCGCGTCGAAGTGGCGGGCGCCGGTTACTTGAACGTCTTCTTCGACCGCGCCGCTTTGCTGGTGACGCTCAGCGCGGAAACGCCGTTCAGCGAACGAACCGAGGCCGACGACCGGCCGAAGAGGATCGTCGAACATACAAACATCAACCCGAACAAGGCGGCCCACATCGGCCACTTGAGAAACGCCGTGTTAGGCGACGCTTTCGTCCGCATCCTGCGCGCCGCGGGCGAGCGCGTCGAAGTTCAGAACTACATCGACAACACAGGCGTACAGGTCGCCGACACAGTGGTCGGTTTCATCCATCTCGAACGGATGACGCTGCCGGACGTGCGCGCGCTGGACCAATCTCTTCCGCCCGACCGCCCGTTCGATTACTACTGCTGGGATCTCTACGCCCGCGTCGGACTCTTCTACCGCAACGGCGATCCGGATGCGCCCGAAGACGCCGACAAACTGCGCTTGCGCGCCGAAGTCCTTCACGCCATCGAAGCGGGCGGCAACGACGTGGCCGAATTAGCCGAATACGTTTCAATGCGCATCGTCGAGTGCCACTTGAAGACGATGCAACGGCTCGGCATCGAGTACGACGTGCTGCCGCGTGAATCCGAAATCCTTCATCTACGCTTCTGGGAGCGCGCCTTCGAGCGCCTGAAACAAGCGGGCGTCGTGCGTTACGAGACTGAAGGGAGAAACGCCGGTTGCTGGGTCATGCCGACCGACCTGCACAAGGGCACGGAAGAGCACGAGGCGGACAAAATACTGGTCCGCTCCAACGGCACGGTCACCTATGCCGGCAAGGACATCGCCTATCAGCTCTGGAAGCTCGGCCTTCTCGGACTGGATTTCTACTACAAGCCTTTCCACACCTACCCGAATGGCCATATCGCTTGGGTGACAACGAGCGACGCGCGCGAACACGATCCATCGGCACCGAAATTCGGCGGCGGAGCCACCGTCTACAACGTGATCGACGCGCGCCAGTCGTACACACAAGAGGTGGTCCGGCGGGCAGTGGCTGCGCTCGCTCCGGAAGCGGGCGAGCGCGCAAGCATTCATCTCGCTTACGAAATGGTCGCGCTCAGCCCCGCCGCTTGCGCCGAACTCGGCATCGAATTGAGCGACGAAGATCGCGCGCGGCCGTTCATCGAAATGAGCGGCCGCAAAGGATTGGGCGTCAAAGCTGACGATCTGATCAACCGTTTGGAAGCGAACGCGCGGCGCGAAGTCGAAGCGCGCCACGCCGACTTGGCTGAAGAGGAGAAACTGAAAGCGGCGCATCAGATCGCCGTTGGGGCGCTGCGCTACTTCCTCTTGAAATGGACGCGAAACTCCGTGATCGCCTTTGATTTCAAAGAGGCGCTGTCGTTCGACGGTGAAACCGGCCCCTACTGTCAGTATGCAGCGGTGCGCGCCGGTTCCATCTTCCGCAAACTCGATGCGGGGAAGAGAGCGCGCGCCGAAGAGCTAGTCCGCCGCGCTGCTGAAGATGAACAAGCGGCGGAAGCGCTGCGGCGCGTCTTCGACGGCGAGGCTGGCGACGAACTGTGGGCGCTGGTGATGCTCGCCGCACGGCTCGAGGAGACAACAGCCCAAGCGGCGGCGATGGAAGAACCGGCCCATTTGGCGAAGTATGCATTCCAACTGGCCAAGACGTTCAATCTCTTCTACCATCGCCACCGCATCATCAGCGAAGAGGACGAAACACGGCAAGCAGCGCTGATCGCCATCGCCGAACTCGCGCGCAACCGGCTTGGCGCCGCGCTGGCGACGCTCGGGATCGAAGTGCCGGAGAGGATGTAGCCGACGAGAAAGCGGCAAAAGGGGTCTTTACAGCGGAGAGAGAGAATGCTCATCGTCATGAAAGCTGACGCGACCGAAAGCGAGATCAAAGCGGTCGCACGCGTCATCACCGAGATGGGATTGCGCCCGCACGTCCTGCCGGGCGCGAACCGCACAGCTATCGGCATCACTGGGAACCAAGGGCCGCTCGATCCGACCCGGTTCGAGAACATGCCCGGCGTCGCCGAGGCCATCCGCGTCACCAAACCATATAAGCTGATCACGCTCGACCTACGCCCCGAAAAGACCGTGGTTCGCGTCGGCGACGCGACCATCGGCGGAGAAGAATTGGCAATCATCGCCGGTCCGTGTGCGGTGGAAAGTCGCGAACAAGCCTTCGCCGTCGCCGAAGTGGTCCGGCGCAGCGGCGCGCGCTTCTTTCGCGGCGGGGCATTCAAACCACGCACCTCGCCCTACGCTTTTCAAGGTTTGGGCGAAGAAGCGTTGAAGATCATGGCCGAAGTGCGCGAAGCATACGGATTAAGGATCGTCACCGAAGCGCTCGATGAGCACGGCGTCGATCTGGTCGAACGCTACGGCGACGTGATCCAAATCGGCGCACGCAACATGCAGAATTTTTCGCTGCTCAAGCGCGTCGGACGTTCTCACCTTCCCGTGCTGCTCAAACGCGGCATGGCCGCGACGCTTGACGAGTGGCTGCTCGCTGCTGAATACATTATGGCCGAAGGTAACTACAACGTTATCTTGTGCGAACGCGGCATTCGAACCTTCACACAGCACTCGCGCAACACGCTCGATCTAGCGGCGGTGCCCGCCGTGCGGCGCATTTCGCACCTGCCGGTGATCGTCGATCCATCGCACGGCACGGGCAAGAACTACATGGTGACGCCACTGGCGCGCGCGGCCGTGGCCGTCGGTGCCGATGGGCTGATGGTCGAAGTGCATCATCAGCCGGAGCTGGCGCTGTCGGATGGATCGCAAGCGTTGACGCCCGCGCAGTACGAACAATTGGTGAGCGAAACGCGCGCTATCCACGAACTGCTGATGCCGGTGAGCGCGTGATTCAAACGGACGCCAGAGGCTTGCAACTCAGGGCGATGCCACCCATGAACCGTTGATGCCGGTGAGCGCGCGACCGCCCGTCTCGGGGACAGGCTACGCCTGAACAAGACGCTCAACGGGTCGCTGCCGCAGGCAAGCGCGCGACTTCCAATTACTCAGGGGAACGCGCGTCGCGCGGACTCTTCGCGAGCAGATCGCTTCAGCGAGCGCCAGGGCTCACTTGCTTCAACGCTCGGCCGTACTTGCTCTTCCAATCCGAGAGCGACTCTTCCGAAAGAGTGTTGAGCAGATCCGAGACGCGTTGCACCGAACTTCGCACCCGCTCCACGTTCTTCGGATCGGGACGCGATGCGCTCGCCATAACGATCGTCAGTTGATTATTGATCACATCGCGCAGCATCACCTGTAGTTCTTTGATCGCTTCGCGGCGCACGTTTCGCTGTCGGCGTCGAACTAACCAAAAGATCACTCCATGCAGCAAGCCGACCGCAATCGCCGTCACCGACGTCACCTTCCAGACGTCGTACCCGCGAACGACAAACGACGGCACCAGCCAGATGACCAAAAGACCGGCCAAGCTCAAAACGATCTCAAGATTATCGAGGAAGAATTTCACTTTGGGATCCTTTCTGCCGTAGATCTCGGCGGTCGAAGATCCACAAACTTCGGGTGACGTCGTCCAAAGTCGAAACCGAACAGCTTTTCGAAAGAGCCCTTGTCGGGCAAAGAGGCACGAAAAGGACGGCGTTCTCACGAGCAAAGCGCGCGAACGAGCCGCCACAAGCGCTCGACCGCAGGCGATTATAGCTTCAAGGGGCCAGCCGTGAAAGGATCACGCTGGTGTATCGGCGACACGCGTCGTTGTCGGTAGCACGAGTGGGCGCAAACAGTCGAGCTTTGCTTTGGGCGTTGGCCGAAGCCTCTCTCGGCATCAGAAGAAAAAGCAGCGAGCCGTTTGTCGTCCGCCCTCCATCGCCTTGAACGAACGCGAACCGACTCGCTGCAAGAAAGAGCTTGAGTGATGAAAAAGATCTTACGCAAGCAACCGACGCCGCGCCGCCGCGGCCATGGAGATCAATCCCAAACCGATCAAACCCAGTGTTCCCGGCTCCGGCACCGCCACGAGCTGAATCGACGCCGTGCCGACCGGCGCGCCGGTCAAGTTAGGCAAACCGAAAGCAGCGCTCAACGCGCCCGCAGCTTGCGATGTCAAAGAGAGTGACAGCCCCGGCCCGATGGAGAAGAGCGGAACTCCTTCGGTCACAGAGCTACCGAGCGTGACACGTCCAGTCAGAAGGTTCGTGCTGGTGTTGATCAAAAAGTTCTCCAAACGCAGATCGGTGGCCCCGCGCCGTAGTGCCAGCCCGCTGCCGTCGTGCGCGATCAGCGCCGCGCCGGTCGCGAAGTCGATGAACCCTCCCGTGATGGGAAACGTCGCCGTCAGGCCTGAAAGCGTCGCCGATCCCGTCGGCGAGATGGTGATGCCAGCACCCGTCAGCGCGCCCACCGTTCCGGCATTCAAATTGACCGTCGTCAATCCGCCGGTGATCGGAACGCCCTCTGCTCTAACTGCGCTCAACGCGAAAACGCAAAGCGAGAACAGAATCGTACTGCCAAATTTCAATCGACTCATTTCCTTACCTCCTCTTGCCCATCAAGAACTGAATCCCCCACTTGACGGTGTAAGGGATATTCGACACCCGCATGAAACCTTTCGAAGAAAGGCTTCGCGCTTTCGGGGCTGTTTTGTCGAGGGGGGATGGATTTCGGAAGCTATCCGTCGCCCTTCGCAAAATTAACGCGATTTTCTGTCGAAGCTTTGTCTTTTCACAAATCGCAGAAGATTTAACGGCAATTTAACCCGCCTCGCTAATCTCGGCGGTCGAGGGAACGAATGCGGGAGAGCCAAACCAGTGAGCAGGCGTCGCTCCTCATACGAGCCGTTAATCTCGGCAGTCGGGACAGCGAAGGCGCAACGCTTGCGGCACGATCTCAAACGTGGCGGGCAGGTAGCCCACGGTTTCGCCATCGATCTCTAAATCGATGCGCGCCTCTTGCACGACCGGACGGGCAACGCAACGGCGTGCGCGTGCGGCTCGGACCTCTTCGATCCCGAGATGCGTGCCGAGATATATGCTGTATGCTTTGAGGATCACTTCCGCCGACGGCATATCGCCGATGACGACAACGTCGAACGCGCCATCGACCATGCTTGCTCTGGGCGCGATCTTCATTCCGCCGCCGAAATAGCGCGCGTTGGCGATACAGAAGTTAAGCACCTCTAGACTGACTTCTGGCCCACCATCGAGCGCGACGGCGACGCGCGGGCGCGCAGCACTCAGAACCGTGCGCAACATGGAATAGGCGAAGGCAGCCTTCCCGCCGAAAAGTTTCGTCACCTGACCGGTGAGGGTCGTCGTGCGCTTGAGTCGGGCGACCACTTCGCCGCCTATGCCGAACGAAGCAACGTTGATGAAGACGCGCTCTTGCTCTTCACCCGAAGAGGTGATGTAGATGGCGCGCCCGACGTCGATCACTCGCGTCCTCCCTGTGCGCAAGGCGCGCGCCGCATCAGCCGCCCGTTTCGGAATCCTCAACGCCCGGCGGAGATCTCCACCCGTGCCGCTCGGCAACACGCCTAGCTCCGCATCGCGCCCCGAACGTAGCAATCCGTTGGCCACCTCCGAGATAGTCCCGTCGCCGCCGCAGGCGATGATCAACCGTCGGCCCGAGCGAGCCTCGGCTTCGGCGATGCGCGCCGCGTCGCCGGGGTGCTGTGTGAAGACGCAAGCGAACGGGCCGAAATGCGCCCGCAACTCGCTTGCAAGTTGAGGCCAGCGGCGGCGCGTTGTGCCCGCGGCGCTGGTCGGATTGACGATCACGAGCGGAAGTTCAACGCTCACAACTGACTCCTTGGAGATGGCCAACCTTGAGCGCATCCTGAAAGATGGCGCAACGGCGAAAGTTCAATGCCCGCGCGCAACTAGCTCGCCCTGTTTCGCTACGGCGCTCGTTCAGCGATCGCGCGCCGCTCGGTTTGCCCCCGAAGAGCCATATTCTCTGCGGTCCTCTTCGGCAAGTTCGGCGATCTTGCTCATAACGAAATCGGCGATCTGTTTGTAGGTCTTCAATCCACCGCGCCGCGTCGCGAAACGCGCGAGATCCAGCGGGGCGCCAAAGCGTATTCTGATCTTCTCTCCCCCGGTCCAATTGCGCAAGATCTGTCGCGGCAGACTGTTGCACAAACCGGCGACGAAGACCGGGACGACTTGTGGTCGGGCTTCCAAGATCAACCTTCCGACGCCGGGCTGCGGCGGCAGAAAGGAGTACGGATCCGGTCCTTTGTTGCGCGTCCCCTCGGGATGAAAACCGATGATGTGGCCGTGCCCATCGCGGCAAAGCTCAATCAAGCGCCGCATCGCGTAGGCGTCCCAAGCCCTCTTCTCCGCCGTCGCAAAGAAAGGCGGATACATCGACCACCAACCCATGATGAAATTGACCAGCGCGCCAAGAGGCGACTGGTAGAAGAACCTTCCGCGCACCGGGAAGAAGAGTCTCTTGGGCCAATCGGTCCGGCGAAAGAGGACGGTCGAGACGGCATACATATCGAAGAACGAACGGTGATTGGCGACGAGCAGGATAGGGCGTTCGGGCGAGACGCGCCGCAGGTTCTCCAACCCGTAAACGCGCATGATGTTGTAAGTCGCCAGATGGATCCAGCCAGCGCCGATCACCCGCTGACACCACGTCCAGAAGGTCTTCCACCGCCCGCCGTTCATCCGGTGGACCAGCCGGAAGATGGCGCGCTCCATCGGCGTGAGAACGCTCAACTCTGCCGCCGAAGGCGCACCCGGCGCCGTCGGCAGCGTCGCATCTTGCGTCCGGTCTTCAGGCAGCGCTTCCGTTTCGAGCAGAGGCATCTGAACTCAAACTTCGGCCACGAGACCTGTCCGAAATCGAATCGAGATCGAAGAAAATCCTTGTGCTCGCGCGAACCGCTCGCATGGTCGAACACGAGCGAACAGGTCCGCTAATCGATCGAGAAGTACTTGGCTTCTTCGTGATGGACGATGATAGCCGATGTGGACTGCTCCGGGTCAAGTTGATACTCCTCGGTCAACTCGACCTCGATGCGCGACGGGTCCAGCAGTTCGAAGATCTTCGTCTGATCCTCGAGGTTCGGACAGGCCGGATAGCCGAAGCTGTAGCGCTTGCCGCGGTAGCGGGCCTTCAGCCGCTCGCGCATGGTCAACTCGGGCGGATCGGGGAAACCCCAGTCCTCCCGCAGCCGGCGGTGAAGCCACTCGGCGGCGGCCTCGGCGGTCTCCAGCGCCAGCGCCTGCAAAGCGTGAGAGCGGAAGTATTCACCGGCCTGTTTGGCCGCCTCGGCCCGCTCGCGCACGCCCAGCCCGGCGGTCACGACAAACAGCGCGAGATGGTCGCGGCCGGAGGCGCCCGGCGG
>OGCI01002261.1_pt1 | contig 13245 bp, 11 predicted proteins | sample 1570021 | NCBI WGS metagenome assembly OGCI01 (sample SAMN06264664, study PRJEB24512) | hot springs metagenome | isolation source: Hot spring water | place: South Africa: Tshipise | collected 2015-06-21
GGGGCCATCCGCACCCGCGCGGCCCGGGGTGAGCGCACCCTGGTCACGGTGCTGACGGTGCGCATGGCCGAGGAGCTCACGGCCTACCTGGTGGAGCACGGGGTGCGGGCCCGCTACCTGCACCACGAACTCGACGCCTTCGAGCGCCAGGCCCTGCTGCGCGACCTGCGGCTGGGCTACTTCGATGCCCTGGTGGGCATCAACCTGCTGCGCGAGGGCCTCGACCTGCCCGAGGTCTCGCTGGTGGCCATCCTGGATGCCGACAAGCAGGGCTTCCTGCGCTCCGAACGCTCCCTGATCCAGACCATCGGGCGGGCTGCCCGCAACGTGGGGGGCGAGGTGTTCCTCTACGCCGACACCGTGTCAGACGCTATGAAGGCCGCCATTGAGGAGACCAACCGCCGCCGGGCCCTGCAGGAAGCCTACAACCTCGAGCACGGCATCACCCCCGCCACCGTGCAGAAGTCGGTGCGCAAGCTGGTCAAGCCCGAGGACTACGAGGCCGAGGCCGCCGAGGCAGTGCTGGACGACCCGGCGCTCTTACAGAGCCTGCTGGAGCAGCTCGAGACCGAGATGTGGGCGGCCTCCGAGGCCCTCGACTTCGAGAAGGCCGCCAGCCTGCGCGACCAGATGCGGAGCCTCGAGGCCCGCATCAAAGGCCTGCCCGAACCCACCACCGCCGGCAAAGCCCGGCGCCGCCGCAAGCGCTAACCGATAATCTCTTCAGGCTTGAAGAAAATACCAATTTCGCGCTGGGCGCTCTCCGGGCTGTCCGAGCCGTGGATCACGTTTTCGTCCACGGTGGTGGCAAAGTCGGCGCGGATGGTACCGGGGGCGGCTTCCCAGGGGCGGGTGGCCCCCATCAGGCGGCGCATCTCGGCGATGACCCCCGGCCCCTCCACCACCATCGCCACCACCGGGCCGCTGGTGATGAAGTTGACCAGCCCCTCAAAGAAGGGCTTGCCCCTGTGCTCGCCGTAGTGGGTCTCGGCGGTCTCGCGGGGTATGACCATCTTCTTCATCGCCACAATCTTGAAGCCCTTGCGCTCGATGCGGTTGATAATCTCGCCGGTGAGGCCCCGGCGCACGCCGTCGGGTTTGACCATGATGTAGGTGCGTTCCATACCGCCCTAGAGTTTACACGCTGCCGGCCAATTGCAGAAGGTCGGCGCGGGGGCCCCCGCTGCCATATAAAGACCCTCCCCGCCTTGGGGGAGGGCCACAAACAGTACGGGATTAGCGGTTGGCCGGGGTGCTTTGATTGGTGCCAGGCTGGGACGAGTTGCCGCTGGGCTGGCTCTCGTTGGTCTTGGGCTGCTCTTGTTTGGGCTCTTCTTTGGGGGTCAGGGCGGTCAGCACCTTTTGCAGGTTGTTCTCTACCTTGGCGGCCTTGCGCACCTCCTCCAACCACTTCTGCGCGGCCTCGGCCCGGCGGCTGGCTAGTACCTGCTGGCGGGCTTCTTCCCTGACCTCCTCAAAGGGGCGCAGCACCTCGGCCTTGCGGTCGTTGACGATGAGCACCTGGAAGCTCCCGTCCTCGAGCTTCACCACCTCGCTCACCTCACCCAGCGGCCCTTTGGGGAAGGTGCCGCGGGTCAGGAAGACCAGCCGGTTGGGTACGGGGGGCATGGTGCCGGGGTTGACCACGCCATAATCCTGCACGGTGCCGTTGTTGGCCTTAGCCAGATCCTCGAGCTTGCCGCCTTTGAGGGCGGCGGCCCGGAAGGCATCGGCCTTGGCCTTGTCTTCCTTCTTGAAGTTCACCGCCTGCACCTTGGCCGAGGCCGGGATGGTGAAGTTGGCCAGGTTGGCGTCGTAGTACCTGCGCACCTCGGCTTCCGTCACAGTGATGTCGCGGGTTTTCCACTGCTGGGCCTGGGCGACCACATCGCTTTTGGAGCCGAAGAAGGGCTGGCCCAGGGTTTGGGCAAACTGGTAGGCCGCCTCCCGGCTGATGAGCTGTTCCAGCGTCTGGGGCATGAAGAACTGCACGGCCAGCTCCCCCAGGCCCTGCTGCAGAAGCTGGGGCACCTGCGGGTTGGCAAAGACCGACTGGGTTACCTCGGTCAGCTTGATCTCGGTATCACCGACCTTAGCCACAACCGGGTTTTCAAATTTGTAGGTGGAGCCTTCGGCAAACTTCACGTTGGCCTTGGCCCGCAATTCTTCGATGTAGGCTTCCAGGGCGCCCTGGCCCTTGATGCGCTTGGCGTCTTCCTTGACCCGATCCTTGACCTCTTCAAACTTCACATCGCCCGCCGGGAGGTACTTCTCGACCTTCACGATGTAGAAGCGGCCCCCCGCCTCGATGGGTTTGCTGATCTGTCCGTCGCGCAGCTTGAAGACCGCCTCGGCCACCGCGTTGGGGAAGACCACCCGGGTCACCGGGCCGGGCTCGCTCTGGCCGGCCTGGGCGCCCAGGGCCCCGCCCTGCTCGGCGTTCAGCTTGGAATTGGCCTTGGCGATGGCGGCAAAATCCGCGCCGGGAGCGGTCACCTCGGCGTAGATTTTGTCGGCGGTGGTCTTGTCATCCACCACAATCTGGCGGGCCTGCACCCGTTCTTCGTTTTTGTACTGATCGCGGTTCAGCTCGAAGTACAGCCGCATCTCTTCTTCGGTCGGCTCGGCTTTTTTCTGGATTTCCTCTACCCGCTTATTGATGCGGATCTGGTCGCGCAACTCGTTGCGCAACTGCGAGTCGGTGTAGCCCACCTGGGTCAGGAAACGGTCGTAGTCTTCCTTCTTTTGCAGGCCGAAGCGCTCCTTGATGGTGTCGAGCTCTTTCTTGAGCTCCCCGCTGGAGACCCGCACGCGCGCGGTGTCCTGCAACAGCGCGGTGGTCACGATCATCCGATCGACGAAGTTGACCTCGGCCAGATTTTTCAGAAGACCCTGGGGGTTGGTGCTCAAAATGGGGTCACTCTGCTGGGCCCTGGCCAGATCCAGCTCGTAGACCGGGCGACCGTTCACGGTGAACTCGGTCTTGCCCTGGGTGCTGCGCTGGCCCTGGGGGGTAAAGAGCAGAACCGAACCCACCACAAAGGCCAGGGCCAGAACCCCGAAAATAACCGCAACTACCCTTCTGTTGATTCCAAACACTTGACTGCCTCCTCTATGCGGTGCTACCCTGCTTGGTGCTTATGCACCCGTAGCTCAGTGGATAGAGCGTTCGCCTCCGGAGCGAAAGGTCACAGGTTCGAGTCCTGTCGGGTGCGCCAGCTTCTTGGGGTCGGGCCTGGCCCGGCCCCTTTTTCCGGTAGCATCGCCCACCGAACTCTTTGTACCCCGATAAGCTAAGACCCGGGTTAAGCATCAGCGAACCTACGCCAAGGGCCGATTGTAGCATACCTGGCCGGTGGTTTTGGAAGCGACGTCGCGATGGCCGGGGTTGCCCAGCGCTACAATTGGTACGGCGCGTTTTGTGCAGGGGTATGCAGAACCTTTCCTGGAGGAGCGATTTATAGAGGGGGTGGATGATGCCGCCCGCCTGACCTGGCCGGGCAGCTTGCAGGCGGCAGCGGCGCTGCAAGCCGAGCTTGCTAGGGCCGTGGTGCTGGCCGGGAACCCCTGTGGGGCCCGGTATATCGCGGCCCTGGATGCCTCCCACCCGACCCGTTTTTCCAGGCAAAAAGGCCCCTCGGTGGCGGTGGCGGTCTTGTGGGACAGGCAGACGGGGGGGGTGCTCGAGGTCGCCGCAGCCCAGATGGACGCGGCCGAGCTATTTCCCTACATTCCCGGCTACCTATCGTTCCGCGAGGCCCCGCTGTACCTGGCGGCCCTGGCCCGGCTATCCCGCCTGCCCGAGGTGCTCCTGGTGGACGGACAGGGCATCGCGCACCCCAGGCGGCTGGGCATTGCCGCCCACCTGGGGGTGCACCTGAACCTCCCAGCCCTAGGGGTTGCCAAAACCCTGCTTTGGGGCCGGCCAGAGGGTGTACTGCCTTTGGAGGCGGGTTCAGCGGTGCGCTTGCTGGATGGGGGGGCGCAGATTGGCTGGCTTTTCCGTAGCCGCACTGGGGTTCGTCCGCTGGTGGTCTCGCCGGGCCACCGGGTGGGCATGGAAGAGAGCCTGGCTTTGGTGCGCTTGCTGATGGGGAAGACCCGCCTGCCCGAGCCCCTGCGCCAGGCCCACCTACACGCAGGGTTGCAGCGGCGGCAGGCCAATGTGAGGTGAGCCTACATTGGGCTGAACCCCCTAAGCTATGGTTTTTTACGTACTTTATTTCGTCAAGCAAGATGAGAAAACCCTAAGGAGGCTCGTATGAGTAAAGTTTCTCGTCGCCAAGCCCTCAAGCTGCTGGGTGCTACCGGTGCGGTGGCGGCTGCCGGTACGATACCCACCATGGCTCAACAGGCGTCTGCGATGCCCAATGGGGCCGGCTTTTACCGGTTCAAACTGGGGGATTTTACCCTAACGGTTTTGAGCGACGGTCAGACCCCCCCTGGCAACGCCTTTCCCAACTGGGGGGCGAACCCTGGCAGGCAGGCCGAGTTTGAAGCAGCCCTGCGGGAGAACTTCCTCGAGCCCACCCAGTTCATCAACAACTTCAACCCCATGGTCATCGACACCGGGCGGGCCAAGATTCTCATCGATACCGGCCGGGGCCAGGCCGGGCAACTGCTGAACAACCTGGCCAACGCCGGCTTGCGGCCTGCCGATATCAATATCGTCTTCATCACCCACGGCCACGGCGACCATATTGGCGGCCTGGTGCGGGATGGGCAGCCGGTGTTTGCCAACGCCCAGCACGTCATCGGCGAGACCGAGCTACAGTTCTGGCTCTCCCAGGCCACCCCACCCGCCAACCTGGTGGCCCTGCGCGACCGCTTTACCCGGGTGCGTCCTGGGGCCGAGATTGCCCCCGGCGTCACCGCAGTGGATACCCCGGGCCACACCGTAGGGCACCTGGCCGTACAGGTAACCTCGGGTGGACGGACGCTGTGGCACCTGGGCGATGCCGGGGGCCACTACATCCTCTCCCTGCGCTTCCCCGATCACTACCTGGGCTTTGACAACAACCCCCAGCAGGCCGTGGCCACCCGGGCCCGGCTGTGGCAGGCCGCGGCGGCGGAGCGGATTATGGTGGTGGGCTACCACTTCGCCTGGCCGGGCGTGGGCTACGTGCGCCGCGCGGGCAACGCCTACGAGTTCGTGCCGGCCTTCTTCACTTTCTAGGCCCCTTCCTGGAACCCCGGCCCCCTCGTGGTAAAGACCTCGAGGGGGTCTTATACTTTTGTTACAACCCGAAGCGAGAGGAGATGCCCATGCAGTCCACCATGATGGATTTTCCCCTGACCCTGCCGCACCTTTTGGAGCGGGCCGGCAAGCTGTTTCCAAAGGAAGAAATTGTGACCCGGCTGCCCGACAAGTCGCTGCACCGCTACACCTTTGGCGATTTTTACCAGCGTTCGCGTAGGCTGGCCTCGGCCCTGCAAAAGGCCGGGCTGCAAAAGGGCGACCGCGTAGCCACCCTCTCCTGGAACACCTACGCCCACCTCGAGGCCTACTTTGGCATCCCGGCGGCCGGGGGGGTGCTGCACCCGCTGAACCTGCGGCTGCACCCCTCCGATATCGCCTATATCATCAACCACGCCCAGGACAGGTTTTTGATCGTAGACGATGTGCTCTTGAAGCTGTATGAAGCGGTAAGGGAGCAGGTGAACCTGGAGAAGGTGATTGTGGTGCCCCTCTCAGGCCAGCCGGTGCCGGAGGGCTTCATGAGCTACGAGGACTTCCTGGCCACCGGCGACCCCGACTTCAGCTACCCCGCCCTCGAGGAGCGCGACGCCGCCGGGATGTGCTACACCTCCGGTACCACCGGCAAGCCCAAGGGGGTGGTCTACTCGCACCGCTCCATTGCCCTGCACAGCCTGGCCTCGGCCCTGCCCGATGCCCTGAACCTGGCCGGCCACGATGTGCTGCTGCCGGTGGTGCCCATGTTCCACGTGCTGGCCTGGGGGCTGCCCTTCACCGGGGTGATGGTGGGCAGCAAGATGGTGCTGCCAGGGCCCCACCTCGACCCGGTGAGCCTGCTGGATCTGTTCGAGTCGGAACAGGTGACCAAGACCGCCGGGGTGCCCACCATCTGGCTGGGGGTGCTGCAAGCCCTCGAGAAAGAACCCACCCGCTGGAAGCTCAAACCGATGGAGATGGTGGTGGGGGGGAGCGCGGCCCCCGAGGCCATGATCCGGGCCTACGACCGCCTGGGCCACACCGTGCTGCACGCCTGGGGCATGACCGAGATGAGCCCGCTGGGCACCGTGAGCCGGCTCAAGCGCTACCTGCGGGGCGACCCGGCGCTCGAGTACCGCTACCGGGCCCAGCAAGGCCTGCCCACCCCCTGGGTGGAGATCCGGGCGGTGGGTGAGCAGGGCGTGGTGCCCTGGGACGGGCAGTCGCTGGGCGAGCTGCAGGTGCGGGGGCCCTGGGTGGCCGCGAGCTACTACAACCTGGAAGAAGAGTCCGACAAGTGGACCCCCGACGGCTGGTTCCGTACCGGCGACGTGGTGGCGATTGACCCCGAGGGCTACATCCGCATTGCCGATCGCACCAAAGACCTGATCAAGTCCGGCGGCGAGTGGATCAGCTCGATTGACCTGGAGAACGCCCTGATGGCCCATCCGGCCGTCAAAGAGGCCGCGGTGATCGCCATACCCGACCCCAAGTGGGACGAGCGCCCGCTGGCCGCGGTGGTGCTCAAGGAGGGGGCTAGCGTTACCCCGGAGGAGCTGGCCCGGTTTTTGGAGCCTCGGTTTGCCAAGTGGTGGCTGCCGGATGCCTATGTCTTCCTGGACGAGATTCCCCGCACCAGCACCGGCAAGTTCCTCAAGTCCAAGCTGCGGGAGCAGTTCAGGAACTACCGGCAAGTACCGCAGTAGGAGGCCGTATAAACCCTGGATGAGGGCATGCACCTTTGACAGCATCCATATGGAACAATACCATGTCCTTTATGGGACAAACCGTTGGGTTGCGCTTCGACTTTTCGCCCGATGAGGTGGCCCGCGTGCGGGAGGGCCTGCCGGTTGAACTCATCGGAGAAATCGCGCAGCGGTATGGTCTGAGCCAGCAGGAGGTGCTCGAGGCTGCGGGCATTCCGCGCAGCAGTGCGCACCGATATAAGGGGTTTGGACGCCTGAACCGGGAGCAATCCAACCGGCTGTACAAGGTGATGTATCTGCTCCGGAGGGCGGAGGAACTCTTTGGCTCTGCTCGGCTGGCAGCAGGGTGGATGAATAGTCCCAAGCTGTTTTTACATGGTGCTAGCCCGCTGCAATACCTCGATACCGAGCCCGGTTTTAGGGCCGTTGAGCATCTGCTGGGGCGCCTGGAAGACGGCCTGGTGACATGAGGGCCTGGCGGATCACCTCGCGCAGATATGCCCATGCGGCTTTCACCGGTGAGGGAGCGGCCCGAAGTCCAGGCCGTTGGAACCAGAGCGGGGTTCCGGTGGTGTATTTGGCGGGGAGCCTTGCCACGGGAATTCTGGAAATCCTGGTGCACGTCACCGAACGGTCGTACCTGGCCGCTTTTGTGGCCATTGAGGTTGAAGTCCCCGACGCGCATATAGAGACCTTGCAGCATCTGCCGCCGGACTGGCAGCAACTGCCCGAACCCTACCCAGCGTCCACCCAGCAACTGGGTAGCGAGTGGGCGCAAAGCTTGCGTTCGCTGGCGCTCAAAGTGCCTTCGGCGGTCGTGCCTGTTGAGTTCAATTTGCTGCTCAACCCCAGACATCCAGCGATGTCTGAGATAAAGGTCGGTAAACCCCAAGACCTATGGCTCGACCCTCGGCTGCTGCGGTAGCAGCGCCCAGGTGGGTCGGCTGGTGAAGGTTGCCAGCTTGTCGTACAGAAGACGTATAGTCTAACCATGTCCAGAACCGAAGCTATAGACCGCTACCTGCAAGAGCACCTCGAGGCCTACCTGCAAGAAACCATCCGCCTCTGCGCCCAGCCCAGCGTCTCGGCCACCGGCGAGGGGGTGCTGGAGTGCGCCCAACTGGTCGAACAAATCTTGCAACAGCACGGCTTTGAGACCTGGAAGATCGAGGGCTACGGCAACCCGGTGGTGGTGGGCCGGGCCGCGGGAAAATCGGAGCGCACCCTGCTCTTTTACAACCACTACGACGTGCAGCCCCCCGAGCCCCTGGAGCTGTGGGACTCGCCCCCTTTTGCGCCGCAAATCCGCGAGGGCAAGCTCTTTGCCCGCGGGGCCAAGGACGACAAGGGCGAGTTTATGGCCCGCCTGGCCGCCGTGGAGGCGGTGCGGGCCGCGCATGGAGGCGAGCTGCCCTGCGGGGTGCTCTTTGTGGTGGAGGGCAACGAGGAGGTGGGCAGCCCCGGCATCGCCCGGTTCGTGCAGGATCACCTGGACTTGCTCAAATGCGACGGGGCCATCTGGGAGGAGGGGGGCATTGACTTTGAAGAACGGCCCGGCACCTCGCTGGGCCGGCGGGGGATTCTGGCCCTGGAGCTGGAGGTCGAGACCCTCTCGCGCGACGCCCATTCCGGCAACGCCCACATCCTGCCCAGCGCGGCCTGGCGGATGGTGCGGGTGCTGGCCGCTTTGAAAGACGAGAACGAGCGCATCCTGATTCCCGGCTTCTACGACCATGTGCGGCCTGTCTCGGAACAGGACCTCGAGCTCTTGCGCAACCTGCCCGACCTCGAGGCCTACCTGCGCCAGAGCTTCGGGGTGCGGGGCTTTGTGAACAACCTGAGCGGTTTCGAGCTGCGCAAGGCCGTCTTCAACCCCACCTGCAACATCCAGGGCATCACCACCGGCTACCAGGGCCCGGGCACCAAGACCGTGATTCCCGCCCGGGCCAAGGCCAAGCTCGACTTCCGCCTGGTGCCCGACCAGGATCCCACCGACATCCTCCAGAAGCTGCGGGCCCACCTCGACGCCGAGGGCTTCACCGATGTGCAGATCACCCACGCCGACTACATGTTCCCGGCCCGCTCCGACCCCCAGCACCCTTTGGTAGAGCTGGCGGCCCGCACAGCCCAGGAGGTCTACCAGAAGCCCTACCAACGCATCCCCCTCACCGGGGGCAGCTCGCCGGTGTACGCCTTTGCCGGGCCCCTGAACATCCCGGTCATCGACGCGGGGGTGGGCTACGGCATCACCAACCGCACCCACGCCCCCAACGAGAACATCCGCATCCAGGACTTCCACAACGCTGCCCGGCATATCGCCCGCATTCTGGACGGCTTTGCAGGCATCTTTTAGGCCGGCATACAATAGGCCTGTGATCCACATCCTCGACCTTCATGACCGCGCCCCCAGGGTAATTGCTTCGTTCCTGCTGGAAACCAGCCAGGGGCCGGTGCTCTTCGAGACCGGGCCGGAGTCGCGCTTCTCGGTGCTGCTGGATGGCCTCAACGCGCTGGGCTACGCCGCCTCCGACATTAAGCACGTCTTCGTGACCCACATCCACCTCGACCATGCGGGCGCCGCCTGGCGCATGGCCGAGCGGGGGGCGACCATCTACGTCCACCCCAAGGGGGCGCCGCACCTGGTAGACCCCAGCAAACTCTGGGCCTCGGCCAGCCGCATCTACGGCGACCGGATGGAAGAACTCTGGGGCCAGATGGGCCACGTGCCGGAGGGCCAGATCGAGATCGTTCAGGATGGTCAGGTGATCCGGATTGGCGAGGCCCAGATCGAGGCCCTCGAGACCCCCGGCCACGCCTACCACCACCACGCCTACCGGATTGGCGAGGTACTGATTGGCGGTGATGTAACCGGGGTCAAAATTGGGCGCGGCCCGGTGCTGCCCCCCTGCCCCCCGCCGGAGATTCACATCGAAGCTTGGCGCGCCTCCCTTGCCCGGCTACGGGCCTTAAAGCTGAACAAGATTTACCTGACCCACTTTGGCGAGACCGAGGAGGTCGGGCCACACCTGGATGCGCTGGAGGCCCGGCTGCTGGAGTGGGCCGACTGGATCAAGCAACAGCTCAAGGCCGGCCTGACCCGTGAACAGATGGTGCAGGCCTTTGAGGCCTACGTGACCAACACCCTACGGGCTGCGGGGCTTTCGGAGGAGGAAGTTCGGGAGTACGAGTTTGCCGACCCCGCCTGGATGAGCGTGGATGGGCTGGTGCGCTACTGGAACAAGCACCACCCGGAAGAGGTGATGAGCTAGCGGGTTTGCGCCAAGACGCAACGACAACGGGGGGTATTGGCTGTGAGTAAATCTCCGCAAGGCCAGGCCCCTGGGCTGGCCATCCGGGACTCCTTCACCAAACCTACACATCTCGTTCGTTGCGCGTACATGCGCCTTGTCAAAGATGACCCGAGTGGAGGTGGCGTTTTGAAGAGACTACTCCCAACCATTGCAACCTTACTGGCCCTGGCCCCCCCGGTGCTAGCCCAGGGGCTTGATCTTTCCGATGCGCTCAAGGCCCTACCCAGCACCCTGGACTGGCAAAGCGCCGACCTCAGCTACGAGAGCGCGGTGCGGCAGCTCGAGGCCGCCCTGGCCGCCCAGGGCCTCAAGCTCTCAGGTGGGGCCGACTACACCCTGCGCGAGGGTAGCGGCAGCGGCCTGACCGTTTCCGGCACCGCCAGCCTGGGGGTGCTGCCCTGGTCGAGCAGCGCCGACGCCGTGCGCAGCGCTGAGCGGGCCCTGGAGCGGGCCGCCCTGGCCCGGCGCGAGGCCCGGAACAACCTGTACATCGCCCTGCACACCCAGTACTTCAACCTGCGCCAGGCCCAGGCCGACCTGGCCCTGGCCCAGGCCACCCTGGCCCTGCGCGAGCGCCAGCTACAGATTGTGACCGCCCAGAACCAGGCCGGCAGCGCCACCCTGAGCGACCTGCTCACCGCCCAGCAAAACCTGGACACAGCCCGCTCGAGCCTGCTGAGCGCCCAGGGGGCCCTCGAGCTGGCCCGGCTCACCCTGGCGGGTACCCTGGGTCTGAACCCCCAGCAGCTCGGCAACCCCACCACCCCCCCTGAGGAACCCAGCCTGCCCGATGAGGGCCTGGAAGCCCTGCTGCAAAGGGCGCTGGCCAGCCGCCCGGATGTGCTGCGGGCTCTGTCCCAGCTTCGCGATGCCGAAGAGAACCTGGCCAGCGCCGAGCGCAACCGGTTGATTCCCAATGCTTCGGTTACCGTGGGTTACAGCGACAGCGGCAGCACGCTCTCGGCAGGCCTGAACCTCAAAAGCGGCACCGCTTCGCTCTCGGCGGCCCTGCCTGTGGGCCAGGCCACCAGCAGTACGCTGTCGCAGGGCTACAGCCTGGGTCTGTCGCTGAGCGTGCCCATCTTCGACCCTGTGAGCGACAGCAGCATTCGCACTGCCCAGACCGCTTTGCAGGCAGCCCGGCAGGCCCTGGAAACCGCCCGCAGGGCCGCCGAGCTGGATGTGCGGCAGAAGTATCAGAACCTGCAGACCGCCCAGGCCGCCATTGCCGCAGCCAGGGCCGCTTTGAATACGGCCAACCAGAACCTGCGCACTGCCCAGGCCCGGCTCCAGGCCGGCACCGGTACCAGTGTGGAGGTGCAGGCAGCCCAGGTGAGCCAGCTTCAGGCCCAGCGCAACCTCGAGGCCGCCCTGATCCAGGCCCAACTGGCCGCCCTGGCCCTGCAAAATGCCCTGGGCGCCGACCTCACCGCAGCCCTTGGAGGAAAATAGATGATTCGCTTCGCAAAACGCTTTTTTTGGCTACTGCCGATGCTGGTTTTTTCGGCTGGGCTGGCCCAGAACAGCCTGACCCTGGTACAGGCCCTTGCCCAGGCCTATAGCCGGGGCCCCTCGCTGCAAAGCGCCCAGGCCACCCTGCAAAACGCCACCCTCCAGCTCAACGCCCTCAAGGCCGACCCCAGCACCCTGATTGTGGCCCTCACCCAGGCCGAGCAGAACGCCAAGCTGGCCCAGGTCAACCTCGAGGCCACCCGGCTCTCGGTGATGCAGAGCGTGGTGAACGCCTATACGAACCTCTACGAAGCCCAGCAGAACGTGGCCCTGTTCCAGGCCCAGGTGGCCCTGAACCAGCGCAACCTGGAGGTGGCCAAGGCCCGCCAGGCCGCGGGCAACGCCACCGCGCTGGACGTGGCCCGGGCCCAGACCACCCTGGATAGCTCGAGGCAGTCGCTCACCAACGCCCAGGCGCAAATACCGGTGCTGGCCGCTCAGCTCGCTGCGCTCCTGGGCCTGAGCGACCTGGGCAATGTGACGGTGGCGGCCCCCCCGAACCCGCCCGCTCTGGAAGCCAACCTCGAGGCCCTGCGCAACGGCTTGTTTGAGCGCCTCCCCAGCGTGCTGCAAGCCCAGCAGGCGGTGGAGCTTGCCCAGCTCAACGTTAAACTGGCCGACAACGACTATACCCCGGCGGTTCAGCTCAACACCGCCAAAACCAGCCTGGAAAACAACCTGCGCACCCTGCAAACCGCCCAGCAAAACGCCCAGACCAGCCTGACCAACGCCTACCAGGCTGCCCAGAGCGCCTACAAAAGCATCGCCCTGGCCCAGGCCAACCTCGCCAACGCCCAAAAGGTGGTGGAGCAGAGCCAGGCCGCCCTGCGGGCCGGCACCATCTCGGCCTTGCAGCTCCAAACCGATCAGGTCTCGCTTAAAAGCGCTGAGTACGCCCTGGTGCAGGCCATCGGCAGCTACTGGAGGGCCCTGGCGGCCTTCTCGGTGGCCGCCGGCCAGGACTTCACCGGCCTGGTGCGGGCGGCCAGTGCGCCCTAGCCCTTTGGAGTCCTAATCGAGGAGACGCAGGGATGATAGACGGCCTCGAGCGAATCCAAGCCCGCAACCGACTGCTGCTGGAAGAGATGCGCCAGGAGGCCCCGCGGTTTATCGGGCTGCTCGAGGCCCAGGTCACCACCCCGCGCACCCTTGATATGCAAAATGCATCAAGCTTAGAGCAACCTTGGCCGAAGCATGGTTGGACGAGCGTGTCGGGCTATTTGTTCTGCTGCTCCGTGAACCCCTTTAGCGAAGTAGCACTACAAGGTAAGGAAATAGCGTACCGCCCAGGTTTGCCCCGGAGTGCGCGGCCGCTGCGGCAAAATACCCGTACTTGCGGTACAGCAACCCGGCAAGCACACCAAAGAGCAGGGCGAATAGAAAACCAGGCCAACCTTTCAGTACATGCATCAGACCAAAAAACAGGCTGCTTATCGCCAATGCAACTGGGAAACCCATACGGTTCGTTAGAATCTACAAACCACCTTACCCAAATCAGGCACTGCAGTTATGTTTAGAGCATGAACCGCCGTGCTTACCCATC
>OGCI01002263.1_pt1 | contig 13244 bp, 11 predicted proteins | sample 1570021 | NCBI WGS metagenome assembly OGCI01 (sample SAMN06264664, study PRJEB24512) | hot springs metagenome | isolation source: Hot spring water | place: South Africa: Tshipise | collected 2015-06-21
CAAGGAACCCACCGACAACCCCCCCGACCCCTACGAATCCGCCGACGAAGCCCGCGTCACCTCCACCCCCGAGATGAAGCCGCCCAAGCAGCCCTGGGCAGCCTTCGCTGTAGTAGACTGGGGGCCCGGCATAGCCCCAGAAGTGATGCCCCGGCTGTTCACCCGTTTTGCCCGCGGCCCCGAGGGCGGCACCGGGCTGGGCCTGGCCATCGCCAAGCAGATTGCCGAGGCGCACGGCGGCGAAATTCGCGTGGCCAGCCGGCCTGGCGAGACCCGCTTCACGGTGTTTTTGCCCCTGCTAGAGGAAGGAGAATAAGCAGCCCATTTGCCTGGCTTCATAAACTTTCGTATGCTTTCGCTATGCCCTCCCTCGAGGCCACCTTCCGCCACCGGGAGATCCTGGAAGTACTGCGGCGCGAGGGCCAGGCCCACGTAAGGCGGCTGGCCGAGCAGTTCGGGGTTTCTGCCGTCACCATCCGCACCGACCTGGAGTACCTGGAGCGCCAAGGCCTCTTGCGGCGCACCCGGGGCGGGGCAGTGCCCGTCGAGGCCAAGCGCTTCGAACTGCCCTTGGAGGAAACCCGCCAGCTCCATGCCCGGGAAAAAGAGCGCATCGGGCAGCACGCTGCCAGCTTGGTGCGGGACGGTGAGACCATCATCGTGGATGTGGGCAGCACGACCACCGAGCTGGCCAAAGCCCTCTCGCCTTCGCTCCGGAATGTGGTGGTCATCACTAGCGGCCTCAACATCGCACTCTTGCTGGAGTCCCACCCCGGCATCACGGTCATCGTCACCGGCGGCACCCTCAGGCCTTTGCAGCACTCGTTGGTGAACCCCTATGGTTCGCTGTTGCTGCAAGAAATCAACGCCGACAAAGCCTTCATCGGTTGCAATGGGGTGCATCCCGAAAAAGGCTTCACCAACACCAATCTGCAGGAAGCCGAGATCAAGCGGGCCATGATCAAAGCTGCCCGTGAGACCATCGTGCTGGCCGACCACAGCAAGATTATGCAGGTCGCCGCGGCCCGCATCGGCCCCCTCGAGGCCGCCCACCTTCTCATCACCGACCGAAAGGCCAAAAGCGAAGACCTCGAGCGCCTGCGGCAAAAGGGGCTCGAGGTGGCCCTGGCTACCCAGGCAGTCTGAACCTTTTTCGAAACCTTACGAAAGTATCCATAACTATTGACAAGTCTCCAGCCCACCGGTAGACTCCCGGTGAACCTTGACTGGGGAATAAACCTGCTCCGACACCAACGGAACAGGGCTGTGCTGCCCCCGATGGCGGAGCCCCGGAAAAGGCTTGTATGCAAACAAGGAGGAACACCATGAAGCGTCTTTTGGTTCTGGCCACGGCCCTGGCTCTGACCCTGGCCTCGGCCCAGCAGATACAGGGCAACCCCAACCTGCGCGGTGAGATTACCGTGTGGAGCTGGGACATTGCCGCCAAGGCCCTCGAGGCCAACATCCCCGGCTTCAACAAGCTCTTCCCCAACGTCAAGGTCACGGTACTGGACATCGGCAACCAGGCCACCTACGACCGTGGCTTGGCCGGCTGCGCTGCCGGAGGAGCCGACCTGCCCGATGTGTACTCGGTGGAGAACAACGAGGCCGAAGTATTCTGGGCCCGTTTCCCCAACTGCTTCACCGACCTCAACACCCTGCAACCGGCGGCCTCGACCCTGCGCAACCAGTTCCCGGCCTTCAAGTGGACCGAGCTCACCGTGGGCAACCGGGTCTTTGCCATGCCCTGGGACTCCGGCCCGGTGGTGATGTTCTATCGGCGCGACATCTATAGCCAGGCGGGCATCAACCCAACCAGCATCCGCACCTGGGACGACTTCATCGCTGCAGGCCGCCGCATCGCTCAGGCCACCAACAACCGGGTCAAGGTGGGGGTGATTGCCAACGGCCAGGACGACGAATGGTTCCGCATGCTGGCCAACCAGAACGGCTGCTTCTACTTCAACAACCAAGCCAGCGCTGTAACGGTCAACCAGCCCGGCTGCGTGACCGCCCTCGAGACCGTCAAAAAGCTGATTGATGCAGGCATCGTGCTGCAGGGCGGCTGGAACGAGCAGATCCAGGCCTTCAAGGCCGGTCAGGTCGCCACCAGCATGTTCGGAGCCTGGTACGAAGGGACCATCCGCTCCAACGCCCCTGACCAGAGCGGTAAGTGGGGGGTCTACCCCATGCCGGCCTCGAGGGAAGGCGGGGTGCGGGCCGCTAACCTGGGCGGCTCGGCGCTGGCCATTCCCGCCTCTTCCCGCAATAAAGAAGCAGCCTGGGCCTTCGTTCGCTACGCCCTAGGCACCACCGAAGGCCAGGTGACCATGCTCAAGGAGTTCGGGCTGGTACCCTCGCTGCTGGCCGCCACCCGCGACCCCTATGTGGCCCAACCCCAGCCCTACTGGGGCAACCAGCGCATCTGGCAACAGATTCTGGGCACACTGGGCAGCGTGCCCGCCGCCCGCGGCACCCAGTTCTTCCAGGAGGCCCGGGCCATCATGGTCAAGACCCAGGCCGACTACGTAGCCGGGCGCTTCCCCAACGCCAAGGCAGCCCTCGATGCGGCTGCACAGCAGATATCGCAGGCCACCGGCCTACCCATCGCACGCTAAAACACGTTTGGGGGTGGGGTTGCCCTCACCCCCAAACGTTTACAACAGCAGACACACTTTGGAGCATCCCGTGAGATGCAGCCCACCACCGAGTTTTTTTTCCGGGAGGACGCGTGAGGCGTAGCGCGACCCCTTATCTTTTTCTGCTGCCCTACCTGGCGGTTTTCGCCCTGTTCTGGGCCTGGCCGATCCTCGAGTCGCTCTTGCTTTCGTTTCAGAACACCCGGGTCTCCCCACCGGTCTGGAACCTGACCATCAACTGGGGCCGCATCCTGGGCGATGCAGCCTTCTGGGATGCCCTGCGCAACACGGTTTTGATCCTGGTAATCCAGGTGCCCCTGATGCTGGCCCTGGCGACGGCCCTGGCGGTGGCGCTCAACTCACAGTTGCTACGGGCCAGGGGCTTTTTTCGCTTTGCCTTTTTTGCTCCGGTGGTGGTGGGGGCGGTAGCCTACTCGGCGGTGTTCCGGCTGCTGTTCAATCAGAATGGAGCCGTCAACAACGCCCTGGGCTTGGAGCTTAACTGGATCTTCGACCCGGCAGGGGCCATGGCGGTCATCATCGTCACCCTCACGTGGCGCTGGACCGGCTACAACGCCATCATTCTTTTGGCCGGGCTCCAGAGCATTCCCAAAGAACTCTACGAGGCCGCCGAGATTGACGGGGCCAGCCCCTGGCAGCAGTTCTGGCGCATTACCGTACCCAGCCTGCGCCCGGTGCTCTTGTTTTGCCTGGTACTCTCGATTATCGGCACCCTGCAGCTCTTTACCGAACCCTGGCTGATTACCAACGGCGGCCCCGGCACCGCCACCACCACCCTGGGGGTCTACCTCTACCGCCAGGGCTTCCAGAACATCAACTTCGGCTACGCCTCCACCATCGCCTACGCCATCACCCTGCTGGCGCTGGTGTTTTCCATCATCCAGCTTCGGCTCTTCGGGAGGGAATCGTGAAGCAACGTCTGTGGTGGCGCAGCCTGTGGCTGCACCTCTTCCTAACCCCCCTGGCCCTGTTGTGGCTGGCTCCGCTATGGCTGATGTTTGTCTTCTCGACCCATCCCGAGATCGCCATTTTCAGCACCCCCACCCCCATCCTGCCCAGCAACCAGTTCATCGCCAACCTGCAAAGCTTGCAAGCCGACACCAATTTCCTGCGTACGCTGTTCAACAGCGTGATGGTCGCGAGCATCTACACCCTGCTCTCCATCTTCCTGACCAGCCTGGCTGGCTATGCCTTCGCCCGCTTCGATTTCTGGGGTAAGGGGGTGGTGTTTTCATTGGTAATCGCTACCCTGACCATCCCCTATTTCGCGGTGGTGATTCCACAGTTCATCTTGGTGGCCCGCGAGGCCAAAACCCTGCTGGCCATCCTGGTCGGGATGGCGGTGTTTGGCGGTATTGCAGTCCTGCTGGCCTGGCTGAGGTTCTCTCCTGCCCTAGGCCGGGTGCTGTGGATTGGGTACGCCCTGGCCGCACTGGCCTACCTGTTCTTCGGTGTGCCGGCCCTGCGCGAGGCCATGACCTTCGACTTCCGCCTCACCAACACCTGGTGGGCGGTCATTCTGCCCGCGCTGGCCAACAGCCTGGGGGTCTTCTTTATGCGGCAGAACTTCCTGAGCATACCGCAAAGCCTGCTCGAGGCCGCCCGTATCGACGGCGCGAGCGAGTTTCGCATCTTCTTCCGCATCGCTTTACCCTTGGCGCTACCGGCTGTGGCTGCCTTGGCCATCATCCTGTTTTTGGCTGCCTGGAACGACTACCTATGGCCTTTGCTGGTGCTCTCCGACCGCAACATGCAAACCGCCCCAGTGGCCTTGGGCTCGTTGATTGGGCTCACCCGGGTCTCCTGGGGCGGCATTATGGTTGGCGCGGTCATGACCACCCTGCCCTTTCTGGTTTTGTTTTTGTTCCTACAACGCTACTTCATCGCCGGCATCACCACCGGCGGGGTCAAGGACTAGGCCCTTCGTCCGCTTCTTTTCGTTATGTTAGGCGTCTGCTACTATCCCGAACACTGGCCCCCCGAGTGCTGGGCCGAGGATGCCCAGCGCATGCGCGACCTGGGCCTGAGCTACGTGCGCATCGGCGAGTTCGCCTGGAGCCGGATTGAACCCGAGCCGGGACGCTTTGACTGGGAGTGGCTCGACCAGGCCATCGAGGCCCTGGGCCGCGCCGGTCTGAAGGTCGTGCTGGGCACCCCCACCGCCACCCCCCCCAAGTGGCTCGTCGACCGGTACCCCGAGGTGCTGGCCGTGGACAAAGAGGGCCGGGTGCGCGGCTTCGGCTCCCGCCGCCACTACAGCTTTAGCAGCCGGGTCTACCAGCGCGAGGCCCGCCGGATCGCAAGCCTGCTGGCCCAGCGCTACGGACAGAACCCCCACGTGGCCGGCTGGCAGACCGACAACGAGTACGGCTGCCACGACACCACCCGCAGCTACGGGCCGGAGGACCTACGGGCCTTCCGCGAGTGGCTCAGGGCGCGCTATCGCTCCATCGAGGCCCTCAACCGGGCCTGGGGCAATGTCTTCTGGAGCATGGAGTACCGCTCCTTTGAGGAAATTGAGCTCCCCAACCAAGCCGTGACCGAGGCCAACCCCTCCCACTGGCTGGACTTCTACCGCTTCAGCTCCGACCAGGTCGTGGCCTTCAACCGGATGCAGGTGGAGATTCTGCGGACGTACTCTCCCGGACGCTTCATCGTGCACAACTTCATGGGCTACACCCCCGACTTCGATCACTTCAAGCTGGCCGAGGACCTTGACATCGCCGGCTGGGACAGCTACCCGCTGGGCTTCACCGATATGGAGGTGCTGCCGGTGGCCCCCGACGACAAGCTGCGCAACGCCCGCACCGGCCACCCCGATATAGCCGCCTTCCACCACGACCTCTACCGGGGGGTGAGGCCGCGCTGGTGGGTGATGGAGCAGCAGCCGGGGCCGGTCAACTGGGCCCACCACAACCCTTCCCCAGCCCCCGGCATGGTGCGGCTTTGGACCTGGGAGGCCCTGGCCCACGGGGCCGAGGTGGTCTCCTACTTCCGCTGGCGGCAGTTCCCACAGGCCCAGGAGCAGTTTCACGCCGGGCTCAACCGACCCGACTTCCAGCCGGATGTGGGCTTTTTTGAAGCCCAGCAGGTTGCAAAGGAGCTGGCTGCTTTAGCCCTTCCCCCCACCCAGCCGGCCCCAGTGGCCCTGGTCTTCGACTACGAGGCCGACTGGGTCTACCAGATCCAGCCCCAGGGCCAGGAATTCCGCTACCGCGACCTGGTCTGGCTGTTCTACCAGGCCCTGCGCCGCCTGGGGTTGGATGTGGACTTTGTGCGGCCCGGGGGGAGCCTCGAGGGCTACCGGCTGGTGGTGGTGCCAAGCAGCCCCATCCTGCGCCGGCCTTTGCTGGAGGCCTTACGCACGGCCTCTGCGAGGGTGGTGCTGGGACCGCGCACCGGCTCCAAAACCGAGGCCCTAGGCATCCCGCCCGAACTCCCTCCAGGGCCGCTGCAGAAGCTACTGCCCCTCAAAGTAGTGCGGGTAGAGAGCCTACCCCCAGGCCTCGAGGAGGAGGTGGTGCTGGAGGGACATACCTGGCGGGTAGGGCTCTGGAAGGAGTGGGTCGAAAGCGATCTGGCACCTGAGGCTGAGTTTGCCGATGGCCGGGGGGCCCTCTACCAACAGCAGCACCTGCACTACCTGGCTTTCTGGCCCAGCCTCGAGTTCCTGCAAAACTATCTTGGCCGGCTTGCCACTGCTGCGGGGCTCCCCGCACGGCGGCTACCCGAGGGCTTACGCCTGCGGCGGCGCGGCTCGCTGGTATTCGCCTTCAACTATGGCCCTCTCCCCCAGATGGCGCCTGCATCTGCCGGAGCCCGCTTCCTTCTAGGAGGCCCCCAGATCGAGCCCTATAATTTGAGCGTCTGGGAGGGGTAGAGATGCAGATTCAGGGCTATACATTCCACGTTCAAGCTGCCAAGTTGGAAGAAACGCTGGGAGGCCACTTGCTCAGTGGAAAGGCTGTACAAATCGGCCACCCCTTCGGGCGTACCCAGTTCTTCAAACAAGGCTGGCAGAGCTGGAGCGAGGCCGGTTGGGTGAGTCTGAAGGAAAACCCCAAGCCCATCCTCCCTCCCGAGCGACGGCCCCAGTGCGACGACCCCGCCTATGCCCTCTCGCCCGTTCACGGCGGCAGCGGACTGGGGGGCCTGGAGGGCTACGACGGGCGGATGCTGCTGCTCGGGGCACTGCGGCCCGGCGCCCGCGTCGAGGCAGACCGCCTGAGCCTAAAGGGCCACTGCGACCACGAAATACAGTGGTTCCTGGCCTATGGTGAGGCGCAACAGGTGCTGAGTCGGTATGCCGAACTGCTGGCCACCACCCTGGGGGTGCGCGCCCGGCAGGCTGCGCCCAGGGTGTGGTGTAGCTGGTACAGCTACTACAACGACATATCGGAAAGCAAGCTGCTAAACACCATCGCGGGTCTGCAGGGACTTCCTTTTGAGGTCTTTCAAATTGACGATGGCTGGCAGCAAAACATGGGCGACTGGGAACCCAACCATAAGTTCCCCTCGGGCATGCAGGCCATTGCCCTGCGGGCCCAGAGCCAGGGCCTGACCCCTGGCCTGTGGCTGGCCCCCTTCATTGCCCGGCCCAGCTCTAATTTGTTCAAGGAGCATCCCGACTGGTTTCTGCGCGACGAGCAAGGTGCGCTGGTCTCGGCAGGCAGCAACTGGGGCGGCTACTATGCGCTCGACGTAACCCTTCCGGCGGTGCAGTACTGGCTGCGCAGCCTGATTCAGACCGTGCGGGGCTGGGGCTATCGCTACTTGAAGCTGGATTTTTTGTTCGCTGCTGCGCTGCCGGGCAGAAGGCAGGGGGGCGGGTTACGAGAAGATGCCTACCGCGAAGCGCTGCGTATCCTCCGCGAGGCCGCCGGCGACGACGTGTATATTCTGGCCTGCGGGGCTCCCATTATTGCCTCGCTGGGACTGGTCGATGGGATTCGCATCGGGCCGGACGTGGCCCCCTACTGGGACAACGAAGACCGGCGGATCTTCCTGCACGACCCCACCGGCCCTTCGGCTTACAACGCCCTGCGCACCAGCCTGCACCGGCTCTGGCTCAAACCGCTGGTGCACACCGACCCCGATGTGGCCTATTTTCGCACCCGCTACAACCTGCTGACCCCGGCCCAGCGTGCCTTGCTGCAAGACCTGGCGCTGGTCTCGGGTTTCAAGGCCACCTCCGACCCGCCCGAATGGCTCGACAGCGAGGAGCGCGAGCAGCTCAGGGCTTGGCTCGAGGCCAGCCCCACCCTCGAGCAGACCGGCCCTTATACCTACAAGCTAGGCGACCGTGAAGTGGACTTCTCAAGCTGGCTGGAGACCTAGGCCGTGCGCGAGATTCAGCTTCAACAACACTTCACAGACTCGGCTCGCACCGAATGATTGAGGTTTTCATGCATAAACGCGCATACGAAAAGAAAGATGGTCGCATGCTCTACCTCTACGGCCTCAAGCCCCACACCCTGCCCCCGCTCGAGGAGGGTGAACACACCGGGCAAGCCCAGTCCCATGCCCGCTGGCATCCCTTGCGCCAGGAGTGGGTGGTGTTTGCGGCCAGCCGCCAAGGGCGAACATTCCTGCCGCCCAAGGAGTACGACCCCCTGGCTCCCAGCAAACCCGGCGGCTTCCCCACCGAAATTCCCTTCGAAGACTTCGAGATTGCCGTCTTCCAGAACCGTTGGCCCTCGCTTTCGCCCAGTGCCGGCGAACCCCCCGGCCACCTGGCGATTCCCACCCGCGATGCCCACGGCGACTGTGAGGTGATTGTGTTTACACCCGAACACAGCGGCAGCATGGCCACCCTCAGCCAGGCGCAGCGTGAGTTGCTGGTGCGCGTCTGGGCCGACCGCTACCGCGACCTCTACGCCCGCCCCAACATCCAGTACGTGATGCCCTTCGAGAACCGGGGAGAACAAATTGGCGTCACGCTGCACCACCCCCACGGGCAGATCTACGCCTACCCCTGGATTCCACCCATCCTGCAAAAGGAGTTGGACGCCTTTCAAAAAAGCCCCGTGCTGCTGAACTTGCTACCTCATCTGGGCCCTTACCGCGTGGTGGAAGATGAACACATGCTGGCTTGTATTCCCCCCTACGCCCGCTACCCCTACGAGGTGCTGGTCTTCCCCAAACAGTTTCGTCCCGGTCTGTGGGCCTTCAGCGAAGCGGAAATCCGCAGCTTTGCCGGCACGCTGGGCCAGGTGGTGCAAAAGCTGGACAACCTGTTCGAGAAGCCCATGCCCTATGTCATGGCGCTGCATGCTGCCCCCAAAGGGGCCGAGGAGGTCTTCCACTTCCATGTGGAGTTCTATCCGGCCCTGCGCACCGCCGATAAGCTGAAATACCTGGCCGGAACCGAAATTGCCGCCGGAACCTTTGCCATGGACGCGTTGCCGGAAGAGACCGCCAAGACCCTGCGAGAAGTTAGCATCTGATGGCATCGCTTTTATATTTCTGGAATAGAAAGGTGTTAGCATAAGTTATGAACACCACGGCGCTGGCCCGCCTTCGTTCCTGGATGCGAACCCAGGGCTTTGGGCGTTTTTTTGTTCAACAGCCCGAAAACTTTGCCTGGCTGACTGGAGGCGGCGATAATACGGTGGTTTCTTTTCGCCCGGTGGCGGCCTGGTTGGAAATAACCGCCGATGCTGTTCGCCTGCACGCCTCGCAGATTGAGGCTGGTCGGCTGCTGGATGAGGAGGTATGGGGTATAGAGGTGGTGCGCTACCCCTGGTACAGCCCACCGTCCTCGGAAGGGCCTAATGATGCCGAGCACGATCTCACCCCGCTACGGCTGGTGCTCTCCAAGGAAGAGCAGGATCGCTACCGTGCACTGGGCCTGGATGCTGCCACTGCCCTGGGTGAGAGCATCCGCTTTGCTGATGCGGGCTGGAGCGAGTACGACCTGGCCGGGGCCATTGCCGAAGAACTCTGGTCCAAAGGCATCCAGCCCCTGGTGCTGCTGGTAGCAGGGGAGGAGCGCCTGTTCCGATACCGTCACCCCATCCCCAAGCAACGCCCCTTAGGCCGGCTGTTTATGGGTGTAGTCTGCGGGCGACGGCACGGGCTAATTGCCAACGTGAGCCGGTTGCGTAGCTTTGGGCACCCAGAGGCTAAGTCTCTGAACGAGCAGATCTGCCAGGTAGAAGCCGCCGCGCTGAATGCCTCCCAGCCCGGCGCTACCCTGGGCGAAGTGCTGGAGAAAATTCGTGCCGGCTATGGCGCAATTGGCCGCTCGAGTGAGTTCGAGAATCACCACCAGGGGGGCCTGACCGGCTACCGCAGCCGCGAGGTGCTGGCCCGCCCTGGCAACCCCACCAGGCTCGAAGTAGGCATGGCCCTGGCCTGGAACCCCAGCCTGCCGGGTGCAAAGGTTGAGGACACCTTCTTAATAACTGAGGTCGGGCTCGAGAACATCACCGCCGACCCCCAATGGCCTATGACGCGCATAGAGGGGCGTTTGCGCCCTCTGGTGTATGAGGGATAGGGCCTTGGCACTTCCAAGGTAGGCTAAACAGACCATGTTTAAAGACGTTTTTGGCACCAATCCCACCGTTTCCGTCTCGGCCCCTGGCCGCGTAAACCTGCTGGGCGAGCACACCGACTACAACGGGGGCTTTGTCCTTCCCACGCCCCTCCCCTACCAGACCTACATCGAAGCCGCCGAGGCCGAGGGCATCGAGGCCTACGCCGAAAACTTTCGGGAACACAAAAGCCGCAAGGTTGGCGAGGCCAAGTGCGGTGACTGGCTCGATTACATCGCCGGCTGCGTGTGGGTGCTGCATCGACAAGGGCATACCGTGCCGGGCATCCGGGCCTATGTGCACAGCCAGGTGCCCATGACCGGCGGGTTGTCGAGTTCAGCGGCGCTGGAAGTGGCGACACTGCGGGCCCTGCGCGAACTCTACCGGCTTCCCCTGGATGATGTGCAGATTGCCCTGCTGGCTCAACAGGCCGAGGTCGAGTATGTCGGGGTGCGTTGCGGCATTATGGATCAGATGGCCTCGTCGGTGGGGCGGCTGGGCTATGCGCTGTATCTGGACACCCAAAACCTGACCACCCGGCTCACTCCTCTGCCCCAGGGATACCGAGTAGCCGTGGTCGACTCGGCGGTGCCGCGCCGCCTGGCCGAGTCAGGCTACAACACCCGCCGCGGCGAGTGCGAGCAGGCCTGTGCCCTGCTGGGGATTGCATCGCTGCGCGAGCTTTCGTCAGCCGATCTCCCGCGCATCAATGCCCTGCCCGAACCCCTAAACCGCCGTGCCCGCCATGTCGTGACCGAAAACCAACGGGTTCTGGATGGGGTAGAGGCCCTGGAACAGGGCAGCATCCAGCACTTTGGCCAGCTAATGGTGGACTCACATCACTCGCTGCGCGACGACTACGAGGTATCCATTCCCGAACTCGATCGGCTTGTAGAGGCCGAGCTGCGCCACGGGGCGGTTGGCGCACGCCTGACCGGGGCCGGCTTTGGCGGCTCGACGGTGGCCCTGGTGGAAAAGTCCGAATATGAAAGTTTCAAAAAAGGCGTCTTGCAAGATTATCCCCAAGCCAGATTTTTATGAAATCAACCCCATGAGCAAAAAAATATCGGCAAGCTGTGATTGCAACATATACTCCCGGTCATAGCCGACTGACCCTACATTCTGGCGGTGTTCGCCTACACCCCGACGACGAAGCCTTTCCCACAGGCGGAACCCTGGCCCACTGCGCCGGGCGGGGCACCCGGATTACCTGGCCTGTGCCACCCAAGCTGATACCGGATTCAAAAAGATAGTTCCCAATGCGTTCAGTCTATAGCATCATGGGTGGCCTCGACCGAAGGTCTTCGTCGTGGCTGAAAACACGGGCGGTCAGGATGGGTTTGCAGACCTGCCTGACGCAAAAGTTAGTCGCCATCAACACCCACCGCTCACGGTCCGTCAAGCGTATCCAGGCCATGAATACCAGTCCCGAACAGCGGGCCTTCATGCAGCCGATGACGCCGGCCGAAACCTTCGCCCTGGGCGGAACCCGCGGCCTAATCCCGCACTGGTCCCTTCGCGACCTGCTCGATGGGTTGTAGGGCAATTCCCGCAAAAAACCGTGCGCTCTCCAAGAGCAAGACTGGTTTTTTACCGCTGGAACGATCCGCTGAAAGCAGTATCACGCTTTGGGTACTTCCCCGAGAAAACCCTCCCCAATTGGTAAGGAACGGATTTCCTCGGGGGTGATCTGGTATTTCTCGGCACACCAGTGACAACAAACCTCGGCCCCTCCATCCTGTTCAATCATGCTCTCGCGTTCTTCGGGTGAGAAATAAACCAACGCGTTCAAGGCCCGTTCACGGCTGCAACGGCAGCGAAATTTAAGCGGGATGTGGCCCTCATGAAAGCCCACCGCACTCAAGTCGGTGGCGTCATAGTCGAGCCCTTCCATCAGGGTTTCGACTGCGCCTTGCAGTCCTTTTTCCAGCAGTAAGTCGGTAATGCTGTTGCGGCCTTGCAGATTTTGCTCGAGCCTCCCAATCACCTCTTCAGGACAGCCCGGCAATACCTGAACCGCTATCCCACCGGCCATTTGTACCGCCCCAGAGGCATTGACCCGTACACCCAGCAACACCGCCGAGGGGATTTGTTCAGACTGCCACAGGTAGCGGGCCAGGTCTTCAGCGATTTCCCCACTCACCAGTTCTACACTGGACTGGTAAAGCTCTCCGTTGGACAAGAGCCGGTCTACCTTGAGCTCACCCTTGCCAATGGCTGCCCCCACATCGAGCTTGCCGTCGGTGCGCAGAGGGGGATGGGCCCCGGGGTTTTTGACATAGCCTCGCACAAACCCATCCGGCGCTGCCTCCACCACCGCCCTCCCCAGAGGGCCGTCCCCTACAAACTGTAAGGCTACCCGTTCTTTGGGGGTCTTAGAAAGCAAAAAGGTCAACAGCAACACCCCGCTCATGGCTCGACCCAAAGCAGCGGTAGCAGTGGGAGAAAGCCGGTGGCGCTCTCTGGCTTCTTCGGCTATATCGGTGGTTTCCACGGCCAGCACCCGCAGGTTCCCCTCAGCAGCCAGCCCGCGAATCAAACGACCCATAACACCCGATTCTAACAGCAGGGCACCCAAAAATAGGGTCTTGAAGCAGGGTTCAGGGTTTCAGCCGCAAATGTGGGCGGCTGGTATTCTGGCCTGTTCTTCATCTTCAAATGAAAAGGTAGACAAATTGCCTTGCCGATGGGCGCGAGAAACAGACGCCCGGACGTTTCTAGATTTTTGGGTAGTTGATCCAGAGGCTTTTTCTGGTTCATTGTGCGGTGTTGCTCTAGAATCTTCTGACATAATTCGAGTATCCTAAAACACGTGAACCTCGACTCCCCCCGCATTCTGGTGCTTAACGCCGGATATGAGCCCCTTGGTCTGGCCAACGTCAAGCGCGCCGTTATCCTGGTTATGAACGGAACCGCCGAGGTGGTCGAGGAAAGCGGCGAATACCTACGAACTCCCAGCACCCCCTACCCTGTCCCCAGCATCATCCGCCTCAAACGTCTGGTTCGCCGCCCTCCGGGGCGGCTTGCGCTTAACCGGCGCAACATCCTG
>OGCI01002265.1_pt1 | contig 13228 bp, 10 predicted proteins | sample 1570021 | NCBI WGS metagenome assembly OGCI01 (sample SAMN06264664, study PRJEB24512) | hot springs metagenome | isolation source: Hot spring water | place: South Africa: Tshipise | collected 2015-06-21
CTGGGAACAAATCCTTCCCGTTGCTAAAGCGAGTTTCGAGGAGTATGGGAATAAGTTTGTCCTAGTTTCGGATGCCCGAATCCATCGAGGCATCACGGGGATCCTGGCCGCCCGGCTTTCGAACTTTTTCAAGGTTCCTGCCGTTGCCTGTGCGGTTCTGGAGGATAAGGTGGTAGGTTCCCTGCGGAGTAATCGAGGATACGGGGTCAAGCATTTTCTAGAGCGATGTTCCGACTTGTTCCAGGACGCGGGGGGGCATGAATTTGCCGCTGGGTTTAACCTGAAACTAGAGGATCTACCGAGATTGATGGAACGTCTAAAAGGGATCCTTCCCGAAGTGTCCCTCAATGGGGAGGAAGAAAGTATCTTAAAAATAGATGCCGAAATTCCCCCCGCCTACATGAATCCAAAGGATCTGGAATTTGCTCTAGAGTTCTTTTCTCCGTTCGGAGAAGAAAACCCTCCGCTCGTATTCCGAACCACGGGAGCACAGATCCAGAGTATCGATTTTATTGGTCGAAGGGAGCAATCTCATACTCGCCTTCTCATTCGCACCGGTACCTATGCCTTTCCTGCCGTGTTCTGGAACTCGGCAGAGCGGGTGGGAAGGGATTTTTCCGTGAATGATACTGTTTCCATCATTTATGAAGTACAGAAGAATACCTTTCAGAACCAGGAGACGCTGCAGTTGATGATCCTCGACATCGAAAAGGAACCTTGATCCATGGGAAAGCGAACAATCCTTGTCCTTTCCTTCCTGTTCTGCCTATCCTTTACTTTGGCATCGAGCGAGGGAATAGTACACACCCTACAGGAGGTGTTCCTTGGGGATCCTCTGCCCATTCGCCTCTATACGGATCCTGGACTGGAGGAAGTAACTATTCTGGTATGGGAAGATGAAGCTAAAAAGGGCCTCCTATTGGAAGGAAAGGCATTTAGAGTTCCAGATCTTCGGCTGACAGGTATGGAAAATTCTGAGAATGAAAAGGAGGTGGCCCTCTGGGTAGGCTTGCTAGGGATCCCTTCAGTCGCCCAGCCTGGATCGTATCGGTTGGAAATACGGATGGGAGAGGTTTCTCAGATAGTGCCCGTCAGTGTTCTGGGAAGACAATTCATTCACGAAGAGATACCCCTCAACAGGGAGATGACCAAACTACGCACGGAAGAGGATGCTCGTAAAATTTCAGAAATGAAGGAACTCTTGGAACGGATTTCACAGTTCAATCCCCGGTCGATCTTCCACGTAAAACCCTTTCGTGCACCTGTGGAGGGGTTTCGACGAACTTCACGATTCGGGGATCGTCGGAAGTACCGGTATGCCGATGGAGGCATGGACCAGGCCATTCACACGGGGATCGATTTTGCTACCCCACGGGGGACTCCGGTGGGAGCTTCTGCTTCCGGGCACGTTGGGTTCGCAGGGCCTAGAATCCTTACAGGGAACACCGTTGTACTGGAACATCTACCGGGCGTGTACTCCCTTTACTATCACCTGGACAGGATCGATGTAAAAGAGGGGGCTCAAGTGAAGGAGGGGGAACGAATCGGCACCTCTGGTGCCACGGGTTTAGTCACGGGGCCCCACCTGCATTGGGAGGTGCGAGTGGGAGGAATTCCGGTGAATCCCGATGCCTTTCTTCAAACGGGTCCTCTTGACAAATTCTTTCAACTGAGGGAAACTGCGGTAGATTTCAAAGAGGGGAGGTGATTTCCATAGCCTTTATAAGAGTCGACGAGGGTGAAGCACTGGAAAAAGCCATCAAGCGGTTCAAACGAATGGTGGAGAAAGAAGGAATCATCCGCGAATGGAAGAAACGGGAATTCTACGAAAAACCTTCGGCCATCAAACACCGAAAGGAAAAATCCCTCGAACGAAAACTGATGAAGAAGGTACGAAAGCTTCAGGCCATGAAATCCTACTAGTGCCATGAAGGGTCAGAAAACCTTCCGAGCCGTCCCGCGAATAAGGGGGGCGGCTTTTTTCTTTAAGAGTTATATCTTAAAAACCCGTCATTTGGGTAAGAAGGTCCCGTCTGCTTTGCTTAAGATTTTGGTAGCCCCGCTCTTGGTCTTTTTTGTATTCCCTTCCTGCAGTGGAAGGTATCCTAGAATACACGAAGTTCGGTATAGAATCGTGTTCCTTCAAGGAGCGAACGATACCAGTAAACAGGAATCCCTTTCCCTTGCTCTCGATGTGACCGACGAAGATGGCATCGAAGATCTGGAAGCTGTTGCGTTGGTGCAGGACGCAGAAGAACTATATTGGAAGATCCGACGCGATCAGTGGGAATGGAGGTCATTTGGTGGAGGAAAGTGGCTCGTAACTTCGGGACTTCTATCCCAGCCAGGAAAACCTTTTCCTAGGGGTGAGTACCGGGTAGTGGTAACAGACCTGGCAGGCTACCGAGCAGAACGGGAGTTTTCCCTTAGGGCTGAACCGTTTTGGGGAACCTTCCCTTCGATTCAAAAGAAAGACGATATGATAGTTCTGACTCCAGGTTCTGGGTCTACTCTTATAGTGCTTACCTCTTCGACAGGTACTGTACTGGGAAGTTTCCCTTTGAAACGGGGGGAAAACCCCCTGAAACCGATCCTTGCCTCACCTGCGATTCGGACCCAGGTGAAAGAGTTTTACCTCTACTCGAAAACCTCCGATGGGGAAGGACCGATCTGGGTAAAAGGGCCCTATGAAGGGTCAAAATTTTTCTTTTCCCGTGAGGAAGCTAAAGATCCGGTACAGAAAATCCAGTAGTTGGGCTTTCCATCCCTGCCCATATCGGATGCTGAAATCCTCTACCGCTTTGGAAACGGGATAGTTCTGTCCGTACTTTTGCTTCAACGCGTCCCAATGGCGGGAGATCCAAACGTACATATCCGCGGGTGTGCGACCCGGGAATCGTGACAGAACTCCTCCCTGTTTCACCAGATCTATGATGGGTTTGAACACGTTGTCATGCCAGGAAATCATCGCCTCCTGAAACGAAATTTCCTTGTCCGATTTCTGGTTGATGAAATACTTATGCACAAGAATATGTTCCAGAATCTCATCATATCGGCCCGTTGCGGTGAAGACCAACTCTTCGGGAGGAAACAACTTGTCGTACCCTGTTTTTTCGAAAAATTGTTTTTGTTCCCACTGGATCACCTTCTCTTTCAAGGTGTCTCGAGTAACGTCAGGATCTAGTTGAATTTCCGAGTTCAAAGAAATGACTTCTGCATCGATGGCTTCCACTCCCTGCATCCGGGCAACGGAAACTCGATGGTTTCCATCTCGAACGAAGTAGAGACCACCGATCTCATAGAGTTTTATAGGAGGAAGGATGATATTTTGAAGATGAGCCAGATCGATGTTCATCCATCGTTGTCGAAGATATTCATAGCGGGGAAGATATTTTTTATCGAAATCTCGGTACCTTCCTTCACTTCCCACGATTCGGTCTATGGGCACTGTCTGCATCCCTTTATAGGTCTCGCTCTTGGGCTTTAAAATTTCTTTGATCTCATCCAGGCTTAAAAGATCTGCCCTACCCGGTTGCCAGATAGAAAGAATTCGGTTGATCGTCTCCTTCCAACGGGCGCGGTTAAAATCCTGCTGAGCTTGTTCCTTCAGATGGCCACTCATACGTCCTTCACCTCTATCTCGATGACACAGTGATCGTAGGCATTTACTACTTCGGTTTGATAGTACCGTTCTGTCCTTTTCGTGTTTATATCATACAGATGAATATGGCCATGAATCAAATACTTAGGCTTGAATACCCGCATGAACCAGAGAAAGGCTTTGAAGCCTCGATGACACTGGTCCGGCTGATCATGGATTCCAAGGGGTGCGGCATGGGTCAAGAGGATATCTAAAAATCTGCCATAGCGGATCTTGTTCCATAGAAGTCCTGGTATGAGTTTGAGAATTTTTAGGTACATTTGGAAATCGGTATACTGGTTCTCACCCTCGTTGTACCGCATACTTCCCCCAAGGCCCGCGATGAGGAGCCCTTTGACCCGGGTGATTTTCCATCCCGTGTGGGTAGCCCCAAAGGTATTCTGCAGCTCGGGGTCGTATTGCTCAATGGAAGAGTAGAGGGAGATTTTTTTATTGAAGAGGGTAAGGCTTTTCAGGTTGTGGTTACCGAACACGAATACGATGGGTCTGTTTAAGGTAGCCGATAGGAATCCTAGGTATTCCATGGGAAGATCCCCAGCAGAAAGCACCAAGTCTACGTCCTTGAACCGTTCTTTTACCGTGGAACTATATACAAGAGGATCGATATGGTCTGCTACGCAGAGGATCTTTATTCGCATCAGTTCCGTTGACTCGATTCCCTGGGAAGGGTTTTCAATAACTCCAGGAGCTTTTCCTTTCCCCAAAGTTCTATGGGACGAGATTCTGCAAACTCCAACGCTAGCCGGCTAAAGGAAGAACTGGTGAGAATGATCCCACGGGTGACATTCAGCTGTTTCATTTGTTCGTGGAGAGATCGAACGGAAGACTCGTCGACTGGATCGGTGGTACGGAGGAACCACAGGAGCTTGGGAATCTTACGGGCATTTCTCCACTTGGATTGGGCTTCTACCCCCAGTATTTGGCATCCATTGTGGATTTCCGTGACATCCTGGACACTCAATCCCATGGTGGAAGCCATATTCTTACATTGGGAAAGAAACTCTTCCCTCCCTACAGTGAGGAAATCTTTTACCCGGTCGTCTTGGCGCAACTCTTGGTACTGGTTGAGTTTCTCTGCCACGTCCTTGAAGTTAGGTTTCTTAACGTAGATGGCTTCCCAGTGTTCAATAGCCCGTTCCAGCTCTCTGAGTTTTTCGTAGCAGTGGGCCAGGAAGTAGTGGGCGTAGAGAAGTTCGTTTTCTTCCCCCTCCTTGGCGGTTTTCACTGCTCGTTCCAGTTCGGAGGCGGCTTTCTCGAAGTTGTTCATGCTCATGAAACAAGTTCCCCGTTCTATCAAGGCCTTCGTCTTGTAGAGGGGATCTTTTTGAGCCTTTTCGAAGGCCGAGAGGGCAGGGGTATAGTCATGGTTCTCTTTCAAGAGTCGTCCCAAGTAGAAGTAGGCTGCATAGTTTTCTGGGTTTAGCTTCAAAGAAGCTTCCAACGCTTCCTTGCTTTCGTTGGTTTTTTTTGCCCTATACAGTACCATGCCCAGGTGAAAGTGCGCTTTCCAGTTCTTAGGGTCCAATTCAATGGTCTTTTGGTAGAATTCGACTGCCTTTGCCCCTTTGCCCCGTTCCTCGAAGAGTTGCCCGATTAGAAAGTAGTACTCGGGCTGGTTGGGATCCTTCTTTACCAGAAGGAGGTATTCCTTCAACGCTTCCTCAGGTTGATTGAATTTGGTGTATAGTTCTGCTATCTTTCTTCTGAAGGGAACTTCCCGACAGAACTCTGTGAACTGCCCAAGAGAGTTCACCGTCTTGAGTTCCATCAGGGCCAGTTCTGGTTTGTTCTCTGCTAGGTACGCTAGTCCTAGGAAATAATGAGCATCTACATTGCGGGGATCTTTTGCTATCATTTTCCGGGCTAATCTGATGGCTGCAGCCGTCTTGTTTTGTTTGACTAGGTTTTCCAGAGTGGCGATCTTTTGAGGGATGATGATGGAGCGGATCAAGAAAAAGGCAAGGAAACCGATCCCCACTCCGAGGATAATAATAGCTATGATCATTAAGGGCATCATGATCCTTGCGCTCCGATTCCGTAAGAGTAAAGTTTTTCTATTTCTCTGTCAAACCATCCACTCCCGTATGGCTCCTTTACAGGATGTTTCGATTCCCCTTGTCCAACCGGCGAGTCTAAAAACCCCAGGCTGCCCTACTCGTTGTATCCGCCCCGTATCCAAGCTTGGGATGTTTTTTCTTATTTTCTTATACCTCCTGGTGCAGGGAACCGTTGCACAAGCTCAAACAGCTTTCCAAGAAGGGGAAAAGTTCTTCTTGAACAACAACCCCCGTGCGGCCATCCCCTTGCTGGAGCAAGCTACAGTACAGGAACCGAGAAACGAACGAATCTACCTCTATCTAGGGATCGCTTACGAACAGATAGGAAATTATGATCAAGCCATTCGGGTGATGAAGCGAGGCTTGGAGTTCGCCTTACAATACAAAGATCTATTGTACTTTAATCTGGGGAACAATCATCTGGCGAAAGGTGAAACCGAGACCGCCATCGAAATGTACACCAAAGCCCTCGAAACCAATGGATCTCTAGCCGATGCGTTCTTGAATCGAGCAAACCTGGAAGTGAAACTGGATCGGTTGTCCGATGCATTGAAAGACTATACGTCATACCTGAACCTAGTTCCGGATTCTCCCCAAAGACCCCAAATCGAACGCATGATGGCCCTCCTTAAATCCATCCTGGAAGACCGGGAAGCGAAGAGAATCGCAGAAGAAAAGCGAAGGAAAGAGGAAGAGGAAGCGAGACGGATTGCGGAGGAACGGAGAAGACAGGAGGAAGAAAAGCGCAGGCAGGAGGAAGAAGCTAGACAGAAAGCCCTGCTGGAGGCAGTCTTGAGTTCCTTAAAAGCCTCTACCGAAGGGGTAGGGAACCTTTCCGCTGAAAAGGAAGATATCCGGGAAAAACGGATAGAAACAGATATAGAAGAGTGAGGGAGGGAACTTAGAGCATGATGGATCGAAAAGTTTGGATCGGGGTCGGGATCGTTGCCCTGATCCTATTGGTAGGAATAGGATATTTGGTTTTAGCTCCCAAGGGTGGAAGCGTACAATCTGCCCGTAAGAATACCCTTCTTTTGGCAGAGGATTACAGCAAGAATGGAGAATACCAGAGGGCTTTGGATCTTTTGGATCGAATTCTGATCGAAAATGCCAACGATCAAGAAGCTAGAGCTCTGAAAGAGAGGATCCTTGCAGACAAGAAAAGGGCTGAAGAGGAAGCGAAGAATCGGGAGCTTCAGACCTTACAAGCCCAGAAAGAGGCGTTGGAGAAATCCCTCGAAAGGTTGGCTAGGACGGCACGACCTTCAACAGGGGATGACGCGGTGGCTAAAATGCTGGAAGCTCAACGGCTACAAGCCGAACGAGAACGGAAAGCGCGGGAGGAGCAGGCTCGCAAGGAGGAAGAAGCCCGCTTGGCCAAATTGAATGCCGAGCAGAGGGCCAGGGAAGAAAAGTTGAAGGCCTTGCTCAAACAGGGGGATGAGGCTCTCCAGATCCCTAACTATCTCCAAGCAAGAAACCTCTATGAAGAGGTGATCCAGATGGAGAAGGACTCTTCCCGTTCCCCGTATGCGGCAAAGGCGTTCGCTCGGACGGCAGAAGCCTACTTTCGAGCGAATCCAGAGAGTTCTGAGAATCGACAAAAGGCCTTAGAGGCTGCCAATGAGGCTATCAAACGAGATCCAAACCTCTGGGAGCCCTACTTTACTCTAGGGAAGGTGTACGCAGCGGCTCGGAACAACGATGCAGCCATTAAAGCTCTGACCGATGCTGCCCGGTTGAATCCTCAGAATGCGGAGATCTTCTTCGAACTGGGAAAGGCTCAGTTCAGGGCTGGGTTATTCCGAGAGGCTCGACAAAGCTTTGAAACTTGTGTCCGTTTCGATCCCAACCACGCGGTAGCCTATTTTAACTTGGGGGCTACCCTCCTGCGTCTTAAAGAACAAGATAGGGCCTACGAAGCCTTCTTGAGGGCAACCAAGGTAAAGCCGGATTATGGGAGAGCCTACTTCGAGATGGGAGAGATCCTCAGGACGAAAAATGATTTCGCTGGCGCGGCCTCTGTCTATGCTCAAGCTTTAAAGTACGAACCGCAGGAAGCGAGGAACGCGAGGGGATTAGCGACCGCTCTGTATAGGATGGGGAAACTGGAAGAAGCGGAATCCTGGTTCCAAAAAGCGGTAGAATTGGAACCGGAAAGCGATGTGAACAACTACAACATGGCCTTAATTAAGCTGGAGTTGAAAAAACCACAGGAAGGTCTTCCCTATATCACCAAGGCAGTAAAACTGAACCCTCAATCCGCAGAGTATGCCTTCACCATGGGGCAGATCAGCGAAGCCCTGGGAAGCAAGGAAGCAGCCATTGCTTCCCACCAGAGGGCAGTACAACTGGACAGGAACTACATAAAGCCTCGGATCGAGTTGGGTCGGCTATACGATGAAGGAGGGCAGTACGACAAAGCCCTGGAACATCTACTCACTGCCTATCGCATCGATCCTGAGTCGGTGGAAGTAAATAATAATCTGGGAAGTGTTTACCTTCATAAGGAACTGTACCAGGACAGTATCAAGCATTACCTGAAAGCAATTTCCAAGCAGCCGAACGTATCCCTCATGCGATACAACCTAGGGCTGGCGTACGTAGGAGCGGGGAATTACAACGAAGCGAGGGATACCTTCCGTCAATTGCTCAAGATGGATCCAACCTATTGGGATGCGTATTTTGACCTAGGGAAGGTCCTAATTACCTTGCAAGATAAAGGGGGAGCAAAAGCGATCCTCCAGGAGCTACTATCCAAGCAGCCCAATTATTCAAAGCGCAAGGATGTGGAAAGGATCTTATCGAGCCTATGAAAACCTTTTAAAGAACCCACAAGCTTTGGGGTACCTTCTGTTCCTTATATGATCCGCCTCACTCCTCGTAAGAGTTCCTCCCGGGAGATTTGAACCCAAAGGGGTCGGCCATGGGGACATCGAGGGTTATCAAGGGAGAACACGTACCGTAAGATTTCGTAGGCGGAGAGGGGATTGATCCCTTCTCCGTCCTTGATGGCTTTCTTGCAGGCGATCTGGGCAAAGAGTTCCTGTTTCAGTGTCTCTAACGACCCTGTTTGGGTCTTAACCAAAGTTATTACCTCTTCTTCTCCACCTCGATACGCTCCCGGAAGGGCCGTCAATGCCCAGATTCCCGATCGGATTTTCTCGATCTGTACTCCCAAAGCGTTTACCTTTGAGGCATTTTCCAAGACCCGAACCTCCTCTTCCGGCTCTAGAGTGAACTCCATGGGAATCAACAGGGGCTGAGGAACGCTGTCCCTAAGCAGCGCATCGTAGATGAACCGTTCGTGGGCGGCGTGCTGATCTACCAGGAATACAGTATCGTTCCATTCCACCAGAAGGAACAAACCGAACACCTGCCCTTTGTAGAGAAAAGGAGAATTTGGGAAATCCAGAATAGATTCGGCGGAACGTGGGAAAGGAAAAGAGAGGTCAACTTTCGTAGAGGAACCCCCGTTCTTCCATTCAAGAGAACGAGGAGGTTCAATGGGTGGTTCTTCTTTGGTGGTCCCTGGCCCCTCCCCTACCCAAAGGGAGGCTTGATTCTTCAAAGGAGTGTAACCAGAAACCTGTAAGTTCCGAAGGGAAACTCGCCCTCGGGAGAGCAGGAATGAAGATAGTACCTCTGAAATTCGTTTTCGAATCTCCTCCGCGTTCCGGATCCTGGCCTCTTTTTTCGCGGGGTGAATGTTGAAATCTACCCATTCGGGGTCAATCTCCAGAAATACGTAGCAAAGGGGGAAGGTCCCGCCGGGAAGATAGGATGAGAACGCATACTCGACCCCTTGCAGGAGGGAGAAATCCCAGATTCGCCGCCGGTTCACGTAGAGTTGAAGGTGCTTTCGATCCTTCCGGTAGGTTTCGGGAGACCCGGTAACGATGCGGAATCGGAACCCGGATCCGGAACCGGTTAGTTCCTGGAGGGTGGTTTGGCGGGTTTCTTCGGGATAGGCTTGGGAAACACGTTCCGTTAGGTTCCCGACAGGGAGGAAATGGGTCAGTTTACCTTCGATGAATAGCTTGAACTCCCGGTCGGGAAAGGGAAGAGCTTTTTCCAGGAAGGTGATCCTGCAGAGGTTCGTTTCCGTTGAAGGGCGTTTTAAAAACTTCCGTCGAGCCGGTATGCCGAAGAAAAGGTCCGAAGCAGTGACTACGGTTCCGGGTTTGGCCGCATGAGGTTCAAGGCTGATCAATTGCCCGCCGTGAACGACCAACCGATGACCCATTTCTTCATCGGTGAGCCTGCTGAGGATCTCCAACCTAGAGACATTGGCCAGCGCGGAGAGGGCTTCCCCCCGGAATCCAAGGCTATGTATATGAAGGAGGTCCTCCTCTGATTCGATTTTCGAAGTGGCATGGGGAAGCCAGCAGAGTCGTAGATCCTCTTCCGACATTCCCCACCCATTGTCTACCACGCGGATCGAGTCGATTCCTCCACCCGTTATATAAAGGGCTATCTCAGTGCTTCCCGCATCGAGGGAATTATCTAGAAGTTCTCGCACCGCTGAAGCAGGTCTATCGATTACTTCTCCCGCTGCAATCTTTCGGGCAACAGAATCCCGAAGGACCCGTATGGGGGTCCTTCGGATCGTAGGTTCGGATGACACAGATAAAGGTACTAGAAGTGAATCCGGGTTTCAATCCCTATAGAGGTGGATCGTTTCGGCTTCCCATCCGCATCGTACAGGATGGCGCCGCTGGAATCCCTATCGACCGTGGTGGTGAAGGAGATAGCGAGATCCAGGGTGGGAGCGATGGGGTACACTAGCTCGCCCTTCACCACCGTATTGGCATCGAAGAGATCTAGGTTCTTGCTTTCCCCATGGAGAAGGGTGGGGATGAACTGAGTTCTTCGATAGAGGAAACTGAATCGCATTCCACTGAAAGGAGGAACAGGGACCAACCCTTTATCAAGGAGTAGAGACACATCCAGTTGATCGTTGTCCGAGGTGCGGATGGTACTACCTTCCATCTCCCATGGCCAGAAGTATCCGACTTTGAACGTAAGTTTCTTGAATAGGGTGAACCCACCATCTCCATACACTCCCAGAGTAACCTTGTCATAGGCAGGGTCCGAGGGATTGGCTAAGTAATCGAGGATCTTTTTAGCCTCTAGGGGCCTGGATCGATCGTATAGACTATCGAAATACCCAAGACGGAAGATTCCATGGTACTGTCGATACTCCAAGCGCCAGTTGAAGAGGGATATACTTCCCATTGCTCCAGCCATAAGCCCATAGTTCCTTACCTTCAGTTCGCCATCTTCCTGATCGAAGAGAGCCTTGGTGATAAACCCCTGGGTTCCCAGTACGCTGGCAGGGAAGTCCCTTCGCAGGTAGGGAATCAATCCCGCCGCATCGGCAAACAGGACGAAGGACAGGAGATCCCCTTGCAGAATGGGAAGATCGAGGTCTATTGCAAGGGCTACGGGCACGGGGTCCACGTTCCGAATGATAGGAGATACAGGAGTAGTCCCCATGATGGAGGGTAGATCTCCGGATGGATCAGAATCTAGTGCAGCGGAGAACCCTAATGCCAGTTTCCAGGGATAGAAAGGCCTTAGGTAGATACGGCTGGCAAAGATCTCTGGTTCCGCCAGATCTGCCGTAAGGGCTTCCAAGCCCACAGGACCTGCGTCGATACCCAGGTTAAGCCCAACTCTTCGGACAGCGGGAAAATCAGTATCGTTGGCGTAATCCCTAACGAGTGACCCATGTCCCACCGTAACATTGTGGATATTCCCCACTTTGAAGAAGAAAGGATCCCGCTGGGACCCATACTCGATGTACTGAATCTTCAAGGCCAGATCCCGGAATAGGTCTCTTACCCCTTCTTCAGGTTCCTTGTTCCAATTTTTATCGGTTCCAAAGGACCACTCATTGTTCCCCTTGGGGCGATAGTAATCGTTCGGATTGAACAGGTCTCCCGAGTAAATTATGGGCAGGTAGAGGGCTGCCCGGAGTTTCCCTATGGAAAGGGTAGGTTGTAGGATCAAGCGGGAGTAGGTCTGCTCATTGATGGTAACCGACCCGATTTCCATGGCCAAGCGGTCTTTCAGGAAGTCGAAGGGACCGGGTTTGGGGGAGGGGGGAGGAGCCTCCTGTTTAGGTGAAACGGGTGGAGGTGTTTCAACCCTTGGAGGAGGAACTTCCCGTGGTACTTTTGCAGGATCGAGTTTTTCGAAGGGCACATCTTTGAACAGTTCTTCCATCTGTGCGGGCGTCAAAGAGATAGGCTGAAACACAGGGGCAAACACATCTGCTGCTTGACCCGCCGTTAATGAAATTCGTTCCCCTGTTTTTTTTGCAAACTCTACCACTCCCTCTCGTACTGCCACACCTTCCCGGACGCCTTCCAGCACTTCCATTCCAAAATCGGTCCCCCGCACCCCACAGACAGCCGAAGGGGTTCGAACTTCGTAGGAAGATCCCATCTTTTTAGCAGCTACGGTTCGGAGCTTCCCGGAAACCAGGGAGAACGCGTTGGTATCAGGACTCTTACCTCCGCTTAACGATTCGATTCGGAATTCGGTGTTTCGAGAGAGCTTAACAATACTCCCGTTGGGGGAAAGACGGAGCTCCGCAGTAGAGGCAGTGGTATGGATGCGGTCTCCTTCGGAAAGTTGCATGCCAAAGTACACCTCTACCACTTTGTAGCCTTCAGAATCCAATATTTCGATTCCTTTGGGATTGTCGAAGTATTCCAGGATGGCTACGGGTTTGCCCTGAGCCAGTATCCAAGGGCTCAATCCGATTAGAATCAGAGTCATGCAGAGAGTGATTTGCCGAAACTTCATATGAATACCTCCGTCAGTAGAGGGAAATGGTACTGGAAAGGCCCGAGGTTACGATCCATTTATTATCGCCGGGTGCGGAGGGATCGTACCTTAGGTTGTACACCAGGGAAATAACTGCGGGGCCGGTTCGATAGTTGATCCGAGCCCGGATCAGTGCATCTTCTCTCCATCGTTGAAAATCTTTCCAGTCATCCATGTTCTGTTTTTCGTACTGAGCATCGAAGGAGAACCCCGGCACGATCCCCTCTTTCAGAACAAAAATTGCTCGCCAGGTAAAGTAGTTCCCCTCGATTTCTCCCAAGGGACCTTCCGCGTTGGTAGTGAAACTCAACTTATCCTGCAGTACCGAAAATCCCAAAGAGGCGAACCAACCCATTCCTCCTTTTTTCTCCACTGTACCGTCGTACACTAGGTACTGAAGGGGTCTAAAGAGGTCGTAAGACGCTCCAAAATAGGTGGGAATGAACTGGTCCTGCAGGTAACGCAACTGGGCCCCATAGGTAAGGAAGCGGAGAGCCCGTCCTCCGGTGCCGAGCATCGCTCCCCATCCTTCCTTCTGAGCCACACCGTCTCCAAATAAAGCGAGGTTCAACAGATCACCCTTTAAGAGAGGAAGTTTGAAATCTACCCCATAGATAAGGACTGAGGCGTCCGATGGAGGTAGGAGGGCGGGAGGATAGTTGGAATCTTTCTT
>OGCI01002267.1_pt1 | contig 13221 bp, 10 predicted proteins | sample 1570021 | NCBI WGS metagenome assembly OGCI01 (sample SAMN06264664, study PRJEB24512) | hot springs metagenome | isolation source: Hot spring water | place: South Africa: Tshipise | collected 2015-06-21
CGGTGGAAGCCGCAGCAGGGACGAGCAGAATCGCGGCAGAGCAGGCAAGCGGCGCTCTCCCCCCTGCGCCCGGCCATTTGACGGCCCAGGATACAGCGTTCACCGCCGAAGCGAAAACGCCTGCTCGACCTGTGCGCCTCATTGACCATCCTGCGCTGATGCTCGGCGTCGCCGCTGCGTTGATTCTCATCGTCGCTCTTGTTGGAACGCTTGTCTTGCGCGCTCTTTTTCCTCAAGCGAGCGATGCGCCGATAGCGTCGGCGACTTCAACGCCCGCCGCGGCCCTGTCGACGCCTTCGCCTGCCCCGTCGCCCACCCCTTCACCTACCCCTTCACCCGCGCCGATCGTCGCCGGGCCGGGCGAACACCTGATCGTGATCGCCCCCTTCGTCGGCTACACCTCCGACGACCTGCGCTTCAACATCGCCGGACGCATTCGCGAAGCGCTGGAGGCCGAGCTGCGGCAGGCAGGGCTGACGGACGCGCGCATCGCCATCTGGCCGGAGCCTCTCTCCGAGGCGGACCAGGCCGAACGCGTGCTGACGAGCGCGCATGCGGCGATGGTCATTTGGGGCGAATATGACGCCGGCCGCGTGCGCGCCGGCCTGACGACGCCAACGCAGGAGGACGCTTACTGGGTCAACCCGGTCGATGCGCCGTCCTCGCTGCCCTACGTCATCAACCAGGATGTCCCGCGCGACGCTCGCATCTTTGCGCTTTACACACTGGCCGGCTACTACCGCACCGTCGAAGAAACGGACAAGGCGCTGCTCGTCTATCGCCGCACGCTGGCGCAGGCACCGAGCGACCCGACGATCCTGGCCTCGACCCACTTTTACATCGGCCTGTTGACGCCGATCGTTCAAGGGTACACCGTGCAGAGTTTGAGCGACGCCATTTTTCACTATACAAAAACGCTTGAACTTCAGCCGGCCTGGGAGAACGCCCGCTATAACCGCGGCACCGCCCTGCTCGGTCGCGCCCTGCTCTCCCTCGATGAACGCGCCGACCTCGACGCCGCCATCGTCGATTTCGACGCAGTCATTCGCCGACACCCCAACCGCATCGACCCGCTGTTGAATCGCGGCATCGCCTACTACCAACGCAACGACGACGAAGCCCTCGAGGCCGCCTACGACGATTTCTCCCGCGTCATCATGCTGGCCCCTGAAGACCATCGAGGCTACTACCACCGCGCGCTGGTCGAAATTCGTCGCAACAGCCCAAACTGGACCGCCGACCTGGAGCAGGCGCAGCGGCTGGCGCCTGATTTCGCTCCCATCCAGAACGCCCTCTGTTGGGGATATGGGACGGCGGGCGAGGCCCAAACCGCCCTGCCCTACTGCGACGCCGCCGTGGCGCTCGACCCCACCGGCGCCAGCTTCGACAGCCGGGCGATTGCGCTGGCGCAGCTGGGCCGTCACGAGGAGGCGGCCGCAGACCTGCGCGCCTACCTGGCCTGGGTGCAGCAGGAGCACCCGTCGCTGTACGCCAAATATCGAGGGCCGCGCGTCGAAGGCTGGATCGAAGCGCTGGAGCGCGGCGAAAATCCCTTCACAGCCGATGAGCTGGCCCTGTTGCGCCGAGGAGCGGAGTGATGGAGTGTCGCGTAGGTTGCGGCGCATGTTGCATCGCCATCTCGATCAGCTCTCCGATCCCCGGCATGCCGGAGGGGAAGCCGGCGGGCGTGCGCTGCGTCCAGCTCAGCGAGGACAACCGCTGCATGATTTATGGTCAACCTGAGCGACCGGCGGCCTGCAACGCGCTGCGCCCCACCCCAGAGATGTGCGGTTCAAGCTTTGAAGAGGCGATGATCTACCTCACCTGGCTGGAAGCTGCGACGGCGCCGTAAAACAGCCGTAAATCAAAGATGGGCGGATGCAGCGGAGGTGCGGATGGGTCCGCATGCCTCCATTCGCCGAGAAGGGAAACAGCGTGCAGATTGAGTTGCGGCAACCCGCGTTCTTCATCCATCCATCCCGATTGCAAAGGAGCCAACCATGAGCAACGACGCTTTGAACTGGATCGAGCAGGAGCTGGCCGAGTTGGCGGCCAGAGGGCTGAGCGCCAACATTCGCGTGATCGATTCGCCGATGGACGCCTGGGTGACCATCGACGGGCGACGAGTGCTCAACTTCTGCGCCAACAACTACCTGGGGCTGGCCAACCATCCCCGGCTGCGCGAGGCGGCCAAGCGCGCCATCGACCGCTATGGCATTGGGCCGGGCGCGGTGCGCACCATCGCCGGCACGATGACGCTGCACGTCGAGCTGGAGCGGAAACTGGCGGAGTTCAAGCAGGCCGAGGCGTGCATCACCTTCCAGAGCGGCTTCATGGCCAATCTCGCCACTATTCCGGCGCTGATGGGCGAGGGCGACCTGATCTTCTCCGACGAGTTGAATCACGCCAGCATCATCGACGCCTGTCGGCTGAGCAAGGCGCGCACCGTGCGCTACGCCCACAACGACGTCGACGACCTGCGCCGCAAGCTGGCCGAACATTCTCAGGCGCGGCGTCGCCTGATCGTCAGCGACGGCGTCTTCAGCATGGACGGCGACATCGCGCCGCTCGATAAGCTGGTGGAGGCGGCGGAGGAGCACGGCGCCATCCTCATGATCGACGACGCCCACGGCGAAGGCGTGCTGGGCCGCGGGGGGCGCGGCATCGTCGATCACTTCGGGCTGCACGGCCGCGTCGACATCGAAGTGGGCACGCTCAGCAAGGCCTTCGGGGTCGTCGGCGGCATGGTGGCGGGCAAAAAACCGATCGTCGAATGGCTGCGACAGCGAGGGCGCCCTTTCCTCTTCTCCAGCGCCATGACCGTGCCGGACGTGGCCGCCTGCATCGAGGCGGTGGACATCTTGCGGGAGTCGGATGAACTCGTGGCGCGGCTGTGGGAGAACGCGCGCCTTTTGCGCAGCGGCATGCAGGCGCTTGGCTTCGACACCGGCCGCAGCGAGACGCCGATCATTCCGCTGATGTTGGGCGAGGCGCCGCTGGCGCAGGAGTTCAGCCGCCGCCTCTTCGAGAAAGGCGTCTTCGCCATGGCCATCGGCTATCCGACCGTGCCGATGGGCAAGGCGCGCATCCGCGTGATGAACTCCGCTGCGCACAGCAAGAGCGATTTGGAGCAGGCGTTGGAGATCTTCGAGGCGGTGGGCAAGGAATTGAGGGTGATCTGATGCGCAAACGAGTCATCTTCATCACCGGCGCCAGCGGCGAGGTGGGGCAGGCCTTGCTCAAGGAGCTGGCGCGCCAGGGCGAACGCCGCCTTTTAACCTTGGACCTGCATCCCCTGCCTGCGGAGCTGCAATCGTTGAGCACGCACGTCGAGGGCGACCTGCTCAATCTGCGTCTGCTGGCGCGGCTGGTGAGCGAATATGAAATTGATGTGATCTACCACCTTGCCGCCCTGCTCTCGACGCGCGCCGAAATTCAGCCGGAGGAGGCGCACCAGGTCAACGTCGAGGCGACGCTGCAGCTGCTCAAGATTGCGGCGGAGGAGAGCCAGTGGCGCAAACGCCCGGTGCAGTTTATCTTTCCCAGCTCGATCGCCGCCTACGGCCTGCCGGACCGTGAGACCAAGATGCACTTTCAACGCGTGCGCGAGTTCGAGTGGAACCAGCCGCGCACGATGTACGGCTGCAACAAGCTCTACTGCGAACATCTCGGCGTGTATTTCAGTCGCTACTATCGGCAGCTTGCCGCCGAGCAGCCGCCGACGATCGACTTTCGCTGCGTGCGCTTCCCGGGTCTGATCAGCGCCTACACCGTCCCGTCCGGCGGCACCAGCGACTATGCGCCGGAGATGATCCACGCCGCAGCGCGTGGCGTTCCCTACGCCTGCTTCGTGCGCGAGGAGGCGCGCATTCCTTTCATGGCGATGCCCGACGCGGTGCGCGCACTGTTGATGCTGGCGCACGCACCGCGTGAACGGCTGACGCGACACGTTTACAACGTCACCAGCTTCACGCTCTCCGCCGCGCAGATTCGCGACCGCGTCTTGGCCGCCTTTCCCGACGCGCAGATCACCTTTCAGCCGGACCACAAGCGCGAGGCGATCGTCGACTCCTGGCCCGCAGACATCGACGACAGCGCCGCCCGGCTGGACTGGGACTGGGCGCCAGAGTACGACGTCGACCGGGCGTTCAACGAGTATCTCATCCCGATCATTCGCGAGCGATATCGGTCGAGATAAGGGGGTGCGAACACCTTGGCTGTCTATTGCCAGATCGACGCCAGACGCCAAACCGTCAGACGTTGGACGTTGACGGCGGCGCCTGTGGTGAAGAGGTGCACGCTGGCGCTGTCGCTGCGCCGGGGATAAAGGCGCGTCGCCAGGTAGCGGCCGTCTTCGCTGAAGATCTCCAACGTCGAGGCGTCGACGAAGATGCGCAAGACGAGCGGCGTCGCCGGCGTCAGAGGCATGGAGGCCGTCGGCGTCACAGCGACGCCCGCCTCGAGCCGCTCTACGTACAGTTCGTTCTGTCGCGGCCGGATGACAATGCGCGTCTGTTCTTCGCCGTCGGGCGAGCAACGCACGGCCACGCCGAATGCATCGGCGCGATCCGGGACGAAGGCGATCTCGATCTCCAGCGCCTCTCCGGCGACGTCCAAGCGCTGGATAGTGTGGGGACCAAGAGGCAGGTCGCTCAGGCTCCACGCTTCGCCGCGCAGCGCTTCCAGTTCTGGCGCAGGGGCCAGCGCCAGCCGCCCATCTTCGCGCAGCGTGACGATGAGGGGCAGCGACATGCAGCCGCTCCAGCCCGCCGCCATCGCAGCCTCGCGCGGCCGCGTCTCGCGCAGCCATCCGAAGAGCAGATAGCGCCCGTCGGTCAGCCGCGTCGCCTGCGGCGCGTAGAAGGAGTCGCCATAGGCCAGCACGGCTCCCGTGACAGGTGTAAACTCCTGCGCATGATACAAGCCGGTGAAGTATGCGGCGTGATGCAAACGGAAGTGCACATCTTGCACGGAGAGGATCAAGGCGCGGCGGTCGCCGAAGTCGAGCAGATTGGGACACTCCCACATGGCGCCTTCATAAAAATAGGGGCTGGCCTGCTCATCGCCCGCCAGCAGAACGCGCACGAATTCCCAGCGCCGCAAGTCGACGGAGCGGTAGAGCAGGACGAGTCCGCCCACACCTTCGCGCCGCGAGCCGATCACCATCCACCAGGCGTCGTCCTCGCGCCAGACGTAGGGGTCGCGAAAATCGCCGCCGCAGACCGCCGCAATTTCCGACGGCGGCGCAGGGATGACGGGGTTGCCCTCATATTTGCGCCAGGTCTCCAGCGTCTCGTCGCCCACCGCCAGACAGACCGCCTGGGGGCTGACGCCGGTGTAGAGCAGCGTCGGCGCGCCCCGGTCATCGACCGCGCAGCCCGACCAACAGCCGTCGGCGTCCGGTCCACCTGGCGTCGGCGCCAGGGCGATGGGATGATCGCGCCAGTGCACGAGATCGACGCTGGAGGCGTGCCCCCAGTGGATCGTGCCGTGAAAGGGGCCGTTGGGGTTGTATTGGTAGAAGAGATGGATCGTTCCTTTCCAGTCGATCAGACCGTTGGGATCGTTGAGCCAGTTGGCGGGCGCGGTGAAGTGGTAATGCGGGCGGTGAGGGTCGGGTGTGCGTCGGGCAAGGATGAATCGCCCAATCGCAGGGCTGGAATTTTGCATGAAATCTCCGTTCTATCTATTTGCGCTCGATAGAGTTTGTTGCACAACGGACAGGCGGGCTTAGCCTTTTACGCCGCCCATCATGATGCCTTCAATCAGATATCGTTGTCCAAAGATGTATACGATCACTACAGGGATCAAAGACATTGTCACACCTGCAAGCACAACGGAGATGCTTCCGGTCGCCATATAACCTTTGAGGTCATTCAATCCGAGCGGTATCGTGAACAGGTACGGATCGTTGATAAAGATCAGTGGACGGAAAAAATCATTCCACATACCGTTAAACACCAACATGGCCAATACAGCAAGCGCTGGCGTAACCAGCGGCAAGTAGACGCGCGCAAAAATCTGTAGCTGATTTGCACCGTCGATTACAGCTGCCTCTTCAAAATCCTTCGGTACGCCAAGAAAATACTGCCGCATCAAAAATGTCCCAAAAGCTGTCGGCAGCGCTGGGATAATGAGCGCCCAAAGCGTGTTGGCTAAACCCAGGCGACTGATTATCACAAAAACAGGGATAATCGTCGCCTGCAATGGAATCATCATCGTGGCCATGACCAGCCAAAACAGCAAATTCCGCCCCGGAAACTCCAGTCGCGCAAATGCATATCCTGCCAACGATGCAGTGCACAGTTGGCCGACTACTACAGCGATTGCTACGATGAAACTGTTAAGAATCTGCCGGAAAAACGGAATGCGTTCGAAGACTTGCACATAATTCGACCAATCTGGATTCAACACGATCCATTGTGGTGGGACGCTGAACGATTCCATTGGCTGGCGTAAGGAAGTGGAGACCGTCCATGCAAAGGGGGCTACGAAGATTACAGCAAAGCAAGCGGTCACCAGCAAGAGGAACCAGCGACTGAATCGGTATTGCAAGAAATCTCTAACCGTCACAGCGACCGAGCGGCGTGGCGGAACAAATTGGGTAGCCGTCGATTCCATCGTAGCGCCTCCTTATTGATAAAACACCCAACGCTTGCTGAGTCCGAACTGGCCTGCAGTTACAGCCAAAATAATCAGAAAGAGTACAACGGCGATTGTCGACCCATAGCCGATCTCCATGTTCTTGAAGGCTGACTCATACATCACCATCACTGCAGTGCGCGTCGAGTCGCCTGGGCCGCCGCGCGTCATAATATAAGGTAGATCAAAGACCTGCAGGCCGCCGATCACGCCAGTGACAGCAGCAAAGAGCAGCGTCGGGCTCACAAGTGGCAGCGTAATGTGCCAGAAGCGCGTGAAACCGTGAGCGCCATCGACGTCTGCGGCATCAAGGATCTCGGTGGATATATTGGTCAGCCCCCCGATGAACAAAATCATCGTGAAACCGGTGGACAACCACAGATAGGATATGATAATGCTCACCATAGCCCATCCTGGCTCCGTCAACCAAGGCACTCGAGGAATGCCGAGCAACCCCAGGTAATAATTGACTGCTCCAAATTCTCGATGGAGCATGTACCCAAGCACAATCGCCGTAGCTGCTCCCGACATCAGCATCGGCAACAAAAAACTGGTGCGATAGGTGTAACGGAGCCATGTTGGCATGCGCGTTTGAAGAATCATTGCCAGAAGCAGCCCCAACGCCACTTGAAGGCCTACCGCAAAAGTCACAAACACAAACGAATTCCAGAACCCCGTCAGTGCGCGACTATCTGCGAACATACGAGTATAATTCACTGCGCCAACCCACTGCGGCGGTGTAAAGACGTTCCAACGGAATAGGCTGAGGATAAACGAGAAAAGGACCGGCCCCGCCGTAAAAACCAAAATGCCGAGGATGGTGGGAGCCAAGAACAGATATCCCAACAAAGCTTTGCGCCGCGCCATTCCGTGAAGCGTATTCTCGGTCAACCAGATGTATGGATTGAAAGATCTGCGTACATGCGACGTGGCATGCTGACTTCTGGAAGCAGTGGACGACATGGCGTTCCTCCTTAAAAACCGATACAGGGCTGCCCCCTTTACTTGAGCACCACCTATTCACTACCCGTTGCCCATTTTTTGAGTAACGAAAGGGCGCAGGATACGAAATCGCTGCGCCCAACCTCCAAAGTCAACTTGTTTTCACATACATATCTGGATGGCGGGCAAAGAGATCCTCTAGCTCTCTCTGCATCCCATCCAGCGCCGCCTGCGGCGTCAACTCGCCATTCATTGCGCGCGAGGTGTAACTCACGAAAAGCGCCGTCATTGGGTTAGAGACAGGCGGCGCCGGTATCGGCGCTGTGTCAGGATGGTCATCGAGCGTGGCATAAAATACCTGCCAGTTCGCTGGCCCGGTCTCGGCAAAACGCTCCGCAGTTAACATGGAACGCCGCGTGGGGGTGGTCAGCGTAACCGGATTGAACATGCCGTTCGCCATCATAGCGTCCCTGGAAATACGGAATTTCATATACTCCCAGGCGGCATCCTTATTCTTGCTGTCTGCAAAGATCCACTGACCTGCTGTACCAAATTGATGACGCTGATTTTTCCACCTGGGCATCAACTGAACATCAAATGAATCTTTCGGCATGCCAGCGTTGTGCAAACCACCTGCCCAGAAACCACCGGCCGGAGTCATTGCGAGCTTGCCAGTGGTGAAAAAGCCTTGCAACGTCTCACCGCCTCCCAACTCGACGGCAGGGGTGATCCCTTCTCGGAAAAGCTGCACCATAAACTCCAGCGCCTCAACATTCGCCGGATCATTCGCTTTTGGAGCAGTCCAACGCCAGCCGCCACCGCGCCCCTGCGCCGCCGGATCGTCAGGATAGAACTCGTTCCATAACCATTCGCCGCCCGGCGCCTGTTCTTCGACTAATAGATTGCTGCCGTTCACAAAAATCCAGGGCATCCATCCACCCCACAGTCGGTTCGTCCAGGCGTAACCGAAAACCTCGGTGGCGCCACTGGCGTTTTTCTTGGTGACAGCTTTCGCAATGTTATAAAAATCGTCCTTTGTCCAGTCAGCCTGAGGAAAGTCAATGCCTGCCTCCTGTAGCACAGAAGTGTTGAAATACATGTTGGCGGCGTTGAAATCGATCGGAAGCTGATACAGGCTGCCTTCCCACATCATCGCCTGAATCAAAGATGGGTGCACATCCGCAAAATACTCTTTTAGCTCGGCGGCGTCACGCTTCACCCATTCGTCGATGGGGGCCGCCAATCTCTGGCTGGCGTACAATTGCGTTGCCTCCGTGGCGGCATAGCCAAGATCTAATGCCTGCCCAGCAGCAACCATTGTTAAGATTTTGGCGGCGACTTCTTCATGGTCAATGCCGGTGACGCTGACAAACTCGAAATTGACATTCGGATTGATCTGTCTGTACATCTCGATGACAGGCCGCTCGTGTTCGGGGTTGACTTGCATGCGCAGCACAATTCCTTCGGCAGCCGGGGCAACGCCCCCCGTTTCTCCTGTTCCTGCCTGAGGTGGGGGAGAGGCCGGTCCGCAGGCTGCTACTGCCAGTGCAGCGACGGTGGCGCCGCTCCACCGTAGAAAATCTCGTCGGCTTAGTCCCTGTAGCGATTGAGTGCTCATAGTGTCTCCTTTTTCCAAAGTCGGAACCGTCGCACAGTTTAAAAAAACAACCACACCGATGTATTGGGTTACAGGGAGAGCCAGAAGAGGTACGCGCACCTCTTCAACATTCCCTGAAACTCACAATTGAAGATGCTCGTAACTTCTACTACGCCGGTACTATGTCGGATGAATCTGATTTGTTTGGAATCGTTTCCATTACTATTGGAATCGATTCCAAACAATTTATTTTCAAAGTACCTAAAACACCCTACAGAAACCTTTCACAAAACTAATGTACGGCTACACTGAATCTCGCAACACCAAGGGGCACTTCAATTGCACTTGGGGAGGAGAGCATTCCTGCTTAAAATCGTCCTTTTCGGAAGTTTCAAGCATAGATAGCAGGTATTCAACAGCCCAAATACCCATCTCATAATGAGGGAGCTGCATCGTTGTTAGACCGGGGTATAAATTAGCAGCGATTAACTCCTGGTTATCAAAACCGATCACAGCAATATCTTGTGGAATGCGAAATCCACGTTGACGAATAGCGTCATAAGCACCCATGGCCATCCGATCATTGAAACAAAAAACAGCGCTAGGGGGATCTGGCAAATCTAATAGAACCATCATGCCATCATAACCGCCCTTTGGCTCTGATTTGCGCTCCACGACTAGCGCCTCATCGAAGGGGAGATCATAGCTCTCTAGAGCGGCGCAATACCCCTTCATGCGCAAACGTTGAGCTGGGATAGGGTCTGTATTATTGATGAAGCCAATCCGCTGATGCCCTCGCTCGATCAGAAGTTTCGTAGCTTCATAGCCACCATTGAACTCATCGGGCACCACTGAAGGCAGTGAGGCATCTTCTGTGAAGCAATCAAGTAAAACTGAAGGAATCTGCCTCATGATCTCTGGAGGAGTGACCGGACGATGATACATTGTTGCATAAATCAGGCCATCCACCTGACGGTCAATCATCGTTTCAACAGCAGCCTGCTCGAGCTCTGGATCCCACTGCGTGTTGACAAGCAGCAGAATCTTTCCACCCTTCCATGCAGCTTCTTGTGCACCTCGTATGATCTGCCCTGCATGTGGGGAAGTCGCAATCTCGTCTGTGATAAAACCGATCACATTCGAACGCCGCGTGCGTAGCGTCTGCGCAGCAACTACAGGGCGATACCCCAACGCTTCTATCGCCTTGCGTACGTTCGCTTCAGTTTCTGGGCTAACGTTGGGATGACCGTTCAGCACGCGCGACACGGTGCCAACGCCTACCCCAGCAAAACGAGCAATATCCTGAATTGTAACTTTTGTTGGCTTTGACATCACTCGAAAATAAATGATGGAATCGATTCCAGTTGGAATCGATTCCATCCTAGCAAAAAAATCTTATTTTGTCAATAGCCACCAAAATGAAAAAATCAGGGCAATCGCCAACTTAAGTCAAAAATGCTGCGCCGTTTGCGCAACCACTCCTAGGCCTGGGATGGGCCATGCCTCGACGAATGCATCATACCTGAGTTGATCTGGGTGCAGCCGCTTTCCGAAGGTTCATAGTTTTCTCACACTCACTTAAGCGGCGAAAATTTCAACCGGTCAGACTTTTTGAAAGATTTGGAAAATGGAAAAGTTGTGTCACAATCCTTAAGTAGTATCGTATTGTGTGGGTTTTCAGTAGAGCACCGGCGTTCCGAGAAGCCCCCGAAACACCCGGTAGGCAGGGATTAATCCAAGGAAGGGTTGCAGCTTGGTCGGCAATCGTTCTGATCAGCAATAGAATCTTGTCTGCTCACCGAAGAGAACATTTAAACTCGTCAGCAAAACCGTTAATCCGAAACAGAGGCATCGAATGAATCCACCTACCGACAGGCTTCGTGTAGATGTGTTTGAAGGCGCAATGGGCATCCGCAACCGAACAGACGAAGAGGCCGATGCTGAGTTGGCCGAACTGATCGCTCGAATCAACGAACAGTTGGTGGAGGAGATCAAGGAACACTCTCCATACAGCGTTAGCGCCGATGTCCTTGCAGCGGCTTGCGACGCCTGGGCGTCGCTGGTTTCACACGCCCTCGCACAGGTCCACGCGCCTATGAGTCCATTTCCGCGCAACCGCGCCGGTTAGGGGCAGAGAGCGATTCAGCAAGTCCAGCAGTTTGCACGAATCCTGCGAGCTCCCCTATCTACGGCGCAGCAGGGCTTGGGAGCGAGTTCGTACTCGGTCAGTGTGGGGTTTCCGTGGGGCGTCAGCATTGGCTTCACATGGCCTTAAGAAACAGCTCGATCGCCGAGTCGTGTAAATGGTCTGGTTTTAGGGCCGCTTCAGCAGAGCAGAGATGCCTAGAGTTTTGAGGAGTGATTGCCTATTCTGATACCATCGCCTCCTCACAAAATCAACATCGCATCCCCAAACGAAAAGAAGCGGTACCCTTCTCGCTTCGCCTCCTCGTACGCAGCCAGGAGGATGCGCCGGCCGGCGTCCACGTCCTCCGGATGCGCCTGGGCGATGAAGGCGCTGACCAGCATCAGCAGGCTGGAGCGAGGGAGGTGGAAGTTGGTGATCAGCGCATCGACGGCGCGGAACCGGTAGCCCGGATAGATGTACAGGCTGACGTCGCCTACAAAGGCGGCCACGCGCTGCCAGGGGCACACCTGCGCGTCATAGGGATCGAGCCCCTGCGCCGCCGTTGCCGCCCATTCCAGCGTGCGCACGGTGGTCGTGCCGACGGCGACGATGCGCCCACCGGCCAGCGTGGTCTCGTTGATGCGCCGCGCCGTGGCGCTGCTCAGCTCCGCCCACTCCGTGTGGATGTGATGATCTTCGACGCGCTCGCTCTGCACCGGCTTGAAAGTGTCCAACCCAACGTGAAGGGTGACCGTCTCGAAAAGCACACCCTGATCGCGTAACCGGAGGAGCAGCTCCGGCGTGAAGTGCAGGCCGGCGGTCGGCGCGGCGACGCTGCCTTCCGGGCGGCTGTAGACGGTCTGGTAGCGTTCGCGGTCGCCGGTGTATTGCGTGATGTACGGCGGCAGCGGCACCTCGCCCAACGCGTCGAGATAAGGGTGCACAGGTGCACTGAACTCGACGATGCGCGTCCCCGCCGACGTCACTGCGACGACTTCGGCAAATAGCTCCTCGCTCAGGTGCACTTTCGCCCCTTCGTTCAGACCTCGCCCGCGCACAAGGCATTCCCACACCTTGCCCTCTTCATCCCGCTGGCGAAGAAGGAAAACCTCCACCTCGCCGCCCGTAGGCTTACGCCCGTGCAGCCGCGCCGGAATGACCCGGCTGTCGTTGGCGACGAGCAGATCGCCGGCGCGCAGATAGTCGCCGATCTCGCGGAAGATGCGATGCTCGATGCGTCCGTCGGCGCGGTGAAGCACCATCAGACGGCTGCTGTCGCGCGGCTCCGCCGGTTGTTGGGCGATGTAAGACTCAGGCAATTCGTAGTCGAAAAGTGCGGTTTCCATGACGGCTCGCCGGGTTTCATCAAGGGCGACGATTTAACGGATTTTGATTCTATTTTTCTTACCACAAAGTCACAAAGAAACAAAGGCGTCAAGAGGGAGCGAATGCGCAAATCAGAGCGCAAAGTGGGCGAATGCTTGCGACACAGGAAGCATCAAGCATCCGGCCACTTTGCGCTCCAAGAGGAATATACGGCGCAGCGCTGTAAAGTGCGGTTTACGGCGCTACGCTGCGAGGGGGATGCCAGAGTTCTCTTCGACGCCGGCGGCGACAGGGACGCGCACCTGCGCCTTTGGCTCCAACACGACCGGCATGCCATGCTGTTGGCGCACCAGCCGGTCGATTTCGGCGGCGAGGTCAGGATTCTCGGCCAGGAACGCCTTGGCGTTTTCACGCCCCTGACCGAGGCGAATGTCGCCGTAGCTGTAGAAGGCCCCGCGCTTGACGACGATCTCTTCGCTGACGGCCAGGTCGAGCAGGTCGCCCACTGCGCTGATGCCTTCGTTGTACATGATGTCGAACTCGGCGGTGCGGAAAGGCGGCGCCACCTTGTTCTTCTTCACCGTCA
>OGCI01002268.1_pt1 | contig 13219 bp, 12 predicted proteins | sample 1570021 | NCBI WGS metagenome assembly OGCI01 (sample SAMN06264664, study PRJEB24512) | hot springs metagenome | isolation source: Hot spring water | place: South Africa: Tshipise | collected 2015-06-21
AGAACTAAAAATAAATACTTTAGGATATGAAGGAAGGAAGGTCATATAGTTATATATAGTTTTGCTATTACATAACTCAGGATAAAAGCAAGCAAAGGAGCTAATATCCAATTCAGGAAAACCTTTTTTATAAATTTTACATTAACTGTTCCCATGCTTTTTACTAAGCCCGCCCCGCTTATAGCCCCTATTATGCAATAGGTTGTTGATATGGGCATGCCGACAAAAGTAAAGAACATAACAGTGCACCCAGCGCCGAACTGAGCAGCAAAACCGGAATAGGGATCTATCGCTGTTATCCCCTTGCCGATAGTTTCTATTACACGGTAACTCAGAAAAAATGCCCCCAGGAACACAAATACAGCACCGAAGAAAAAAGCAGGGGTTCTATCGAGCAGGTTTGAGTGTATTACAGGTCCTAAAACAGTAGCCAGTTCGTTGGCGCCTGTATTGTATGCAATTAGAAAACTGCTCATCAGCAGCAAAATTCTGAGTATTCTTTCAATCATTATAAATGAGAGTTTTGAGAGGGTTTTTTCCATCAGGTTGTAAATTCCAAAGGCAAAAAGGAGAGCGACAAATGGTGAAATTGCCCATGACAGTAATATCTCGCCGAGCTTGATATAGCTTACCTCTGCATGAAAGCTCACCCCCGCCCCCGCAGGCTACCGATAAGCACTTGATGGATGGAAAGAGGCATCTTTTTCCAGTTTGAAAAAAATAATCAAAAATGCGGATATTGTAAAAGATATGCTCAGTATGGAAAGATTAACCTCTACTATATCCCTGCCGACAGTATTCATTACCTTCTGTCCATGCAGAAATATACCCAGAAGAACGATGAAGCCGAATAAAATAACTGCTTTCTTGAATTTTATGATGCCGCATCCTATGCAAATCCCAAGCGCATTAGAGGTGTCATTAGAGCCAATGGCTATTGCAATCAATATGCAGGCTGCGACAGGTATCAATTCAGTCATTTTTCGTAGGAATCACTTTAGACTTATCTTTATGATATTGAGATAATCGCCTGCGTCTTCAATAACATCACTCACACCGCTCAAGTGGCTTATAAAATCTGAGAGCAGCTTGCCTTCCCAGAAATCCTTCAATTCCAAACCTTTAAGTTTATCTGTTAGTTCAAATTTAATTTCGTCTATACTTTTCTCATAAATCCTTATAGCAAGACTTTTTTCTCTTAGATCTTCCTTAAAAAATAGGGAATCGACGGCGAGCAGGAGCATCTCGATCATTTGTGAGTTAAGAACAGCTATTTTGCAGCATTCATCCTTAATTGTATCCAGTTTAGTATAAATATGCCCGTATTCCACCGAGGCATTTTTAATAACATTCATAGCTTCGTCAACTATCTCTACGAAGCGAAAGATGTTGGGGCGCAAAAATGGCAGAAAAGCCCCTTCATAAATCTCTGCAATCAATACCCTTCTTATAATGTCAGCCTCTCTCTCCAATTCTGGTATATCAGACATAATGCTTTTGTCCCCTCTATAAAGAGCGTCGCGGAAGATGTATGAAGCCTTGAGCAGAATTTCTATGTGTTTCTTGATGTTTTTTATTACGTTCTGTTCATTTTTATTAAGTGAAAAGAACTTCTCAAACACCTTATCCCCCCTTTGCCCTTGTTATCAGAAAGGCTTTCATAACATCCATCAGGGAGACTATACCAACAATCTGCATGTTATCGCATACGAAAACCCTTGCAATATTAAAATTCTTCATAAGTTTTATTGCATGGCTTATGTCCATTGCCTTGTTCACACATACGACAGGTTTGGTCGCCACCTCTTTTACCCTCGTCTTGTTAAGGTCAGATCCCTGATAAATAGCCTTAAATACTACGTCTCTGACCGTTATAACCCCGTAAATATCATCTTCATCCTCCGGCGTAACTACAAGAGACCTGAGCCTCAAATCGATCATTTTTTCGATTGCATCATAATAATGATGCCCTTGCCTCAATGTACTCAATTTTTTTCACCATAATATCTTCCAGTTTCATAAATACCTCCAAATAAGTCGTTTATAAATTATAAAGGAAAGCAATTCCCATTGTAAGTAAAAAATCTCATTCTATTTTTGGAGCGTAAAAAACCTTGACAATTAATTTTTATTCTGATAATGTAAGTAAGTGCTTACTTAATATGTTTAGAAGGTGGGATTATGATCTCAGAAACCCTTTCCACAAAGGAGAAGATTCTCGAAAGCGCCCTTAGGCTATTTTCACAGAAAGGTTATCTTGGGGCAGCAACCCGTGAGATTGCCAGAGATGCAGGAGTCGCAGAGGTGACTCTCTTTAGGCATTTCCCCACAAAAGAGAAGCTTCTTGAAGCAGTTTTTCACAAATATAGCTTCCTCCCAGAGCTTAAAAACATACTCCCAGAGATCTCAAATCTTGAATACAGGGATGCCCTGTTTTTGATTGTAAAAAGTTTTCTTAACTCCCTTTTTCTTCATAGGAACATGATCAAAATTATGAAATCTGAAATGTTTACATATCCTGAACAGGTTATCGCATTTTATCAAACATTTCTTGATGAACTTTATAAAACCCTCGCTGCATATTTTGAAAATATGCAGCAGAAAGGGCATTTAAGAGATTTTGAGCCCAAACTTGGGGGGCGCGCACTGCTTGGTATGATTTTTTCTTTTTTTGAGGTAGAGGAATTAATCTTCAACAAGCAGGGCTCTCAAAAAGATTATGACAAAGCCATAAATGAATTTATAGAAATCTTTATCAGAGGGACACAGAAATGAAGTTCGGTAATGTTTGCCATAGGACAAAGAGGGAGTTCATCCTTAAGCTTTTCAGTTGTATGGCGTTTTTTTTACTTTTTGCCGCACCTGCGATTGCCTCAAATGCTGTAAAGGAATATAGCCTTGCAGAACTTTACAGGGTTGCACTTGAAAATTCTGAAAGAGTAAAGCTCTCTGAGGAGGAACTTTATATCTCTGAAAGAACTAAGGACAAAGCGATTTCAGTGCTCCTTCCAAGGCTTTCGGCGTTTGGAGGTTATGCAAAATACAGTGAAGACAAGTTTTCCGCTGGAGGCCAGGTTATACAGCCTCAACATGCTTCCAGTTGGGGGTTAAGATTAGACCAGTCTTTTTCATTAAGCGGACGTGAGATAACAGCCCTTAAGATATCTTTAATCGGAATTGAAAAAGGTAGATTTGATTTGTATGCTGCCAGAGAATCCTATATTATGAGTGTAACATCGGCATATTATGATGTCCTCAAGGCTAAGAAGTTTCTGGACATAGCAAAAGCAAATGTCCAAAGGCTCATAAAGCACAGAGATGCAGCCCTTGTCAGATTTAAGGTTGGAGAAGTTACTAAAACCACCCTTCTAAGGGCAGAGGCTGAACTCTCGGGCGCCAAATCTGAACTTGTAAAAGCTGAAAATAGTCTGAGGCTTTTCAGGTCTGTGTTGTCAAGGGTTGTGGGGATATATGGCGAATTCGACATAAAGGAAAGTCCTGTATCTCAGGATTTAGAACTAAAAGAAGATTTTTTACTATCTCAGCCATGCACCCTGCCTCAGCTTGAGTGCTATAAACAAAAGGCTTTTGAAGAAAGGGCAGATTTAAAGTCCCTTGAGACACAGAAAAGAATTGCTGAGAAACAGGTGAGTTATGCTATAGGTTCTTATTTACCTAGCATTTCCATAGAGGGTGTGTGGCTGAGGCAGGATCAGGAACCTCTATCGGCTCTTTTTAATAAGGAGAGCGTTTATGGCGCTGTCAAGATAAATTTTCCATTTTTCGAAGGAGGCCTAAGAAGGGCTGAAGTCAGTGAGGCTGAGGCAAGAAAGAGACAGGCAGGTCTTTTGTATGACGATCACAAGAAAACAATCGGGGTAGAGGTGGAGAATGCCTATCTCGATTTCGTTACATTAAAAGGCATATTAAGCTCTCTTGAGGACCAGCTCACATTTGCGAGAGATAATTTTAATTCAGTAACAAGACAATTCGAACTTGGATTGGCAAACAGCATAGATGTAATAGATGCCAATACGCTTTTTATTACCGCAGAAAGGCAATATTCGGAAGCCCTTTATAATTTTCAGGTATCTCAAGTAAGGCTAAAAAAGGTTATGGGAATATTGTTAAAGGCGGTGGATGGTAGAAATTAGATACAGGAGTTATTAAATTATGAACAAGATGCATATCCCTTCGACTGTGTTATTTATTGTAGCAGCGTTTTTATTTTTCATCCTGCCTGCATGCGGCAAGAAAGAAAACAAGGCGCCTGAAGAGAGGATTATCAGTGTAAAGGCACAGGTTGCCGAGAAGAGGGCGGTAAGACCATATGTTGAGACAACTGGCTCTTTGAATCCTTTTGAGGAGGTTGTCGTAAGTGCTGAGGTTGACGGCATTATAAGAGATTTAAGGGTGGAGGAAGGAACCGCTGTTTCAAAGGGAATGCTTTTGGGTGTCATCAGCGAGACTGACTATGAGCTTGATGTCAGGAGGGCAGAAGCCTCCCTGAAGCAGGCTGAGGCGTCTTTATCTAATATAAGCCTTGAATTCAAACGAAAAGAAGCCCTTTATAAAGAACAGCTTGTCACCCAGCAGCAGTTTGATGATGTTACAACAAGACTTTCCCTTGCAGAGGCTGAATTAGAAAGGGCAAAATCAACTCTCTCTTTAGCAAAGCAGAAATTGCTGAAAACCAAGATTTATAGTCCTATTGACGGTTTTGTGAAGGAGAAGAAGGCAACGGTTGGGAATTATGCCAGAAATGGCTCGAATCTTTTTGTCGTGATTAAAAACAACCCTCTTAAACTCATCTTTACTGTAAGCGAAAAGGAAATCAGCAGGTTAAAAAAGAATCAGGATGTTATCTTCAGGGTGGATGCCTTTGGGGAAAGGCAGTTTAAAGGTAAGGTCAGCATTGTTTATCCGAGCCTTGATGAAAAGACCCGCAGCCTTCAGGTAGAGGCATTGACACCTAATCCTGATGGAACCCTTAAACCCGGACTTTTTGCCAAGGTTATTCTCTATACGGGCGAAGCAAAAGAGTCTATTCTGATACCTTCTATTGCACTTCTTCACGAAGGTGAACAAGTAAGGGCGTTTGTATCTGAAGGGGGGGTTGCTAAATCAAGGGTTTTAAAAATTGGTCAGCAGTATAAATTAGCCTCAAGCGCCGCAGGCAGCGAATCAAATGTTATTGAATATACAGAGATTCTGGAGGGCATAAAGGAAGGAGAGACCGTTATTACGGTAGGGCAGCAAAACCTGTCTGAAAACACAAAAATTAAGATAGTCGATAATAGATAGAAAATAGTCAGAAAATTAAAAATAGCTGAAATAACAAGATTTGAAGATATCTAAGCATAAAAAAAAGCAAACGAGATATATCAATTAAGTGAAAACAATATCATTTTTGAAAATGAATCTAACATCAACAAATAACTACCAACCATCGAGTATAAACTAAGGACTAATTAAGATGTGGCTCGCGGATATATCAATAAAAAGACCAGTTTTTGCTACAATGCTTATTCTCGCTCTTGTCGTTCTGGGCATTGTCAGTTACCCAAGCATCGGAGTTGACCTTTTTCCAAGGGTTGAATTTCCAATAGTTAATATCAAGACAGTCCTCAAGGGTGCAAACCCAGAGGTTATCGACATTGACGTAACCGACAAGATAGAGGAGGCGATAAGCACAATCAACGGTGTTAAAACAATCAATTCCTCGAGCACTGAAGGTGTATCAATTGTAACAGTCGAATTTGTCCTTGAGAGGAAGATAGACCTTGCCGTTCAGGATGTGAGGGAGAAAATAGCAGCTATCAGGAGCAAGCTTCCTACGGACATCGAAGAGCCTGTAATAGAAAAGGTTGACCCTGATGCCACGCCTGTATTATGGCTTGCCTTAAGCGGGGAGCAATCCGCAAGGGAACTTTCTACTTATGCAAATGAGGTCTTAAAGGAGCAGCTCCAGAAGGTAAACGGGGTCGGCGCCATCAGGCTGGCGGGACAAAGATTAAGACAGATAAGGATATGGCTGAATCTCGAAAGACTTAATTCATACAAAATAACATCACAGGATGTAATCAGGGCTCTCCAGAGAGAAAATATCGAGATACCGGGCGGCAGGATAGAAAGCGATTCGAGGGAATACATAATCAAGATAAAAGGCGAAATGGCATCAATAAACGATTTCAATGAGCTTATAGTTGGCTATAATAAAGGGTCTGCTATAAAAATCAAGGATATCGGGAGGGTAGAAGACGGTGTAGAAGAGAAGCGGACTATTGCAAGATTTGGCGGTGCCCCTGCAGTCGGACTTGGCATACAGAAGCAATCCGGAACAAATACTGTGGAGGTAATTGACCGTGTTAAACTGGAGATGGAGAAGATTAAAAAGACTCTCCCTCCCGGCATGAGGCTTGATGTCAGCTTTGACCAGTCTCATTTCATTAAAAGGTCTATTCATGAAGTGCAGACGCATCTCATCTATGGCGGTTTTTTTGCCGTCCTTGCCGTCCTTTTATTTTTAAAGAGCCTGAAGATCACCCTCATCAGCGCTCTTGCCATACCTACCTCAATCCTGGCAACCTTCAGCATAATGCACGGCTTCGGCTTCACATTCAATAATATGACCATGTTAGGGTTGTCTCTCTGCATAGGCATACTTATAGATGATGCAATTATCGTTATAGAAAATATTCACAGGCATATCAACAAGGGAATGCCTCCTATGCAGGCAGCCTCCTTTGCCGCATCCGAGATTGGCCTTGCTGTTATGGCGACAACTCTTGCTATTGTTGCGATATTTCTTCCTGTTGCCTTTATGAAGGGGATTGTAGGTATGTTCTTTTTGCAGTTTGCCCTAACAGTCGTCTTTGCAGTTCTTGTTTCACTGCTTGTCTCCTTCACTTTGACCCCCATGCTCTCTTCAAGATTTTTGAAGATGCACGATGAGAAAACAGAGCAAAAAAAATCAGGGGGGATTATCTCAAAAATCTCCAATAAACTTGACAATGTATATTTAAAAACTGAAGAAGCGTACAGAAAATTACTCATTTTTGCATTAGACCATAAGGGAAAGATTGTGGTCATAGCTGTCGGCATTTTTGCCTTCAGCCTTCTTATCACAAAATTTATCGGAAAGGAGTTTCTGCCTCCTGAGGATCAGGGTAGGTTTATAGTGAGACTTCAAGCCCCTGTCAATTACTCGTTGGACGAAGCTGACAAAATGTTCCGTCAGGCGGAAGACATTGTGAGGAACTTGCCAGAAGTTAAGACGGTATTTTATGCGCAGGGCTCTGGGCTGACTGCGGAGATAAACAAGGCATCTATGTTTGTCGGGCTCAAACCTAAGGCTGAGAGAAAGCGGAAACAGCAGGAAATTATGAGAGATGTCAGAAAGAGATTTAAAGAAATAACAGGATTGAAAGGAACTGTTGAAGATGTATCTCTAATAGGAGGCGGCATCAGGCAGGTGCCAATTCAATTCAGCTTGCAAGGCAGGGATTTGGCGGCTCTTCAGGATTACTCAAAACAGATAATAGCGGAATTCTCTAAACTGCCTGGCATAGTTGATGTAGATACAACTCTTGAAGCAGCAAAACCAGAGGTTAGGGTTTTTATCAATAGGGACAAGGCAGCTGAACTTGGTGTAGATGTAGCAACCGTAGCCGAGTCAATCAACTTTCTAATAGGCGGAGAGCTTGATGTAGCTAAATTCAAAGATGATGCAAGGGGCAGAAGATACGATGTTAGGGTAAGGCTATATCCTGAAAACAGGTCGAATCCACAGGATATAGGCAGGATATATGTCAGGGCAAAAGACGGCAGGCTTATAGAATTGTCCAATATTGTCACGCTCCAGGAGGCAGGAGGAACAAGCGTCATCAACAGGGTTGACAGGCAGAGAGCTATAATACTTTTTGCAAATCTCGAAGGAAAGCCATTGGGACAGGCAAAGGATGAATTGAACTCGATAGCGGCAAAGATACTCCCAACCGGTTTTACGACTTCCTATAAAGGAATGGCAGATATTATGGATGAGTCTTTTTTCTATCTTCTTTTTGCCCTTGGATTGGGCGTCGTAATGGCTTATATGATACTGGCCGCACAATTTGAGAGTTTCATACACCCTGTGACTATACTTATATCCATGCCACTCTCTTTCATCGGGGCATTTGGCGCCCTTCTTATAACGGGCAATACGATTAATATCTTCAGCTTGATAGGACTTATTCTTTTGATGGGACTTGTGAAGAAAAATGCTATACTCCTTGTTGACTATACAAATACTTTGAGAGCAAGGGGGATGAATAGAAAAGATGCCCTGATTGAAGCTGGACCTGTAAGACTTAGACCAATTCTGATGACGACCTTTGCCATGATTTTCGGGATGATGCCCATAGCAATCGGCATTGGTGAGGGAGCAGAAACAAGGGCGCCAATGGCAATTGCCACAATAGGAGGACTGATTTCATCCCTATTCCTCACCTTGATAGTTGTTCCTGTCATTTACGATATTTTTGACAGGCTATGGGAGAGATTTACCACAAAGCAGAGTTAAAATCCCAAATTCGGGGATTAAAAAAATTCTGAAACAACCCTCTTTATCGGCAAATTTAGGTAAAATAGTGCCTGAAAAAGGATTTTGTGATATAATTTTCGTAGTGCAGTAACCACAAAAATCTCTCAAGTCCTGAACTTTGGAGAAATGAAGAAATAGCGATTTATGGATATTAAAAACTTATTAGCAAATATTAAATTAAGGGAACTCCAATTTACCGACTTCGCAGGGTTGCTTTTTGCATCTATCGAGCCGCTTTCTAATCCTCATAAAGAGTTGGCAGCAATTTTTTCACTATTGGACACTGAAAATATAAGCAATGAGGCAAAACAAATTATCGCTGAATATTTAATAGTTCCCCCCAGCTTAGACAAAGGCATTCAAAGATTGTCTAAATTAAGTCATACAAACAAACTCTCAATCTATATGAAAGTTTACGGTGTCTTTGCGGTTTCGCCGTTTAATAAAATAAAGGTGGAAATTCTGCACAAAATAAGGTCTGGATTTCATATTTCAAAAAAGGAAGAGAAAAAATTCCGAATCGGTTTTGGTTCTATGAAAAATAGGTTTTCAACCATAATATACAGAACAGTTCCGGGGCTAAACAAATCTTTAGAAGTGAAAAGTTTGGGGTTTATTGGAACAAGCGCTGCTATTTTGGGTTTGATATCAAACTCGGCATTATTCGGAGGTTCCATAGGCAAGATAACACGATTAGCCTTGTTTTTTGCGACAGGATTTTTTCTTGGGTTCTGGCTAAAAGGATGGCGGTCAGAACAGATAAGGGAAGAAACGAGAGTAAAGTCGCTAACAGTAATAAGCAGATTAGAATCCATGATAGATATACTATATAAAAAACTTGTAGAAATTGAGGAGATATCCGACCTTGCTTGGTATAAGGAATACTATGACAGGGTCAAAGGTAAAATAAAAGAACTCAAGGATGCAAAAAGGTTTTTTGAGAGCTTGCATGAAATATGCCTTTGAATATAAAACCCATCTTTTTTCGCGTTTCAACGCTTCTGGTAGAAAATAACGGGGTTGGTAGTCCCAACGGGATTCGAACCCGTGTCTTAGCCTTGAGAGGGCTATGTCCTAGGCCTCTAGACGATGGGACCTTAAAAAGCCAATAGTATTTAGTGAATAGTGGATAGAATAGCAACAACCAAATACTCAAAATCTCTTAACCACGATTAGCGTATTCACTATTAACTATCTATTGTATCTATGGCTGGGGAGAGAGGATTCGAACCCCTATAAGCAGATCCAGAGTCTGCCGTCTTGCCATTGGACGACTCCCCAAAAATTGCAGACAGAAGCTCCATGTGAAAAATTTGATTTTTTAGATTATCATAAAGGCGTATGAGTAGTCAAAAGTTATGTGGATCGCCGAAAAATAGTGATAGAACTCAAAAGCGCTTTAAATCCCCAAGACAGATAGGAAGGGCTGGCGAAGGATTTTTATACGACACCGTATAAAAAAGCTTTATAGAGTTTCGGCAAAAGCCCTTGCATTAAAAAGATAAGGCAAAATCCAAATGAAATCCGTCGATTATAAAAATCCTAAAACAGCCCTTCTTATCGAAAAATTTGGGTGAATAAGAAAAAAGATAGAAACAACACTTGAAACGACGTCAATGGACTCGATAAATTGTGGAGGTCGGGGTTAATGATAAGTCAAGATATGGCTCAAATAATATTAAAAAAGACTCTTGTCAATGGGGGGCAGTTCGCCGATATCTTCTTTGAGCATAAACAATCAACAACTATTCAGCTTGAAGACAACAAGATTGAAAAGGTATTGACTGGTTTGGATTCAGGGGTTGGCATCAGGCTCATATCCAAGGGGATAACTGCTTATGCATATAGCAACGATTTTTCTGAACAAACCCTCTTAGATATTGCCGGGACCGTCTCTAAAATTGCCGAAGATGCTCATGCTGACTTCTCAATGGACCTTAAAAAAAGATATCCAAATATAATCTTCCCGATAATGAAAAAGCCTGAAGAAATTCCTATATCTCTGAAAATTGAGCATGTTAAACGGGCAAATGAGATTGCCCGCAAGTTTGACCAAAAAATCAAACAGGTAAATGTAATATACAGAGATACTATTCAAAAAATAACTTCATTTACTTCACAAGGCTTTTTTGCTAATGACGAAAGAACCTATACCACGGGCATCGTCCAGGTGATTGCAACTGATGGTGAAAATATTCAGACAGGCTACGAAGCTATAGGCGGATTAATTGGTTTGGAGCTTTTTGATTCTTTGCCTTTGGAGCAGGTTGCTCTAACTGCAGCAAAACGGGCGGTAAAGATGCTTAGCGCAAGAAGGGCGCCCGGTGGTCGGATGCCTGTGGTCATATCTTCCTTGGCGGGAGGCACTATGATACACGAGGCAGTAGGGCATGGGCTTGAGGCAGATCTTGCCCACGAGGGCATGTCTGTTTATTCTGGAAAACTTGGCAAAAAAATTGCGTCTTCTGTTATAACTGTTATTGATGATGCAACTATTCCTTCAAAAAGAGGTTCCTTTAGTTTTGACGACGAGGGAACTCCCTCGCAAAAGAATATTCTTGTCAAGGACGGAATACTTCAGGGGTATATGTATGATATATACACTGCACTCAAGAATGGCTCTTCTTCTACAGGTAACGGCAGAAGGCAGTCATACGAACATAAACCCATACCACGTATGACCAATACCTTGATAGCTCCCGGCACTCTCACGCCCGAAGAAGTTATCAAATCGGTCTCCCACGGGTTGTTCGTGAAAAAAATGGGCGGCGGCCAGGTAAATACTGTAACAGGGGATTTTGTTTTTGAGGTGCAGGAAGGTTATTTAATAGAAAATGGTGAAATATCAGAACCAGTCAGGGGCGCTACCCTGATCGGAAATGGACCTGAAACCCTTATGTCGATAGATATGGTGGCTTCAGACCTTGGCTTTTCCATTGGCACATGCGGAAAGGATGCCCAGGGTGTCCCGGTATCCGATGCTATGCCGACATTGAGAATCCCTGAAATGGTCGTAGGCGGAGAAGTGAATCATTAATTAAGGTGTGTCTCAAAAATTACACAATTTTAGAAATAAATCAACAAATTTTTTCTATAGGGCATTTCATTTCTTTGATTTTTATTCTGGCATGCTTATTGCTCAAAATTGATATTGCTTAAAATCAATTAAGGCAGCTTTACGATTTTCTATATTCCATGAGATTCCAACGAACAATATCTACAGAGGTCTTTTTCGAGGGCATAGGTTTGCATACCGGCAGGCAAGCAGGCGTGAGGCTTTGTCCTGCACCTGTCGATACAGGTATTATTTTTAAGAGGCTTGACAAAGAGGTATCAATAAAAGCTGATGTCAACTCTGTAATAGAGACCGCTTTTGCTACCACTTTGGGCCTTAATGGTGCAAGGGTAAGAACAGTCGAGCATCTTCTCGCTACCCTTGCGGGAATTGGCATTGATAACCTGCTTATAGAAATTGACGGCCCTGAGGTGCCAATTCTTGATGGCAGTTCAACTCTTTATGCCGGGATAATCCTTGAGGCTGGCATAACAATACAAAATAGGAAGAAACCTTATCTCAAGATTACCAGACCATTGTTTTATGAAAGCACTCATTCCAAAATTATAGCACTTCCGCACAGGGGGTTCCGCATTTCTTATTATATACAATTCAATCACCGCCTCTTAAGGCAGCAGGAACTTACTATTGATATAGATGAAAGGAATTTCATCAGTGACATCGCACCAGCGAGAACCTTTGGCTTCTTGAGCGATGTTGAAAAGCTTAGAAAAAATGGACTTGCCAAAGGCGGTTCACTTGACAATGCAATTATAGTCGGAGATGATGGAATTATAAATTCTGAGGGACTCAGGTTTTCAGATGAGTTTGTAAGACATAAGATACTTGATGCAATGGGTGATTTTCTATTGGCAGGATACCCTATTGATGGGCATGTTATTCTGGAGAAGGCAGGTCATACTGCAAATGTAAATTTTCTAAAAAAGCTTCTTTCATCTCCTGATTCATTCACTATAGTGTCAGATTCTATATTTTCAGAATTTTCAGAAACTGATGCCGTAACCGCCAAGGTCATCAATTTACATCAATAAAAAAGGAATACCCTGTATTTCCGAAAACCAGCCTACAACAAGCGAGTATTCCTTTTTTATTTTTGGGTTTTTACACTTACTGCCTTATTTCTTCTTAGTTGTTTTTTTGGCAGCGGGTTTTGCCGCTTTTTTTGCCGGTGCCTTTTTGGCTGTTGCCATTTTTTTTCACCTCCCTTCTTGCCTCAAATTCGATTATGCCTGTTTATCAGGCAGCACATAGAAAAAACCGAGACATTTAGTCTGCATCATGATAAAACAAGGCAATTCTAAAAATTTGGCAAAACGTTGAAACTTTAATCACATACCTAAAGGCATGCTCAATGAGACTCTATCATGCCAAAATAATATGCATATATTGCTTAAATTATTTAAAGGATTAGATTTCTTTGGGCAATTATAGTCACCAGAGCCTGATTCACACTGCTGACAGCTATTAGCAAAACGCTTCACTTAACAAATTCCATTTGATTCAAACTGTCAGACATGCAGAATACTAATCGTAATTCTAAACCTGCCCTGATTTTTATT
>OGCI01002271.1_pt1 | contig 13202 bp, 13 predicted proteins | sample 1570021 | NCBI WGS metagenome assembly OGCI01 (sample SAMN06264664, study PRJEB24512) | hot springs metagenome | isolation source: Hot spring water | place: South Africa: Tshipise | collected 2015-06-21
AACCCGAGCGGGCTCCCCAGAGATTGAAGCTGGTAATGGATAGGTAATTGGGTTGCGCCTTAATCGGCCTAGGGAGGGTAATGCAACCTTACCGCATGGGTGGTTGTACGCAGTCAGGAGGTTGCCATGCTGACCCAGGAAGGTACCCGTTACATCCGCGAGTTTGTGGCCCCAAGGGTAGCGCCGGTGTTGTCATTATATCTGGATGTGAACCCGGCCAACCCCGACAATCAGGGTAAAGCCTATGCGCTGCGTGCCAGGGGGGCGCTGGAGGAGATAGGCGTGCCACCTGAGGTAAGCAAGAAGGTGTTGGAGAAGATCGAGCACGAGCCACCCCATGCCCGCAGCTGGGTCATCTTTGCCACTCAGGGGTGGCTAGAAAGCTACAACCTACAGGTAGATTTACCGTTGGTGCAGGGGGTGGAAGCTCGCTGGGGTGAGCCCTACCTGACCCCTATGCTCTATCTGCTTGACGAGTACGAGCGGGTAGGGGTGGTTTTCCTGGACAGCCAGAAATGGCGTATGTTCGAGGTTTATCTTGGTGAGATTGAAGAGCTACCAGGCGCCTTCCGCGCCGTGCCCACCCAAGAATGGAACCGGTTGACCCAGGATAGCGCCGGGCGGCGCTACGCTGAGGGCAGCATCCATCGCGCAGCGGCCAACACCGACCGCTTCGAGCGACGCCTGGCAACCTGGACGCACCGCTTCTACAAACGCATGGCCGGTCTGCTCGAGCAAACCATGACCGAGCGCAACATCCAAAAGCTGGTGCTAGTTGGGCAGAAGGCCGAGGTGCTGGTGCTCAAAGATCTGCTGCCGCGCCGACTGCGCGAACGGGTACTCGCTATCCTGCCTTCCTTACCCAGCCCGCTCATCCAGGCAAGCGAGGTGCTGCGGCTGGTTCAGGGGGTGCTGGAACCCCTCGAGCGCGAGCGGGAAAACCGGCTCTTGGACGAGGTGGCCGAGCGAGGCGTGGCCGGGCTAGACCAGACCCTCGAGCTCCTGCAGCAGGGGGGCCTGCACCTCTTGGTGGCCCCCTGGAACCCCCAGGGCAGGGTCTACCAGGCCCCTGACGGCTGGGTAGGAGGCAGCATGGAGGGTGCGGTGGCCCACGGGGCTGGACGCATTAAGAACGTGGACCTCAAGCAGGTGCTGCCCGAGCTGGCCGAGGCCTTTGGAACCCGCCTCGAGTTTGTGCGTGGGCCTGCCGAGGAGCGTCTGCACAAGGCGTTTGGCGGTCTGGCCGGGCTGCCTCGCTGGTAATGTTTTGGTAACGGCCGTGGCCTAGCCTTTGTAAAAGGAGGCAGCTATGTTCGGCAAAATCCTGATCGCTGTGGATGAATCATCCTGTAGCGAGCGCGCCGGACGGGTAGGCCTGGCGTTTGCCAAATCGGTGAATGCCCAGGTTGTGGTCAGCCACGTGTTGAAAGTTCCGCCCGCTTACTGGGGTCTGGTCGCACCATCTGAAACCACACGGCGTCACGCCGAGGCAATTCTGGAACCCTGGGCCAAGCTAGGCCGGCAGATGCAGGTTAATCTCAGCGCCGAGCCCATGCACAACGACGACATCGCCGAGGGCATTGTCTATCTGGCCAACCGCAGCAACTGCGACCTGATCGTGATGGGTACCCATGGGCGGGAGGGGCTGGGACGGATGCTGCTGGGCAGCGTGGCCGAGCGGGTCAGCCGCCTGGCCAAAATACCGGTCATGCTGGTGCGCGGCGACGGGCAGGTGGAGCCGAGCACCGGCTTGTTCGAGCGCATCCTAGCTCCGGTCGACGGCAGCGAGGCGGGCCGCCCGGCCTTCGAACTCGCCAACCAGCTGGCCGGGCAGCTCGGCGCCGAGTTGCAGATTTTGCATGTGGTTCCGCCGCTGCCAGCCCCGGTTGTGGGTCCCTACGGTACGGACTTTGGCGCCTACAACTGGCAGGAGACCCTCAAGGCCATGGAGGAGCAGGGAGAAGCCATCGTGGAGAACGCTCGTCGGATGGCCACTGCCCCAAGGGTGAAGACCGCCCTCCTCAAAGCCCAGACCCGGCGCGAATCCGATGTAATTGTGGACTATGCTCGAGACAACCACACCGATCTGATCGTGATGGGAACCCACGGACGCACCGGCTTGGAGCGCTTGTTGCTGGGCAGCGTGGCCGAAGGTGTCGCGCACCACACCCCCGTGCCATTGCTGCTGATTCGGGCCGTTCAAACGGCTGTCGAGTATGGCAAAGCGGAGGCTGGAACAGCCCATGCTTGATTGGGAGACCCTCGAGGTCCTGGTCGGGTGGCAATCTGGGCCTCTGGGGGCAGACCCTAGGCTCTAAACGGTGTGTAGCCACCGCACACCCCTTCAAACAGGCAAGGAGGAAGGATTATGTTGGCCCGTTTCGATCCCTGGCGTGAGATGGACAACATGCGGAGGGAAATCGAGCGCTTGTTCGACGAAAACCTGTTCCGTCGGGAGTTTCCGTTCTTCGATAAAGAGGTTGCCGCCATGCCGCTGGACATCTACGAAGAAGGCAACAACATCGTGGTGAAAGCCTCGATTCCCGGCCTCAAACCCGAAGACATCAAGGTCGAGGTGCGCGGCGATGTGCTGCGGATTTACGGCGAAGCCAAGAAGGAGGAAGAGAAGAAAGAGCGCAACTACCACCTGCGCGAGCACCGCTATTCGCGTTTCGAGCGCTCGGTGGTTCTGCCCAGCGAAGTGCTAACCGACAAGGCCGAGGCGGTGTTTGAGAACGGGGTACTCACCCTCACCCTGCCCAAGAGCGAGGCGGCCCAGGCCAAGTCCATCCCGATCAAGACCCTTGCCAAAGTCTGATACCAGATTCGGTTAGTTTGTCACCATCGGGTGACGGACTATCCCGACCGAAGGAAGTGCTCTAGGATTCAAAAAGATAGCATCTGAACGCATTTGTTTTGAATGATTATCTTTTTGAATCCGGTATGACAGGAGGTGACCGTGACGGCTCGAAAAATAGACCTGTTCATGGGCCTGGTGCTTGCCCTCCTGGCGGTGCTGGGGCTATTCTTTGCTCCAGGCGGCCTGATCCTGGGCTTCCTCCCCAGCACCACCAGCCTGGCCCTGGTTTATCTGATCTCCGCTGTGGTGTTGCTCTACGGCTACTTCACCAACGACCAGCTGGCCCACATGGTAGCTGCCGTCGTCGGCTTGTTCTATGCCGCCCTGGCCATCGTCGGGTTCTTTAGCAGCAGCTTCCTGGGCCTGCCCACGGGGGGCTGGAACATCGCGGTGAATCTGATTGTGGCAGCGGTGCTGATTTACGACTGGCTGGGCACGCCCCGGATGGCGACCTGAGCGACGCTCACAGTTTTCAGGGTGTGGAACCCCACACCCTATTTTTTTACAGCTCAGCGCTTGGTTTGTTAGTTCAATATAGATTGAACTTTCTGAAAGTTATAAACTGAGCCATGCTTGACCCGATCCATCAGTACGTCGAGGAGTTCGCCCTAGCCTATGAGACTGCCGGTATTCCCCGCACTGCCGGACGCATTCTGGGGTGGCTAATGGTCTGCGACCCCCCCGAACAGACTGCCGCTCAGCTGACCCAGGCCCTGGGAGCCAGCAAGGCTTCCATCAGCACCATGACCCGACTGCTGGTGCAGATGCACCTGGTCGAACGGGTGCCCCGGCGGGGCTCGAGGCAGGACTACTTCCGTATCCGGCCCGGCACCTGGAGCGAGCGGGTTCGGCAAGGCCTGGCCGGGCTGAGCCGCTACAAAAACCTGGCTGAGCGGGGTTTACGGCTGCTGGAAAATGCCCCCCCTGCTCAGCGCCAACGGCTACAAGAGATGCGTGAGCTGTACGAATTCTTCGAAGAGGAACTGCGCGGACTGTTCGAGCGCTACGAGTGCAGAAAACCGAAGGGGATGTGAGATGCCAGTCAACCCGCTTCAACCCACGCTGACCATCCGGGCCCTACCCCGGCTGGCCTGGCGCAACCTCTGGCGACACCGCAGGCGAACCGGGCTGCTGCTGCTGGTGGTGGCCTACGCCACCATGACCACCATTCTTTTCTGGGGGGTTCAGGATGGCTTCACCCAGTCGGTTCAGTTGGGCAATGCCCGCTTTTTGAGTGCCCCGGCCCTGATTACCACCCCGGCCTACCTCGAAGACCCCGACCCCGAGCGGGGTCTGCCCAGCCTGGACTTTTTGCCCCAGGTAGAAAAACAGCCTGGCGTGAACGCTGCGGCCCCCCGGCTAGAATTCCCCACCCTGATTCGTTCCGCCTATACCGCCGACGCGGTGCAGGCTCGAGGGGTCGACCCGGCCCTCGAGGCCAAGGTGAGCCACCTCCCCCGCGCCGTTGCCGAGGGGCGCATGCTCGAGCAGCCAGGTGAGGTGGTGCTCGGACGGCAACTGGCCGAACGGCTGGATGTGCGGCTGGGTGAGCGAGTGGTACTCGACACCTCGGCCTTGTCCGGGCCGCAAGCCCTGGGTCTCCGATTGGTGGGGCTGGTGCACTCGGGGATTGCGCCGGTGGACCGGGGGACGGTGCTGGTACACCTCGAGGATGCCCGCTTCCTCACCGGGCTGCAAACCGCCACTGGGGTCGCCCTCGATGTGGCCCGGGGCCAGGAGGCCCGCATTGCCGAGGCTCTACAGCCGGTGTTACCGCAAACCTTGCGGGCCTACGACCTAACCCAACTGTTGGGGGGTCTTAGCACAGCGATTGGCACCAAGCAGAGCTCGACCTTTTTCATCGGGCTGATATTTTCTTTGTTTGCTGCACTGGCCGTAACCAGCACCGTGCTGGTGAGCGTGCTAGAGCGCACCCGCGAGCTTGGCCTGATGGGGGCCATCGGCCTGGGCCCCGCCGGTCTGGCCCTGATGATCACCCTCGAGACGGTCTTTGCCACCGCCCTGGGCTGGGGGGTGGGGCTGCTGTTGGGCTACAGCCTCAACACCTGGATGGCCACCCAGAATGTACTGGGGCCGGTTTTTGCCAGCTACGGTGCAGCCTGGGAAATCCTGGGCACCGGCAACGAAATCTACACCGCTCAGAGCCCTCTGTACGCCCTTTATGCAGCCATCACCATCGCCCTGGCCGCGCTGTTCTCGGTTCTGATACCGGCCCGGCGGGTGTTCCTGCTCAACCCGGCTGAGGCCATGCGCACCGAGTAGTTGAAAGGAAATCCGATGAAGGCACCTTTCTTGTGGCTCTGTTTGGCCTGCTGGAGCCTGTCCAGCGCAGCCCCCGACCCTCAGGCTGTGCTCAAAGCCATCGTGGACAATCAGCGCGGCGGGAGCGTGCGGGCCACTCTAACCCTAAGCGTCACCCGCCCCGACCGGCAAACCCAGTACGTGCTGGAGGTTATCTCGGACGGGAACGAGCGAGCCCTGACTCGGGTCAAGGCCCCGGCCCGCGAGGCCGGGCAGGCTTTCTTGCGAATCGGGGACAGCATCCAGCTCTATAACCCCAACCTCAAGCGGGTCTTGCGGCTGCCTCCCAGTGGGCGCAGCGACAGTTTTCTGGGCTCCGACCTTTCCTACAGCGACCTGACCGGGCGCGACCTTGAGCAGGATTACACGGCCAAAATTAGTGCAGAAACAGCCGATAGCATCACCCTCGAGCTCACACCTAGGCCCCAGGCGCCTACCCCTTACGGCAAGGTGGTCTTGCAAGCCCGCAAACCCGATTTTGTGCCGCGTGAAGTGCTGTTTTTCGACCAACGCGACCAGGCAGTGCGGCGAATTGGCTTTGCCCAGTTTGCCCAGGTGAACGGGCGCAGTTTCCCCGTACTGACCACTGTAGAGGATCTGCGCCGCCCCGGCTACCGCACCAGCCTGGTCTACAGCGATTACCGGTTTGGCCAGGAGATCCCCGAGGCCTGCTTCACCCTGCGGGCGCTGGAGGCAGGGTGCTAAGGGGGGAATCATGCTTAGCCTACTTCCGCTGGCCTGGCGCAACCTCTGGCGCTACAAAACCCGCAGCCTTATGACCGCAGGGGCGGTGGGTCTGGCGGTGTTTTTTACCTTGGTCTACCTGAGCTTTCTGGGGGCCATGGAAAACGGTATCTACAACAACCTGACGGCCACGGTAGGGCACCTGCAGGTGCGGGTAGCCGACTACCGACAAAAGCGCGAGTTCCGCGACCTGCTCATTCCGGGCGCAACGCAGTTAGCAGCGCAGCTGACCGCCCAAACTCGGGCTTTGCCCGTGGTAGCGCTGGAAATCCCGGCCCTGATCGCAGGCCAGAGCCGCTCCCGTGGAGCCATGCTGATTGGTGATCAGCGCCCTGCAGCGCTGCGCGAGCGCTTTACTCAGCTGCACCTGGTGGAGGGTAGGCTGCCAGAAGAGGAGGATCTCGAGGGCATTGCCCTGGGTGTGGCCCTGGCCAGTGCCCTCAAGCTAGAGCTGGGCGACCCGGTGTACGTGTATGCGCCCGGAACCGAGGGGCAGGGGGCCGGGGCCTATCGGCTGGTGGGGCTGCTGCGCTTTCCCGATAGTGCCCTCGAGGTCCGCAGCGCCTATCTGTCGCTGGCTGCAGCTCAGGCCTTGGCAGCACCCGGCAGTGCCAGCCGTGTCGAGTTGCATTTTCCCTTCACCCGCTACAGCCAAGACCGCGAGCTGGCCAGACTCCAGCCCCAAATGGTCGCCAGCCTGGGCCCCCGACTCAGCCTGGAAAGCTGGCGAGAGGCCAGTCCGGCCATCGCCCAGATCTTCGACCTGCTCACCCCGCTGGTGCTGATTTTTGCGGCCATTTTTTTCGGCCTGGCCGGGCTGCTGGTGGTTAACACCATCTACCTGGGTCTACTCGAGCGCACCCGCGAGCTGGGGGTGATCGTGGCCCTGGGGGCCAGCCCCGGCCAGGTGACTCGAATGGTGGTGCTGGAAAGTTTGCTGCTCTGCTTGAGTGGGGCCTTGGTGGGCGGGGCGCTCGGACTGCTGCTGATCGCAGCCCTCTCCGGCGGTTTTTCACTCGAGGCCCTCTACGGCGAGGTGGGCGGTACCTTTGGCCTGCCCTCTACGGTGTACCTGAGCCTGCGCGCCTGGGATATCCCCATCACGCTGGGCTATGCCCTGATTACCGGCCTGCTAGCAGCCTGGTGGCCGGCACGGGTGGCGGCCAGCCTGGAGCCTGTGGAGGCCATGCGCTTTTCGGCCTGAGACGAGGTGGCGAATGGAAGCGGTTTTGCAGGTGAGGAATCTGACCAAGGTCTACAAGGTAGACGCCATCGAGACCCCGGCACTGCAAGGGGTTAGCCTGGCCATACACCCCGGCGAGTTCACTGCGCTGGCCGGCCCTTCGGGAAGCGGGAAGAGTACCCTGCTGCACCTGCTGGGCGGGCTCGACCGGCCTACCACCGGCGAGGTCTGGCTGGGTGGGCAGCGCATCGATGGCCTATCCAAGGCCCAGTTGGCCCAGCTCCGGCTGTGGAATGTGGGATTTGTCTTTCAGGCCTACAACCTGATTCCGGTGCTTACCGCCCTGGAGAACGCTGCTTTCGTGCTCGAGCTGCGGGGGGAGGCCAAAGTGGTGCGCGAGGCTAAAGCCCTGCAGGCCCTGAAAATTTTGGAGATGGGGGCCTTTGCCCAACGCCGCCCCAACCAGCTATCGGGGGGACAGCAGCAGCGGGTGGCCGTAGCGCGGGCTCTAGCCGCTCAGCCCAAAATCATCCTGGCTGACGAGCCTACCGCCAACCTCGATACCAAAACCGGCCTGGCACTCATCGAACACATGCGGCAGCTCAACCGCGAGCAGGGTATCACCTTCCTGTTCAGCACCCACGACCCCCGGCTGCTAGAGCGGGTGGATCGCATCGTACGGCTCGAAGATGGACAGATCGTCGCCTAAGAACAGCTCGCTGAGCTGGTTTTTAGGTCTGCTGTGGCTGGCCCTGCCTCTGGCCCATGCCCAGGGTGATGAGGCCCGCCTAGAGCTGCGCTTTTCCAGCAGCCTGGCCCTCACCCCTTTCCAGTCAGGCCTGGCCTGGAGCCTGGGGGGCCACCTCGAGGCCCGCTACAACCCGCATCCTCTGGCGTTGTATCTGGTACTCGACCCCGGGATAAGCTTCACCCAGCCGGTGTTGAGCGATGCTGGCCTGACCGAGCTCTATCTGCTCTACCGCGCTGGGCCGCTGGATCTGAGCCTGGGGTTGGAGCGTTTACCGTTGGAAACGGCCCGACTCAGCCTGCCCTTCAGCCTCGAGCCCACCAGCCCACTGGGGCTTCGGCAAGGCCGCTGGGGAGCTAGGGTCAGCTGGAGTCCCGAGGCCACCCGCTGGCGCCTGGCATTCCTGGAAAACGCCGGGCAGCTGGTTCCGCTGCTGAGCCTGCGGCGGGAGTTCGTGGACTTCGACCTCGAGGCCCACGCCCTCTACCTCACGCGCTGGGTGCTGGGTCTGGGCGGGAGCGGTAGCCTGGCAGACAGTCTTTGGACCCTCGAGGGCGGGTATGCCGCCTTGCCATCACTACCTGTCGGCCCTTTCCTGGCTGGGCAGTGGCTCATACCCCAAGCAGAAGAGGCCAGATGGAGTCTGGAGGCTGCGCTGTGGCTGGGGCCATCCTGGCAATCGCTGTTCGGTGCCCACTACCTGCAGAGCCAACCCGACTACGATCTGACCGCCTACCTGAGGCTGGCCTTGGGCTCTCCAGTTTCCAACCTGTCGCTAGGCATCTCGATGCGGGTTTTTCTGACAACTTCAAGCAGGTAGCCACCGGGACAGCCTACCCTTGGTGCGCTCATTGCAGCATCGAATGCTCCCGGATTAAGAAAAATCTTCCCAATCAAAACTTCAGAGGCTTGGTTGCGACACGGGCGACGCAACCAGAATCCTAGAGCACATCCCACCCCTCCCTACGGTCGGCGAAGAAAAGGCCTCCCTTCCAAAGGGCAGTATCGCGTTCGATTGAGCTAATGGCACGGTATCGCGTTCGATTGATGCGATCTGACGGTATCGCCCACCGCTACACGGATAACTTCGGTCGGGTTAGTTCGTCACCGGATGGTGACGAACTAACCGAATCTGGTATGAGACCTGGTTCTGGCCAAACCGACTCCTGTCGGAACGCCGGCCTGCGTAACCCCGCGTCCGGATTAGGGTGCATTCTTCTTTGCCGTGAAGTTTACCACTGGGTGCGCAGGGGGTCCTGTTCTTGTGTCTCGGTGGAAGAGGTCGAGGGAACCGGGCGTGAGCGGTTTCCGTAACTGCTGTATCCTCTCGAGGAAACCAGCAAGCCCTCTCCTGAGCGGAGTTGATTGACAACCAGCCCAAGCACCTTGGCCCCGATGCGGGTGAGGTTATCCACCGCTGCTACCAGGCTGCGGCGGTTGGTTGTGCCTGTATTCACCACCATCACTACGCCAGAAACCTGGGGTGCAATTACCAGGGTATCGGTAACGGCCAGCACAGGAGGCGTGTCGATAATGACGGTATCCCACTCCCCCGATTCGCGCAGCCGACGCAGGAAAGGCCGAAAGTGCTGGGTAAGCAAACCCGAGGTGTCTTCGACCGTTTGCAAGCAGGGCAAGAGAGAAAGACCGCGCTCGAGCTGGTGGGCGGCCATCCCAAAGAGGGGGTCACGCAGCACCGAGATCACATCAGGGCCACTTTTGATGTTGAACTCGTTGTGCAGGATGGGCCGGTGTAGATCGAGGTCAATCAGCAAGGTGCGCTTGCCGGTGCGGGCATAGGCACGAGCCAGAGCAATGGCCACACTGCTTTTACCCTCTTTAGCCTCGGGGCTGGTTACGGCGACAATTTTGGGGTCTCCCTCATCCATCAAGCCCCGGTTGACATAAGTACGCAGGTAGCTAGCAGCCTCACGCGGCAGATCGCGGTTGGCGTTCGCCAGCTTGGGAAACTCCCCCAGCACTTGAAGGCCAGTCAGCTCCATCGCATCTGCACTGCTGCGTACGGTGCGTACCGAAACCTCACGCAGCAGCAAGAACAAAATGCCAAAGGCCAGTGTAAGAACCCCAGCCAGCAGTGCATTGAGCAAAGGACGCGGTGCAATCGGGCGAATCGGCGTTTCGGCAATATCGAGCAGGCTCAACTGGCCCGTAGCACCTTGCTCCAGGGCTCGTACAAGATCAAGATCGCGCAGCAAGCTGCCTTGCAAGCTACGCAATCCTTCGATTCGTTCGGGGGTATTGTTGCCCCTGGCTAGGTCGGTCTGTACAGAGCGCAACTGGGTCTCGAGCGAAAGTCGATAGCGACTAAAACTGCCGCGCACTCGCTGGTCATCCCAGCGACGCAGGGCATCGGCCCACTCGTTGGCAAGCTGAGCAGCCCTGGCTGGACTGGTATCGCGCACATTGAGCACAATGATGCCGGATTGGCGACCATCTACGGTACGCACTCGCAGTTTACGGCGGAACTCCTCGAGGGTACGCTGGTTCTGAGGGCCACTGAGGGTGTCTTTGAGCACCTGGCTGCTGAGGGCGGCCTCACGGTAGGCCTGGCTGTCGAGCGGACTGGCCGTGGGCACGCTGCTGATACCGGTTCCGGAAAAAGCGGTGGGCTGAGCTGCCAGCAATCGTGCCGTGGCCTGGTATACAGGGGTTTGCAGCCGCGCAATGAAGTAGCCCGAAGCCGTTGCCACAATAGCCAGCAAAATCAGAATCCAACTGTAGCGCCACAGTTGCTTCAAAAACTCGCCAAGATCTATCTTAATTGAGCCGGGAAGTTCTCTCATTGATACAGAATTGTACTACGTTTGACCCGATCCTTATCGCAAAAACATTTCAGCTAATTACATGCTTTGTTACGCAAAAACCTTGCCCGCCAACCACATGAATCGGGATGCATCCTGGCGTGGCGTTGGGCCGTTACTCACCCTTAACGTTCACCGTTTCGGCCCCTGCTTTCGCCCGAGAGCCCGGCTCCTGGAGTAAAACCCTGAGCAGTTGCAAAGCCGGAGTATAACAAAACCTCGAGGGAAACGGCCTCGCATCTCTGTTCGAAAACCTGCCTCCGTTTGGTTCCTTCGACATAGCTAGCGCACCTACACACCGCCAGCCCGAGCGGTTCACACCAGATTGGGTTTCTGGGGTGCAGGGGTAGGGTTTGCTAGGACGTGACCTCCGCGGTCTCAGTGTGCGAACGCCTAGCAGCAACGTTACGCCCAAAACATAGCATGCCCCTTTTATGCCCAATCAAGTAGACGTATTTGGGACGTCGAGGTACTCCAGGAAGATTCGATTATTTGTGTATCTGCATGAGTTTCTTTGCAAAATGTTCAAATGGACTAGACAAACGACCGATTATGTTATACTCTTACCACATCCGACTTGGTACAAACCAAACGGGGGAAGGAACAAAACGTAGATGAACTGAATAACTGACCGCAACGCACACCGAACGAGCCGCCCGTAACAGACGACCCCAAGCCAAGCGCCCCTGCGGCGCAGACCGAAACGGAAGTGGATGATGAAGAAGCTCGAGCTCCCCCTATACCCCCGGTTAGAAACCATCTTTGGCTACTCTGGCAACGCCCCCAAAGTAGCGTTCGACCGGGACCCTGAAAGCGACCTGCTGATGTACAATGACGGTTTGCAAAACGGCACAGCCAGCGCCTGGGCCTACCTGATCTGGGCAGCCCATTCTCCGGTTCAGCCCCTCTTGTCCAGGGAAGTGCACACAGTCTTGCTGCTCGAGCGGCGTAGCCAGCTCTATGTTGCAAGCCGGGCAGAAGCCCTGAAGCTTTTGGAAGCTTGGAATTCGCGCCTGCTGGAGGGTGACGCCGGGTATGCCGCCGAACACAAAGGCGAGGAAGGCGCTGCAGCCACCTGTAGAAAGGAAGCCCAGCAGCTGCTCTCAGACTTTCTGGTCGGGCTGGGCAACACCGCGGGAAACCGAAAATTAGCCTGAAACAGATTATCTGCACCAAAACGCACTATGCCGGCAAAGGAGCGAGACAAACGTGATTCAAGGGCTGCAAACCCACACCCTCACTGAGCGGGTGCAGGGCCTCGCGATCACCAGCGAAACGGGCAAGGTGCACGCGCCTAAGCTTCCGTGTGGAAGAAAACCTCCAGACCCGCGCCCAGTACGCTCTGCTGTCCGTGGAGTCCAGCGTCTTCACCCGCCTGCACGCCTGCCGGGCCGCAGCCTGACTGCAGCAACAGCGCGAGCCAAAACCGGCCGAACAATACGGAAAGACCGCTAGCAAACATCCCACTAAAGCCCACTCACATCTGAATCCGTTCTTACCATCTCAACAACAGGAGAAAAACATGTCCACTAACCTAGTCCTCATCAGCGGTGTTCTAAGCAAACACGAGTTGCGCTATACCCCCAAAGGCACGCCCCTGCTCGAGGTTTCTTTGATCGGCAAGCGGACCGTGGGCGAGAACCACATCTTCTCGCGCACCGACATCACCTTCTACGGCAAGCAGGCCGAGAACTGGGCCGATCAACTCAAGGAGGGTCTGGCTTACCAGGCCACTGGCCGTCTAGTCTACGAGTCCTGGGAAGCGGACGGCGTGAAGGGCTCTCGCTTGCGCATTGTGGGCGAGGAACTCTTCAAGCTGGACAATGCCGACATCCGTCAGGAGGAGAAAGGTCCGGTGCTGTACGGGGCCGAGAACCGAGTCATATTGTCCGGTGGCCTGACCGCCGACCCCGAGATTCGGCAAACCTCGCTCAAAACCCCGGTGGCCAGGGTCAGCCTGGGCTTCTCGAGCTGGGACGCTTCGACCTCGCAGGCCAGGAACCACTATATCGAGCTGGAGGCCTGGCACGACCTGGCGACGCAGTTTACCGACCTCAAGAAGGGCTCACCCCTGCTGCTCGAGGGTGCGCTCAAGACCGAGGTATGGGAAGACAAAGATACCAAAACCAAGCGCTATAAGCGGGTCCTGGAAGTCCAGCGGGTAACCCCTCTGGCCCGCATCCGCAGCGCCAAAGCATGCCTGGAAGAGGCTCCACCCACCCAGGGCAGCAAGTCAAAGACCAAAACCAAAGCGGCCTCGAGGCAGGCTGTACACCTGCAATAGGGCGCGTCACCTCGAGGTCAGACATCCCACCGAATACGGTGGGATGTCTGTTTGGGGCATCAGGAGCGGGGGAAGTCTTGTACACCCCGCACCTTCGCGGTCCGACGGCCGGTTCACCGTATGGGTGGGAAGCGCGGTCAGTCCAGGCGCTCATAGGCGCTCAGGGTCAGGAACTCCTTGAAATCGGGCTGCAAGACCAGCTCGTCGAGGAGTTGCGCCGCCGCTTCCAGGTTCTTCAT
>OGCI01002272.1_pt1 | contig 13197 bp, 8 predicted proteins | sample 1570021 | NCBI WGS metagenome assembly OGCI01 (sample SAMN06264664, study PRJEB24512) | hot springs metagenome | isolation source: Hot spring water | place: South Africa: Tshipise | collected 2015-06-21
CTTGGATTGAAAGCCTGCGGCCCAAGCCGGTCGTCTCTGTTGCTCCCACCAGCCACGATTTCGGCACGGTGTACGTCAACACGGACAGCGCTCCCCTGACCGTAACCGTCCGAAATACGGGTTGCTTGGATCTTGTCGTGGGCACCTGCACTTTGACAGGAGCTAACGCCGATCAGTTCCGAATCCAAAACGACGGCGTCTCTGGCCGGACGTTGATCCCCAACGCCTCGGCCACCCTCCAGATCGTGTTCCGCCCCACCTCTTCCGGCTCCAAATCCGCAATCCTCAGGATTCCATCCAACGACCCCAACAACCCTACGGTCACCGTGAACCTTGCAGGCACAGGGCAAGCACCGCCCTCGATCTCGGTGGTGCCGCAAACCCACGACTTCGGCGAAGTCGTGCTCAACACCGATAGCGTCCCAGTTACGATCACTGTGCGCAACCTGGGCGAGGCCAACCTCGTGGTCGGCCAGGTCACCATGGGCGGTGCTCACCCCGATCAGTTCCGAATTGAAAACGATCAGGTGTCCAACAGCACAATCCCCCAGAACGGCTCGGCCACGTTGCAGGTGGTGTTCCGGCCCACCTCGGTGGGGGCCAAGTCTGCGGTGCTCACCATCCCCTCCAACGATCCCGAGTATCCGACCGTGACGGTGACGCTATCTGGAACAGGCAGAGCGCCGGCGCTTGTGGCCAACGCCGGTGGGCCTTACGCCGGGGTGGTGAACGTGCCCGTGACCTTGACTGGCACGGCCGCCGGCGGCCTTGCCCCCTATAGCTTCGCTTGGGACCTTGACGACGACGGGGCCTACGACGACGCCTTTGGCGAAACGGTCCAGCGGACCTGGAACTTGCCGGGCACCTCCACCGTAGGGCTTAAGGTCACCGACAGTCAGGGTTGGGAGGCCACGGACACGGCCCAGGTGCAGATTTACGCCGGAGCGGGGGACGTCAACGGCGATGGAAGGGTGGACCTCGTGGACGTGCGGATGGCCTATCAGGCGGCGTTGGGGCTGATCCAGCTTACGCCTGAGCAGCACAGCCGGGCGGACATGGACGGCGACGGCGATGTGGACATGCAGGACGTGCAGGCCATCTGCTGTTTGGCCTTGGGCGGGTGCAACTGAGGAGGGGGAAGATGGCAAGGACGTTGCGCAGGGTGCTGGCCATCGGGTTGGGGCTTGCGGTGGCGGCTGTGCTGGGGGGGTGCCTGTTTGTGCGTGCTCCCCAAGCGTTGGGCCCGGCGTTGATCGTTTCCGACCTCATCGGCCCAGTGGGCGGGGAAGGGGAGTTCACCTTCGAGGTGGTGGATCTCCCCGGAGCGGCCGGCCTTTCTGTGTTGGGGCTCCGCTATGACCCCACCAAGTTCAGGGCTACCCAAGTCGAGGGCCTAAACGGCTTTGTCTTGCTGTGCTCCAGGATTGACAACGACGCGGGGGAGCTGAGGTGTATGTTGATTCATCCCCTGGAGGGACTGACCCGGGGGGCCGTGGCCCGGGTGCGCGGCCAGCGCCTGGCCCCTGGGGATCCGGGATTTGCCCTGGACACGGGCGCGGTGGAGCTTGTGGACAACGCCAACCAGCTTGTGCCGCGCGGCAGCTACACTTTGAGGCTCGGCGGGGCTCCTCTGTACTACATCCGGCGGTGAAGAGGGCTGGGGCGCTTTATCGATGAGGAAGTACAAGTTCGGTTTCTAGAAAAGCCCGGGCTGCCATCGTCGTTCATTTGGCGTGGCCGGGAGTACGGCATTGTCGAGGTCCTCAGCACAAGGAGGGAGCTGGACTTCCGGCGGGCGTGGTGGTCCCGGCGCCACCGCACCTGGTACCGGGTCAGGACCGACAGCGGCCAAGTGTTCGACCTGTACTTTCGCCGCGGCCCAGGCCGCCCTCACTGGGTTCTGTTTCAACAAGTCCTCCCGACCTAGCGGGGGCCACGCTGGCTTCACAACGCTTGGTCCAGCGCTCACTTGGCTCTACGCGCGGCGTCCGAGCCTGGGGGAACGACCCGGGATTCCCTTACTCTCGAGTAAGGACCAACATTCTTACCTGGAGGGGAATCCCCTGATTTCGGCCAAGGTCACCACAAAAAGCAGATCACCATTCCCAAAAGGGTTAGGCTCCACCTGGGGCTTGAAGTGGGGGAGGAGGTGGAGTTCGTGGAAGAAAGGGGGATACCGCCTCCGTCGCGACGACGCGGTTCGTCTCCTTTCGCGGACGGTTGTCCAAGTTGCACGGCCGGTCCACGGATGAGGTAATGAACGAGCTCCGGGGGGTGTCGGTGATCACGGCCCTGGACACCCCTGTCCTCCTCGGCCTCCTCATTCCTGACCCAGGTTTCGTTGATGCTTCCCAGCGCACACTTGAGGCGGCCCTGTCCAGAGGGGCTCTGGCCATGTGGGAAGTTGTTTATCCCGAGCTCGCCTCGTAGTTCCCCACAGCGAAGGAACTCCAACAGTTCCCTGCCGATACGCGCGGCCGCCTCGAACCGTCCCACCCCCAGGCCCTGCACCAAGGAGCAAAAGCCTGGCCACGCCACTTGGCCAAACCCGGACAACAGGTTCTCTGTCCCCAATGCGGGAAAGCACAACGGGTTGTGTGTGCCCAGTGCGGGCAGGCCATGGCAGGAGATCAGCGCACCCTGAGCGACTACGTCGTGGGAGGACATGCCTTGGTGCAGGCGAACTGCCTGCTCCCCAGGGACCGCGGGTTCTACCGGAGCTACTTTCCCAAGCTTTCGTAGCTCCGGCCTAGGGCCACCGGGTCCTAGCGCACCTGGAACCGGTCCTCCAGCTCGGCCAGGGACTTGCGGAACGCGCTGTACTCCAGCTCGGTCATGGGCAACATCGCGGCCCCCACGAACCCCTGCTGGCGCAGCTCCTCCCCCTTGCGCTGAGCCTTGAGCCGGATGTGGTCCCACACCCGGTCCCCGAACACGTCGACCCCCTCGGAGAGCTTGCCTTGGCCGTTGAGGGAGTAGGCCACACAGGCCACCAAGGGCAGGCAGTACGGGCCTGTCACCGGGGAGTTGATGGCCACCGGCATGAGGGGCATGGTATGGCTTCCTCGCGCTCCGCCCCCCACAAACGGGGCCACCACGTACGGGCTGACCACTTCCTCCGGGGCGGGGAAGATCCCCTGGGTGCGCACGATGGCCACCGGGTCGTCCTTGCCCTTGTACTCCCCGGCGATGGTGTGCAGACGATCGGTGGATACGGCGACCACTTGCTGGTTGGGGTGCAACCGGGAGTGGATGGCCTGAATGCCGAACCGGTTTTCGTCGCGCAAGAGGATAGCCAAATCAAGGTGCTCTTCTGGAGAAACCAGTTCGATCACCCGATCCCCATGGGGGTACTCCATGTCGATCACCCGGAACTTGAACCCCTTTTTCATGGTGGGGAGCATGAGGCCGGCGTTGAACAGGGGGCTGGTGAACACAGCCCACAGGGGGAAGTTGAATGCACCGGGACCGCACTTGTCGGCGGTGAACACCAAGAATGCTTCGGCTCGGCGCTCCGGCGCGCCCGCGGGGATTTCGATTTCCGCCGCCCCTGGCCCGGCCCCCCGCACGTTACCCGAGGGCGCGTCTTTCAGTAGGTCCTGCCCCGCCGCGTACAAGCCCTCCTCCCGGGCCACCTCCGTACAACGTTTGAACACGTCCCAGGCGAGGTTGTGCACATCGGGATGCCCCGCTCCCTGGCGATGGGTCATGAGGAGGCAGAGGTCGTCCCCCGTGTACGTGACCCGGAAGTCCAACAGAAGGCCGCTTTGCCTGGCTTGGGTCAGGGCTCTCTCCGCCTCGGCCATCATGGCCAGGGAAGGGCGGGTATGCCCGCCGATGCTCCCTACGTCCGCTTTGATCGCGCTGATTGTGAGCAACCCCTCCTCCTTGTGGGCTTTCCGGGCCCGGCCCGGTCCGCTGAGGCCAATCCTACCCCAGCCCCCGTTCACGCAGCTACCCGCCGGCGCGGGTGCGCTCGCCCGCGGGGAAAATGCACATGGTCAGGGAAGGGGCAGGGTGAAGGTGACCAAGGTTCCCCGGCCAGGCGCCGACGTAACGGCCAGTTGTCCTCCCAACAGCCCGGTCCACTCTTTCATTCCCGACAGTCCCAGGCCCTCCACGGTGCCCTGCGGATCGAATCCCTGGCCGTCGTCAGCGATCCTTCCTACGAGCTGGCCTCTCTCCACCCGAAGCTCCACCTTCACCGATCGGGCCTGGGCATGCTTGCCCACGTTCTCAAGGGCTTCCTGAACTACCCGAAAGGCCACGGTCTCCACCGGCTCGGTCAACCGCTGATCGGGGGCCTCCACCTCTACCCCGATCCCGGTGGATACGGAGAAACGCTCGGCCCAGTGACGGACAGCTGGTCCCAGGCCCATTTCGTCGAGGAGGGGGGGACGGAGCTCCCGGGCTAGGCTTCTTACTCCTTCCACCCCGGAGGCCACGAGCTTCTCGGCCTCTTCTCCCCGCCCGGCGGCCAGGGCCCACCGCGCTGCAGCCAGGGTCTGACCCAGCTCGTCGTGGAGTTTTCTGGCCATTCTCCGCCGCTCCTCTTCTTGGGCGGAGAGGAGCTTGGCCGAAAGCCGGGCCAGCGCCCGCTCTCTTCTTTCCAGCTCCTTGCGCTGGCGCTCGTAGATCCCGGCAAAGGTCCGCACGGTGTAGGCCAACACCGCGTAAAGCCCCGAGGCCACCAACAACGTGGCCGCCACATACGTCCAGTTCCGATGGGGCTGGGCAGCCCCAAACGCCGGCACGTGCACCAAAACACCAAAGTACTCCAGCACGCCCACCAGGGCGTACCCCCCCACGGCCAACCCCGTCACCACGAACCCCGCCAAGGGAGGAAGGAAGAAGTTGGCGTAGATCACGGTGAACAAGTAGAACACGAGGCCAATCCACTCCAAGCCCCCCAGCCGGTGGATGAGAAAGCTGATGAGGACGATCTCCACGCCGAAGAAGGCGGCGTACACGTTCTGGAGCGCCCGCAGGGTCTTCTGGCGGCGCAAAAGCCACAGGAAGGGCACCGTCAGCACCAGCCAGGCAAAGGGCACGGAAAACAGGGGATTGAACCGGAAACCCGGGAAACCGATGACCACAACGGCCACAAGGCAAAAGATCCCCAGGGTGATCCTGCGCACAAGGAATGTGCGCTCCACGATGGCCCGCATCTCCTCCAAGGGGTCGTGCACGGCGCCAAGGTAGCTCTGGAGCGGGTTTTCTGCAAGTTGAGCGCTTCCCCGACTGGTCGAGCCCCTGGGGCGCTATAGTCTGGAGGCGATGAAGGCGCTGGTTACGGGGGGCACGGGGTTCCTGGGGGCCCACGTGGTCCGGGCACTCCTCGAACGGAACATCCGGGTGCGGGTGTTGGCTCGGCCATGCTCCGATCGCCGCAACCTCCAGGGCTTACCGGTGGAGATTGTAGAGGGGGATGTCACGGACCTTCCCTCGGTGCGAAGGGCCGTCCAAGGGTGCCAGCTTGTCTTTCACGCCGCGGCCCTGTACTCGTTCTGGACCCGGCCCCGCCAGCGGATCTACGAAGTCAACGTGGACGGAACCCGCCACGTGCTCCAGGCCGCCTGGGAAGCACGGGTGGAGGGTGTGGTGCACACGAGCTCTGTAGCGGCCCTGGGCCTATGCCCCGACGGCACCCCCGCCGATGAGAACACTCTCCTGGACTACCGCCACATTGTTGGGGATTACAAGCGCAGCAAGTACCTGGGGCAACAGGTGGCCCTCGCCTATGCCCACAAGGGTCTTCCTCTCGTCATTGTCAACCCCTCGTTCCCTGTGGGTCCTTACGACCTCAAGCCCACGCCCACCGGCCAGGTCATCGTGGACTTCCTCAATCGGCGCATGCCGGCGTACATGGACACGGGCATAAACGTGGTCTCCGCTTCTGATGTGGGCTTGGGCCACGTCCTCGCTCTGGAGAAGGGAACACCAGGGGAGCTGTACGTCCTGGGCGGGGAGAACCTCACGTTCCGGGAGCTGTTGGGACTACTGGCCGAGGTGGCAGGTCTTCCCGCCCCCAAGGTGCGCCTGCCCTACGCCCCGCTGCTGGCCCTGTCCTACTTCAATGCCGGCTTGTGCCGCTTGACCGGCACCACACCGAGGATGACGCCCGACACCCTGCGAATGTCCCGGCATCCCATGGTCTTCAGCCCAGCCAAGGCTGTGGAGGAGCTCGGTTTTCCCCAGACCCCCGCCCGGGAGGCTCTGGCTGCAGCCGTGCAGTGGTTTCGTGAGCAGGGGTACGTCCGGTGCTAGTGGTGTCTTGTGGCCCTCTAGGGGTTGCCTTACCCTTTCACAGGATGACGCCTAAGCTCTTCGTCGGGGAAGGATCGGAGGAACGAGCCCTCCGATGGGCCTATGACCTCCTGGGGTCAGGGGAACGCGACCATCCCGACCTTTGGGTGTTGGTCCCGGAGCGGGGCGAGCTGGGCATTGATCGGGTGCGGGAACTGGCCCTTTGGGCCCGGTACGGACCGGTCCGTGCTCCAACCAAGGTAGCCGTCCTGGGCCCAGGGGAGCGGATTTCCCGCGAGGCGGCCAACGCCCTGCTCAAGATGTTGGAGGATACCCCACCCCACCTGGCGCTGGTGTTGTTCGCCGCCGCCCCGGACCGGGTGCTCCCCACGGTGCGGTCCCGCTGCCTCCTCGTTCGGGGGGCCTGGGTGCCGGGAGACGTGGCCGCCCGTCTCCGTCATGTCGGGTACGCTGAGGAGGAAGTGGCGTTCCTCGGGTGGCTTTTGGAGGACCAGTGGGAGGAAGCGGAAAGATTTCTGGGGAGCCGCCGCCAGCCCTTGGAGGAGTGGGCCCAAGCGGAGGCGGAGTTCAAGGGCGCCTCTTTGCCCGACTTGGCCGCGCTGTGGTCCCGAGAAGTTGGGGATCCCCTGCGGCGAAGGGCCCTGGGTTGGGCCCTGGCCCGCGGCTTGTTCACCGCCCGGGTGGACGAGGCCCTCGCGGTGGGTGAGCAGCTGGCTCAGGGGGGCGCGGCCTCGGTCGGACTGTTCTGCTCTGAGCTGGCCCGGTTCTTGGGGGAGGGGCCGGCGGAGGCCGTGGCTGGACTCAGCGAGTCCCGCAGGTTGGCCTGGGCTCGCAAAGCCTCCTTGGCTCGGGGCGAGCTTGAGGAGAACGCCAACCCGCGCCTGTTGGCGGAGGTGATGGCCCTGTGGCCGAGGAGAAGCTGAGTGCCCTCGTCCGGCGGCTGAGCCCCTTGGCCGAAGCGGGACCGGCCGTGTGGGTCGCCCGGGTGGGCAACCCTGGGGAGGTGTGGGTCCTGGAGGAATCCAGGACCCGCTGGCTCGTGAAGGTCCTTAAGTCCCCCATCCTAGAGAGCTCCGAAGGCCAGGCGCGGTTGATCCGGCGAGCGACGCCCGCTGACCTAGAGCTCCACAAAAACCTGAGGGAAGAGGCCCAGCGCCTTGTGGAGCAAGCTGTGGCCCGGGCGGAAGGCCTGGGGCTGTGCATGCGCTTCATCAGCGGTGAGCTGGATCTGGACCGGACTTTCCTCAGGCTGTTCTTCTGCTCGCCCAACCGGGTGGACTTTCGGGAACTGCTGCGGGACCTAGCGGGGTCGATGAAGCTGCGCCTGGAGCTGCGGCAGATTGGGCCCCGGGACGTGGCCAAGGTGCTGGGGACGTTGGGCCCGTGTGGGTGCCCGTTGTGCTGCCAGGGGTTCCTGCACAAGTTGCGGCCGGTGCCCTTGGAGCTGGCATTTGCCCAGCAGCTTCTCCTCAGCCCGGAGCGGCTCAGCGGAGCCTGTGGGCGGCTCAAGTGCTGTTTGGCCTACGAGCATGAGCAGTACCGGGAGGCGTTGGACGGGTTGCCCGAGCCAGGGGAGGAGGTCACGGTGGATGGCCGGACCGGGGAGATCTTGGGGTACCAGTTCTTCCGGGGGACGGCGAGTGTGGCCTGGTCCGATGGGACTCGGAGCGAGATCCCCTGGGGAAAGTTGCGGCCTCGGGAGGGGACCCCTTGACAGGGGGCTGCTCTTTCCGTATATAACAGGTGCGCCCCAAAGTGGGGCGCTTTACTTTGAGAACTCTCTTTCTCCCCGTACCCCTTTGCCCTGCTCAGCCTTTTACCACAATCCGGTGAACCCCAGGGTCAGGGCCCAGGTCTTGCCCGGGTCGGCCGGGTCCACTTCTCCAAACTTGGCGATCATCCGCACGGCCAGTTGTTCGCTTAGAGGCAGGTACAGCTGGAACTCGCACTTGGCCCAGCCGAATATTCCCCCGCCGGCGCGCCGGAAGAAGGTGGAGATCTGCCAACGGCCCTGGGCCCCGCAGCAGGGGAAGACCGGGCCGTGGACTTGCCATACCTCAAAGAACTGGGTATGCCCAGTCACGCTCGCGTTTTTGTCCTCCGCGAACGAGGTGGCCAGCCGCAGGCCTCCCCCGTTGGGGAGCTCGCATTTGATCTCCACTCCGTACACAGAAAGGCCCCCAAAGCCCCAGCCGGGGGACAACCCGATGAGCTCCACAAATGGCCGTACACACACGCCCCAGTCCGCCTTCAACCGCAGCGCCGGCTCAACCGTCTTGGAAGTGGGGGTGAATTTCACCCGCAAGTCCCACACAAGCCTCATTCGCTCGCAAAGCGAACAAAGGGGCAGGTCGAGGAGGGAAAGGCGGAGCTCCTTCAACCCCTCGTCTTTGGCGAACGTCGCTGTTCCTTCAAAGCGGAACGTGCAAGCAGGGCAGCCCAACGCCGCCCCAGCTCCAGGGCCGGCGAGCCGCACCGCCAGCTCGGAGAACTCCAGGGGAATGATCTTCCACGTGCTGCGGCCCTCCACGCTCAAATCCCCCAGCGACGTGCGCAACGTGAGCAGGGCCTTGGATTTGGTCGGGTCCGTGCCCAGGTAGTTGACCAAGGCGAAGGCAAAGATTCCCCAAAGGTTGGCCCAGGACTGCACGCTGGCCGAGGCCAGCGCAGGGAGATTGGGATCAAAGCTCAACGTGGAGATCACGGGGATCCGCAGGGCGGGGTCACCTGGGATGACCAGATCCAGCCGGGTGCCCGAGGACAGGGAACTGAACCCTGTGGGGCCCCAGCTGGCCCGCAGCTCCTGTTCCAAGAACCCCAGCCTCTGGAAGTACCCCACCTCCCACCGACTGAGCTTGACTTCCACGGGCATCCCACTGAAGTCCAAGGTTGCGACCAGGCTCACGTTGGGCGGCACAACGGGTGTTTCCAGAAGGGTTACGACGGGGAGGACCACGATCTGGATCACTCCTATGTCGAACCGGCCCAGGGGGTCCTCCACCAAGTACTGCAGGCGGTCGGTTCCGTAGAACTTGGGGTTGGGCACGTAGGTCAGGGCCGGGGGCTCGCCCAACAGCCTTCCGGAGCGAGGAGGCTCTACGATCTTGAAGGCGTAGCCCAGGGCCTGGGCTTCTTCGGGGTCCCAGAGGTAGAAGGAAGTGGGCGTTTCGTAGGGAACGAACAAGGCCCGCACAGGGGCTTGGGGTTGTCCCCATGCGCAAAAAGCTACAGCCACCCCGGCGATGAGCGCCACCGTGTTTTTCACCCAGACCTCCTTACGCCTGTACAGCCCGCCCAGAAAGCGTAGCACAAACAGGTTGTTGAGTCTATAATGCACATTACGCCGAGATTGTAATTCCCATTACATTTTCTGCGGCGACCCCCTACTTTCTCTCTGACCCTCGGAGTTTCAACAAAACTGGCCCCCGCTTCTGCAGGGGCCAGTCAAAAGGGTTCTGACGACTCGGGTCTACCAGGTCACCCAGATTCGGCGGGCATCAAACATCCCGTTCCCCAGCGTGACACATACCAGATGCTCTCCAACCTCCAGCTGGGAGATGTCCACCGCCAGCTTGTACACCGTGTCGCCTTCCCACGCCGCCTGGACGACCTGCGGCAGCACCTCCCGCTCGTAGACGAGGAACAGGACCTCCTCCACCACCCGCAGGACTGTCACCCGCGGCAACCCCGGCAGCTCCTTGACCCACGAGGGGATGACAAACTCAAACTTCACGGGGATTTCGGCCTCCTGCACCATGGGGATCTGGTCCTTGAGCAGCCGGAGGAGGTACTCCTCGTTGGGGAACGCCGAGGTCGCCGTCAGCGGCCGGCCCTCAGCATCCAGACCGCGGATGACGACTCCACGGTTGGTCCGCCAGTTGTCATCCCGGTCCGGCTTGGTGGGATCCAGCCGCTCCATTGTGGCGAACCCTGCTTCGGGCGAGCCGGCGATCCACCCGTCCCGCCAGGGGTTGTCCGCGTTGGCCGTGTCCCGCACCACGCCCTGGGCGTCCACCAACTCCACCACGTCCCCCTCCCAGCTGAACAGAAGCGCCTGCTCTTGGGGGACTTGAAGCACGTAGTGGGCCGGGATGTCCCGCACGACCAAGTCCCGAGCCCGTTCGATGAGGAATACACTTCGCGGGCCTATCATGCCCCTGAGCTCCACCACTTTCCATTCGTAATCCGCGGGTTCGACCGGGATCTTCCGGCGCCAGCGCAGCTGCCAGCCGGTGAGGTCTACCCACTCGTCCGTAACGTTGAGGAGCTCAATCCACACGTCGGTGACGCTTGCCGGGGTGCCCATCCAGGCGATCTCGTTGATCACCACCTGGCTCGCCACCTCGCGAGCGGGGGCTCGGGCCGGCAGTTCGGCCACCATCACCCACACTGTGGCCTCGTCCTCACGGCCGGCCGAATCCACGATTCGGTACATAAAGAAGTCCAGCAGGCCAAAGCGCGGGTCGGAAATGTACAGCACAGTTCCGTCCGGCAAGAGCTCGGCTTTCCCGTACACCGGAACCCCGATGTAGGCCACAGAGAAGGGGTCGCCGGTGGTGTGGTAGTCGTTGGCCATCACCTCGACCACCACCGACGCGCCCGGCTGGACTGTGGCGTAGTCGTCTTTGGCCACCGGCGTGCCCGACACCGTAGGCACAGGGCGAGGTTGAACCTCGGTCGTTTCCGAAACGACGTTGTTGGTCCCGTCGGGGTCTCTGGTGTCCGCAGCTACTTGGGCGGTGTTCCTGATCCTGTCCAAAGCTTCAGGGGTGACCAAGCCGATGATGGTGACGGTCCTCACTTCGTGGGGAGGGAGGTCGCCCAGGGCCCAGACGTTGTTGCCCGAGGTGGGCACAGGCGTCGCCCTGAGGAACGTGAACCCCGCTGGGTAGGTCTCGGTGACCACCACGCCCCGGGCCACGGACGGCCCCAAGTTGCGCACGGTCAAGGTGTACACAAGCTCGGTGCCGGCGATCACCGGGTCAGGGTTGTCGTCCTTGGTGATCTCCAGATCGGCCCGGTCATCGACCTCGGTGTTTTCATCGACCTCGTTGTCACCCTCATTCGGGTCGTCGGTGTCCGACCTCACCTGGGCGGTGTTGGTGATCGTGCCCAGCACCTCGGGCTGGGTCAGACCAGTGATGGTGATGGTCACGACGGTGTTCGGGGCGAGGTCGCCCAGGGCCCAGATGTTGTTGCCCGAGGTGGGCACAGGCGTCGCCCCGAGGAACGTGAACCCCGCCGGGTACGTCTCGGTGACCACGACATTCTGCGCAGTCGAAGGCCCTCGGTTGCCCACTTGCAGCGCGTACGTGAGTGCCGTTCCGGCCACCACGGGCTCAGGGTCAGCCCTCTTCTCGATCCACAGGTCGGCCGTGGCTTGAATGTTCGTGACCTCGATGTCCAGGTTGTTGGTCATCGAAGGATCGGGCACCCTCGAGCTCACGACCACCGTGTTGAGCAAGATGCCCAGCCTGGCCTCAGGACTCACCACGCCGCTGATTTCGATGCGCACTTCTTGCCCCGCTGCCAGTGTGTTCAAGCTCCAGCGGTTCGTTGTGCCGAAGTCCGGCAGGGGTACCGCACTCAAGAAGGTGAACCCAAGCGGATAGGTCTCGGTCACCACCACGTCCCGGGCGTCCGAGGGGCCCAAGTTGCGCACCACCACGGTGTAGGTCAAAAACTCCCCAGCCACCACCGGGTCGGGAGCGTCTTCTTTGAACACTTCCAGATCAGCCTGAGGCTCCACTCGGGTCTCTTCTTGGGTTTCGTTGTTTTCTGTGTCGGGATCTTCGGTCACGGTGGTCACCTGGGCAGCGTTTTGGATGGTGCCCCACACGTGGGAAGCCACGCGCCCCGTGATCGTGATGGTCCGGGTACCCCCGGCTTCGATCACCGGGAAGGCCCAAACATTGGTGTCCGAAGTGGGTTCAGGGTCGGCGGCTTGGAAGACGAAGCCGGCGGGGTAGCTCTCGACCACGGAGACGTTGCGGGCGTCCGAGGGGCCCAGGTTGCGGACCACCAACGTGTAGGTGAGGGTCGTTCCTGCAATGACTGGATCGGGGTTGTCTTGCTTTCCGATCTCCAGGTTAGCCCGGCTGTGGACGGTGGTGACTTCTTTGTCTTCGTTGTTTTCTGGGTTGGGATCCTGTTCCCGGGAGGAAACGCGAGCCGAGTTCACGGCCTGTTCCGTTACCCACGAGGCGATGGTCCCCACGATGCGGATTGTGAACTCTCCGCCAACTGGCAGAGTCCCCAGCACCCAAGTGTTGTTGCCCCACGTGGGTTGGGGTTCTGCGGAGCGGAAGACGAACCCGGCTGGATAAGCTTCAACCACGGTGACCTCCCGGGCGTCCGAGGGGCCCAGGTTGCGAACCACCAACGTGTAGACCAAGTCCTCGCCCGCACCGGCAACGACGAGCTCCGGATCGTCCTCTTTTTCGATCACCAGGTCAGCCAGCGTTTGAACATTGGTGTCTTCGTCGACCTCGTTGTCACCCTCATTCGGGTCGTCGGTGTCCGAGGTGATCCGGGCGGTGTTTCGGATGATGCCCAGCACCTCGGGCCTCACCTGTCCGGTGATGGTGATGGTCCTCACTTCGTAGGGAGCGAGGTCGCCCAGGGCCCAGACGTTGTTGCCCGAGGTGGGGGTAGGCGTGGCGCTGAGGAACGTGAACCCTGCCGGGTAGGTCTCGGTGACCACCACGCCCCGGGCCACGGATGGCCCGTCGTTGCGCACGGTCAGGGTGTACACAAGCTCGGTGCCGGCGATCACCGGGTCAGGGCTGTCGGCCTTGGTGATCTCGAGGTCGGCCCGGGTGTGGACCGTGGTGTCGGCTGTGGCCGTGTTGTTCCCGCTCACAGGATCGGCGGTTGAGGTGGTGACGCTAGCGGTGTTGGTGAGCACAGCACCGTGGGCCAGGCTGGGGG